>Ga0302321_100000967_pt1 | contig 24737 bp, 20 predicted proteins | sample Fen_T0_1_FD_202505 | JGI IMG/M metagenome (GOLD analysis project Ga0302321, IMG submission 202505) | Peat permafrost microbial communities from Stordalen Mire near Abisko, Sweden - Fen_T0_1 | ecosystem: Environmental > Terrestrial > Soil > Wetlands > Permafrost | place: Sweden: Abisko...
ATAACTGGGGAACAGAGATGGCGGAAGGCTTTTTGCATGATTTTGAAGGCTGGATTATCTTTTTGATTTGCATGGGCCTGCTCTTTATCGAAATGTGGCTATTTTCCAGGCTCAGCGGACGAAAAGTGGCATTTAATGAATTAGTTTTAATTCCCGGCGAATGGTCAGGTGACCCAAAACTGCCAAGCACTGAAATAGCCTTCAATAAATCGATATTCCTGTTATTGTTAATATTCTGCGGCACCACCATTGCGTCATCCTATATACAGGGACGAGAAGACATTATCCCTACGCGCAAGGCTTTTCTGAGCTTTCCGTTACACCTGGGAAAATGGCAAGGCCGTAATGAGTATATGGATCAATATTTTCTGAATGAACTCAAATTAACTGATTATGTAATTATCAACTATACACAGCCGGAATCCGGAAGTAACACTAATTTTTACAGCGCTTATTACCAGTCTCAACGCGAAGGCGTTTCGGTGCATTCTCCCAAAGGATGCCTTCCCGGTGATGGTTGGCAAATTACCCAGTTTGGACAACGGGACTTTCCGGATATCAAACTTCAAGGCAATTCGCTTAAGCTCAATCGTGCTATTATTGAAAAAGGTGATAGTAGGCAACTGGTTTACTACTGGTTTCAACAACGGGGACGGACGATAACCAATGAATATCTGGTTAAATGGTATTTATTTTATGATGCCATCACTATGAACCGTACTGACGGTTCTCTAATAAGACTGGTAACTAACGTTGGAACAGCTGAGGATATGGAAATTGCGGATCAGCGTTTGAAATCTTTTTTAAGGGATTTGATACCTGTTGTGCAAACGTATATACCCGGCAAAACAGTAAGCGAACAAATCTATTAAATATGGAAGGAATGTGAGTAAAAAAACAGCGTTGATAACCGGCATAACAGGACAAGATGGTTCTTACCTGGCCGAGTTTTTACTGGCAAAAGGTTATGTAGTCCATGGTATCAAAAGGCGTTCATCGCTTTTTAACACGCAACGGGTCGATCATTTCTATCAGGATCCGCATATTAATGACCTAAAGTTTTACCTGCATTACGGGGATTTAACGGACAGTTCCAATTTGACACGCATACTGAGTGAGACCAAACCCGATGAAGTCTACAACCTGGGCGCAATGAGCCATGTTGCGGTGTCGTTTGAATCTCCGGAATATACTGCGGATGTTGACGGCATAGGCACCTTGCGCTTACTCGAAGCGATGCGCTTTCTGGGTATGGAAAAAACGGCGCGCTTTTATCAGGCTTCCACTTCGGAATTGTACGGACTGGTGCAGGAAACGCCGCAAAAAGAAACCACGCCGTTTTATCCGCGTTCACCTTATGCAGTCGCCAAACTCTATGCCTATTGGATCACAGTCAATTACCGAGAAGCTTACGGCATGTATGCCTGTAACGGCATCCTTTTCAACCACGAATCACCCCGAAGAGGTGAAACTTTCGTAACCCGCAAAATCACCCGCGGCCTTTGCAATATCGCAATGGGCCTTGATCAATGTTTGTTCATGGGTAATATAGACTCGCTCAGAGACTGGGGCCATGCCAAAGACTATGTGCGCATGCAATGGATGATGATGCAGCAAGAACAGCCCGAAGATTTTGTAATCGCCAGCGGTGTGCAGTATTCGGTTCGGCAATTTATTGAAATGTCCGCCCAACAACTCGGGGTAGATATACGTTGGGAAGGTGAGGGCGTTGAAGAAAAAGGCTATGTTGCAACCATCGAAGGCGATAAAGCGCCGGGATTGACAGTCGGACAAAACATTGTTGCCATCGATCCTCGTTATTTCAGACCGGCTGAGGTTGAAACCTTACTGGGCGATCCAACCAAAGCCAAAGAAAAACTGGGTTGGGTGCCGCAGATTACCGTGCAGGAAATGATCGGTGAGATGGTCGCTTATGATCTTGAGGAAGCCAGAAAACATGCGCTGTTAAAAGATCAAGGTTATAACGTTTCAGTTAGCCGGGAATAAACCTATGTCGGATAAACACAAGAAAATCTATGTGGCAGGACACCAGGGTATGGTGGGTTCGTCCATTGTTAAGCAATTAAATGATGCCGGTTATCAAAACATAGTCGTGCGCACGCATGCCGAACTGGATCTAACCGATCAGGCTGCGGTACGCGACTTTATGCAGCAGCAGCAACCGGATCAGGTTATTTTGGCGGCCGCCAAAGTTGGCGGCATACATGCCAATAATGAATATCCTGCTGAATTTATTTATCAGAACCTGATGGTGGAAGCTAATGCCGTTCATCAGTCATGGGCAGCTGGTTGTCAGCAATTGCTGTTTTTGGGCAGCTCCTGTATTTACCCGAAGCTCGCCGCACAGCCAATGCAAGAGTCTGCCTTGTTGACCGGTACTCTGGAATCTACCAACGAACCCTATGCGATTGCCAAAATTGCCGGCATCAAGCTTTGTGAGTCTTACAATCGGCAATACGGCACCGATTACCGTTCTGTAATGCCTACGAATCTGTATGGGCAAAATGACAATTTTCATCTGGAAAACAGTCATGTTATTCCAGCCATGATCAGAAAATTTCATGATGCCAAAACAAGTTTGTCTCCTACCGTCACCCTATGGGGGACCGGCAAGGCCATGCGGGAATTTCTGCATGTTGATGATATGGCCGCCGCTTGCTTACATGTAATGGGCTTGAGTAAAGAATGCTATCAATCCAGCACCGAGCCGATGCTTTCACACCTTAACGTGGGTACGGGCGAAGACGTGACCATTCGTGAGCTGGCCGAAACTGTCAGGCAAGTCGTGGGTTATCAGGGTGAAATTACTTGGGATAGTAACAAACCCGATGGCACACCCAGAAAATTGATGGATGTAAGCAAGCTGAAATCACTGGGTTGGCAACCACAGATAACACTGTGCGAGGGGTTAATCAGCACCTATCGCTGGTTTAATGAGCATCAAGGCGGATTTAAAGCGCAATAAAATCTTTGCCGCACAGTTCTTTAACGATTTCAGGCTCAGGGGCGGCTTGGGAACGGGTTCAGCCTATTCTATGGCATTAACTCCAAGATGCCAGTTTACGAAAATTAACTGTGACAAAATCCCACAAAAACAATGCCAAAAAAATCGGATTGGTGGAAAAATAGCGCTTAATTAAACGCGGGTCTTGTAGCATTCTGTATAACCACTCAAGCCCTGATTTTTGCATCCATACCGGTGCTCGCCGCATATGCCCGGAATGAAAATTAAACGCTGCACCCACGCCAATTTGTACAGGTACATTGATGATGTCCAAATGCGAGGCAATCCATTTTTCCTGCTTAGGTGCACCCAATCCTACCCACAGAAAATCTGGCTGATGCTGATTGATCAAGGCAACCAACTGTTCATCCTCTTCAGTGCACAAAGGCCGAAAAGGCGGCGAATGCCAGCTGACAATTTCCACCCCCGGAAAACGCGACTGCATAGCGCTCACTAAATCGGTTAAAGTATCTTCTTTGCCACCGAGAAAAAAATGCTTCCAACCATGAGTACGGCCCTGATCCAAGCAACGTAGCATCAACTCTGGACCACAAGCTCGTTCTTTAATTTTCGCCCTATGAACGGCCCGAGCGTACCAAACCAGCGGTAAGCCATCCATCATGATCAATGACTGGTTTTTAATTATTCTCAACTCTTTGTCAGTCAAACTGGTTACCACCGTATGAACATTGGCCATGCATACTTGATGCGGCACCCGTGTTCCAATCCATTGTTTGAACAAATCCAGACTATGCTGGTAATCGAGAACAGGGAAGTCTAAGCCCATAATGTTAATTTTGTCAGGGTGTGCCACTAATGCCTGAGACCCTTTTATTGATACCTCTGAGTTTTCAATAAAACATTCCATCCCTTTGGCTGGCTTGAGCAGCATTTCTCCAACTAAATTATTCATGGATTCACACCTGGCTAAATAAAGCTAATATTGTAATGAGCAAATATGTCAGTTTCGCGTAGGATGTGTGAACATAAAATGACGGAATTATTACAAGTTTGATGGCAATCTTAGAGTGCCAGCACCTTGTCGGTTTCTTTGGTCTCCTTACCCTTATCTGGACAAGACATACGATGTTTATCAGTTGGTGTACTTGTGACTTGAACTCGTAAATATTTAATTTTTTAAGGAAGGATTCTGTTAAATTGGATCGTATATGATGTTTGTATGGATGAGGATTTTATGAAATACATAATCCCAATTTGGATTACTGCAGTTTTGTGCTTTTGTACGCCAGCCATGGCGACAGATTATTACGTCAATCCGAAAGGAAAAGATTTATGGTCTGGCACCTTAAAACAGCCCAATGTAAAACTAAGCGATGGCCCATTTAAAACGCTTGAACGAGCCAAACAAGCCATCAGAGCGCTAAAAAAAACAAGCACCTTCAAAGATAAAGTTACGGTTAACATAGCCGCTGGCCGTTATTACCTAAGCCAGCCACTGCATTTTAATTTAATGGATTCTGGATTGCCCGATAGGGAGATATTATGGCAAGGCGAACCTGGTGAGCAAGTAACTATTAGTGCAGGGATACCGATTAATTGTAAAAAACGCAATGCCAAGTTTTGGGATTGTCCCTTGACACAAGTGCCGGTCAACAGGGAGTTTATTGATAATTGGCGCATCAAAGGTAATGCCCCCAAATTTGAAGTTTTTTTTAATGATCAAAAGTTGCAATTAGCCCGTTGGCCCGATCAAGATTGGGCTCACATTAAATTGCCACACGATCAATACACGCAGTTTTCAGTCATGGAATCGTTGCCAACGCTAACTGGCAATATTAGCGTCGCTCAAATGCATATATTTGCTGGCAATGACTGGCATGACGAATACATCGGGATTGACTCAGTCAACTCGTCAACCAATTCAGTCAAACTATCGACACCAACTACCTATGCTCTGGAAAGTGGCAGACGTTTTTATATCCAAAATATGCCTTCTTTATTAAACGCGCCGGGAGAATGGATATACGATGAAGCTACCAAAAAAATTAGCTTTATCCCTCCTTCAGGAATAATCCCCACAGAGATAATGCTGTCATCCTTACCCAATATCCTGATTGCAGACGGTATCAGCAATTTAACCTTTAAAAATATTAGCTTTCAACACAGTGCCAGCACATCAATAACCATTACAAATTCCAATAACGTGGTCATGGATCAATTGAATGTTAATAACATCGGTGGTAAAGGCATAGAAATAATCGGCGGTCAAAATGTAAAACTAAGCAACAGCACAATTCATCATACGGGTGCAGCAGGGGTTGCGGTTTCAGGTGGCGACAGGGCTACACTGACAGCCTCCGGACATGTGATTTATAACAATCATATACATCACATGTCCACAGTGATAATGACATATACACCCGGCATCGCCGTTGATGGCGTCGGCGTTATAGTGGCTCACAATTTGTTGGAGCAGGGTGCGCATAATGCGATGACTATTGCAGGTAACGAACATTTAATTGAAAAAAATGAATTGCATCATTTTTGTATGCAAGCGTCAGATTGTGGGGCTATTTACATGGGTCGTAACTGGTCATGGCGCGGTAATATCATCCGCAACAATTATATTCATGACATTATCGGCTATGGGTTGCAAAGCGTGGACGCGGCAAAAAACCAAGTAGTCTATTCACATGAAGGTGCTGTTGGTGTTTATCTTGACGACGGTGTTAGTGGTTTTGAGGTGAGCGGCAATATTTTTGAAAATGCCGGATCTATGGCACTACAAGTGGGTGGAGGCCGAGACAATAAAATTTACAACAATTACTTTAGCACTAACGCATTTGCCATTTTGCTTGATGATCGCTGGCCATCTTATGATTGGAATGTCAATCAAAAAAGTCTTGATGCGTCACCCTATAAAACAGCTCCGTGGCAAAAAAAATATCCGGAGCTGGCCACTCCGATTCATAATAAAACTTGGCCTGAAGGAAATAGGATAGAACGCAATATTATCGTTACCAGCAAACCAGATGGTAGATCATTGCGTTATTTTGTACCTAGGGACTCCACTGTGATTGCCAATAATTTAGTTTGGTCTACCGTGGGTAAAATTGCAGTAGATTATAAGGTACAGGAATTGAATAAGACTTTAGGCGGGGCTACTTGGACACAATGGACTTCACAAGGAATTGAAAAAGGCAGCATTGTGGCCGACCCTTGCGTGACCATCAGTAACAAAAAAATGATCACCTGCCCAGGGTCGCCTGCCAAAGCTATTGGCTTTAGCCCATTACCGACCGATATAGGTTTGATTCAGCAATAGCGTTTATAAACAGGCTTTGTGATGGTTTCAAGCTTCAACTTGAGAATGTAAATAGGCAAACAGTGTCTACTTGATCACAGAACTACGATAACTTCTGCCTCCTGGCATCTTCATAAATCGCCATCAGCTCCGTATAATTTTGTTCTGCAGTGTATTTTTCAAGAAAAGTACGTCTGGCATTATCGCCAAGTTGTTGTGCTTGCTGCGGATTGTCAAGCAGGCTTTTCATTTTATCGGCTAAATCGTCGGCATTGCCTGGTTCAAACAACAAACCGGTTTCACCGTCTTTAATAATATCCGCCATGCTGCCCAGCCTGGAGGCAAGAACAGGCAAACCATGGGCAAAAGCCTCGACCAACACCAACGGAAAGCCTTCATACCATTCAGATGGCAGCACCAGAAAAGCGGCCTGTTGCATCAATCGACTGATTTCTTCGGTGCTTTGCCGACCTAATGCCGCGATATTTTTTTTACCTGGCAACAAAGCCTCAAGCGGACCGGCACCTGCGACTTTTAACAAGGCTTGATTGTCCAATGACGACCAGGCTTTCAGTAAGGTTTTTATGCCTTTCTCCTCGCTAATGCGGCCAACAAACAATGCAAAGCTGGGGGTTGTGGGGTTGGGACGGGCAGTTTCCTGTAAAGGATCGTGAACAAAATTCGCTTTAACCGAGATCTTATCAGCCGGAAATCCAGCCTCCACGAATTTGCTTTTAGCAAAATCAGTCAACGCAATAAAACGGTTGACCTTATGTTGCCAAGTACCTTGCTGGCGATGCTTTGCCACCATGTGTGCCACTACCAGGCTGCCCAGTTTTGAGCCTCGGTAACAACCGTACAAGGCTGCCTGATAAGGCGAGCCAGTAATGCATTGCTCACAGATTTTACCGGCACGCATTAGCATCGCACCCGGACAAATCAACCGATAATTATGCAGAGTCTGCACCACTGGCACGCCTTCATTCAGACAAGCGTCATAAATGGACGGGCTAATTTGCGGAAAAAAATTATGCACATGAACCACATCAGGCTGGAAATGACATAGCTCTTCGCGGGCAATCGCCCAGCTGGAAGAGGAATAACTGGTAGCCATAGCGGTTTTGATTTTTCCGGTTAAACCCGTCGGCAGGTCTTTATTGTCGACACTCCACAATTCAACATCATGGCCTTGGTCGGCCAGCAACTTGGCTTCGGCGGTAACCACATTATCTTCGCCGCCGGCTTGTTGATAACGATTATGGACAAACAAAATTTTCATAGGGCAATTTATATTAATACAGCGAGGTTGGGTTTGGCACTAACCGTTAGTAGTAACCAAAGATAATGTAATAATCAAGCTACGAAACTTTACGAACCTGAGAAGTGTAATATTTAAGTGTGGTATTTATTACTTAGTGTAATCCTGCAAACGCAAAATTCGGCCACACACCTTGTGCTTTGCGGTAATAAGCTTGGTTGGAAGTGATGAGGCTTGGGTCGGGTGTATGAAATGCAAGATAGATGTAGATAGCGTCGAACAGATGCTGACGAAAATGAATTGAGAGATCGTTGCTGTCTTATAAATTTCCGGCTCAGGTAAAGCGAAACTTTACGCTCAACAAATCCAATGGATCATCTTTGGCTTCTTGGGCCAGTAACGCTGCCACTTCTGTAATAATATGTTGCGGTGAGCAATAAAGTTTGCCCCGTGTCCACACCGTCCAAAATAGTCAATGCAAAGTAGGATCATTATATAGGTTCTTAAACAACCATTTGACAGCAATTCAGGCTCAAAATCAAAGGCGGCCTTTTTTCTGTGCTGAGCGAAATTCTTCATCGGTAATTGTTAGGGCATGCTTGCGTCGTTCTAGCTTTCTTCCAATTGCATCGTAAATGCATTATTTACGCTGGGTACGTTCAACCGCTTCGCTCATCTGCTCGGGCGAATAGAGTGCGCATATGCCATTATTGGCCTCTCTATATTTATGTAGGAGAGGCTTGCAAGCAGAACAACGACAATTCCCACTATTGACATCAGGGCACCGTATTCAAGGATACCCAATGCGGGCAAATTGCCATACAATTTTAATATAGAGAAAAGCGACCATAAAACTAACCCGTGAATTAAATAAATTCCATAGCTTATGTCACCAAGCCATAAGGCTGCGCGTGTATTCAGAAATCCTCCAGCAGAAAAGCCACCAACGATTGCAGAGAAAAGGAAAATTGTTATAAATGTAGAGGGAGGTCCTAAGGGCTTTTCAAGCGCAAATAAAATAAATAAAGAGCCACCAGCAATCATGCAATAGTAAGGGTTCTTGAATAACTTAAGGAGACGAGGCTCTTTATATGCGTAGGCTATTAAGACACCCGCCAAAAAATTCGATGCATGTAATGCATCCATACCACCAACGTGAAATAACCTTAGTAAAAAACAACTCAAAAGACCGATAGATGCCAAGAAAAGCATCCAGCGTAATGAAAAATGCCTGGAGATAAAGTACAGTGTAGGTACAGCGAAAACATAAAAAATTACTTCATAATATAAAGTCCAATTGACTCCAGCGATTATGGTCCATGTCATTGGATACGCATTGACATCTGGACGACCGAAAAAACAACCAAAGGATATCCATTGTATGAATTCAAACAGGATTATAACTCTTGGCTGAATTAGGTCACCCTGTGAAATGCAAAATACGATTACAAATAATATGAAAACAATTAGTGTATGTAGGGGAAAAAGCCTTGCAAATCGGGAGATATAGAATGCTTTCCAATCAATATATTTGCTTGTGGATTTGAGAGTAAATAAGAAGCCTGTAATCATAAAAAACAGGGCTACTGTTGTTTGCCCCAAATGATTTAGGAGCGTACTTTGGCTCCATCCCCAGACCCCAGTCATGAAATATCCATACGAGGCATATGAATGATGGATAAAAACACCTGCTGCTAGTAAACCACGCAACCCATCCAAAGACCCATATCTACCATCTGAAGTTGTAATGCTTTTTTTGACTGCACTGGATTTTGTAAGGAAGAAAGATAGCGTTAACATTATTGCATAAAGAATAGCTACATAGGCAATTGCAAGTAATGGATAAGATTCAAGTAGCTTAGGTAACATTAAGTAATTCCTTTTAAACAAGATGGTTCGTGAATATTAGATAAGTGATTTAGGCCAGCCTTTTGCGCTTTCTTATGATTCAGATTTTTGTCATTTCTAAAATACCGCAGCCATAAATGCAGTTAAAGTTATTATTAACTTCACTATCAGTTAGCATAGCATTTTCATGGAGGTCACCTTTGTTATCCACATACGAGAACTGATCAATCTTAAATTTATCGTTAAAACACTCCAGCAAATAACTGACAGAAAAAACCCGATGGGCGTTGAATTCAATTCTTTGTGGACCTATCGGAACTGAAAAATAGAGCTTGCCACCTTTTTTAAGTATTTTCCATAAATTCTCTATTCCAAGCAGGTAGCCATCGTAATTGACGGGATCTCCGTATCTACCTAAGCCAAAGTGCTCCATGGCATGTAAGCATGACAACGAATCGCAATAATCTACGAGCGTATCATCAATCGGCGTCATTAGGTCAGCCTGCTTAAAGCTAATGTTCGTTACCGTGTTAGATAGGTGACGAATATCCAGTACTTCAATAGATCGGTATGAAGCCACATGTGCAACAAAACCATCCACTCTTGAGCCAATATCTACATGAACAAGCGGATTATTTAGAAAAATTTTTCTTGCTACCAGCAGATCCTGATGAAAGTAATCACCCTTGGCAGTGCCGCTTTCTGAGTATCGCTCTTTAAGACAGGGGAAAAACTTACCGAATGGAAATTCCTTTGATGCTGATAACTTCTGGTTTTTTAGCGTTTGCAGATCCCGAAAATAGGGTGGTAAACCTCTTATTGTTTCAATGGTTTTGAGAGGATCAAACCCGAAGAGCACTGACAAATCGTAGATTGTTCGGAGCGTTTTTTTTATTTTAGCGTTCATTTTGACGGGTCTCTTCTTAAGGTTAGGCTATCTGTCTTTTTGAAAAACAGTCTAGTCTTGGACATGTATCTGTGATGGTGTACGTTTTAGTCAATGGTGGCTTTTCGAGGTAAGTGCTGAATAAGTTGTATGAGCTTCGTGTAAAAAAGTTTTCTCGCTTTACTAAAATGACAATTTATTCAGTACTTCCAATGCATCCTTCCACTCATTTATTGGGTTAAATTAATGACCTTAACCGATCATAGAGCCTATTGATAAAAGGCCGCTTCTTTGGCTTTTTAGCCGTGCTGTCATAAAATCCGCGAAGGCTAAAATCGACTTCTATACCATGTTTTGCAAACAAGGATTCCACTATTTGTCGTTCCCATTGGCCGGAAACCACCCCTGTGGGGGTGTAAGGAAATATTTCAGAGTCGGGCTTTGAAAACTGGTCTCTATTGACGCATAAAACTTTTTCTTTCTTGCGTCGCGCTCGGGCAGAGCCGAATGCCTCCAGTTGCCAGGGGCTTTCATGCAAACGGACATGGTCGCGTAACGCTGACTTGCGCCAAAGTCCGGCCTGAAGAGCAATACGATATTTCGCGTGGTGATCGACCTCCCACAGCAAAGGATTTTGTGATGGATGCCAAGGCCCTGAACCGCCGCATTCCATAATGCGTATGACATCGGCACGGCCCGCACGCATTTCCTCTAAAAATGTTTTAATCAGATCCTCTCGCACAGGCCCCTCCAAAAAATAGTCTTCCTGCAAATAAAACAGGTAGGGTGTTTCTATAGCATCAAGGCTACGAGCTAAACATTCGCTCCAGGTAAGTCGGCGAGTTTCACCAACGGCAACTTTAGAACACTGAATATCAAGACCATCAAACTGAAAATCCTTGGTTTCCGTGTTCAGAACAATGGGATAGGGGCAATCCGGCCAATAGCCCTGGAAAAGCGTAAAAAAGGGAATCCAGCAATCTTCAAAATTGTCAGAGGTGTTGACGAAAATAGTTAGGTCTCTCATCATTAAGTTTCGGCCTGTGTGTTCAATAAATTGGTGGGTGGATAGTTATATTGGGCGTTTGTGTAATTCCTAGCATTGAATCTACTCGAGCTATTCAGTAATTTTTTCAATTTAAGTAAGAACGTGCAACTGTTTTTAAAAGCCGTCATTCCGGCAGGGATTGCCGGAATCCAGGCTCCATGGATGGCTCGGAGCTTGCCGTCCATGGCATTGGATACCCGCTTCCCGGCGGGTATGACGCATTTTTTTGCTTCAGTTTCTAATCAAGTTCTCTAATTATGTTTTTAAATCAGTTTTGCATTTTTACTTATATTAGGTGTTGTAGAGTATTTAATTTCTATTAAACTTTTCCATTGCAGAAATAATCTGCTCTCTCGACCAAAGGCACATTTCTCGCGGAGTTTCATTAGGTATAGTGTCTTCGATTCGATACAAAACATTTTCTTCGAAATGGTACGGTGCGGAAAGCAAATCAATCAACCGAAAACCCCCTGTTTTTATATCCTGATTGCTAAATTCTCCTTGATTTATGTAGGTTGTGGTCAGTAAGTACAGGATCTTAGAATCGATAAAATTTTGAAGAAACAGTTTCGTGTCGTTGTAACTCAGGTGAAATAAACAATCTCTGCAAATCATCAAATCTGCCGCTGGAAGTTTATCCTTTGTTATGTCAACATGTAAAAATTTTGTACTTGCATTTTGGAAGTTTGCGTTGTGTTCATCAATCAGCGGACGGACAATATCTCCACCAATGTAATTGACTTTGCTTTTTTCAAGAAAATGTCTCATCCAATTGAAATCACCACAAGGCGCATCAAATATGGTTTTAATAGAAAACTTTTCGAAAAGTTCAGGTAACTTGCTCCTTAAGTTTTTAGTCCCTTCAAGAGTTGACCCATTTCCGCTAACACTTTCAAAGTTCCCCCAGAGGTTATTGCGATAAATCGCAGTAAATCGATCTTCAATATTTTGGAAGCTAAAAATTTTTTCCTCAATTTTTTGGTCGCGGAACATCTTGTTAAACAAATGTTTGCTTAACTTAATAAGGGTTCCAGTTACTCCAATACTTCTGATCGAGGCTATGATTTTTTTAATAATTTTTTGCATAATGTTATTGGATGACTGTTGAAGGGGAAATTTCAAAGACTTATTTTGAAGTTCAATAAAACAATGGAATCTAAGGCTAATTTCACGTGACTTCAAGAAAGAGTAAAAGCCTTTTTGCTACAACATCACTGGCATATTTTTTTAGAAAACGTCCTCGTGCTGCAATACCGGTGGATATCATCCATTCCTGATTATTCAAGGCATCCGCGACGATACGAGCCGCTGCGGAAGCATCGTTTAATGGCAACGTCAATCCTGCCGAGCTATTGCCCAGCACTTCCGGGATACCGCCTACCGGAGCCGCGAAAACCGGGCGGCCACGAGACATGGCTTCAATCAAAGTTATACCAAAACTTTCCAGGGTCGCCACATGTATGTAAGCTCTATGCAGGCCTATCTGCTCGGCTGCTTTACTAATAAACCCGACAAAACGGACAAGCTGATCAATTTTTAAAGCTCGCGCTTTGTCCTCTAACATTGACCTGTCCGGCCCATCGCCGACCAGGGTCAGCGTCAAGGGCTTTCCCTGCTGACGCAGCGCGGCAATAATCTCCAGCAGGTATTGCTGGTTCTTTCGCGCTTCAAGGGTTCCGATACTAATGAGGTCTGCAACAGGTGCTTGCAGTTCAGGCAAGCCAGGATCAGGCAAAAAATTAGGGACTATTGTAGAAGGAACCTTCGCAATTGCCGGGATGCGCTTCAGCAGCTCTCTCTGCATAAATTCTGAGACAAACACCAGCCCATCCAGCTTTGGCAACACATAGGCTTCAAAGTGTTGAATTGAGCGATAGAGTTTACCGCTGTCTGCAATCAAACCTTTGCCTGCCCACTCATCCGCTTGCGAGACATTAAAGTGGGTTACCATGATCACGCGCTGCGAATCAGAAACGCGTGCCCTCAGCGCAGCCTCTGCAGACAGTGGGCATTGGGCATAGATGACGCATTCCGCCCCCGATTGAAGACGATGCTGCAAAGCTTGCCGTAAAAAATAGGCGTGCCAATAGCGATACCACCAGACACTCAGTTCACCATTTAGCAGTTTTCGCACCGCGAAGGTTGGATAAACCTGCCAAAGCGGCGCGCAATAGGGAGTGGCCAGTTCGCATGGGTGATTCTCATTGCCAAGATATTCCATGAAGGCTCGAAAATGAGTCTGGACGCCCGTATCACCATCGGGTCGCATGATGGTTGCTATCAAGATGGGCTTAGTCATTTTGGATCAGTCCTTTTTTCCGAATCGTAAGCTTGTCTTATCGCATCAGTTAAGCCGAGTGCGGAATTTTCAAAACTATACTCGGCAACCTGTTCTCGACTGTTTTGTGAATAACTTTTATAAAGCGCTTCATCGGTGAGTAACTTAACGGAAACCTCTGCCCATTGCTTGACATCCAATTCCCTGACATAGCCATTCTTACCGTCAACGACCAGCTCCCCAGCGACACCCGCATAAGGGGAAACAATAATCGGTAGCCCCGATGCACAGGCTTCATTGGCAACAACACCCCAAGGATCCCATTCTGACGGGAACAAAAATAGCTTGGCATCCGCGTAACGCTGCGGCAATACAGACTGCGAGGCATAGCCGAGAAAGCGGCAGTCTACAAACTCGGCGATTTCGTCCGCATAGGCACGCATCTCGGTTTCCATAATGCCACTGCCGACAAAATCAATAGAAGTTCGTCGTCCCAAACGGACCGCAACTTCTCGTGCTACTTGCATCGCAAATAAGGGCCGTTTGTGAGCCACAAATCGGCCGCAAAATACAAAATCTATCGGTGCCGCAGGCACCGGACAGGAAAACCGTTCGTTGTCCGCGCAGAGATAAGCTTTATGTATCTGGTGTTCTGCCACACCGTACTGCCTGAATAAATCACTGGAACCTTCGCAAGCCCCAACAAAAGCAGCACTGCGGCTCAAAACGAATCGGCGTACCCAACGGTGCAAAAAGGATAATGATTTTTCCGAGTTGGCTGTGCCATCCGACATTGCTACGTGTGGCACACCATGAGTAAGGGCCCAGAAAAAAGCAAACAGAAAAGTTGGAATGTATCCCGTGGTAATGACTACATCCGGCTGTAACTGATTCAGTAACGTCCACACCCCAATATCGCTGTGCATAAAGCGACGTTCCATGATCTTGTACCGACCAGATAAAAAATGATTGTTAAAACCATAATTACTAGCATTGAGCGACGTATCGATATGTTGAGATGCACAAAAAATAAGGTCGAGGTTTATGCCTTTTGTCTCAGCCACACGCCGCCATACTGGAACGCGATAAGGTGCCGGTACGTTAGTGACAATGACAGTCTTGATATCAGCGTTCACAGATTCGAGGTCTTAGTCAAAATTATCGAGTCTGCTACAGAATAGGGATTAGCAAAAATAAAATAGTAAGTATCAGAACAAACCATAATAAAAATGTGTTTTCCCCACAAACCTGATACGAAAAAATAACAGTATTTCAACTCAGCGTATCACGGCATGAAAAGTCGTGTGTTTCCAACCGCCTGGCAGAGGCATCAACCGGTCACGCAAATAGCGCGAACCATAGCTGAGAGACTCGATATCGAGTCCATGACGGTTTATCAGTTGCCTGAGTGTTCGCGGACAAAACCATAATGTATGCTCGGGGTTAGAGCGAAACTCTCTGAGAAAACCTGCTTTAATGAAGTAACGCCAATACCAAGGATTGGGCGTTGATACCAAAATCACGCCATTAGGTCGTAAATGTTTTTTACAACTTTCAAGAAATCCGGAAAGGTTTTCAAGATGCTCCATAATATCGCCGGCAACAATCACATCAAACTGTCTGCCGAGATCAAAATTTTGCGCGTCAGCTGTTACTATGTTGTAACCCAGTTTTTGTAAATATTTAACACCGTCATCATAGAGATCAATTCCAATAAGTGAACCAGCAACGGCTTTGAGGGCTTTATGTACCCAATATTTGCTTTTGTAATTTTCCGGATTATGCATAACGCAACCGATGTCAAGAACATCGCGGTCGCGAGCATGGTCAACATAGAACTTAATCGAGTGGTCGGACCACACTATTTCGTCTGAAAAATCATTTACATTTGCCCCCTCTTGAGAGCCAATTAACCTATTTGACACAAGCTACTCCTAGCTAGAAATATGTAATAGAAAAGTCCTAAACTTCGTTTAATGAATTTTTTTTAAATAAATTTTTAAAATATCCCACGAAGACGCGAGTGTAATCAATTATGAAATAAGACAGCAGAAAATGTTTAGGGCAATTTAACCATCCAAACCACCATCGAGTCTTTAAGTTACCTGGTGACCGAGTACTGGCAAAATAATCGACGAAGCTGCCAAGTGAAAACTTATTTAACACCTTAACCAGTCCAGTTTCCTCTATGTAAGAATAAACCTTACAATTTAGGCAGCTATAAATTCTGTAATTCGCTCGGGCTGCCTTAAAAGCAAAGGAATAATCAGCGCCGTAATGCGGGAGGTTTTTTTCATCAAATAAACCGAGCTGCCTAAATACCTTAATCGGAAATAAGGTACCTCGCCCTGAGGCATGTGTTATTTCAACTAGATTTGAATCATCAACTAAGTGGTCACTGACAAAGTCAACCGGATAAGCTGTGGCATAGAACCAGTTTTGCCTAAATCCCGGATCATTCAACTCTCCGGTTTTAATATTGTAAATAACTGAACTTAGTATCGAGTTAGCATATTTAGTATGATTTGCCCGAAAGTTTTCAAGATAATCCGGCGGGACTTCATTATCATTATTTAAGGTCAATACCACATCGTAGGTAGCGGCATGCTCTAATGCATAAGCAATACTTCGATTGATTGCCCCTGTCCACCACAAAGAACTATCAGCTTTTATAACAACCACATCGGGGAATTGTTGAAAAATCCCCTCGCTGGTGCCGTCTGTAGAACCGTGATCGCAAATCACCACGGTAAAATTTTGAAATGTCTGTGCTTCCAGTGAAGCCAGACATTTCAGTGTAAATTCGATACGGTTAAAAACGGGGATGCAAATCCAGATTTTCATGATTATTGATCTGCCGATGAAACTTTATCTATATTATTGTTTTGAATCAAACTTGTTGAAACAATAATAAAAATTATAAATATGCTTAACGTGTTCAGACCTTTTAGGATTGAAGACTCGGTAAAGTTATGTAGCAAAACCATAACAAGACCAGTGTTTAAAAAAATGAAATCATGCTTATAGGTAGACTTTATTCTTAACTGATGAAAAAGCGTTTTTATTAAAATAATAGCTAGAAGTATGCTGGCAATCATTCCACCTTGAACTAAGGTTTGAATGTATCCATTGTGTAAGTGTGACATTTGAATATGATATTTTTTTGTTAGTTGATCAAGATTATCAAAACCATAACCAAAAATTAAATTATCAGCTGCTGATATGAGAGCTTTTTCCCATAATACAGCACGCCCTGTAAAAGTTGTGTTTCTTCCGGTTGATGCCAGTGTTGTATTTGCTAGCTCAGATGCGCCCATATAAAAAGTAACTATGAACAAAAAAGTTAACAATGAAAGAGTAAATAATATTAATTTAACTGATAGACTTACTCGACCAAATAAGTAGCAATAACATGTATAAATAACTAACACCAATGATGTAATAAGGCTGGTCATGCTGTCAGCTTTAATGATTGTAAAGAATGCCGCTATTATTGCTGCAAGTATAAGTGTCTTTTCAAGACTGCTTTTAGATAAGAAAAATAGGTTTGATGATAGCCATATCAATACTAATGCTTGCACACCTAATACATTTGGGTGTGTGGTAATACCTATCCAACGTGGTTCTCCGAAGTCTAAAGTGTTGATGCCAATTTGTGGAAAGCGAAGTGCAGTAATTATGCTAGCCAAAGTCATTAATAAAAATAACCAGAATAACCATCTTATTAAAGACGCCTTGTTATCAGCAAATGCCAATGCGGTCAATATTGAAATGAACAGGGTCGATGACAGAAATATAAAGTTTTTAAGAGTGTCTGTCGGATTGTTTGCCCATGCAGTCGTGAGCAGAGTATATAGAATCAAAGTGATTAATAGTTTATTCTTTAAGCAAGCACCAAGCAGTTGTTGAACATTGCATAAGAAAATAAATGCAGTCAGTAATATAAAAGCCCTATGTACAGGAATTCGTTCTGCGTTATGACTTAACGTTAAATCCATACCAAATGAACCCCAAAAAATATATAAGCAGAATACAATTATAGTAAGGTCTCTAAGCCTTAAATTTGTGTTCATAAGATCATCCTATAATTTAAGGTGCTTGACTTATTTAACATAACAATGGAAATACGCATGGCGGCTTTGAAAATTGTTTTTCGAACATATATCTGATACTTACAATATTAGTTTACGATTGGCAAGTAATACCTGACGGTAGAGTGCTATATAAGATTCAGTGATCACACCAGTCGAGAACATTTGCCGTGCACGGGCATAGCCCGATGCAGAGCGCTCGGGGTAGTTTTGATCAAACGCTTCTTCTATTGCTGATACTATAGCATCTGGATCAGTGACATCGGTCAACACTGCGCTACAGCGGTTATTGGTTGTGTCGTCAATGCCGACCACCCAAGGCACTGCTCCGCTGTGTCTGCCGGCGACAATCGGCAGGCCCAGTGCCATGGCTTCGGCGATGACCACGCAAAAAGTTTCTTCCAAGGCAGGATGAAGTAACAGGTCTAAGTCATTCAGGTGTTCGATGAGTTGTTTGTGTGGTGTAGCACCATGGAACACCATACCTGTTAATAAGCCCTGCTTTTGGCACCATTGTTGCGCGGGTTCTCCAGCGCCAAAATCAAAGCCAAAAAGGTGCAATTCCAACGTTGGCTGGGTGCTGTGTAGCTTGTCAAACGCCTGCAATGACGGTTTGGGGTTTTTGCGAGCATCCCATCCGTTACAAATGAGTCCGATGCGTTTTGTTGTCGGCCTACTACTTCGTATTCTGCCACTTGCAAGAACGAAGTCCGCTAACGGGTTGGGTACGACAGCAATAGGTTCCTTGGTGTAATGTTGCACTGCTGCAGCCAAGTAAGGAGAGACTCCAGAGTAGTGCTGCCCTTTATTGAACACTGATCGTGCCATCAAATAGCGAACACTCCTATAGGGACAAGGGTTATAACGCAGTATTACTGCAGGCGCATCATGGCAGGTAATTAAATGTGGTAGGCCGGATTTGATGGCGGCTAGGGCAAATTCGTATGTCCAATGGGCATGGATAATGTCGGGCTTCGCCATGTTAATTGCGTTTAACAACTGCTCCCTTTCATAGGCGAATCCGTCCATTGCCCGGCCTAGGCGGTTTTTATTAAAGCGCCAGGCGCGTGGACGCGCTGGACAAATATATAAGTCGAAATTAAGTCCACTTGCTTTTACAGTTTCTAAATTTGAATAGAGTGATGCGTCTGTTGTGAAGGCAGACACTTTGTGCCCCTGCTTTAGCAAATCGCCAATTAGAACGCCTGTGAGCGGCGCACCGGTATAACCTTTCGGCATGGTGCTTGTGTCGCATGCCAGCAAGTCGGCAACGTGTTCCGTGGCTATAGGTCCGGCAATGCCGATGTGCATTTTCATTTTTGTTCGCTCTGAGCTGAAGTTGCTTGATTATCAAACAACTGCTCGGTAATAACCGAAACTATATTGCTATAGATTACGGTCGCCTCAAGGTGTTTTATGGCATATTCGGCAGCCTGAAAACCCAGTTCATTGCGCTGTTCGATGGTTAAGTTAAGAATGTATAGAGCTACATCAAGCGCTTCTTGCGGACTTTTGATGATGAATAGCCCCGGTATATTATTGAACACATGTTCATAGCCGGGTTGGTAATTAGTGATATGTGGAACGCCGCAAGCTAAACTAATCGGCAAGCGGTCTGAGGAGTACATGGCTATTTCATCGTATTGCCCCCAATTGACGCTCATCCACGCATCCCGTATCGCTTCACCTTGTTTGTCGAAGGCAATTTTACCTTTGCAATAAGGTTCACCAGTCCATCCACGGTCGCCACCATAGACTGCAAAACGTTCGCCAAAATGCTTATAGAGAGCTTGTGCTGTCTGTTTACGGCTACGTCCCCCTGGCACATATAACCAGGGTATACGTTTGAGTATGGGCAGATTGGCGATCATGACGGCATCGAAGCGTCTGGCTAGCGTTGGCTGCCAGGGTGTGCCAAAGCGCTGGCTATCATAGGAATGTAGGGCATAACGTACTTTTTTTGCACCTGCCTTATAAGCCATTTCAGCAAGGTAGCCCGTTCCGCCCAGGAAACATATATCAGACTCGGCTAGTACTGCCTTGATCGTGGCATCCATACGCTTGACTATGTAGCCATAAGGATCTTCTTCATATAACACCAACTTGGGTTTGCTGGATATTGCCTTAATTTGTTGCAGATAAGCCCGGTTCATTTGGTATCTGTTACCCGGATGTTGAATAAAAATAACATCTGGTGCAAAGGCACGGGCGGTTTCAAGAAATTCACTCAATGCCTCTTGATGACTGTTTAAGGCGTTTTGCCGCACCAAATAAGAATAGGCTGTGTAGGCCGAAAAAACTCCTTCTCGATGCAGCTTTTCAAATGCCATGCGTGGGCCTATTTGATCCCCTTCTGTGTTTTCATTCGGCAGATAAAACCAACGCATTCAAAACCTCTGTTTAATTAAGCAAATTTAGGAAAGAATTTGGCGAAAATTGGCGCACGATCCGCTAAGAAGCGTACCGCCGGTAACCGAACAGCAACGTAACGAGTGATTAAAAAGCCGAGTAGCAACCCTGTGGCTCCAGCCAGTATTTCTGCACCTAATTTGATCATGCTGGTGAAATTAGAGCCGATTAATTCGGAAACAGACCAAATCATCAGGCTGGTTGATATGGCTATTATTGCTATACAAAGCGTTATAAGAACCACTTCTCTGAAAGGCATCCGCAGTATACGGGTCAACTTTATTGTCATTGAGCCAAGACGTACCCATTCCATAGCAACCACAGCAGCAGCGATATAGATTACGTTACCGGTGGGTACAGCGAACAATAGCAGAACGATAATCAATACTAACATTGACAATTGTATATATAGTTTTATGGTTAGTTTGTTTAATGAATCCAGGGTTACGCCTGCCACATGTGAAATATAAGCTGGCCCAACCGACCAGGATAGCATTTCAAGAATCGGGATTGTGTCCAGCCATTTATTACCTAACAGCACTTTTACTATATCTGGTGCGGCGATGTAAATGCCTGCACTTACCGCAAAGGCATAACTGCCTACCAGCAAGGTGCTGAGTTGCAGGCTCATAATTTGTTTATCATGCTGGTTCCCGACGGAACTCATGATCGGAAATAGCGCTTTGGTCAAAATGTTTGCGGGTTGTTGTACCGGCAGATTAGCAAGTAGGGAGGCGCGACTGTAAAAACCAGCCGTTGCGGCACCCAGCAACTTGCCAACCACTAGTGCATCAAGACTTGCGGATAAGAATTCAGTAAAGCCGATGACTGAGTAACGTCCGCCATAATTTAAAAAATGTCTGCGTTGAGCGGCGGTATGTCGAAGTCTTAATGAATGACGATTTACGGCATAGCTGAACAGGGCTGTCAATGTTGTCTGTGTCATAAATGCAGCGACCAGAGACCAAACGCCTAACTCATGGTAAGCCGCACCAAGCCCTACAATGCCATAGCCGACTATATAAGAAATGACTTCGATAATGGCTAATGCGCGAAAAGCGGTATTTCTTTGCAGAAGTCCAACAGAGACAGTGGAAAAGCCGCCAATGATGAAATTGATCGATAGAGCCCTGATGACTAAGCTAAGTTCGGGCATTTGAAAAAAAACTTCGAAAAATGGCGCTGCAATCAGGGCAAGAACAAAGAACAGGCCGGAGATGCCGAGTGACACAGTCAGTGCAGCCGCAATGTCTCCCTCTTCCAATTTGGGTTTCTGTATGAGTGCTGGCCCGGTGCCCATTTGCGCAAAGAAGCTAAAAAACCTGAGACTGACATTGGCAACTGCAACAAGCCCAAAGTCGGCTGGCTCAAGTAGTCTCGCCATGACCGCCATAAACACAAGCTGGAAGCCTGTTACTGCAATGGTGGAGAAAGCCCCCCAACCGACACCGAAGGCAAGCTTTTTAATTTTTGACATATTATCCTTAGGCTAAGATATACAGGTATTTTCCTTAGTAAACATTTACCTGAATGGGTCTTTTATTTCCGGATTCCCTTCGAATTTACCGCTTTGCGCTAGTTTGCTTGTTAACACGGATTACAAACGTAATGCAATTTGCCAAAACTATAGCACATGCCGCTCCACAAACATCCGCCAGCAAATCCAACAGGCTAGCCGTGCGACCGGGGACAAACATCTGGTAGCTTTCTTCGATGATGCCGGATAGGATAGCGATCAGCAGTGGCATTGAAAACAATGGGATCGCTGTTTTGGGGGTAAGCGTGAACGACAAGCCGTAAACTAGCAACCCCAAGACACCAAAGGCTAAAAAATGTGCGGCTTTGTCCAGGCCTTCCACTGCTCCCAATAGGGGCAATGATGGTTGCGAAGATTCCACGAACAGCCCCATTATCCAGCCGACAATCAGGAGGCTGAAAAAGACAGTTGGTTTGTAGTTTTTGTTTGACTTAATCACGTTTAATGAATCGCTTGCTAATACGCTTGCTTGTCGACAAAGCCATTATAAACAGTAAGAAGCACTATTTTTATATCCAACCACAGTGACCATTGCTTTAAATATTCCAGGTCGTGGTGAATCCTGGCTTCCATTTTGTCCAGTGTATCGGTTTCGCCTCGGCAACCGTTGACTTGAGCCTGGCCAGTGATGCCGGGTTTGACTTTGTGGCGTAACATGTAGCCCTGTATCTGTTTTCGATAGAATTCGTTATGAGCAATGGCGTGAGGGCGCGGGCCGACAACAGACATGGTGCCCTGCAGTACGTTTAAAAACTGTGGTAGTTCATCTAACGATGTTCTGCGCAGAAAAGCGCCGAGTGGCGTAACCCGGCTATCGTTTTGGGTGGCTTGTTTTATCTGGTCGCCATTTTCGCAGACAGTCATGGAACGGAATTTCCACACTTCTATTTTTTCGCCTTTTACGCCATAGCGTTGTTGTTTGAAGATGACAGGGCCAGGCGAAGTCAGTTTGATGGCAATGGCGATGATCAGCATGGGAATGGCAATAATCGGCAATATGATCATGCATAGGGCAATATCCTCAATACGTTTCGTGGTGCCATTGAGGGTATTAAACGGGGTGTCAAAAACGCTGACGACGGGTATACCTTGCACGTTGCTCCATTTGGACTGGATCAAGTTAAAGGTAAAAAAATCGGGTACGATGTTAATAGAAGCGGTGCTGTCGGCCAGTTGCTGGATAAGCATGCTGATACGTTTTTCAGCGCGTAAGGGTAGAGTGATGTAGATATGGTCGATTTCACCTGCTTTTGATTTTTCAAGTAGTTGTTGAAATCCACCGGCTATATTGCCAATTTGATTTTGGCCTAAGCGCCTGTCTTCGTATTCAACACGGTCATCAAAAAAGCCAATAAATTTGTACCCTAACCAAGGCATTTCTGATAATCCAATTTTAAGTCGTTGACCTAATGAATTGGTGCCGAATATGGCGTAAGTTTTTGTGTTAAAACCCTGTTTCCTTAGGTAGCATAAACAGCCGCGTTGTATGGAGTGTGTCAGAATGATGCTGAAAGGGGCAAGCGGCAGCCATAATTCAATGACCTCTAATGAATAACTGTAATCGGAGTTATAAAGGTAGGCACCGCTGATTAATAGCATAAAAGCCCCCAGCCACGAAAACAGTATTTGCAGTGCCTCATCAAACATGGGCGCTCCACGCCAGCCGTGATAAAGCTCGTTATTTTCAGCAAAAATGCCGAACAGCGTGGCAGCTATAAAACAAGGCAACAAATATTCGCGATCAAGCGGGACGTTGTGTGCAAGTAATGACGCATACAACGAGGCCATAATCAATGCGCTGTCAAGTGTACGGGTTTGGGTCTGTAGTTTGGAATGCGGAGGACGAATGAATCCTTTATCACGTGTTTGGTTCATTTGTAGGGTCAATAAAGTAGCGGGTAGTGCATCAATGCTGTTAAGTGAAGAGAATAGTTCCTTCTCCCGCCGAAAAAGGTTAGTTTGAGGCGATATAAATAAGTATTTTTTCTTTTTTTATTTTCCTCACCTACCGGAAAGATATGGCATGACTAAACGGCATAGAATATAGTGCATACGGTAATTTTCTCAGTATATATGCGCTTTGTTTCAGTTTGATGAAAAAATATTTCGTCAGTGACGAATTTAAGAGCTGTACCGGAGCGGTTGCCGGGCTCAAACACTTGGACTATCCGTTTTGCTTGTGCTAAGTGTGGCGTAATCCGCCAACTGAGATGTTTATTCGACCATCCAGGGATGGAGGGCGATGCCGGCTCCACCGGCTACCGCACTTCTCCCATTCCTGGAGGCGGAAGTGCAGTAGTGGTTTGGAACCATTGCCGCAAAATGGCGGATTATGACGTGTGTGAAATCTTTACATCTTCGCTTACATCATTGTCCCGCTTTACCAGCTTATCCATCGCTAAAGCAAAAGGGATGCTAAAAGGTAAGCGTCCCTCCGTCAATATGCTGTGTTGTTCTAGGATGTGTAAAGTCTCACCGATGATTTCACCGTGTTTGACGAGCTTGAGCAAATTTTCCAGGGTATTTTTATCGAAATCTTCAAATGCCGTGGCTATGCCAAGTACGGTTAAGCCTTTGTTTGAATAGCGTTGGTGCAAGTCTATCGTTTGCGGCAGGGCGTAGAGAAAACAGCCGGGGCAATTGACCTGAAATACTTCCAGCAATACGACTTTGCCCGTATTATTAATTTGCATTAGAAATAGAATTAAATATCCACGGCCAGCGCGTAATGCCAGCGACGCGCTTAGTATTCTGTTCCATGGCTCGCAGCGCATCAACCAAATGATTTTTGAGGGCATCAATGCTATCGAAGGCGTGATTGTGGAAGCGTTTTTCCCGCAGCCCATCCCAGAGATGTTCCACTGGATTTAGCTCAGGTAAATAGGGCGGCAGAAAATGCAGCTTCAGGTTTTCTAGTAGCATAAGGGCGTTGCTTTTGTGCCACCCGGCCCCATCGAGCACTATGACGATATTGTTGATCGGATAACGCTGCGCCACCTCATCCAGAAAGGCTTGCATACACTCGGCATTAACATGGGGAAGCATGAGGCTATCGAAACGCCCATCCATCGGGCTGACTGCGCCCCGTAGGC
>Ga0302321_100000968_pt1 | contig 24689 bp, 16 predicted proteins | sample Fen_T0_1_FD_202505 | JGI IMG/M metagenome (GOLD analysis project Ga0302321, IMG submission 202505) | Peat permafrost microbial communities from Stordalen Mire near Abisko, Sweden - Fen_T0_1 | ecosystem: Environmental > Terrestrial > Soil > Wetlands > Permafrost | place: Sweden: Abisko...
GCGTCGTCCGCTTTCTCAATCGTACCGTGAATCGTGGCGACTTTGCGGGCACGTCCGGCGGTGGCGAAAAGATCAAAGTCCTTTGCGAGCACGATATCGTCCGCAGTCACGGAGAAAATCCGCTCACCGGCGGAGGTGGCGGTCATTTCGGCGGCACCAATCTCGATATCATATTTTCCTGCGGGAAGATTCGAAATCGTCACCGTGAACTCGGGGCCGTCAACGTCTTCGGCGTATACAGCAAAGTTCGACCCCGCGCCTTCGATTGGCGGATACGGTATATCTTTCTTGTGGGCGAAGTCGCCGCTGACAGCGATCTTACCACCGCAGGTGGGACAGGTCTCATCGGCGGCGAAAAGCGCGGAGACGGACAAAACCATTCCGGCGAGGAGCAGCAAACTGCCGCGGGCGAATAGAGGGATGATCGAGCAGGTTTTCATTTTCGATGGATGCGAACAGATTGGCGGTGATGAAAAGTATGGGTTCCAGTTACTTTGGCGGTATGAGGCGGATAAGCACGACGCCGTGCGGTGCGACCTTGGTTTCGTAACTGTCCTTGAATTCGCCGAGGTCCTGCTGGCGCCAAAGATCACGCACGCGAAAGACCATATCCACGCGCTCAGTCGGCAGGTTGCCCCAAGGGCCCCACTTTAGAGTGATGGTCGTCTCCGTCTCGCCGCGGTTAAAAAGGCCGACGGCGTACGAACCATCCTCAAGCGTCTTCGCATAGATGATCTTGCCATCGATGTTGCTAAACTGGGTGGCCTGTCGGCCGAGAGAGTCCTGATCCACCGCGAGCACTTCGTCATTGGTGAGCAGACCGAGCGTGAAGTCGTCGATCTGCGCGAGGTCGCAGCCGAGGAGCAACGGCGCGGAGAGCAAGCACCAGAGACTCATATGGGAATATTGTTCGTCGGGCGTGAGGTGGGTTGCGTGCAGGCTGGGCCCCCACCCTACATGGCCGAGGACGAGCATATCGGGATCGCTCCAATGACCGGGCCCGGTGTACGCAGCCCAACGATCCTGGGTGAAACCGTTGCGAGTGACGCTGTCCCAGGTATCGACAATGTCGCCCGTCGTGCGCCACACGTTGGCGAGCCGCAAATAATCGGAGGCGTGGTCGTAGACTCCGGTGTTCGACAAGCTGTAGGCAATGTCGCGACCGGTGGTGCGCAGGGCTTCGCTCATCTCCTGCACATGCGGCACGTCGTTGGGAAACCAGTCGTACTTGAGGTAATCGACGCCCCACGCGGCCCACTGACGGGCGTCCTGCGCTGCGAACGAGTGTGCGCCGAAGCCCCAGTTCACCCAGCTGGGCTTCGCATCCTTCGCCTTTGGGTCTTTATTGAGATGATAAAACTCGTCCACGTCGCCAGAGACAACCCACGGGGAGGTCCCATCGGTATTGTCGGAGGAGCCGCCAATGTAGCCCGCGTAGGTCCCGCGCCAAGGGCTCGAGTAGATGCCAAACTTTAGCCCTAGCGCGTGGATCTCGTCAGCGAGCGCTTTCATGTTCGGAAATTTTTTATTCGGCTGAATGGCGTTGAATTCGCCCCCGCGCGGTGCCTGCCAGCCATCGTCGATGTTGATATACGTCCAACCGTGGTCGCGCAGTCCCTTCGCCGCCATCGCTCGGGCGGAGCTGAGCACGTTCTCCTGACTCACGGCGTCGCCCCAACAATTCCAACTGCTCCAGCCCATGGGTGGCGTGAGCGCGATCCGCTCACCTGCCACGATACGGAATTTCTTTTGCGCTTCGCCGAGAGCATTTTTTGCGCGCAGGGTCACGCTGTATTCACCCGCCTTGGGCGCCACACCGGTGATGCGCCCCGTGGTCGCGTCGACCTTCAGGCCGGCCGGGAGTCCGTCGACAGAAAACGTCATCGGGCGCAGACCGGTCGCAGGCACCGCGTAAAGAAAAGCCGAACCCGGCCGGACGCCAAAAACGTCAGGGCCGTTGACCCGGGGCTTCGCCGACACTGGCGGCGTGATGATCTGCGGGTTATCAGCTGCAAAACAGAGGCCGACCGGCAAGACGAGAACCGCGCAAACGAGCGCGAAAAAGGCCATAAACTTGTGAGGGAAGGAACGTGATTTCATAGAGGTGTGAAAATGTTGGAGAGATTACTCGAACTGCCACCAATCGATGCGAGGTGCGGCGGAAGGATTGCCAGTGAAAACCAGGAATAAGTCGTGCACGCCGAGGGCGTCCCGGACCGAACTCGAAGCGGTTGCCCAGGTCGTTGCGCCGCCGGTCTTCGGAAAAACGCAGGTGGCGATGAGCGGGCCGGTCGGCCGGTCGAGGTGCAGTTCGATTTTCCCCTCTCCCGCTGGCGCGGAGACGAAAGCGTGGAAAGATTTCGCGCCAGCACCGAAATTAACCCCCTTCACTTTGACGCAGGCACCGTCGTGCGTGGGGTAAACGTACATTCCGCCCGCGCCGTTGGATGCGCTTTTGACGTCTTGGCTCCAGCAGATGGTTTCGGCCTCGGTGCGTCGGAAAGGGTTGAGCGTGCCGAGTTGTTGCACGGGTGGCGCTTCCTCCCACCACGGCAGCTCAGGAATGGTGCCGTCCGGGTTGTAGGCGAACTTTTCAACGCAGACTGAGCGGCGTTCGTGGTGCTCCTTGGCGAGCGCAAAGTTCAGCTTGTAGTTGAAACCGAATACGTATGAACCGCCCTTGTAATCGATGATGCCCGGATGATTGCCCGAGGAGGCATGATTGGGGCGCACCACGTAGCCTTTATAAATCCAAGGGCCGGTGGCACCGTCGCTCATCGCATAGCCGATGCCTTCGGGGCAGCAGGTGGAGGCGTAAGCCATATAGTAATGGCCGCCGCGTTTATAGAACCATGGCCCCTCCTGGTAATTCTCGGGCTTGGTCGGCTCCTGCATAATTTCGCCGGAATACGAAATCATATCGGCGTTGAGCTTCACGTACCAGAGGTTCGGGTTGCCGAAGTAGAGATAAGCCTGGCCGTCGTCGTCGACGAAGACGGTGGGATCGATGTAGCCGTTGGCTTTGTCAATCAGCGGTCGCCCCAATGCGTCTGTGAACGGCCCGAGCGGATTGTCGGCGACCGCGACGGCGATCACATTCTTGGGCGAGCCGGACACGCTGATTGGGGCGTAGAGATAGAATTTACCGCCGCGTTCGACGACTTGCGGCGCCCAGGCATCGTTCGACTGGTCGGCCCACGGGAACGTTTTTAACGATGCGACAACGCCGTGGTCGGTCCAGTTGACCATATCGGTCGAGGAATAGCATTTCCAGTCGAGCATCCGAAAATGGCCCATGCCGACGGGTGCGTCGTCCTCGTCGTGACTCGTGTAGAGGTAAACGGTGTCGCCGCTTACGAGCGGAGCGGGATCGGCGGTGAAGTTGGTCTGCACGATCGGCTCCGCCGCATCGCCCTGTGGCGCTGAGAGGCCGGCAGCGATCGCAGCGAGAGAAAGGACTGTGCGGTGGGTGAGTTTCAGTAAGTTCATCGTGAGAATTTGGGTCATTCGAATTGCCACCAGTCGAAAGTGAAACGAGTGCGGTTGTCGGCGCCGAAAACGAAAAACACATCGTGAACGCCCGTGGCGCCAGAAGCGGAGGTCGCTCGTGTCTTCCACGACTGCGCGCCGCCAGTGGCATCGATGCGCAACGTGGCGACAAGCGGGCCGGTCGCGGCGTCGAGCCGGACTTCGATGGTTCCTCCCGCATTTTCGGCCGAGACACTCGCGCGAAAGGTTTGCGGGCTCCGCGTGCCGAAATCGACGTTTCGCACCTCGATGAAGTCGCCATTGTCGATGTCGCCGATGGCCATCCCGCCCTGGCTTGATGGCTCGGTCTTGATACCAGATTCCCACGCTATCGTCTCGGCTTCGTTGCGCAGGCGGGGGTCAAGCGTTGCGACGGGTGCGGGACCTTCCTTCGTCATATCAAAGGGTGAGATGGAGCCGTCGGCGTTGAACTTCAGCTCGTCGACACAGACCGAGCGCGTGAACCCGCTGCCGCCGGGCAAAGCGCCGTTGTGATAGAAAAGATAGGTGTGACCTCTGTAGTCCACGACGCCGGGGTGGTTCGTGAAACTCCCGCCTTGTGTGGGCATGATCACGCCGCCGTAGGTCCACGGCCCGGCAGGACTCGGACCGGTGGCATAGGCAAGGTGCTCAGGCACGGGGCCGCCGGCGTAGAAGAGGTAGTAGCGGCCCTCGTGTTGGTAGATCCACGGACCTTCCTCGTAGGCAGTGTCGCGCTTCGTGTCAGCGCGTTTGCCGAACGCGGCGGCGGTCATCGGGCCGCGGAAGATGCCATGGTCGCCCACGCTCCTGTCGTAAGAGATCATGTCGCGGTTAAGTTTTATGTATTTGTAGGTTGGATTTCCCCAGGCGAGATAGGCCTGCCCGTCGCCATCGATGAACACGGTCGGGTCGATATCGCCAAATTTATCGAACACGAGCGGCTTCCCAAGCGCGTCTTTGAACGGCCCAACCGGACTATTCCCGACGGCGACGCCGATGGCCATGCCGCCGGTCGTCTGCTCCATCGGCACATACCAAAAAAATTTGCCGTCGCGCTCGATGGTCTGGCCGGCCCACGCGCTGTCCTTCACCCATGCGAAGGTCTTGAGCGACAGCGGCGAACCGAGGTCGGTCCAGTTAACCATGTCCTTGGTGGAAAAGACGTGCCAGTTCTTCATCGTGAACCACGTCGATTTGTCCTCGTCGTGACCGGCGTAGAGATAGAGGGTGTGGCCGACGACCACCGGCGCCGGATCGGCGGTGTAGATCGTCTGGACAATTGGATTGAGGGCGCGGGCTGACGGCACAAGGCCGATGGCGGCGAGAACGAGAGCGAGGTGGAGCGAGGGCAGATTCATGAGGGTATGATACGTGATTCGGTATCGATTATCTGGGTACCAACGCGTCGATGGCCACGGGGCCGGCGCCGCGACGGCGCAAAACACCAGCGAAGCAGGTGAGCTGAAACAAGGTCCTCATACGTAGCAGTCTTGATCGGAATGCTGGCGGGGCGCGAAAAGAGGCGGCGTTCGATCAGCGGAATGTGATCTCGAGCGCTTGGCCCGAGTAGGTGACCGTCTTTGATGCGCGCTCTGTGTTCCCTCCGAAAAGCGCGATGTTCAATTGGCGCTTCGCGACCATGCCAGGGAAAGTGCCTTGGCGAGCCCCGATAGTTAGGGTTTTTGCAGCATCGTTCCAGGTGAGATCGTAGGTGGCGCGCTGGCCCTTCTCGTAGGCATAGGTCTCGTTGTCGTCCTCGTAAATCGTGAAGGTCGCGTTCGCCCCAGAGTAAACGCGAATCTCATAGGGCGCGTCGGGCCGCTCGGTCGCGTACTGCAAATCGGCGGGGCCCATTGCCACGATGGAACCGGCGCGCACATAGAGCGGGAAGGCGTCGAGCGGGCAGTCCTTCGTCACGCTCTGGCCGCCGGAGAGGCGTTCGCCTGTCCAGAAATCGAACCAAGTCGCACCGGCAGGAAGATACGTCTCCAACGCGTTGTTCAACGTCTTCACCCGGTTCGCCAAAACGCGGAGTTCGGTCGGCGTGTGCCAGCCGAGACGAAAATAGCGATCCTGGCCGCCCTGGTGAAACTCGGCCACCACAGGCACCTTCTGCCCTTTCGCCAGTGTGATCTTGGTGCCGCGGTAGCGCTTCGCGCCGAAGCTCCAATCCTCAACCAGCAACTTACCGCCAAGGAAGAGGCGTGCGCCGTCGTCGTACTCGACGCCGATCTCATATTCGCCGTTCTCCGGCGCGGTAATGGTACCTTCCCAGCGGGCGGAGAAATTGTCGAAGCCAGTGAGGCCGGGCGGCGGGTTGGCAAGCGGTGGGCCAGGCCAGTTATGCTCGACCTTGCCATCGACGGTACGTCCCGCGGGCTTGTTGAAATCGGTGCCCTCAAAATACTGCACCACCAAGCCCGGCTGGCCGTCGGGAGTTCGGAGCGCCTCGGTCGGGATCGCCGACGGCACCGGATCGCTCAGGTGGTACATCGCACGGGTGATCGGATGAACAAGGAACGCCGGGCCGAACATGAAAGCGTCATCCGTTTGACGAACCTTTAAGTCATCAGGAAAATCCATCGGCAGGCCGCGCATCAGGGTGTAGGCGTTGGCGGTGCTCTGCCAGCCGAGCGAATAGATGTAAGGCAAGAGCTGGTAGCGCAGCTGCGCGGCTCCGAGGAGCGATTGATAGATTTCGGGAGCGAGCGTTTTGAAGATATAGGGTTCGCGCTCGATGCTTGCGCCGTGGATGCGATAGATGGGATTGAAAATCGCGAACTGGTTCCAGCGGGCGTAGAGTTCCTGATACGCCGGATTCTTTTCTCCTTCCGAGTAGTTTACGAAAAAACCGCCGGTGTCCTGAGTCCAATAAGGCAGGCCAGCCATCGCGATGTTAATGCCACCGGCGATTTGATTTCGGAACGTCTCCCAACTCGCCGTCGTATCGCCCGACCAAGGCAGCGCGGCATAACGTTGCTGTCCGGCCCAGGCTGAACGCGTGAGGGTTAAAACGCGTTTGTCGCTCGTGGCGCGCTGGCCCTCGTAAGTGCCCTGCGTCGTTACGAGACTGTAAGGATTCAGATAACGCGTGAAATCGCCCAGCGCATTTTTGCCGAGGTCTTTTATGTCACGCTCTACTTCGATGGGATCGTGGCACGCGCCGCGGACTTCGACCTCGGTGCCGTCCATCCAAAGAGCGTCAACCCCGACATCGAGCAGCCCCTTTTTGATGTGTTTGAAATAGATCGCGCGCCCTTCCGGACTGTAGGCGTCATAGATGCGCGCCTGCTTGGAAATCCAGTGCAGCGGTTCGAAGCGGAGGCCTTTGGCGTCGAGCTCGTGCGCCAGCTCGGTATCGTTGCCGATCGAAGGCCAGATCGAATTCATGAGCTTCACGTGCAATTCGTCGTGCAGTGTTTTGGTGAGTTTGACTGGGTCGGGATAGCGCTCCTGGTTCCAGATCATGCCGCTCCACGTGCCGTCCTTATCGCCGCCCCAGTACTGCCAGTCCTGAACAATGTAATCGAGCGGGAAGCCGGCTTGCCGGAAATTGCGCACGACTTCGACGAGGCGGTCCTGTGTTTTGTAGCGCTCCTTGCTCATGAAGAGTCCGAAGGCCTGCTTGGGAAACATCGGCGCCGCGCCCGTGAGCGCACGGTAACCCGCAATCACGCCATCCATTGTCGCTCCTACGACAAAATAGTAATCAACCCCCGCGGGCGCGCTCTCGGCCCAGAACGTGGCCCCACTCGCGTCATCCTTGAAGGTCATCTTCGAATAAATGTCCCAGAGAATGCCGTAGCGCTTCGTTGAAATCAGGAAAGGCACAACCGTACCGATGTTCGTCTGGACGAGCAAAACTTCCTGTCCCCGGTAATCCATGTACGGCCGGTTGTATTGTCCGAGTCCGTAGAGCGACTCGTTCGGGGCGAGCGCGAAGGTCTGTCGTACCTCGTAGGTCGGTGCGCCGGAGATCGTCACTTCCTTTATCTCGTACGGACTTTCCGTACGCTCACGCGTGAGCTCTTTCCCATCGGCGCCGAAGAACGCGAGTGCCCCCGTCTTCTTATCTACGACGATGCGCACTTTTTCCGATGCGATGGTCAGCGCTGACGGCGAATCCTGCACGGCAAACGCGACCGCGACCGGCTGGGCCACCACCGCAAGGCTCGGCTGGGCGGTGTGGGTGCGCCCGAGGTTGGCATTCACACGAACGACGTTTCCGTCGTAGAAAAGGACATTTTTGGTGACCCCGTTGACCGCTATCTGGACGCCGTTATCAAGCTGCACAAACGCAAAACCGGCCGGCGCAGCCGCGTTCATCGTCTTCAGCTGGCCGACCGCGTCCAGACCCGTGACGGCCGAGAGTGACGAACCTATTGTCAATAAACAAATGCCGGCAAACTTCCGGCTCAATGAGGTTATCCAGGGCATAGGGACAAAGGGAGATCGCATTTTAAAATTTAGCCAAACGGAGAACGGTCAGGGAATTAGCGGGGAGAATACGTTCGAAGGTCGCACTCACCGTGGATTGGTCGATCACTGGTTTTGCCGCTGGCGGTTTGCCATCCTCATTGGCGACATCGGCATTCGCGCCGGTCAGCACGGTGGCAATCAAACGACGCTGCCCGGCTGGAGCCGAGCCGAGGTCCACTGAGGCGGTGAACGTGCGGTCCTCTCCGTTCACGATTTTGACGATTACATCGCCCGAGGCAGAGTCGCGCACGGCGGACCACGCCACGCGGTCGCTGGATTGCATGCCGTCGACCTTCGCCGTGAGCAAGGAGTCGCCGCTGTTGGTGCAGAAGAGGCGCTGTACCTGGTAATTGATCGACGGATACACTTCAGTCGCGTTGAAGTAGATCATGTCGGGTGTCCATTGCGTGTGACCACGACGCGAGAGAAGCGGAGCATACGACGCGAGGCTCACAATATCGCCATTGCGTTCGAAGCCAATACACCCGGCGGCTTCGGCAAGCGCGGACCGCAGGGTGTTGCGCCGGTCCTTTTCGTGGGCGGCGTACTCACCTGCATACACTTTGGGTCCGTTGCGATCATAGTTGTCGTAGCGATGGAGGTTCTCCCAAAACCACTGAGGTGAACGGTAGTAATGTTCGTCGACCAGCGCGACGCCAAGTGACCGCGCAAAGGTCCAGCCTCGATCAAATTCCGGTCCGTCCGGAGCGGCGCCAACCGTGCCGATCACAACGATCTCCGGGTGATGAGCACGAATGGCGTCTTGGATCATCTTAAAGCGCTCCTCAAAACCGGGCGTGATTCCATCCTCATTGCCCACTCCGATGTACTTCAGCCCAAATGGCTCTGGGTGGCCAGCACGTGCACGAACGGACCCCCACTGCGAGGTTGCCGGGCCGTTGGCCCACTCGATCAAATCCAAAACATCCTGAATGTAGCCAGGCATCGCTTCGAGCGGTAGACATTGCTGGCCGTGACCGGGAGAATAGTCGGAGAACTGGCACGAAACGCCGGCCGGAAGGACCGGCAGCGGCTTGGCCCCGATATCTTCGCAAAACTGGAAGTACTCGAAATACCCAAGGCCCACCGACTGATGATAGCCCCACAAGTTGCGCTGGCCGCGACGCTGCTCGACCGGGCCAACGGTGTCCTTCCACCGGTAGAAGTTACTCAGGCCGTCTCCGTGCGAAAGGCAGCCACCGGGAAAGCGGATAAATTTAGGCTTCAGGTCCGCGATGGTCTGCGCAAGGTCAGCGCGGACACCGTTCTTTCGATTCCGAAAAGTGTGCTCCGGAATCAACGAAATTTCATCAAGCGCAATTCCTCCTTTGGCATTCGCCAGGACGACGACGCGCGCTTTGGCCTCGGTGCGATTTGGCACGAGACGAACGCCATGACGCACCCAATCGCGGCCCACCACAAAATCCGAGGCTTCGGCGAGCAGGTCGCCGTTTTCGGACTCCAGTCTCACGGTCACGGGCATCGGGCGGCCGACGATGTCATTATTTTCTCCCCACGCCTCATCCATGAACAGTTGATGGGCGAAAAACGAAAGCTCGTAGCCCTCCTTTGCCTGCAGGGGTATTCCGTCGTAGCCGCTGTTTGTTACGCCGACAGCTCCCACCGCGGTTTTAACCTCAATCGAAATATAATGCGGATTGTTCGGGTGAATGGGCTTTGCCGAACGCACGGCCACGTTGCCCTCCGCTCCACCCCGAGTTGCCGTGGCCCACCCGGTGAATTCGTTCCAGTCGCGCTGCTCCGTGGCGTTAGACTCGAAAGACCGATTCTGAATCAACTCGCCATAGAGCCCGCCATCGGCGGCGTAGTTCAGATCTTCGAAAAAGATGCCGAAGAGATCGGGACTGATGGGTTTGCCGGTAGCCGTTAGATCGACCTGGAGGTGGAATACTGGCGCTGCGTCAGCCTGCGAAGACAGACCAGCGGCGAAGAGCAATCCAGCCAGCAGAAAGGGAGTGGTCTTAATCTTCATCGAGTTGTGAAAAAGAATGGGTTTAGTAGCTTTGTAATGGTTCGCTTACGATGCGCAGCCCGGGATAGACTGTCACTTGACCGGGGCGCATTCCGGCGGGCCGAAATAGCTTTCAGCCTGCGCCGGCGGAAAGGGAAAGCCACCGGGTCTCCGCGCAGGGGTAATGATGATTTTCTGAACGACAATGCCTGGGTCGACCATCACGACTTTGAGCACATGCGCGCCGGGAGTCGTCAGCTGGAGCGTGCAACGGATATGACGCGCATTGTCGCGCGCAGTCTGCGCATCCAACATGCGGCCGAAACGATTGTCGGCCCGGGGGTCGGCAGTGACGTCTAGAATTTGCGGCGCCGCGTCGTCGAAAGCCACGCCAATCCGCATACCGCGATTCGGTACGAAATCCAGCACGGGTCCGAGGACGAGTGTCACCTCGAAGTTGCCATCACGCGGAAGGTAAACCGGATATTCGAGCGTTGGCGCGGCAGCGGGCGGCAGAATGCTTGCAGCAGTAACCGGGTAAACTGCAAGCGCGGCAGAAACACGTCCATAGTCGGGAATTTCTTCCCAGCGCACACCGCCGACTTCAGTCTTCTTTGCCACTGCGGTGGCCGCGATGGCTATTGGGCCGTCGAGGCTCGCGAATCGTCCTCGGGCGGCGAGCGCCTGTTCCTCGGATGCCTTTCGCACAGGAACGTGAACCAACAACGGACCGCGCTGGGTGCTGACCTTGATGAATCCGGTCGAGAGACCGGCGGGGGCTTTCGGCCAGTCGATTTCAACCCAGTAGCGTTGGTCTTGATAGGGTGTTTTGTCCTTGGTGAGTAAAATCCACGGCTGCTCGGCGACGATCGAGGACTCGATCGGTTTCGCGCCCATAGCGAAAATATCAACGTAGGAGCGCCGCGGTTGAAACGAATCGAACGCGGGTAACACGGCGTCGCCGTAGTGTTCGGGCCAGGAGCTGACGTCACCCTCGACGGATACGCCCACGATGGAAGCATCTTCGGGCAGAACCTCCGATACTGCCGGCATCACGTCCACCACTGGAGGCTCCCACGTGTGCTGGCCGATGTGGGTTTGGTCCATGAGATGGTTCCATTTCCCGCCAGCCAGTTTGTGGTTATAGTAATTAGTTAACTCCCTGTCCTCGCGGAAAAGTGCGCGTACGCGCGCGGCCACGGCGTTGGTGCTGGCCCTACCCTGTTTTGCGTACAGCAGATTGCGACCTGCTTCGATGTTCATCTCCGTCACGATCGCTGAAGCTTTCGCGGGATGTAACACGAGTTGGAAGAAGGCGTCGCGCTGCTCGGGCGGCATAGCTGCATAGATTTTTTCGGCCCGGGTCACCACGTCGCGCCAGGCTGCCTCGACCCGATCGGCCTCATCGTACTTGAGCTGGCTGAAGGTTTCCGGCGTCACCACTTCAGGTTTCCGCGAGCCGTTGTACTTGGTGTACTTCGAAACGATGTCCGCGATCTCCTCAGCGTGTTGGGGTCCGAACTCGCGCGTCGCCCAGCGGCGAGTGTAATCGGCAACCTTGTTCTTGTTCAGCGCCGCGGGATTCCAGCCCATGCGCAGGAAAAACTCGATTGGCAGCTCGAGCGGCTTCAAGTCGCCTACGTTGACGATCCAGAGGCGGGTCGCGCCGTACTCGGCGGCGAGGGTCATTTGTTCGGAAATTTTCGGGAATGGATTAGTGTTGATCCACTGGTAGGCGAAAGGCCCGCCATGCATGTCGATGTGGTAGTAGATGCCGAAGCCGCCGCTACGCTGCCGTAGTTCCTCGGCGGTGGGCAGACGACGCAAGTCGCCCACATTGCTATCGGCAAAAAGCACCGTGATATCATCGGGCACGCGCAGTCCGGCGTCGTAATACCGCTGGACCTCGGAGAAAAGGGCCCAAATTTGGGGGACCTTGGTTGGGTCGGAATTGATGTGCTGAGCGATGAGTGCGCGCTGGTCGGTGATGATCTGTTCGAGCAGTTTTTTATTTGCCTCCAAGCCGCCGGCGTCGGGCATCGCCATGTCGCCGTCGCCGCGCATGCCCATCGTGAGAATGTTTTCGTACTTTCCGTTTCGCTTGAGACCGTCGGTCCAGAACTGCGTGAGACCTTCCTTGTTCGTGGCGTAGTTCCACTCGGCGTTGCCGTATTTCTGATGGTTGTGCGTCCACTCTTTCTGCGAGCGGTCCAGTGGCTCGTGGTGCGAAGTGCCCATGACGATGCCGTATTCGTCGGCGAGTTTCGGGTTGAGCGGGTCGTCCTCGTTGAAGGCGTTGTCCCACATCGCGGGCCAGAGGTAATTCCCGCGCATGCGCAGCAGCAGCTCAAAAACCTTGGTGTAGAACTTCGAGTTGAGCCCGCCGAACTTTTTCTTCGTCCATTCGGTCAAGCAAGGCCGCTCGTCATTCAAGAAGATACCGCGATAACGAACCACGGGCTCCCCGGAAGCGAAACGGCCGGGCAAAACGTAGGCCTCGGCGTGCTTCTTCGGCGGTACGTCCGCCCACCAGTACCAGGGCGAGACGCCGAGCTGCTCGGAAAGTTCATAGATGCCATAGATCGTGCCGCGCTTGTCGCTGCCTGCGATCACCAGTGCGCGCTCCACGCCAGGCAAGGGTTGCGCAACCGTCGTGATAACAAAACTCTCCCACTTTCCTTTCAGATCGCTCACGTCGAGTTTGCCCGACGCAGCCAGGGCATCGATCGTGGCGCTCTTGCCGAGCGTGCCGATAATGACGAGTTCAGCTTGCTTCGGGCGCATTGAGGAAGCAGCAGGGGTTTTCGAGGTGACGCGTTCGATATCGGCCTGGAGATCGCCGATCGCCCGCACAACGCCCGTAAAGTCGGCTGCGTCATACCAAAGCGGAGCGATATTGGACCCCGTCACCAACGGGAACGCACCGGCCGGCGGTGCCGCGCTCACGACGATTTCGACCGGCAAGCCGAGACTCGGCTCAGCCTGCACAAGGGGAGTCCACGAAGCTGCGGCCAATAGGACTGTGGCGGAAAAGAAAAGGCGATTTTTCATGGTTATATGAGCAACAGGAAAGTGAGCGACGACGATCCTGCGATCGCGGCGTGCCGATGTGGAGATCTCGGGTTATTTGGTCTCGACTGCCTTGAGGCGGAGCAAAGAAAGCATCGTGACCGCGTATCGCTTGCCCAGCTCCCGGTAGCCCTCTGGCGTGAAGTGGAGGTGGTCCGGCATACCCGGGCAGCCCACAGAAGAGACGACATGAGCGGTCGGGATGATTTTAGGGAGCTCCGCGATGGCGGCATTTTTCCCGGCGGCAGCACCATTCTGATCTGCCGACACTACTTCACCGGCGAGCAATGGAACATCCTCCGCCTTGAGACCGAGATCCGCGAGGAGGCTTTCGTAGATGAACTTCACCCGGGCCGTCCACTCCGGATCATTCGGATTGGATTCACCCTGATGCAGCAGGATGCCGCGGATCACACCGGTCTTCTGGGCGAGCCGGCCCAGTTCGACCAACCGTCGGTACGGGTCGCCTTCGTAGGAGGCGATCATGGGCTTCATCCACACGGGTGCCGTCGCCGCGTAGGCTTCGCGGGTTCGCTCGTCGAAAAGCTCAATCTTGCAGCCGCCCACCGAGACGACGATCACGCCAACCTTTTGATCGACCGGTAATGCGGCCAGCAGCGTGCGGCCAAAGTAGTCCGCCGGGCACAAGCCAGACTTAGGATCGCACAGCGGTGGGACCGCCTTGTACCAGTGGTTTTTCTCGCGCTTCAATTCAGGGAAGTCGACCGCCGCGAGCACCTGGAAACGCGGATCGGCGAACGCCTTTTCTTCTTCGGGTATTCCCGGGAAGCCGCCCATGTTCGACTGCCCGAAGCAGAGGAAGACATGGAAATTTTTATCCTGGGCAAAGGCGATGCCGGTGAGCAAGACCAGGCCGGCCATGAAGAAGATTTTGGATAATTTGTGCATAAGATCCTGGTTTCGGTAGCGACTTCAGAGCACGCGAAAGACGCGGATGATAACGGTGCCGGGGCGTGGGCCGCCGGCAACCGAACCAACAAATTGGGACTCGTTGAGCCAGGCGTGCGGCCCGGCTGGTGCTTCGAATCGCGGCGCCGTGCGCATGTAGGCCCCCTTACTGGCAATCACGCCATGGTTGTGGACAATGATCACAGTCCCGTCGTCACACCGGATCGAGTAAAGTGCGTCCACTTCCGTCACGCCGTCGGCACGGTCGGTCTGCCAATCTGCGCCACCAGATAAAACCACGCCCCGGAGTTTCGGTCCTTCGAACGTGCCGCCGGTAATCGGAATGTAACGGCGGTGCCCCTGAGGTGCTGCCCCGACATCGACCGCTGGATCGATGGCAACGACTGCCTCATAGACCAGCTCGGTTTGGAGCGGCGGCACCGGTGCGGCGACCTCGGGCTTGCCGAAACACGACAGCGCCGCGGTCAAGAAACAGAGGGCAAGAAAGCGGAGCGGGCGCATCGCAGGTCAGAGTTTGATAACCGCTTTCTGACGGAGGTCGGCAGAGGACGCACCAGCATTGAGCAACCAATCACCGGAGGGAACCGCGTAATCTTTTTTATCCTCGCTCCAACGACGTAGCGCGGTGGCCGGGACGGCGATAATTACCGTCTGCGATTCACCTGCTTTTAAGTGTACGCGGCGGAACCCGCAGAGCGCCTGGAGCTCGCGGGGATGTGATGCCGCGGGAGGTGTAAGGTAGAGTTGAACAACTTCATCGCCATCGCGTTTGCCGCTGTTCTTGACCTCGAGCGAAACGGTCAATCCGCCGCCCGCAGCCGTGGTGGCCTCAAGTTTTGTGTAGCTAAACTGGGTATAGCTCAAGCCGTGGCCGAACGGGTAAACGGGTTTCCCTTTGAAATAGCGATAGGTGCGGCCAGCCATGGCGTAGTTCTTAAAGTCGGGCAGATCCGAGGTGGCCGCATAAAAGGTTAGCGGCAGCCGGCCCGCCGGATTGTAGTTGCCGAGCAATACATCCGCGACAGCAGTGCCGCCCGCCTGCCCAGGATACCACGCTTGCAGAATGGCGTTCACGTTCTTGTCTGCCCATGGCATGGCAATCGCACTGCCGGAAAGGTTCACGTAAACGATCGGCTTCCCAATCGCATGGAGCTTTTCCAATAATTGCTGTTGAAGGGCCGGGAGTTCGATACCGAGCCTATCACCACCGGCAAATCCTTCGTAATCGACCGCCATTTCTTCTCCTTCGAGCTGGGCGGAAATACCACCGACAAAAACGATCAGGTCGGCAGCCTTCGCTGTAGCGAGAGCCTCTGCTTCGCCCGAGCTGACCGGAGGCGTGTTCCAATCGACAGCAACTTTGACCGGACCGTCGCCCTGCACATACTCCAACTGGAGCGGAAGCACCACATTGTCCGGCAAATGGCGCGTTACGTGAACTTGCCTTTCCGTCCGTGCCTCGCCCGGCGGCACAGCCCACGCGTCAACGATAACCTCGCCGCCCAGTTTGAGCCGAAAGCCGCCGCGTCCCCGTACAAGAAATTCGTAATCGCCGGCGAGCGTTGTGGTCAAATCGCCAGTCCAGCGCACGGAAATATCTTTCTCTGGCACTCCCTTCGGCAAGCTAGGGCGAGCGGGATCGACAATGCCAAAGTCAAAATTCAACGGGCGACTCCACAGCACGCCTGCCGGCTTTCCAGTGAGCTCGCGGTTCGCGAAATATTCACCGCTGAACCAAGCATCCCCTGCACTTCTCAACGTTGTCGGACGCATGCTGTAGTCGCAGCCGTGGGCATAGTCCACCTTTACGCCGGCTGGTTCGAGCGCCGTCCTCAAGCCGTCGAGAATAGTAACGGGAGCGGAAGGCGAACCGTTGTAGTTGCCCGCGAGAACCGGCACCGAACTGGCGTTGGGTCCGATGACGGCAACACGACGCAGGCGACTCGTCTTGAGCGGCAGCACTCCGTCATTTTTTAGAAGCACCATCGACTCGTGGGCCGCGCGCAATGCGAGCGCGCCGTGCGCAGGAGTGTCGTTTTCATTTGGCGCAATCTGGTTGAACGGCACGCGGTCCTTGGGATCGAAAAAGCCGAGGCGAAACATGGTTCGCAAGAGCCCGGAAAGCCGTTCATTTGCCACGGCCTCTGAGACGAGCCCGAGCCGCACCGCCTCCGCCATCGCGGCCCCTTCCGTACCGCAGCACACGTTCATGCCGGCCAAAAGCGTCATCGCCTCAGCCTCCGCGTCGTTCTTCGCCCGCGCATACGTGTGGATGAGATCGGTCAGCGAGCCGCAGTCGGACGTGATGTGGCCGTTGAACCCCCATTTGTTGAGCAGCCCGTAGAGCAGCCCGTTGATCGAACAGGGTGTGCCGTGAAGCGAGTTATACGCCGTCATCACTGCCTCGACATGCGCCTCGCGAACGAGCGCCTCGAAGGCCGGCAGATAGGTTTCATACAAATCCGCATCGGAAGGCGAAATGTCGAAATTATGCCGCAGTGACTCGGGCCCGCTATGCACGGCGAAATGTTTGGCACACGCTGCCGCTAGCAGGTAGTTCGGGTTGTCCCCCTGCAAACCGCGGACGAACGCAACGCCGAGGCGCGAGGTGAGAAATGGATCCTCGCCATAAGTTTCCTGGCCGCGGCCCCAACGAGGGTCGCGAAAGATATTGATGTTGGGCGACCAGAAGGTGAGGCCGCGGAATATCATTCCCTCCTCTGGTGTGCCGACGTAACCGTTGAATTTCGCCCGGCCCTCAATGCCGATCGTGTGGGCAATTTCCTGCTGCAGAGAATCGTCCCACATCGCGGCCAAACCAATGGCTTGGGGAAATACCGTTGCATGCCCCGCGTTGGCGACTCCGTGCAAGGCTTCGCTCCACCAATCATATTTCGGGATTCCAAGCCGAGGGACGCCGGGCGTCGTATTGCTCAACATCGAGGCCTTCTCGTCGAGCGTCATGCGCGACATGAGATCCTGAATACGTGCCGCTTGCGGCTGGTTCGTGTCGAGGTAAAGAGGACTGGATTCCTCTGCAATCACAGGCGCACAGGTGAGAACGATGCCGGCCAGGAGAAAAAACACTTTATGCATACGGAAATTGGGGAATGAGGTTATTAGAAGATCCGGCCATTGCCGGATCGGGGTGAGGTGAACTGCCTGCAAGGCGCCAAAGTCCCGAACCGCGTGACTTCAACGGAAAATGCGCTGCGTGAAATGATAGAGGTTGCTGCCCCAGGTTTCGCCGTCGTGGGCATGGTCATCCACATTGTAAAGGTGAGGCACGTCGTGCTCCTTCAGGTAGCGATGGACGCCCTGAGAGAAACTGATGAGCCCGTCCTTATTTCCAGCTGAAATGTAGAGAAGCTTAAGCTGCGCGCGGGTTGCGGCCGGATCGGGCACGAGCTCCGCAGGCGGCTTGGTGTTGGGTGCGGCGGAAAAAGCGCCGAGCCACGCAAAGGTATCAAGGTGGGCAAGGCCGAAGTTGAACGTCTGTCCCCCGCCCATCGAAAGTCCGGCGAGCGCCCGGTGTTCGCGGTCGGTGAGCGTCGGATACTTGGCCTGGATCGCAGGAATGAGGCAGCCGAGCAGATCACCCTCAAACGCGGCGAAGCTGGCGGCCTTGGCGGGTTCGAACGGATTTCCGATCGCGCGGTCGTCGGCCATAGCCCGGCCGTTCGGGAATACCACGATGATCGGCACGGCCTTCCCGTCTGCGATGAGGTTGTCCAAGATCAGATCGGCCTTCACGTAGCTGGTCCACTCGAACGGATCGCCACCGATGCCGTGAAGGAGATACAACACCGGGTACCTCCGATCGGGCGAATAACCTGGCGGTAGATAGACGTTCGCCTTGCGGCGCGTGCCGGTGACCGTGGAATCGTATTCGAAAGGCTCGATCCGACCATGCGGGCCCGCGTCGCGATGGACGTTGAAGCCATCGGGGGCCTCGGGAAAGAGCCGGACATCGTCTGCCGCTAGCTCGATGGGCCGGGCGAAATTGGCTCGTGCACGTTCTGGAGAGGTCTGCTCCGGGCGTTCCTGGGCGAAGGCGGTCGCGGCGGCAAAGAGGCAGAGGGAGAGAGTTTGGGCGGAACGTTTCATGGGTCTGGGGGGAACTAACGTGCGACGGCGCTGCCGTCCTTAAAGTAAAGTTGGAGGGTTTCTGCGAGGTAGTGGCGGGCGTTCATCCAAGTGTGTCCGCCTTCAGTGATGAGTTTTTGGTGCACGATCTTTCGCGCTGCCAACAGATCGATGAAGGTCGACGCTTGCGCGAAGAGGAAATCGCTCTCGCCGACACCAAGCCAGAGCAGCTTGAGCTGCCGGTTGGTGGCGGCAGGATCGGCGGAGAGCTCGGGAAAGTATTTATCGAAGACTTCGGTCGTAAGGTAGGCGCTGTAGGAACCGACCCAGGCAAACGTGTCGAGGTGGTTGAAGGCGGTGAAAAGCGATTCGCCGCCGCCCCGCGAAAAGCCGGCGATGGCGCGTTTGTCTCGCTCAGGGATGGCGCGGTAGTTGGTTTCAACGTAGGGCACGATCTTGCCGACCAACTCGTCACCGAAGGCCTTGTACATCGCGGCGACTTCCGGGGTCCAGGGGCGCGGCATGCCCATCAACATGTTGCCGTAAGGCATCACGACGATCATCGGTACCGCGCGCTTTTGTGCGATGAGGTTGTCGAGCATGAAGTTCATTCGACCGACCCGGAACCAAGTCTCCTCGGTGTCAGTGGTTCCACTGACGAGGTAGAGCACGGGGTAGCGTTCACTGCCGGCGCGATAACCGGGTGGCGTATAGATAACGAGCGGCCGGGTGCAGCCGAGTGATTGCGACTCGTAGAACGCGTAGGTCAGCTCGCCGTGCGGCACTTTCTGCACGGAGCGAAGCGAAGGTTCCGTGTCGGGGACATCGACGAGGCTCGCCTTGAAGCCCTCGTTGGGGAAGACGTATTGGTTCACCGGATCAGCCACTCCCACTCCGTCGACGACGAAGTTGTAGGGATAGAGATCGGGCGAAACGGGGCCAACGGTGGCGCTCCACACGCCGGACTCGTCCTTCACCATCGGCTGGTTGGCCGTGAGGAACTGACCACTGAGCTCGACCTTGCGGGCGTCGGGTGCGCGGAAGCGGACCGTGATGGTGCGGTCGGGGTTCACGACCGGCGAGACAACCGGCGGTGTGCGGGCGGCCTGGCCGATGGCCGAAGCCGCCGCGCTCAGCCCAACAGCGAGCGTGATGAATGATCGGATGACGGAAGACGTTTTCTTCATAGCGCTCGCTTTCGCCGCGTTCACTTGGCGGTGGCGGCCGGTTTGTTTACGTCTGAGACTGACTGCTCGATGAGCGTCGCGACGCCACGCGGGTCTTCCTGCTGCGCGACATGGTGGCCGGGGAAGGTGCGAATCGTCCAACCACGGGCGACGGCGTGCTGCCAGCTCTTGTCCTTCTTGGCGCGTTCGTCGGCAGACTGGTCTTTGGGGACAAAGGCGACGTAGGTCACCGGGAGCGCCAAGGCCGCGGGGTTCTTGTAGGTAACTGGCTGGTTAAAGCACTTGATGGATTGCTTTACGCTGTGCGGTGGTTTGTCGCCAGGCTTGACCCAGGGAACCTGCATGAAGCCGTCGGCGAAGTTGGGGCCTTGGGGACTCTGACCGCCAAACAGATCCCAGATCGACTGGCCATCATCCGGCACGGCCGCATCGAGGAAAACCACGTGACGGATGCGTTCGGGAATCCGGTCCATCACGCCCGTGATGACCATGCCGCCGTAACTGTGGCCCGTGAGCACCACATCGTGGAGGTCTTCGAAGAGGATCAGATTCACCACGTCGTTGATGTGGGTCTGAAGATCGATATCCGGGCTGCTAAGATGCGCGCGCTCGCCGAGGCCGGTGAGCGTGACACGATAGACGGTGTGGCCGTCGTCGGTGAGGAACTTGCCGGCATTCTTCCACTCCCAGCCGCCGGCGGTGGCGCCGTGGACGACGACGAAGGTGAGTTTCTCGGCGGCAGCATGGGTCGTAAGCGCGCCAAGGAGCGTTGTGGCAAAGAGCAGGACAATGAGTCGGATCGTTTTTAGTTTCATGGGTAAAATAGGGGAATGAATAGAGGTGGGCTCAGTGGTTGTCGGGGAACATGATTTGTGCGGTCTGCCAGAGGTAGCGGCGCCAGTTCAGCCATTCGTGGCCGTGGGAACTGAGTACGGCAAAGTTGCGCACACCGTGGTCGGCGAACACTGCGAGCGTCCGCATACTGTTGTGGTACGCGATGTCGGTCTCACCGACACCGAAGTAGATCGGCATCTGGAAGCGCTCATTGATCGCGGGCTGGCTGAGCAACGGCTCGATGTTGGCTTTGAACGCTTCGAGTTCCTTCGGCCAGTATCCAGAACTGAATACATAAAGTTCGCCGAAGGTCTCGAGGTGCGTGAGGCCGGTGTTGAGCACCACAAAGCCGCCCATGGAAAGGCCGGCCACGGCGCGGCTCTCTCGGTTAGGGCGGGTTCGGTAGTGGCCATCGACGAACGGCAGGATATCCTGGAGGTATTCGCGCGTGCAGGCGTCGTCCTCGCCGAGCTTTGGCGGCGTGCCGGAGACGAGTCCGCTGGTGTTCGGCATCACAATGATCATCGGGCGGGCTTTCCCGGCTGCGATGAGGTTGTCGAGGATCAGGTGGGCAAAACCACCCGCGCGGGGATCGGTCGCGGTCCAGTGACTGTCGTTCTCGCCGCCACCGTGATTCAGATAGAGGACGGGGTAACGAGTGTCGCCTCCCGCATCGTAACCAGGCGGCAAATACACGTGCAGCTGTTTCTCCGCCCCAGCGGTTGTCTTGTAGCGAACAATTTCGACGCGACCGTGCGGCACCGCTTGCACCGCGTAGAACGACGTGTCCCCGGGAGCAGGCAACGCCGGCAGGATCGATATGGGGTGAGCTGGCGGCGGGGCCACATAAGCGCCGGTAGCGTCGATCTTTGGTTTTTCGGCAGGAGCAGCGAATGCGGACGCCAGGGCGAAAAGCATAAACAGGCCGGAGCCGCGAAGAAATAGCGATCGGAGATTTCTGGGATCGTTCATGGGGGAAGCATGGGGGCGAAGTCGCTGAGCAAGCTCCGTTCGGTGAACCACCATTGGCTGGTTTGACTGGTTCGTCGATTTCAAGTACTCATCCCTCCGTTGACACCGAGGCATTGTCCAGTAACGGCAGCAGCTGAGTCAGAAAGAAAATAATCGATCGCACCTGCGACTTCATCGAGCAACATACGGCGCCCGATTGGGATTTTGTTCAGGGGAATACGCAGATCCTCAGGCAATGATCCAGCGCCATCGGTACTACCGGGAGCGACCATGTTAACGGTGATACCATGGCTGATTTCTTCTAGCGCGAGCGTGCGCATGAGCACCTTTAGTGCTGCCTTGTGCACTCCAAACGGGCCTAACCCAGCGGCACCCTTTTCGTAATCCCGCGAAGATGCCCCGAGCAAAATAATCCGTCCAAAATGTCGCTCTCGCATGATGGGCAATATCTCCTTCGTCAATACGAACGGAGCGTTCAAAATCACATCTTGCGAAATGCGCCACTCGTCAAAACTGACGGCATCGATAGTCTTAAAGATATCGAGCCCGACATTATTCACGAGATAATCCACCTTTCCGAAATGCGTGGTCACTTGCTTCGCAAAATTGCGAAGCCCGTCAAAATCACACACGTCACACCGTAAAACGAGTGAATCGGCATGTAGCCGCGCCAGCTCCTCCGAAAGTGCGGATGCGGCAGCAACGTCGCTTCGGTACACTGTAGCTACCGAAACACCACGCGAAGCCAATCGGAGGGCGACGGCTCGCCCAATCCCTCTAGTTGCACCCGTGATAACTGCTACTGGTGGAGTCATGTATTGCTGAATCGGTAATTTTTGGTTGTGCGGCGAAGAGGCGCGCTCAGTCCAGTTTGATGTCCACGTTCCAGTGAGCGGCGACCGCGCGGAGTTCGTCCAAGGTGAGATGCGTCACCGCACCGTGCTTTGGCCGCTGAAAGTTCGTCCCCTTCATCACGCCCTCATTGAAGCGGCCGAGATGACGCCAGGTAACGAAGTCCTCGGTTTCGCTGAAACCCATGTTGTTCGGCCGCGCGCCATAGACGTCGTACATGAGCACGTACGTGGAGGTGCCGAGTCGCTTAAAGACATTAGGCGCCTCGGTTGGTACGGTTTCGGGATCGATCCTCTGCGGAAGCGATGTGTAGCCGTCTACGAGCTGGGTGGACGTGGCGTGACGGATCTTGGCGTCGGCCACATAGAAAAAATGCCAGCGGTCGCCCACGTGCGTGAGATCGCCGTCGATGCCGCCAATTTCAGGAAACATCTTCGGGGTCGTCTCAAGCTTGGTGAAGGCTTCGTCGGCGTAGGCGTAGTAGATATTGGCGTTCTTGTTCGCGTAACGGATCGTGAAATAGACCATCATCTTGCCCTTGACGGGGTCATAGGTGGTCTCCGGCGCCCAGGAACAGTCGATGTCACCTAGTTCGGGAAAGGCCTTGTCCACGCGGAAATCGGAGTGTGTCCAATGGATGAGATCCCACGATTTCATGAGGATGAGGGCGCGGTTGTTGCCCCAGCCGTATTTTTCCTGGGGCCGCTCCCACTCGGTATCTCTGAAACCCGCGCGCTTTCCGAAGATATGGAGGTCAGTCATCGCGAGATAAAACGCCCCGTCGGGCCCGCGTGTGATGTGCGGATCGCGCACGCCTTTCTGCTCGGCCAGCGTGGCGCCGTCGAAGACCGGATCGCCGCCGTTGGCATCGGTGAAGTTGTATCCGTCGCGGCTGATCGCGAAGTATGCCGACTGCGTCTGGTCCTTGAAATATACCATCAGGTACCCCGCGAGGTCCTGCTCCGACGGGGCGTGGAATTTTGTCGGTTTCGAGAGTTCCGGCACGATCACGATGCCGGTCGGTCGCCGCGGCGCAGAGGCGGGGGCCGTGGATGTCATCGGCGGCTGGGCGGGAGGAACCACGGGCGCGTCACCGGCGGCATGGGCTAGGCCACAAGCCAAGGTCACGGTGCAAAAGGAAAGCAGGAATGATTTCATTAGGTCTGTCGGTTGGGACAAGTTAGGGAGTGACCTCGATCACGATGCGACGGTAGGCGAATAGCCGGGGGGTGCCGTCGTCCTCGGCTTGAAGAATGACATGCACCGTGCCCGGAGTTGCGGTCGCCGGGAGCAGGACCTCGGTGGTCAATCCCCCAGCCTGCGTCAACGTCGCACCGGCCAGTGTGCCGGCCTCTTGGTACATCCACCAACGGGTCTTCACGCCTTGGCCGGGGTCGCCGGCGTCGGTTCCCGCAGCAGAAAGTTTCACCGTCGCACCGGCCTTCGCCGAAATCATGACAACGCCGGTCGAGCGGTCACCGTTGAGCACGGGATGCGGGTTGTGATTGGCCTTTGCAAAATCATCGGTCACGCACCAATCCATGCGCGCAGCGAAATCGTTTTGGAAATGCTCGCGCCAGCGCCAGATCGTGGCCTGGTTGGAGCTGTCGAAACGGTTCGGCTCCACCTCGAGGCGGTCGCAGGTTGCGGCATTATCCGTCCAGATGGGACGCGTTTCTCCGGCGGGTTGATAGAGCGCATAACGACCGCCCCAGCCGCCATAGGCAGGGCTCACATCCCAGCCGAGCCCGCGGTTGATCAAACCGAGAAAGCTCGGTGTGTCCCCTTCCATGAGATAGAGCCGATGCGGATAGAGCGCCCCTAGCCGACCGTGGTTTTTGATAATGTGCTCCTCAAGCCACGGGTTGGCCACTAGCGCTGCGTGATAACCGGGGGCAGCCTGGACTTCCTGTCCGCCGGAAATGCCACTCCAGGTGGCGCGATAATATTCCTGATAGCTCGTCGGGCTGGAGGGACTGACGATGTAGAACAGCTGGGGGAATTCGCGCCGTATCCAGGCACCCGAGTCATCCTGATCCGAGATCGCGTAGACGCGGAGTTTGGCGACGAATTTTTCCACTTCGGCCGACGGGCGCGACGCGCGCACGTCCCGCAACGCCTGTGCTAGTGTGTTAGGCCCGCCCCAGATCGACACCCAGACCGGGCGCGGGTCGGCGCGGTCCACGGTCTCCACGATGAGACGCGACCCTCCCGAACTCTGATCAGGTCCGACCGACGTGAGGCCAAGCCCTGGCTGTCCGGTGCGCGTGACCGAATGCAGAGTTTCGACGGACGGAAACCCAGGCGCATGCTTCAACAGATTGGGCCGCACCTGGGCGTAGGCGTCGAGATCGCGGTGGATAAGATCCTCACGGGGCTTTTGCTGCAGCCAGTTCGACGTCGTGGCGACGAGACCCTCGACGTCGAACTGATCCGCATACACCAAGAGTCGCACCAGCGATTCCTCGTCATCCGGCTCATTGGAGAGATCGGTGAGAACGATCAGACGCGGCTTGACCGGCGCGAGGGTGCGCACCGTTTCCTGCGCCGTGAGGCTCGCGCCGGCAAGGAGCGCGAGCAGCACGACACCTACGCGCATCATGGCGGACCGAGGTAGGGCTCGTGACATGAAAGCGGAACGACTTGGAATTTACTTGGCCGCTTCGGCCTTGAGGAAGCCGTTTTGGTCGAGCCAGTGTGTGAAGGGCTCGAACCAATAGTGGGTCGTGTGCCCCGGGTAGCCCATGCCGAAGCCGTGGCCTCCATCTTGATAAAGGTGGAATTCGACCGGCTTGCCG
>Ga0302321_100000970_pt1 | contig 24632 bp, 20 predicted proteins | sample Fen_T0_1_FD_202505 | JGI IMG/M metagenome (GOLD analysis project Ga0302321, IMG submission 202505) | Peat permafrost microbial communities from Stordalen Mire near Abisko, Sweden - Fen_T0_1 | ecosystem: Environmental > Terrestrial > Soil > Wetlands > Permafrost | place: Sweden: Abisko...
CGGCGCGCCGCCCGGGGACAGGGGAGACCTCGCGGCCAACCTGGTCGCGTTCATCTGCGTCTTCCTCGCCCTCCGCGGCTGGAACCTCGACTTGGGCAGCGACGTCGACGTCGACGACGCCGTCGACTACCTCGTCGGCTTCATCTTCCGGGGGCTCGGGATCGACCGCACACGCAAGGCTTCGGAGGGACCCGCATGATGAAGATCCGCAAGGCGGCCGTACTCGGCGCAGGCCTTATGGGCACGACGGTGGCGGCGCAGCTCGCCAACGCCGGGATCCCGACGCTGGTGCTCGACCTGCCACCGACCGAAACGGCGGCGAACGGTCTCAAGGCCCTGGCGAAAGCCCGCCCCGCCCCGCTGGCGCATGCGAGCCGGCAGGCGCTGCTCACGCCGGGCAACTTCGACGATGACCTCGCCAGGCTGGCCGACGTCGACTGGGTGATCGAGGCGATCGTCGAGGACCTGGGCATCAAGACCGACCTCCTCGCGCGCGTGGCCGAGCACCTGAACGACCACGCCATCATCACGACCAACTCGTCGGGCCTCTCGCTGAACGACATGGCCGCGGCGCTGCCCGACTCGCTGAAGCCGCGCTTCTTCGGCGCGCACTTCTTCAACCCGCCGCGCTACATGTACCTGCTGGAGCTCATCCCCAGCGCGTTCACCGATCCGGCGCTGGTGGATGACTTCGCCGACTTTGCCGCGCTGCGCCTCGGCAAGGGCGTCGTGCGCAGTAACGACGCGCCGATGTTCGTCGCCAACCGCATCGGCATGTTCACCACCGTGCACGCGATGAACAAGATGGACGAGTTCGGGCTGACGATCGAAGAAGCAGATGCGGCCAGCGGGCGGGCCATCGGGCGCGCCGTCACGGCGACGTTCGGGACCGCCGACCTGGCCGGCTCGGACATCCTTGCCACCAACGTCGCGAGCCACCAGGAGCACGCGGTGGGTGACGAGACGATCGAGCTGTGGAAGATGCCCGACTGGGTGCTCGCCATGATCGAGCGCGGCTGGACGGGCAACAAGACGGGCAGCGGGTTCTTCAAGGACAGGCGGGCGATGACCATCGACCCCGCCACGCTCGAGTACCGGCCGTTCCAGAAGCCTGAGCAGCCGAGCCTCGTGGCGGCAGCGAAGATCGCCGACCCCGTAGAGCGCGTCAAGGCGACCATCGCCGCCGACGATCCTGGCGCGCGGTTCGCCTGGGAGATCCTGGCCGGCACGCTGCTGTACGCGGCCAACCGCATCCCGGAGATCGCCGACGACATCACCGCGATCGACGACGCCATGCGCTGGGGCTACGCCTGGGATCTCGGCCCGTTCGAGATGTGGGACGCACTCGGCGTACGTGAGACCGTGGAGCGGATGAAGGCCGACGGGCGCGCGATCCCGGAGTGGGTCGCGCAGCTGGCTGCCTCGGACAGTCCGTTCTTCTACGAGACGAGCGACGGGCAGGTCACCATCTGGGGTCCGGGGCAGACGGAGCACAGGGTGCTTGCGCCCCGGCCCCGGACCGTCGTGCTCTCGCAGCTCAAGGCGACCGGGCGCACACTCGCCGAGAACGAGCACGCGAGCCTCATCGACCTCGGCGACGGCGTGGCCTGCGTCGAGTTCCACACCAAGGCGAACGTCGTCAGCGAGCCGGTTCTCGACTTCATCGAAGAGGCGATCGAGCGCGCAGGCGATGAGTACGACGCGCTCGTCATCGGCAACCAGGGCGCCCACTTCTCCGGCGGCGCCGACCTCAAGATGATGGTCGACAAGATCACCGCCGAGGACTGGGACGGCATCGACGCCACGCTCAAGAGCGCGCAGCGCGCCAGCATGGCGATCAAGTACTCACCGGTGCCCGTCGTGGCCGCTCCGTTCGGGCGCGTCCTGGGCGGCGGCCTCGAGGTCTGCCTGCACTGCGCGCGCGTCCAGGCCCACACCGATGTGGCCATGGGCCTGGTCGAGACGGGCGTCGGCCTCGTGCCGGCGGCCGGCGGCATCAAGGAGTCACTGCTGCGCGCCATGGCCGCCCACGCGGGCGAGGCCATCTTGTTCCCCGTACTCCGCCAGCCGTTCGAGGCGATCACGATGGCCAAGGTCGGCCGCTCGGCCCTGGACGCCTTCGACATGGGCTATCTGCGCGGTGGCGACGGCATCACCATGAACCGCGACAGCGTGGTCTATGCCGCCAAACAGGTGGCGCGCGCCCTCGCCGACGCCGGCTGGCAGCCGCCGGTGCCGGCGACCGTGGCCGTACAGGGCCGGGACGGCCTGGCCAACTTCCACAAGCTGCTGCACATCGTCCGCGGTGGTGAGTTCATCAGCGACCACGACCTCTTCCTCTCCGACGCCGTGGCCTTCGTGCTCTGCGGCGGAGACGTCGACCCCGGCACCATCGTCGATGAGCAGTACCTGCTCGACCTTGAACGTCAGGCGTTCCTCAAGGTCTGCCGCACTCCCAGGACCATGGAGCGGCTGGCGCACATGCTCACCACCGGCAAATCGCTCCGCAACTAGCGGCGCGCACGAAGGAGAGGACTGATGAACGAAGCAGTGATCGTGTCCGCCGTGCGCACGCCCGTCGGCAAGGCGCCGAAAGGCTCGCTACGGACGGTGCGGCCGGAGACCCTGGCGGTCACGGCCATCAAGGCGGCGCTCGAGCGGGCGCCGGGACTGGACCCCGTCGAGATCGACGACCTCTACTGGGGCTGCGCGTTCCCCGAGGGGGAGCAGGGCCTCAACGTGGGCCGGTACATCGGCCTGCTCGCCGGGCTGCCGGAGAGCGTGCCCGGCGTCACCGTCAACAGGTTCTGCTCGTCGGGGCTGCAGGCGATCGCGTTCGGCGCCCAGGCGATCATGAGCGGCATGGCCGAGGTCATCCTCGCGGGCGGCGTCGAGTCGATGTCATGCGTGCCCGGCGGCGGCAACAAGGAGATGCCGTTCGACCAGGTCGCCGATGTCGCCTGCGACGCGTACACCAGCATGGGCATGACGGCCGAGAACGTGGCCAGTCGGTACAACGTGAGCCGCCAGGAGCAGGACGCCTTCGCGGCGCAGAGCCAGGCACGCGCACTTGCCGCGCAGGCGGCGGGCCGGTTCGACGACGAGCTCGTGCCGGTCGAGGTGGTCAACCGCCGGCCCGGCCCCAACGGGACGATCGTCGAGACGAAGACGATGTTCACCGCCGACGAAGGGCCGCGCGCGGGCAGCACGCCCGAGGTCCTCGCCAAGCTCCGTACGATCTTCAAGAAGGACGGTACGGTGACCGCCGGCAACTCGTCGCAGACGAGCGACGCCGGCGCGGCTACCGTTCTCATGACGGCGGAGAAGGCGGCCGAGCTCGGTCTTGAGCCGCTCGGGGTGTTCCGGTCGTTCGCCTGCTACGGCGTCGACCCGGGCGTGATGGGCATCGGGCCGGCCTTCGCCATCCCGAAGGCGCTCAAGCTCGCCGGCCTCACAATCGACGACATCGACCTCGTCGAGCTGAACGAGGCGTTCGCCAGCCAGGCTGTCTACTGCGTCCGCGAGCTCGGCCTCGACCCCGACATCGTCAACGTGAACGGCGGCGCGATCGCGCTCGGCCATCCTCTGGGCGCCACCGGCGCCAAGCTCACCGCGACCCTGCTGCACGAGCTGCGCCGGCGCGAAGGCCGCTACGGCATCGTGAGCATGTGCATCGCCGGCGGCCAGGGCGCAGCCGCCGTGTTCGAGAGAGTCTGACCGCCCCCTGGGCCACCGACGCGAGAGCTGGTGACTGCCACATGAAGTACACGAAGCTGCTGGAGCCGGGCTACATCGGCAAGGTCAGGACCCGGAACCGGATCTACAAGACCGGCGCCGGCATGATGACGTTCCACGAGGACGAGATCTCGATGAACGAGGACTCCCTCGGCTACTACGACGCGCTCGCTCGCGGAGGAGCCGGCGTCGTGACGGTCGAGGCGCCGACGATCGACTACCCCCTCGGCGCCCGCTGGCACGAGCGCTACCGCATGGACGACGACAAGTACATCCCCGGCATGAAGGAACTGACGGACGTCATCCACAGCTACGGCGCTCCGGCGTTCATGCAGATGGAGCACGACGGGCCGTGGCAGTCGCCGCTGTTCGACAACGCCCCGGCGACTTTCGACGGCCCGCCCATCGGCGCGTCCGAGGTCAACATCCCGCGGCTCGGCGACTTCCACCGCGACATGATCCGGCCGCTCACGGTGCCGGAGATCGAGGACATCACGCGCAAGTACATCGACGGCGCCGAGCGCGCGCAGAAGGCCGGCTACGACGGCATCGACATCAACGCCGGCAGCAGCCACATCATCCACAACTTCCTCTCGCCGTTCTGGAACCGGCGCACCGACGAGTACGGCGGCACGCAGGTCAAGCGCGCCAAGCTGCTGCTCGACATCCTCACCGGCATCAGGGAGCGCTGCGGCGCCGACTTCCCCATCGTCGTGTGCCTGAACGGGTTCGAGGACGGGTCGACCATCGGCGCCGATCACACGTTCACGCACAACCAGGCCGTGATGACGATGCTGCTGGCCGAGGAGGCCGGTGCGGACGCGATCATGATCCGCAGCAGCTGGCTGGGGATCCACGTGGCCGGCTTCCTGCCGGACTACCTGTTCTATCCCGACGCCCAGGTGCCGCTCGACAGGATGCCGCCGCAGTACTACGCCAAGGAGCGCGGGCGCGGCGCGATCCGGCTGATGACGGAGGAGGCCAAGAAGCTGGTCTCCGTGCCCGTGATCCTCGTCGGCTACGTGACGCCCGACGACGGCGAGAAGCTGCTGGGCAAGGGCGCTGCCGACTTCATCGGCATGAACCGGCCGCTCATGTGCGACCCCAACCTGCCTCTGAAGCTCGCCGAGGGTCGCCCCGAGGACGTGGCGCCGTGCACGCGCTGCGGCACCTGCCTCGACCAGAGCGAGCAGTTCCTGCGGCACTGCCGCCTGAACGCCGCGCTCGGGTTCGGCTATCAGAACGTGCCGCCGCTCGAGGGCCCGTCCAAGAAGGTCGTGGTGGTCGGCGGCGGCCCTGCCGGGATGGAGGCCGCCCGCGTGGCCGCCCTGCGCGGCCACGACGTGACGCTCGTCGAGGCGGCGTCGCAGCTCGGCGGCCGCCTGCCGCTGGCGACGCTCATCAAGGGCAGCCAGCTCGAGGACCTGCCCAACCTGATGCGGTACCTCAAGGGGCAGGTCAAGAAGAACGGGGTCAAGGTGCAGCTGAACACCGAGGCCACCGCGGCGTCGATCAAGGCCCTCAGCGCGGACGTCGTGATCCTCGCGACCGGCGCGCAGCTCACCTCGCCGGTGCTCGCCGGCACGCCCGGCGGGCTGAAGAAGGTGCTGACCACACCGGACCTCCACAAGCAGGTCAAGCCCTACCTGAAGACGCTCGGGCCCAAGGTGCTCGAGAAGGCGACCAAGTACCACCTGCCGGTCGGCAAGAAGGTCGTCGTCATCGGCGCCGGCCTGCACGGCATGGAGGTCGCCGAGTTCCTCGCCAAGCGAGGCCGCAAAGTCACCATCGTCGAGCCGACCGAGACCATCGGCGAGGGCATGCTGGACTTCCGCCTCGGCCTGACGATGGACTGGCTCCCCAAGGCCGGCGTCGAGATCGTCGTGGGAGCCCGCGAGATGGAGGCCACCGACGCGGGCCTGGCCTACACCGACACCGACGGCGCGCGGCTGGTGATCCCCTGCGACACCATCCTGCCGACGGCTCCGCTCAAGGCCAACGACGAATTGTACAAGGCCCTCGAGGGCCAGGTCCCCGAACTCTTCCTCATCGGGGACGGCCAGCAGTCCGGAATGATCGTCCACGCGGTGCGGTCCGGCTATCAGACCGCCTGCGCGCTGTGACGCACACACTGAGAAGGGGACGCGACACATGACCGACGCAAAGTACGAGGAGCTGCTCAAGCGGCTCGAGCAGACCGAGCGCAACGCGCAGATCGCCCGTGACTGGGTGGAGATCAGCAACCTGCACGGGCGCTACAACCACTACGTGCTCGGCCACCACTGGGAGCGCATCGTCGACGAGCTGTTCGCCCAGAAGACGCCGGGCGTGAAGATCGAGGTCGTCGAGAGCGGCGTCTTCCACGGGATCGAGGGCGTGCGGACGGTGTTCGTCGACATGCTCGGCAAGCTCTACGACTACCCGGGCAACTGTGCCATCCACGAGATCACCACGCCCGTCATCCAGGTCCAGCCGGACCTCACCACCGCCAAGGGCATGTGGTACCACGTTGGCTTCAACACGTTCGAGGACCCGGAGAAGGGCGTCGTCCCCATCTGGCAGGTCATCAAGTACAACCACGTCTTCGTCAAGGAAGACGGCCAGTGGAAGTGGCTCGACTACCGCGCCCACCTGCTGATCCGCAGCTCCTACGATCGCGCCTGGGTGGACGAGCCGGTGATCATGGCGAGTCAGATCCAGGGCGCCGAGCCGACGGACGCGCCGCACGCGGACGAGCCGACCTCGTTCCACGAGCCGTACGGGGGCAGGACCGGCGAGCACAGCGGCCTGCCGCTGCCGCCCGAGTACATCGACCTCGACATCCATTGACCGAAGGGAAGACCGTGGCACTGAAGACACCTCAGGAGTATCTCGCGACCCTGAACGACGGCAGAGTCGTGTACTTTGACGGGGAGCTGATCCCCGATGTCACCCAGCATCCGGTGCTTAAGATCACCAACGACTGGGTGGCCATGGACTACGTCCTCACCAACGACCCCCGCTACCAGGACCTGCTCACCGACCTCGACGCGGACGGCGACAGGGTCGCGTTCGCCCTGCAGCCGCAGCGGAGCAGGGAGGACCTCCTGCGGCTGCGCGAGATCGTCAAGCTCTGGGCCCGGGTCTCCTTCGGCAAGCCGCCGGGCGCCAAGTTCGTGGCCAAGGACGGGCTCAACGCCGTGACCGTCGTCGCGCCGCGCGTTGATGCGAAGTACGGCACGAAGTACGCGGCCAACGTCGAGGCCTACCGCAAGCATCTGCAGAAGGAAGACCTGGCCTTCGCCATGGGGCTCACCGATATCAAGGGCGACCGCAGCCTGCGCCCCTCCGAGCAGAAGCAGCACAAGGACTTCTACGTGCGCATCGTCGAGGAGCGCGAGGACGGGATCATCGTCAGCGGCGCCAAGACGCACATCAGCCAGGCGCCGGCCTGCAACGAGGTCCTCATCGCGCCGTGCCGCGCCATGAAGGAAGACGACGCCGCGTACGCCGTCGCCTTCGGCATCGAGCTGAACACGCCCGGCATCACCATGATCTGCGCCCAGCCGGAGATCCACGAGGGCGTCACGCTCTTCGACAACCCGATCTCCGGCAGCGTCTACATCAACGACGCGACGATCATCTTCGACAACGTGTTCATCCCCAACGAGCGCATCTTCCTCAAGGGCGAGTGGGAGTTCGCCGGCGACGTGGCCTACATGTTCGCCAACTTCCATCGCCTCAGCGCCGAGACGTACAAGGCCATGGAACTCGAGCTCTTCACCGGCGCGGCCGCGCTGATGGCCGACTACAACGGCATCGCCAAGAAGGCCCACGTGCGCGAGAAGCTCACGTGGCTGGTCATGTACACCGAGGCCGTCGAGACGCTCGGCATGGCCGCGGTGGAGCACTGCGTGGGTGAGGAAGGCGGCTCCGACCTCGTCTACCCGAACCCCATGATCGCCAATATCTGCAAGTTCTACTTCGCCGACAACTGGCACCAGGCGACCAAGTACATCCAGGACATCGGCGGCGGCATCATCGTCACGGCGCCCTCGTCCAAGGACTTCTACAACCCGGCTACGCACGACTTCATGGAGAAGTACTTCGCCGGCAAGGACGGCGTGCCGACCGAGTACAGGCTGCGCATGGCCAAGCTCATCCGCGACCTCACGTCGGCCTACGAGGACGTGCTCACCATCCACGCCGAGGGTTCACTCGAGGCGCAGAAGATGTCCATCCTGCAGATGGCGGACTGGGGCCGGTACACGGCGGCGGCCAAGCGGGCCGCCGGCATCCCCGGCGCGGAGAAGAACCCGGTGTTCGCCGACATGCCGCCGTATCCGCCGAAGCTCTGACGGCCGGGGCGGCGAGGAGCGGTGACGATCATGACCGACAGCAGGACCATGACGGTGGAGGGCGCCGCGGCGCTCGTCCGCGACGCACTCGCCGCCGGCAGGACGGCTCTTACGGAGTGGGAGTCGAAGGCGCTCCTGGCGGCCTACGGAGTACCCGTGCCGCCGGGAGCGTTGGTGACGACTGAAGAAGAGGCGGCCGCCGCGGCCGAGGAGCTCGGCGGCAAGGTCGCCATGAAGGCCGTCGGCGCAAGCATCCTGCACAAGACCGAGGGCGGCCTCGTCGTGCTCGACGTGGCCGGCGCCCAGGAGGCCGCCACCACCTTCCGGCTCCTGGTGGAGAGGGCCGGCGACGGCATGGACGGCGTGCTCGTCGAGCGCATGGCGAGCGGCAGCCGCGAGTTTCTCGCCGGCCTGAAACGGGACCCGGCCTACGGGCCTGTGCTCGCGTTTGGCCTCGGCGGCGTGCTTACGGAGGCCGTCGCCGACGTCGCCTTCGCGCTCGCGCCTCTGGACGAGCGAGAGGCGCGCGAGCTGCCGGAGCACATCCGCGCGCGCCGCCTGCTGGGCGCGTTCCGCGGCGCACCCGAGGTGGACCGCGCCGCGCTCGCCGGCGTGCTCGGCGCGCTCTCCCGCATCGCCGCGGATCTGCCGCACGTCGCGGAGATCGACGTGAACCCGCTCCTCGTCGACGGCGACAAGCCCGTGGCCGTCGACGCGCTCGTGGTCCTCACCGCGGAGCCTCCGGCTCAGGCGGCGTCCCGTCCGGCCGCCGCGGATCTCGACGCCGTCTTCTCGCCCCGTTCCGTCGCTATTGTGGGCGCATCCGACGACCTGGGCAAGTGGGGTGGGTCTGCCCTGCGCAACCTCATCGACGGCGGATACGCCGGCCGGATCTACCCCGTCAATCCGCGCGCCGGGGAGCTGTTCGGCCTCAAGGCCTACGCCAGCGTCGAGGACCTGCCCGAGAACCCGGACCTCGTCCTGGTCGTGGTCGGCGGCAACCTCGTGCCGGACGTGCTCGAGTCGTGCGTTCGCGCCCAGGCCCGCGCGGTCGTCGTCATCACTGCGGGCTTCGCCGAGACCGGCGAGGAGGGCGCCAGCGTGGAGCGCGACCTCGGGCGCAGGGCGCGCGAGGCCGGCACCACGCTGATCGGGCCGAACTGCATCGGGCTCATGTCCAACGAGCGCGACCTCTTCATCACCGGCTTCGTGAACGTGCGCCCGCCGCTGGCCAACCTGAGTCTCATCTCACAGTCGGGCAGCATGGGCCCGATCGTCGTCAACACCTGCGAGCAGCGCGGGGTCGGGCTGGACAAGTTCCTGAGCGTCGGCAACGAGGCCGACGTGAGCGCCTTCGACGTGCTGGACTACCTCCGTGAGGACCCCGGCACGCGCTGCGCGATGCTTTACCTTGAGGGCGTGAGCGACGGCCGGCACTTCTTCGACGTCGCCCGTCGCACAACGGCCCAGAAGCCGGTCGTCGTGCTGCGCGGCGGCCGAACCGAGGCCGGCGGCACGGCCGCGGCCTCGCACACGGCCGCCATGGCCGGCTCGGGCGCCGTCTTCGAGGCGGCCGCGCGCCAGGCGGGCGTCGTCACCTGCGCCACCTACGGCGACCTGGTCGACTTCTCCGCCTGCCTCGCCTACCTCCCGCTGCCCAAGGGCCGCCGCGTCGCCGTGGTGACCAACGGCGGCGGCCCCGGCGTCCTCGCCGCGGACGAGGTCGCGCTGAACGGGCTCGAGCTGGCGAAGCTGCCGCCGGACCTGCTGGCGTCGCTCGATGAACTGCTGCCCCCGTTCTGGAGTCACGGCAACCCGCTCGACCTCGTCACCGCGGGGTTCGGTGACAACGGTCTGCGGATCCTCGAGCTGCTGGCCCGCTGCGACGCCATCGACGCCATCCTCGCGCTCACGTTCCTCGGGGTCCCCGCCGTGCGCGACGCGACCGCCGACAACCGTATGCACGGCCAGTACCAGGGCTTCGGCGAGTGGGAAGAGCAATACCTGGAGCACGTCGTGGGCCTGATGGAAGAGACCGGCAAGCCCATCGTCAACGTTCCGGACCATCCCGTGCTCGGCTCCATCCTCGAGTACGGGGATACCTACGCGCCTGTGATCCTGTCCTCGCCACAGGCCGCCGCGCGCGCTCTCGGCGAGCTGGCGTGGTACGCGGAGTACCGCCGCGCGCTCTGACCCCGTCCCGACGTCCCCGAGGAGGCCAGCAATGGCGAACCCCATCATCACCGCCGCGCTGAACGGCCCCATCGCGACGCGGGCCAACAACCCGAACCTGCCGGAGACGCCGGCCGGCATCGCCGCCAGTGCCAAGGGCGCGTATGACGCCGGCGCCGCAGTGATCCATCTGCACCTGCGCGACGACCAGGGGAACTTCACGACCGACCTCGACGTGGCCAGGCGCACCGTCGAGCTGGTGCGAGAGGCCTGCCCGGGCGTCGTCCAGCTCTCCACGGGCGGCATGTTCGACTACGCCGACCGTCTGCGCCTTGTCGAGGCGAAGCCGGCGATGGCGACGCTCAACCCGTGCACCATGTCGTTCGCGGACGCCGAGTTCCGCAACCCGCCCAAGGAGATGCGCAAGATGGCGGCGCGGATGATCGAGCTCGGTATCAAGCCCGAGGTGGAGCTCTACGACGTTGGCCACCTCGGGGTCATGCTCGACCTCGTGAAGGAGGGTCTGCTGCTCGAACCGCTGCAGGTCTCCTTCGTCATGGGCGTCAAAGGCGGCATGCCCGGCGACCCGCAGATCCTCTCGTGGCTCGTCAGGGAGCTCCCGGAGGGCACGAGCTGGCAGGTCATCGCCATCGCGCGCGCCAACCTGCCCATGACCACGACCGGCCTCGCCATGGGCGGCAACGCGCGCACCGGAATGGAGGACACGCTGATGGTAGCGTCACACGTGCTGGCGGACTCCAACGCGCAGCTGGTGAGCCGGCTGGTCGGCATCGCGAAGTCGTTGCAGCTCGAGCCGGCCACTGTGGACGAGGTCGTCAAGCGGCTCAAGCTCTCGCCGGAGCTTGTGAACGCAGGCTGACCCCGGCGGAGTTCGGCCGCTGGCGAGGAGGCAGTATGCCGTCCGTCGTGAGTGCTGAGGTCAAGGTCCGCGGCCTGCTGGTCGCGCTCGGCTGTCGCGCGGCGTCCTGCACTCGTACGAATCGTCCGCAGTGTATGAACCGTCCGGAGTGCCCGACCTGGGCGGCTGTGTGAACCTGCTCACCCCCAGCCGCCGGATCGCCGCCAAGACCCACGGCATGGCGCCCAACTCCTGCCTCGTCTGGGACGAGCGCGCGGGCGCTGTGCAGAGGGCCTAGCTCAGAGGCACATCCCCCGGTCGACCACGAGCACCTGCCCGGTCACGTGCCGGGCGGCGTCGCCGGCGAGGAACAGGATGGCCTCCGCCTGGTCGGTGACGTCCGACTCGCCGACGCTCATGTCCGTGTGCCGGGCGCAGATCTCCGTGAACTCCGTATCGAACTGCGCCAGCTTGTCCGGCGTGTTCAGCTCGGTCGGGGTCGGCCCGGGGCAGACGGCGTTGCAGCGTACCCCCGTCCCCGCGTACTGGATGGCGATGTTCTTCGTCAGCCCGATGACGGCGTACTTGGAGGCTGAATAGGCAGCCCCGCCGTTGCCGTAGACCCCGGCGATGGAGGAGACGTTGACGATGCTGGCGGCCTGCCCCTCGTCCAGGCGGAGCAGGAACTCGCGGCAGAAGTAGAACGTGCCGGAGAGGTTCACGGCGAGGACGGTGTCCCACAACTCGTCCGTGACCCTCGTGGTCGGCGTGTGCTGGTCGACGATGCCGGCGTTGTTGATCAGGACGTCGACCCTGCCGAATCGTGCGACGGTCTCGTCGAAGACGCGCCTGCAGTCCTCGACGCGGGTGACGTCGGCGGGGACGACCAGTGCTGTCCCGCCCGCCTCCTCGATCCTGGCCGCGACCTCCGCGAGCTTCTCCGCCCGGCGCGCGACCAGGGCGACAGTCGCGCCCTCACGCGCGAACAGCTCGGCGGTGGCCTCACCGATGCCGGCGTTGGCGCCGGTGACGATCGCGATCTTGCCCTCGAGCCTGCCCATCCTCGTCCCCTCTCCCTCTCGTCAGATCCGGGTCGCGCCGCCGTCCACGGACAGCGCCTGGCCGGTGATGAAAGATGCGTCGTCTGAGGCGAGATACAACACGGCGCTGGCGACTTCTTCTGGCGTCCCCAGCCGCCCCAGCGGCACGATGCCGGTCACGGCCCGCACGTCCTGATCGGCGAAGACGCGCTGGAGACCCGGCGTCGCGATGGGTCCCGGACAGATGCAGTTCACCGTGATCGCGTGGGGAGCCGTCTCGAGTGCGAGCGCCTTGGTGAACGCGATGACGCCGCCCTTGACCGCCGAGTACAGAGCCATGTTCGGGCCGCCGATCTTGCCGGCCACGGCCCCGGTGTTGACGATCCTGCCGTACCCTTGCGCCGTCATCGCCGGCAGCACGGCGTGGCAGGCGCGGATGGTGCTCTTGAGGTTGACGGCGATCATCCGGTCCCAGAAGTCGTCGGTCTGGTCGACGAACGGCTTCTGGGGGGCGAGGTCGGGATCGCCGCCGACGTAGTTGAAGAGGATGTCGACCCTGCCGAACTCGCCGACCGCGCGCGCGACCATAAGGTCGATGGTCGCCGCGTCGGTGATGTCTCCGGGCGCGAGCGCGACTCTGCCGCCCTGCGCGCGCACGGCCTCGGCGGTGGCCGCCAGGCCCGCCTCGTCGATGTCGTTGACGACGACCGCGGCCCCCTCGGCTGCAAAGCCGAGGACGGCGGCTCTGCCCATCCCTGAGGCGCCGCCGGTGACGAGAGCCACCCTGTCGGTGAACCGCATGAGCATCGACCTCCCGCGTGACGGGGTTCGCCTTGACATCACCACCATACCTGAGAAGATGTCGTAGAGCGAGCGCTCTATCGCTCTGTCTGACCGGTGTGTCTCAGTCTCGGATCGGCCCTCCGCCTTCGGGCAGAACGTACCTCGTGGCCGGTCCCGAGGCGCCGCCTCGGTCAGCGGCAGAGGTCGCCTAGTCGATGAAGCACGGGAGGCAAGACTGATGATCCGCCCCAACTACGAGTCAGACGCCGGCAAGCGCCGGGAGATCCCGCCGCAGGAACTGGGCACGATCCCCTTCGTTCCGTTCGAAGAATACAAGGAGATGCTCAAGCACTGCATCATGATGAAGCGCGAGAACGGCATCCTCGAGGCCCGACTGCACACCGACGGCGACAGCATGCAGTGGGGCGCGCCGGCACATCAGGGTCTGCACGTCTTCTTCGACCTCGCCGGCCGCGACCTCGACAACGAGGTCATCATCCTCGGCGGCACCGGCCAGGACTTCATCAAGAGCATGGGCAAGGCGAACCTCAAGGTAGACGAAGAGACCAAGGAGTTCGAGTCCCAGGGCGACGACGCCTGGAAGCTGTACGAGTACCAGTACCTCGACGGCACCAAGAACATCGAGGGCCAGATCTTCGACATCCAGGTGCCCACCATCGGCATCTGGAACGGCGCCGCCTTCCACACCGACATCCCCCTGTTCTGCGACATCACCCTCTGCACTGAGAACGCGTGGACCACCGAGATGCACTACCGCGTCAACATGGTCCCCGGCGACGGCATCCAGACCGTGTGGCGCGAGCTCATGGGCCGCAAGCGCTACGCCTACGCCGAGCTGACCGGCGAGGTCATCACCGCGCGCAAGGCGCTCGCGCTCGGCATGATCAACGAGATCTGCCCCGACACCGAGTCGGCCTACGCGCGCGCCCAGGAGATCGCCGAGCTGATCATGCGCACCGGCTCGCGCGTCACGCGCCGCATCACCACGCAGCAGATCCGCCGGCCCTGGAAGATGGACATCGCCGACGAGCTGCGCAACGCCTTCTCGACCGAGATGTACGTGACGGCGACCGAGCACTCCCCGCACGAGAACAAGTACTGGGACTGGGCGCACGAAGAGGCCGGGCTGGTCAGGGAAGCCGAGAAGAAGGGCAAGGTCATCCGCCCCCGCGTCGGCGGCGGCCAGGAAGAGGACGAGATCAAGTAGCGCCGGCGCTCCGGACCACACCCGGAGTGACGTCAAGAGGTCACGAGGGGCGCGAGTCGGATCGACTCGCGCCCCTCGCCCTCGTCTCAGGGAAGCGCGTCCCGAGGGACGGGAGGCCCTTCCGAGATGAGCCGGTCGACGAGGTCTCGATACTCCTCGAGGCGCGCGGAGGCGTCGTTCGTCCCCCTGTACGCCGCCTCCACGGCGAGGTACAGGAAGAGGTGCGTGAACATGACGTCCCGCTGGTCGAAGTCGCCGTCCCAGGTGGCGCGCATGGAGGCCTGCTCCGTCGCGCCGAAGAGGCTGTAGGCCATCAGCTCGTCGGGGATCGGCGGTCCGCCGCCCTCGCGCCGCAGTTCACGCAGGTCGGCTGTGGGGCCGGCCGCGATGATCCGCAGGGCCTCCTGTACCGCCGCCCTGGTCTCCGCGTCCTCCTGCAGGCCTTCGGCCATGGCGAGGCCGAGAAGGTCGGGGCTCAGGCGCTGGAGTCCCCAGTAGGCGTACATGCGCCAGATGAGACGGACGGCCGGGTCCGGTTCGTCCGCGAGCGGCGGCTCGATGAGGCCGCTCATCCAGTGGACGAACACGTTGAACGACTCCACGAAGAGTTGCCTCTTGGTGACGAAGTGGGTGTAGAAGACGGGGGGTGCGATGCCCACTTCCCGGATGATGTCGGCGATGCGCGTGCGCTTGTAGCCGCGTCGGGCGAACTGGCGCGCGGCCGTCTGCAGGATCGCGCCGCGCGTTTCCGCGGCCCGCCGAGCGACCAGGTCGGGCTCGGCGGCCGCTTGGCGCTCGAGCAGCGGAGCGATGCTCGTCCTCACGGTCTCGAGATCTGCTCCCGAGCCTTTGAGGCGGCGGATCTCCTTCAGAAGCTCAACGTGCACGTCGCTGTAGATGGCGCGGCTGGCCGCCGCCTTCTGCGCGGCGGGCAGCAGACCCTCACGCACGTAGTAGTAGATCGTACTGCGCGGTGTGTCTGCGGCTGTCTCCAGCTCCGTGATGGTGAGCGCTCTCACCCTCGACACTCCTCCCCCGCTGTGACGGACCGACCTGAGAACACTATGCATTGACACGCGGACGGCACAACTCTAGCATGCGTAGCAATCGTTCCAAGTCCTATAGTCATATTTGACAGGTCAAACGCTCGCATACCGCCGGGGGCGGCCGAGCGAGGAGGTCCGGGTCCGGGATGAACACTATCGAGATCGACTTCGACGCCTGTACTGGCTGCAAGACGTGCTATCTGGCGTGCTTCGCCGACGTGATCCGCTGGGATGCCGACGCCAAGCGGCCGGCGATCGCGTACCCGGAGGACTGCGTGCACTGCAATCTCTGCGAGATCAGCTGCAAGGACGAGGCGATCAAGGTCATCGCCGACTGGGACATGGACTTCCCGCCGGTCATCGAGCGAGGGTTCCCCTACAGGGTTGGAGGTCAGCGATGACCGCCCTGGAGGCGCTCGGCCGAGTCGAATCCGCCGACGTGCTGGTGATCGGCGGCGGCATCGGCGGCCTCGCCGCCGCCACTGCCGCGAAGGAGAAGAACCCGGACGCCGACGTGCTGGTCGTCGAGAAGGCCACCTCAGGCTGGGCCGGCCAGGCCAACAAGGGCGCCGGCATCTGGTGGTACCTCGCGCCCGAGGACGACGCGGACCGCTTCGTGCAGTTCCACTGCGAGCACATCGGCCACTACATCGAGGACCAGGAACTGCTGGCCGATTTCGGCCGCGAGAGCCTGGAGACCCTCGAGCGGATGGACGGCTGGACGGGCAAGTTCGAGCGCCGCGAAGACGGGCAGTTCATCCACAAGCGCTTCAAGCCGTTTCTGCCCTGGAGCCTCACCGGCGCCGACCTCGACCTCATGCGTGCGCTCAAGCGCACTGCCCGCAAGCTGGGCGTGCGCTTCATCGACAAGATGTCGCTGACCGACCTGCTGACCGACGGCGGCCGCATCGCCGGCGCCGTCGGTTTCAGTCTTCTCGACGGCGCGCCGATCGTCATCAAGGCGCCGGCGGCGATCATCGCCACCGGCGGCCAGAGCTACCGGATCATGGGCATGTGGAGCTGCCAGCGCGGCGACGGCCTGGGCATGGCCTGGCGTGCCGGCGCACAGATGCGCAACGCCGAGTGGGGCCCGTTCGCCCAGCTCGCCGGCAAGCGTGGCAAGGAACCGCTCATCGGCGCCGAGGACGCTCTGTACAACGCCTGGCACGAGAAGCTCTCGCCGCGATTTCGCGGCGAGTTCGAGGCCGACGTCTGCGGCATGACCAGCGCGGTGTGGTACCAGCAGATGATGGCCGGCAACGGCCCGCTGGTGACGTTCCACCCCGAGAACTGGATGCTCGCCAACACCACGGAGGACGTGGAGGGCGGCACCGTGTGGGACCGGCCGGAGGCCGTGAAGTTCTGGACGACGCTCATCAGCCGGGTGCGCGCCGCCGACGCGCCCGGCGCGTTTCTCGAGGTGTTCCCGGCGGTGCTCGGCGAGCTCTCGCCGATCAAGGTCGACCACCAGATGGCGACCACCGTTCCGGGGCTCTTCGCCTGCGGCAACGCCTGCTACAACGGCTCCGGCCTGCCGGGCGCGGTGCCCGCATCGCCCGGCCGCATGCGCGGGGCGGGGCTCTACGGCGCCACGTGGATGGGCATCCGCGCCGGCGAGTCCGCGGCCGCCACCTCATCCGCTGCCGAGGTGGATCCGGCGCAGGCAGAGGCGCTGCTGCGCGACGCGCTCGCCCCACTCGAGCGCGCCAATGGCGTGCCCGCGATGGAGCTCGTCAAGGGCATCCAGAGCGCCGTGAGCCCTGTCGGCTACTCGATCTACAAGAGCGAGGAGCGCATGAACGAGGCGCTGGGGATGGTGCTCGACGTCAAGGCGCGCCTCCCACAGGTGACGGCCACCGACCCGCACTACCTGGTGGCCGCCCACGACGCGCGCAACATGGCGCTGAGCGCGGAGCTCTTCTACAGGACCGCGCTTGAGCGCAAGGAGTCGCGCGGCTGGTTCATCCGCGAGGACTATCCGGAACGCGACGACGCCGAGTGGCTCAAGTGGGTCTACGCGGAGCCGGACGGCGACGGGATGCGTATCTGGACCGAGGACGTCCCCGTCGCGGACTACCCCTTCCACCCGACCGCCACCGAGAGGAGCTGAGCCCGATGGCCGCCACGATGGAACGCCAGCCTCGCCCTCTGACCCCTGAGGAGCAGGCCAAACCCTACGCCAAGTTCTACACGATGGAGTTCCCCGGGCCGGACCCGGCGACCGTTGCGCTGATGGCGCGCGACCGCCGGCTCCCGCAGGAGCGGATGCTCATGCCGGAGGATCTCAACAGGTTGCTCGACCCCGGCAACCTCGAGACCGAGGTCGGCTGGGGCATGATGGACAACGGCGCCGGCTACATCGCCATGCGCCACGAGATGCCCGGCGTGACCGTCGAGATGGTCGACTGGTGGTTCGCCTGGCACCCCATCGAGGGTCTGCGCTACCGCATCTGGTACCCGCCGTATCACCTCGGCGTCCACGTCGACGAGTGGGCGCAGCCGCGGCTGCTCGACCCGCAAGTCCCCGTGCGTGACAAGTGCGAGAAGGTGGTCCACCACGTCACCGAAGACACGGGCATGGGCACCGAGCACATCGACATCCACTTCCTCACGCCGGAGCAGGTGGGCTTCGACATGAGCCGCTGGCACAAGCCCAACGTCGGCACCTTCGTCGGCGGCTTCGGCTGGAGTGTCAACGAGCACCAGCCGCCGGAGATCCCGGCCGCGCCGGCCATCATGGTCCACTTCATCCGCGAGATGGACGGCGGTGTCGAGTGGCGCACGCGCTTCTGGATGGGCTACACGATCCTGAACGGCCATCCGGTGCCGCTGCTCCCGCCGGGAGTCCGCGTACCCGAGGACGCGGTGTACGGGCTCGCCAACCACAACATCTACGAGTACACGCGGCTCACGTCGCTGCTTCCGCTGGTCTACGCGGAGCTCGGCGGAACCTACGCCTGAGAGGAGGACCATGCTCAAGAGCATCGTGATGATGGACCTGCCCATCGACGACATCGCGCCGATGGAGCGCTGGTACTACGAGGCGCACTCCTCAGAGATCTCGCGCCGGTACGGTCCCTTCCTGCAGCGCCACGAGAGCTACGTGGCGCTCGACGCGCCGGAGGACGCGCGCCGGTTCGGTTTCTACAACTGGCGCGTCACCGAGACGTACTGGCGTGAGATGCCGGAGGCCGGGGCGAGAGGCGCCTACTGCTTCACCCCGGCCCCGGTCTGGAACCCGATCGCCACCTGCACGGTGCCGGCGCAGCCGGACGACGACTTCTTCGGCTGGGACGGGTTCTCCACCGACGGCGCCAGCATCCGCTGGTACATCCTGATGCGGTACCCGCTGGGGGTGCGTCTCAAGGACGGCGAGGACTGGTTCGTCAACGTCCACGCCCCGGAGGTGTGCAGGCAGCCGGGGCTCACGCGCTTCTTCAGCTTCAAGTGCGAGCAGGAGGCGATCCCGCTGCCGGGCATGTGGCACCCGGACGCCACGCCGCCTCAGGATATGACGATGGTGCAGTGGGACCGGGTCGTCGAGCTCTGGTACCCGAGCTTCAGCGCCTGGCGCAAGGCGGTCATCGAAGAGCCGCCGGCGTACACCCCGCCCGAGTGGGCCACTGACGACTTCTACAAGGACGGCTATCCTGCGTACCCGTTCTTCAAGCCCGGCGTGGACTTCGTCAGCACGTTCCTGCTCGAGCGTCCCGCTGATGAGTTCCTTCGCGACACGCGCTACTACCGCCCGTGAACGCCCGCGTCCCGTTCCCCATCCGCCGGAGGTTCTCCTGATGGCCGTCCGACAGCTGACTCCAGAAGAAGAGGCCAAGCCCTACGCCAAGTACTACCACCGGGCGGTCACGCCGCCGGACCCGGACCTGATCGCGCGGATCAAGCCCGACGAACAGATCGATCCGGCTCTGGCGCTGCCGCCGGACCGCATCAGCGAGCTCCTCGACCCGGGCTATCACGAGGTCGAGACCGGCTGGTGCATCATGCCCAACGGCAGCGGCTACCTGGCCGTGCACAACAAGATGCCCGGTGTCACCGTCGAGATGCTCGACTGGTGGTTCTGGTGGCACTCCATGGCCAGCATGCGCTACGGCCTCTGGTACCCGCCGGGGCACTACGGGATCTCGATCAGCAAGAAGTCGCGCGCCCGGCTGTCCGATCCGGGCGTCCCGGCCAAAGAGAAGATCTACGGCCGCACCGACCACGTGGTCGAGGACATCGGGACGGGCGCGGAGGACATCTACATCTGCTTCTGCGCCCCCGAAGAGATGGGCTTCGACATGAGTCGCTTCCACGCTCCGAACGTCGCCGCCGTGTACGGCGGCTACGGCTTCGACCAGCCGCAGGGCGCCAAGCCGAGTGACATCCGGGCGCCCGCCATCATGTGCCACTTCATCCGCGAGCTTCCGGACGGGGAGGGCATCGAGTTCCGCTCGCGCTTCTGGATGGGCTACAAGCTCATCGCCGGCAAGCCCGTGCTCTCGATCCCACCGGGCGAATCCGTACCGGCCGACGTGCCGTTCGGCCTCGCCGACCACAACGTCAAGGAGTACTGCAACCTCAAGTCGCTGCTGCCCGAGATCTGGGCCGAGTTCAAAGACGCTGACCCGGCGCTGTGAGGTGTTCGTCCCAATGATCAACGCTGCACTGAGCAGTTGAGCATGGAGGTGGCTTGTGCCAATCAAGCTGATGGCGGCATCACGCCGCCGGCCTGGACTCACCAGGGCGGAGTACTTCCGCTACATCGAGCACTACCACGGTACCGTGGCGCGCGTCGAGCGCTTCAAGATCGAGAAGTACATCCAGAACCATGTGATCGACGGCGCCTTCGGCGTCCTCTCTGACGACTCGCACCAGAACAAGGTCACGGACAGAGACGCGGTCGTCGAGCTCCACTTCGACAGCTTCCGCGACATGCTGGCCACCCTCGAGCCCGAGGGAGTGACCCAGTCGCGCGCCAACCAGGACGGCCGGTTCTTCGCGGACGAGGCGAACAACGTGCTCGTGATGGCCGAGGAGGAAGAGCTTCCCGTAGCGAGTCCCATGCCGGCCTTCAACCCGGGCCTGGGGGAGCCTGGACACGGCGCGCTCAAGGTCATGCAGTACATCATGCGCCGGCCGGACGTCTTCCCCCAGGACTTCCACCGGCTCTGGCGCCGGGCGCATGACGAGGCTCTGGCGACGAGCTCCTACGCGAACGAGATGTTCAGGAAGATCACCGTGAGCAGGCGCTCACGGGTGAACGACAACGATGCGGCGGCTCGTGCGCACTTCAGGATGGTCGACCCGCCTGTGTACGATCTCGTCGTCTCGATCACGCTCGACAGCATGGAGCAGGTGGGCGCGTTCCGGCAGTATTTCGACGCGATGACCAAGAGCGCCCTGGACTTCGCCGATTGGTCGCAGTCGTTCTTCCTCTACGTGCGGCCCGTGCGGATCATCGACGACGCGTCAGCGAAGGAGTAGTCCCATGGCGGACATGACGAAGCCTGAGTGGCAGGCGCAGAAGACCTACGACCAGAATCGGGCCGACTGCAGGGTCAAGGCGACACGTCCGCCTCTCACGCCCGACGAAGAGAAGAGGCCGTTTGCCAAGTACTACTACGACGAGATCCCGCAGCCGGACCCCGTCCACTACGCGACGATGGACGAGCCGATGGACCCGGCGGACGCGATTTACCCGGAGGACATCAACCGCCTGCTCGACGTCCCGGCGCTCGAGGCGGGGGTGGAGATAGGCTGGTGCAATCTGCCCAACGGCGCCGGCTATATCGCCAACCGGATCCACTATCCGCAGTTCACGGCCGACATGGTCGACTGGTGGTTCGCCTGGCACCCGCTCGAGGACCTGCGGTACCGCATCTGGTACCCGCCGCAGCACGCCGGGATCATGCTGAGCCCCATGGACCGGGCCCGCATCCTCGACGACTCCATCCCGAACCGTGAGAAGAACTGGGGGGTCGTCCACAACGTGACGGAGAACTGCGACAACGGCTACGAGAACATCGACATCGCCTTCCGCTCGCCGGCCGACGCGGGCTTCGACATGGAGAAGTTCGACAAGGTCGCGGCGACCATGGCGGGCGGCATGGGCTGGGCCGTGACGGTCGACAAGACCGACGAGTCGATCACCGCGCCGGCGCTCATGGTCCACATGTTCTACGACGCGCCTGAGGGTGGGCTGATCCACCGCACGCGCTTCTGGATGGGCTACCGCTTCAACGAGAAGGACAAGCCCGAGCTGTGCTTGCCGCCCGGCGTGAGCGTGCCGGTCGAGGCCGTCCAGGGCCTCGCGCGCCACAACGTCAAGGAGTACACGCGGTGGCGCGAGTTCCTGCCGCGCATCCATGCGGAGCTGGGCTCGGGGATGTACTGCTAGCGACGTCCCGTCGGGCATCGACGACTGTGATGAGACCTCATGAGGGCGGGGGGCCGGGGCGTCATGCTCCGGCCCCCCGCCCTCGTATCAGGTCTCGCCGTCGACCGAGTCGCGCTCGGCCGGACGCAGCCAGTCGTGGAGCAGGTCCGGCCGTCGCTCTTCGGCGCCGGCGGTCAGCGGCTCGGTGACCGGCCAGACGAGCTCGGTGGCGAAGTCGCCCGGGTCGGCCGTGTCCCGCTCGTCCCGGATGAAGCGCATGCGCAGCAGGCCCCGCAGCTTGCGGCCGCTGTCGGCGAGCCATTCCAGCTGCCTCGCGTAGGCGAACCGGTAGCCGTCCTCGTACAGACCGCCGAAGACGCTGCGCGCGAACAGGCCGCCGTCTAGCTCCACCAGCTCTGCCTCGGCCGCTCCGGTGGTCCCTCCGTTCACGGGAAGGCACAGCTGGTACCGCAGCACCGTCTCATCGCCGCCCGCAAGGCCCTTGTCCGTAGGGTCGCGGAGCACGACCACCTCTCGTGCGCTCGGCGTGAGGCCGAGCCCATCCGCGCGCTTCGCCAGCACGCCCGCCAGCTCGATGTAGGATTCGTGGAACTCCGCCCTGGCCATCGTGCCCGTCCAGTGCAGGCAGAGTTCCGGCGCGAGCGCGACGAGTTCGACGGCCGGCGCCGCACGGAACATACCGTCGAGTTCGTCGATTCGCCCGAGCAGCTTGAGCGCGGCATCCAGGCGGGTCTGTTCTTGCTCGAGGCGCTGCTTCTGCTGGGTGAGAGTCTCTTCGAGACGATCCGTCGCGGCTGCGTCGATGTACAGGCGCATCTCACCGAGCGGCACGCCCAGTCGACGCAGGAGGCGGATCATCTCCGCCGCCCGGATGGAGTGGACGTCGTAGTAGCGGTAGCCGGTCGCCTCGTCGACGTGGGCGGGCGCCAAGAGTCCGCGATCGGCATACAGGCGAAGAGCGCGATGACTCAGCCCGGTCATGCGCGAGAAGATACCGATCGGCATGAGCCGCTCGCTGCCCGGGTCCGACCCTGTTCTCTCTCGTCCGCCCGAGTCCATGACCCCACTCTAGTATCGCCTGCCGGACGTGACCATCCCCCTGTGTCATCACCGGCGCGGCCGAACAACCAGCACAGCTGCCACATTGCCTCCGTTGACTCTGACCCGCGTCAGTGTTCGAGACTGCCTGCGTTGCGTTCCGCCTTGGCGTCGGCGCGACTGAAGCGCAAACAGCCATTGGTCCGGGAGGTACAGCGACCGTGAACCACATGATCGAAGAGCTCGCCGCGCTCGTCGGCCGCGACAACGTCGCGGCTGACCCGGCGAGCCTTGAAGCGTATGCCCAGGACGAGAGCTTCGTCCCCCGTCTGACGCCGTGGGCGGTCGCCCGGCCCGGCTCAGCTGAGGAAGTCCAGCGTGTCGTCGCCTGGGCCAACGAGACGGCGACGCCGCTCGTCCCAGTCAGCTCCGGCGGCCAGCACTTCCACGGCGATACCGTGCCGAGCACGCCCGGCGCCGTGATGCTCGACCTGCGCCGGATGGACAAGATCCTGCGCGTCGACCGGCGCAACCGCATGGCCGTCATCGAGCCGGGCGTCACGTACCCGCAACTTCAGGCCGCACTGGCCGCGGAAGGCATGCGCGTCACTCCGCCGCTGCTGCCGCGGGCGGACAAGTCCGTGGTCGCTAGTCTGCTCGAGCGCCAGCCGACGCTGATCCCGCGCTATAACTTCCACCTGCCCGAGCCGCTGCGCAGCTGCGGCGTGGTGTGGGGGAACGGCGAGACTATGTTCACCGGCGAGGCCGGCACCGGCCCCGAGTCACTGGAGGCCCAGTGGCAGGCCGGCGGCGTGCAAGCCGACCCCAAAGGGCCGGCGCAGACCGACTTCTTCCGCCTGCTCACCGGGGCGCAGGGCACGATGGGCGTCGTCACGTGGGCGGCGGTCAAGTGCGAGTTGCTGCCCGCCGCGCACGAGTACCTGTTCGCCGCCGCCGCCGAGCTCGACGAGCTGGTCGACTTCACCTATCGGCTCGACCGGCTGCGGCTCGGCGACGAGGTGCTCATCTTCAACGATTCCTATCTCGCGCGACTCTTGGCCTCACGCGATGGCGTCACGGTCGATCCCGACGCGCTGCCCGCCTGGACGCTTGTCCTCGGGCTCGGCGGTCGCGAGTACTTCGCCGCCGAGCGCGTGGCCGTCCAGAAGAAGGACTCGGAGGTGCTGGCCGGCGAGTTCGGCCTGACGCTGCAGTCGTCCATCGCCGGCGCAGCCACCGCCGACATCGCCGCCGCCCTCGCCGGCTGCTGCAAGACGCCTTGGAAGCTCGCGGCCGAGGGCGCCTGCGCCGACGTGCTCTTCGTCACGACCCTCGAGGAGGCGCCCGCCTTCACCGAGATCGCCCACATCGTCGCCGACGGCCACGGCTATGCCGCCGAGGACGTCGGCGTCTACATCCAGCCACAGCACCAGGGTGTCACGCATCACGTCGAGTTCAGCCTGCCGTACGACGCCTCGGTGGCCGGGACCCGGGAGGACATGAGCGATCTGTCCGACGACCTGGCCGCCAATCTCATGGCCGCCGGCGCCTACTTCAGCCGGCCCTACGGCCCGTGGGCGCAGCCGGTCTACAACCGAGATGCCGCGGCGCGCGACGCCCTGCGCAAGATCAAGGCGATCTTCGATCCCGCCGGGATCATGAACCCCGGCAAGCTCTGCTTCGGTGCGCCCGTCGCGCCTCGCGCCCTCGCCGAGAAGGAGGCCTGAGATGGCCCTCACCGACTACCGTGCCGACGCGATGCGCTGCACGCGCTGCAGCTACTGCAAGTGGATCCCCTTCGACCTGGTGAAGAGTCACCAGTTCGCCAAGGGCTGCCCGTCCATCGAGGCCGGCAAGTTCCACGCCTACTCGGCCGGCGGCAAGCTCGTCACGGCGCTCAGCCTGATGGACGGGCGCAGCGAGGTCACCGACCAGGTCGTCGACATCGCCTTCAAGTGCCAGCTCTGCGGCAACTGCGACGTGGCCTGCAAGCTGTGCCG
>Ga0302321_100000972_pt1 | contig 24601 bp, 19 predicted proteins | sample Fen_T0_1_FD_202505 | JGI IMG/M metagenome (GOLD analysis project Ga0302321, IMG submission 202505) | Peat permafrost microbial communities from Stordalen Mire near Abisko, Sweden - Fen_T0_1 | ecosystem: Environmental > Terrestrial > Soil > Wetlands > Permafrost | place: Sweden: Abisko...
CCAGCCCTTTTACGACACCGGTGACAGCGGGACCGGCATCGAAATGAAGGTGAACGACATCGAAAAAGCCCGCGATATCGCGCGCGACATCGATTCTCGCCTGCAAAACGGCATCTACCACACGATGGATTGGGAAGAGCTGAACCACGGTCTGTTCACCGCGCTCCGCATCCAGCAGCTGCTCATGAGCCTGGTGCTCGCCCTGATCATCGTCGTTGCCGCCTTCACGGTGATTGCCACGTTGATCATGGTCGTGCTGGACAAGAAGAAAGAGATCGCCGTGCTCAAGGCGATGGGCGCGAGCAACAGCGCGCTGCTCCGCGCGTTCCTGTATCAAGGCGCGATCATCGGCGTCATGGGCACCGCCATCGGCCTCGCGCTCGGCGTGCTGCTGTGCAAAGTGCTGCTCGTTCACGCCCTCCCGCTCGACCCCAAGGTCTACTTCATCTCGCACCTCCCGGTACAAGTACGCCCGATGGAGTTCGTGATGGTCGGCGTATTTGCGATCTTGGTCTGCCTCGCGGCCACCGTGTGGCCCGCTCTCCACGCCGCGCGCCTGCGCCCGGCGGAAGCGTTCCGCGAGCAGCAGTAGGCGCGGTCGTAGCCGGTCGGCGGCGGGAACCGCCAATTCGCTCGACTACTAGCGGGTCAATCAGTGTGGGTGAGAGGCGTCCCTACAATGGCACGGCGCTGAGACCGCGCGGCAGCTTGCTGCTGCCTCAGGGAGAAGGTAAAAACAGCCTTCATTCTTAGTAAGGAAAGTAATGACTAACCGCCAGGGTGCGACGCTTTCGGTGCTGAGCTGCGGGTTTGCTCTGCTCGCTGCATGCAGTAGCGATAAACGCGGCGCGTTCGTGACGCCTGACGGTGATGGGGGCGCGTCGGCGGCTATTCGAGCTGGGGCCGGAGGGCGTAATGCGGCGGCGGGTTCCGCCGGGACCGGTGGCAAGCCCGGATCGTCGGGTGCTGGCGGAGGTGGTGCAATTGAAAATGGCCCGCTCGCTCCGAGCGTAGAAATAACCGCGCCAAAGCCAGTCGCTGACCCGAACCAAGGCACAGTCCTCACCGACGCTCAGGTGGTCGTTACTTGCCTCGCGACTGCGTCGACTGAGGCGGGCGCGAAGAAGGTGCTGACGTCGTCGATCAAGATTGTGATGTTGGATGCCGATGGGAAGCAAATCGGCATGGATGGCAACGTGCATTCGACACAGACCGCGAACCAGTACGCCGCATCCTTTGCGCTGACTGATATTCAGAACGGCGCGGTGTCTTTCAAGTGTTCCGCGACTGATGAGGGCACTCCCGCGAACCTCGGCAGCGCCGCCGTGACGACGTTCGTCGACCACGGCCCCATGGTCACCCTCGAAACTCCCGAACAGAGTTCGGCGTACCCGATTAGCCCGGCCATCTTGTTCCAGTTTTCAGCAATCGATGCACCGCTTTCCGACAAGGACAAGAAGGCGGGGGTCGTCAGCGTTAAATTGACCGTGAACGGCGTCAGTTTTGGCGATGTCACGCCGCACGCGGTCGCCGGCATGCCAGGTGAGTATCAACTCCCGATCGACCTTGCAGATCCCGCACTTTTCACACCACCTCCAACCGGGGCGGTTCCAGTACGAATCGTGGCGACGAACAAGCGTGGCGTCGCTCGTACCAGCGACTTCTCGTTCAATGTGGACAATCTGGGGCCAGTAATTCAGATCGTTTCGCCTCCAACTCCGAATCAGTTCATCGGTGGCAAGGTCACCTTGTCTTTTACCGTGGTTGACATGCCTGCGGGCGTCGCCGCGGAAACCGTCAAGGTCGTCCTCAACGGCGTTCCCTCCACCTATAGCAAAGACGACAAGAGCTGGTCGCATGCGACTGACAACGCTTTCGCGTACACCTTCGACACGAAGAACTTCGATTCGCAGATCTTGCTGTCGGTGAACATTCGCGCTGACGACCTCGCCGGCAACGCCTCTGACGGCGCGTCTATCCAGTATTACATCGACAATGTTCCGCCGATCATCGACTTGTCCCCGCCCAAGTTACAAGAACGCCAATTCGTGAGCCAAAGTAAGTGGACGTGTTCGGAAGAGTTCTTTCCGCTTGGTGATTCTCCAGTGGATCTCGAGACCGTGCCTGCTGTGACGCGACTCCGTGCCTTGCTCTGGGACGTTGGAAATACAGCCGACGGGCAAGATGCGTTCTATTTTTCAGACATCGATAACGCGAACACCAACACCATCCCTCACCTTTATTTCCAGACTGACACGAGTAAGCCGCTGCTGAAGAATGCCGACCCGACCAAACACGGGGAAGTGTGCAACGCCATTGCCGACGAAACCTTGCCGCTCGTGACCCTGGTCCCTCTGGCCCCGGCTGGCGTGGCTTACTATTCGCCGGCGGCTCAGGCGCACGCCGGCGTGTGTGAAGCTGGTACCGATGCTCAAGCTCCGCTTGATCTGTGCGGCGGAAATTCAGACCTTTCACGAGTCGTGCAACACGAGCTTGGTTTGACGACGCCGGTAGTTGCCGCGGTGTACGTTGTCGCGCCAGACAGCCTTCAGTGCACTGGTAGCCAGTTCGACCTGACGAACATCGCAACCAAGGACGGTTGGGTTTGCGCGGCCGTCTCTGCGATCGACCGCACTGGAAACCGCTCGGTGTCCGCGCCCATCCGCCTGTGTCTCGATGCGGTGAAGTACCCCGGCTCGCCACCGTGCGCCTCATCGAGTGTCAACCCTCCGAGCTGCGTTGACGACTGCGTTCCGCCTCCGCACTTCGCGCCAGGCATCATCAGCAAGCCCCATTGATCCGCTCTGTTCTGACGACAAGGCCCCGGTGAACCCACCGGGAATGCAGGTTCACAATCAGACCTATACCGGGACGAATCGGCTCGAGAGCTATACTCCTCCGGCAGTGTCCGACGTGCCAGACCCCAAGACTTCGCTCTTCTACAATCGCGACGGCGCGCTGGAGTACGTCCAGCAACCCGGGAACGGATACATCGACTATCAGGTCGACCCTAGCACCGGACACCTACTCGCCGACGGGAACGCTCAGTTCGACTACTACCCATCGTCAGCCAACTCGGGATGGACGAAGGGGCGGCTTCGGACTGCGCAGACGGCGGTTGTCTCCCAGACATTCACCTATGACGGGTCGTTGCCGATCTCGACTGACTAACTCGCTCTTTCGTTTGAAGTCCTCGATGATGGGGGCGAGGAACTCCACAATTTTGTCTTGCTGACGGCGCGGGAGCTTGGCGACCTCGTCGAACAACTTCTGCACTTTGCCGACAGGGCCGCTGGGGCGCGGGAGTGAGGTCTTTTCGGTAAAGAGATCGGCGCATGAGTAGTGGAGCGTGAGTGGTGAACGCTTAATCCGCCAGCTCCAAATACGCACACAAAGCATTCACCAACTGCATCTGCCGCGGCGTCTTACAGCGCACCCGCGTGAGCTCTGGATTGCCCACTAAAATCACGAGCGCTTGCGCGCGTGACGTCGCGACGTTCAGCCGATTGAGACTATACAAAAACTCGAGTCCACGCGGCGCGTCTTCCGCACTCGATGACGTCATCGAGTAAATAACGATCGGCGCCTCTGCGCCCTGGAATTTGTCGACCGTGCCGACCTGCACGTCGCTTCCGAGACCGCTATGCAGCGCCGTGACCTGCGCGTTGTACGGCGCGACCACCAAGATGTCGCGTGCCGTCAATGCGCGTGCTTCACCCTTGCGATCGATGAAGCACGTCGCGCCAGCCAATAACGTGTCCACGATCTCCCGCACGCGCGTCACTTCTTCATCGGACTGATTCGTGTTCCCGCGATGCACGACTGGCACGAACCGCAAGCCACTGCCGCTGAAGGGCGCAGGCCCGTCAATGCGTTGCTCTTCCAAACCCGCGATCGGCTCGAGCCGACCGTCGTAGAAGACGCGCGAAGTGAATTCGCAAATAGCGGGCGAAAGCCGCCGTGTTTCCGGCAAAAATATGCCGCGCTCCGCCGGCATGGTCAACGCATCGCCGAGCAGATGCTCCAATGCGGAGGCGTCCGCGCCGGGTGGGTGTGAGCCTTTTTGCGGCTGATCGAGCTGAGCCGGATCGCCGAATAGCACGAGGCTTTGGGCGGCACTCGAGACCGCGAGCACGTTCGCTAGGGACATCTGTCCGGCCTCGTCGACGACAAGCACGTCGACGCTGTGCTCCAAGTGGTCAGTCACCCACGCCCAGCTCGTTCCGCCCACGACGTCGAGCTCGCCCGCGCTCAGGCGCACGCGAACGCGTGCATAGTCTTTGCTGAGTTCGAAGGGCGCGCCCGGGTCTTCGCTGTCGTCGATGTGCAGCAAGCGGAGGCTCGCGTCGCGCTCCGCGACCGCGCGCAGCACGCTCTTGATTACGCGATGGCTATTGGACGTCACTCCAACGCGTTTGCCCGCGCGCACCAGCGCGACGATCATCTCGGCCGCGCGATAGGTTTTTCCCGAACCCGGTGGCCCTTGAATGGCGAGCACCGACTGATCCAAGGCCAATGCCAGCCGCTGAATCGCGAGCACTGTCTCTTCGCCCTCGACAACTAGTGGAGCTTGGGGGTTTTGCCCGCAACGCGGCGGATTGCGAACCAGCAACTCGCGCGCCGCCCGAAACGAGTCTGTCCCTTCTGCGATCGCTCGTCCCAACGCCAGCAGTCGCGCGGCGTGCGCTTTCGTCGCGATCGGGCCGCTCGCAATCAGCGCGCTCGGATGTCCCTTCATCGACGGCCCGCGCTTCAAATGTACGAAGTCGTCGCCGAGCGCGAGTACTTCGCCCGCGCCCTTGCCGGTGTCGGGATCGTGCGGGTCAGACCCCGCCTTGATCGAGTGCTCCTGTTCCGGAAATTGGTAGCGGCAGACGCTCGACTTCTTTTCGGTGCCCACGACCGACACGAACTCGAGCCCCGCGAGCGCAGCGCGATCTTCGACGCGCTCCGCGGGCGGCAGCTCGAGCGCGCGAAAATACTCCCACCAAGTCTGTTTGCTTTCGCGCCAGTGCCAATCGAGCAGGTTCGCCATCAGCCGCTCGGCGGCTTGTTGTTTGCTGTCGAGCGCAGGATCTTCCGGTAGGCCCGCCAGCAGACGCGCCGCAAGCTCTGCACTCTCGCTCCGCGGTTCCTCCACCGGAGCAGGCTGGGGCTTTTCTGGTCGCTGCAAAATTCGCCCAGTTTTCTGCTCGAATTCGTCGCGTCGTGCCTCCAGCCAAGCGCGCAGGCGGTAAGTCGAGAGACAATCGTCTTGGTTGTAGCGCTCGATGGTGGCCCGGAGTTCGGCTTCGGCGTGTTCGCCCTCGCCGGTTTCGAGCAGCCAACCGAATAGCTGCATGGCACGCGCGGCGGCGCGCAGCTCGGTGCTGCGTTTGAAGTCGTACAGGCCTTCGAGTTGCTTGAGGGTGTAGCCCTCGACCGAAGCGCGTACGCTGCGCTTGACGATGCCGTGCAGGTCGACCAACACGTGCTCGCGCAGCAATTGGTCGACCTGGGTTTCGCGCGTGCGGTGGCGGCACGACAAATTCTTGAGCGCGTCCGCTTCGCGGTGACCAAAGTGGAACACGTGCAGATCGGGGGACTCTTCACGGCCTTGGAAGATACGGTCGATCACGGCTTCGAACGCGCGCTTTTCTTCGGCGCGGGTTTTGGACCAATAGCCCTGGTAACGAGGCGCGCCCTGACCGAGTTCGAGCAGTCCGAACAGGTATTCCAAGCCGTTGCCTTGCACGAATGGGTCGCCTTCCAAGTCCAAGAACAAGTCGCCCGGCTGGGGCACGGGCAGCCGATCGAGCCCAAAAGTGGGGGCGACATCGAGCAAGAGTTCGTAGAGCGGCTTGCCCGCGGCGCGGCCCGCTACCTGGAGTCGCGCTTGCTCACGCACGCGAGCGAGCGATTCTTTGGCGATGCCGTCGACCCGCCGTGTGGGATCGAGCGCGCCGAGTTCGGTCACGCGCGTCACCTGCGCGCTGCTCAGTCGATCGCGTTGGCGCGCGCTGATCCCTGCCACGAGCGACAAGTGGTCGTCAGTGCGTCGCCGTTCTTCGCAGCGCTTCCACCAGCTGCACACGGCGCAGTGCTCGACCGGCTCCGGATAGCCGTCACGCGCTCCAGTGCTGGCCACGAACGCCTCCAAGCGTCGCTTGGCCAGCCGGTAGTAGGACAGATAGTCCGCGCTGCGCAGCGCAATCAGCCGCACCTCGCTGCCGCCGGGCGCAATGTACAAGAACTCAGGCTCGCGGCCTTGCTGCTCGGCCAACAGTTCGCTGTATGCGCACAATTGCAGGACCGCGCGAGCTTTGGCTTCATTGGCCAGCTTCGCGTCGGCCACGACGTAGCTGTACGCGCCCAAACGGCTTGCTTGGTCGACCCTGAGCAAGAAGTCGGGCCGCCCAAACCAACGCCCGCCCTCGCTGACGAACACGCCCTGCGCGATCACGTCAGCGCCGCGAGCCATGGCTTTTTGCGTCGCGAGTACCGCTTCGGCCCGCGAAGCGTCGCCCGGGCCCATCGTGATCTCGGCGATCTCCTCGCGGGTTGCGGCCAGGTACTCGAACACCCGCGCTTCGTGCTCGAAGCCGCGCTTCTCCAACATGCGCCGCTCGAGCTCGTTTTCACCGGGCCGATCCAGCTGTCCGACCGCGACCGCCAGCTCGAGGACGGTCTTGTACTCGCACTCGTTGAAGCCGCTCAGATCGGTGGCCGAGAGCGAAAGGCCCGAGCCGTCTCGCGCTGATTTCACGTCAACCCGCGGCGAGACGTTCGCCGATGACTCGCCGCAATAGGCCGAGCACACGCGCGCGCAGTTCCGGCGCGCGGAAGGGCTTGCTCACGAAGTCATCTGCGCCGGCCTCGAACGCTTGCACCAGATCAGAACTCGAGGAGTGCCCGGTCAAGAACAAGATCGGTAGTGCTCGGTGTTGCTTGTCTTTGCGCAGGCGCTGGCACAACTCCAGGCCATTCATGCCCGGCAGGCCCCAGTCGAGCAGCACCAAGTCCGCTCTGTTCTTGGCCAGCCAATCCAATGCTTCTTCCGCGGAGCCAACCTGCAGAGTCTTGATGCGCGCGGTATGCAGCATGGTGCAAACGATGCTGCGCATGCACGGGTCGTCATCGACCACCAGCACGGTGCTGCCCGGCGGCGCCGAAACCTCTTGCGCGCCCTCAGCGCAGGGCGGGGGGATCGACGGCGAGCACTGCCCGTTGGCGAAACGGCACAGCTGGTTCCAATCCCGCTCTTCGAACGTCAAATGCAGCTCGCTACCGCGATCCGCGACGCGCCCCGCGACCGACGTGGCGTCATTGCCGATGGCGAACGTGGCGACGAGCCACTGCCCATCGACCAGACCGTCTTCGACCGGCAGCTTGACGTCCGGCTCCTCGTTGTCGAGGGCCAGAGACAACGCTGCGAAGCTTTCGAACTTGTAAACGATTCCCTGCACGCTCGAGGCCCAGCGTAGTCATAGATCTGGACTTGCGCCAGTTCACGGCAATCAGAATCCTGGAACCGGTCTCGCTTTTGCCTCGAACGCTGTCCCTGCAAAAACGCGGCCAATTTGGCCGAATGCGCCCACCGCAAAGTTCATGCCGTGCGCTCTGACGCATTTAAGCCGCGATCAGCCGAAAATCGACGTCCAGGCACTTAAGATCCGTAGCCGTCGGAATTGGGCACGAAATGACCATGTTCGCGCACAACCCCAAGCCTCAGATTTGGGCGATCGCGATCCAGCATCGCACCTCGCGCCCGCGCTCGATGACCGCCGGAGACCGTACGGATCTCCAGCGCCCGTCGTGCCTAGCAGTCAGAAAACCACGGATGATGACGCGGTCAGCCACGCGCTTCGAGTGTTGCCAGCGCTTGTTCGATCACTCGTCGGTCAGCGCGGTGCGTTCACACAGCATCATTTTCATCGGCGGGCGGTGCCGGGCTGTGCTCTGGGCCTGGGCGACGCGCTTCGTGCCACGCGAGGCGCCATCCCGCGGCGGGGTGCGGAATGCAGGGCGGCCCTCGCGAACGAAATCCGTAGTTCGAATTCCAACTGCTTTTCGGCCGTGCGAAGCAGGTCGGCAGAGCCAGGTGCGAACGGGACGATGGCGCAAGACGCTCGCCTCAGCGCCGGCTGCGTGACTCCAGCCGCCGAACCCAAACAGCCGAACCCAAACAGCCGAACCCAAACAGCCGAACCCAAACAGCCGAACCCGAACTGCCGCTCCCAGAACCTAATCTCTACTCCGCGGTGCTCACCACACTCAGCGCGCCGCACGCGACTCCAATCACCCCCAGCGCGAGCCAGGCGCTGGCTTGTGAAAGCTCGACGACCGGTGCGCCGCCGAGCAGATTGCGCACGTGCCCTCGCGGCCACGGTGCGGCCAGGGCCGAGCCACCCGCGCCCAGCACGAAGTCGACGATCAGCGCCCATTTGCGGCCGCCGCCGCGTTTGCAGAGCACTGAAGCGGCGCCGAAATAAAGCGCGTACACCAGGCCCGCGATCAACGCGATGCCGACGCTCGTGCGCAGATCAGAGGCGAGGGAGGGCGAGTGCGGCGCGTGCGCGCCGAGCAAGGCGGCGACGGTGAGCAGTGCGCTGCCGAGCGCGGTGCATAGCGCCGATGCCAGCAGCACGCCGAGCAGCGCGGCGCGCCGATTGGTGCCGTAACGCGCTACGCCGTCCACGCTGCGTTCCAGGCGCTGGCCGGCGCACACGCGCTCGCTCACCAGGTAGGCCAAGAGTGGCAGTGCGATGCCGAAGGCCGCGCCGCTCAATGCGTCGTCGGGCGCGCTTTCTGCGTCGCTTTGGCGCTCCAAGACGCCGATCGCGAATAGCGCCGCGCCGCTCAGGAACAAGACGACGGGCGCGCTCGCGCCGCGCAGGCGTTCGCGCGCGAGCGCCATACCGATGCGCACGCCGTTCATGATTGGCTCGTGGTGTTGCCAGCGCTGCGGGCGCGCTCGTAGTACGCCTGCGCGAGACCTGCGCGTGCGGCAGCCAGCGCTTCGAGCGGCGGCGCATCTTGCTTGAGCGCGGTAATGCGGATTGCTTCGGCACGCGCGTTGGCGACGACGCTTTGGGCCAAGCGTTCGAGTTCACTGCCGTGCACCAGCAGCTCTTGGCCGCCAGCCCATTCCACTCCCGAGATGTCGGGCGCTTCGCTGAGCCGCGCGGCGAGGCGTCTCGGCTCGGGGGTACGGACGCGCAGCGTAACGGTGCTCAGCGGAGGGCGTGCCTGTGCCGAGCCGAGCCACAAGCCGCGCTCGAGCGCGCAGGCATTGCCGCCAAGGCGCGCGGCGTCCTCCAAACGGCTGGCGGTGCACAACACGATGGCTCCTGCCGCGCCGAGCTTGGAAAGGGTTCGTAGGATGAAATCTTCTTGCACGATACCTGCGACGGTCAGCGGCTCGTGCAGCGCGAGCAAGGCCGGCTCACGGTGACTCAAGGCGATGCCGAGCGCGACGGCGCGCGCCTCACGTGAGGTCAGAGCCGACGCGCGTTGATCGGCAAAGTGCGCGAGTCCCGCGTGGTCGAGCACGCTCAGCGCCGAGCGGTCATCGGCGCGCGCGCGCAGTGCCAAGGCGACCGCGCCGGTGACGTTGCGCGCCGGCAAGAGGATCTCTTCGGCGCACAGGCACGCAATGCGTCTGCGCGTGCCTGCATTCGACCACGCGGCGACTCCGTCGAGCAGCACGCGCCCGCTGGCGGGCCGGCGCATACCCGCGGCCAGCTCGATCAAGATGTCGGTGCCGTCGCGCTCGCTGCCGACCACGACCTGAGTGCCCGCGCTGAAGCTGGCGTCGACATTGGCCAGCTGGGCGTGATTGAGCGCCTCGAAGCGGAGCTCGCTCACGAGAGCCGTGCCCCGGCTGCGAGCAGCCGCGAAAGTAGGCCGGAAAATAGCTGAGGGAGGCTCGGAACTGAAGGATAGGCGAGCGAAATCAACAAGGGAGCGAGCACCAACCCGGTCAGCAGCGCACGCGGATGCCGGGGCGAGAGCTCGGCGGAAAAGTGCGCTAGCAGCGCCAGGGCGAGGCCCAATGCGCTGGCATAAACGATTACCGCGGGGGCAACTGCGAGCGCCCAGCGCAGCGTGCCTCCACGCGCGACGCCCACTACAACCAAAAGCAACGCGGGCACACCGACCAAGCGCGTCACTCGTACGGTGGCGGCTCCCGTGCGGGCGCGCAGCAAGGCTGAGCGGTGGAAGCCCCGTTGCAACGCGAGCGCGCTGAGTGCATCGCGCTCGGACTGCTCTGCCAGAGCCTGTGCCGAACCGAGTGCCGCAAGAGCACCCACTACCCACGACAATGACACGAGTGCCGCTTGGATGAAGCCGTGAATCGCTGCACCGCGATCGCTACCGCGCGTCAGCGAGATGGCGATCGCATAGACCGCGAACACGCCGAAGGCATACAGCCTTGCCGCGCGCAGCCCGTAGCTCTTTTGACGGCCGAGATCGAACAGCGCGACCAGCGCGCGCTCACGTTGCAAGCATAACCAAAGACTCGAAAACGAGGAGCGCTGCGCGGCGAGGGGTGCGGTCACCGAACCGAGTCTAGAGCCACTCGTACGCCCGGCGATAGCGCTGAAGCGCGCTCGAGCCAGCGCTGGGCGCCCGGATCGCCCAGCTTCTTCAGGCTGATACCGAGGGCGTAGCTGGCAAGTGCGTCGTCTGGCGCAAGTGCAATCGCGCGTTCCGCCGCTCCCACGGCGCGCCGCGGGCGGCCGCTGGCGAGCTCGGCTGCGGCCAGCCACGCCAGCGCGTGTACGGCCAGGTCCGAGTGCTCGTGGGTGAGGGGTGACAAGCGGGCAATCGCCGCCGCGAATTCGCCGCGGCGGATTTCGAGCCGTGCGGCGAGGATTGCCAGCTCTGGATCATCCGGAACCGCTGCCAGCGCGCTTTCGATCAATTCACTGGCTTCAGTGACGCGCTGCAAGTGGAGTAGGGTCGCGGCTAGGCCCACGTGGGCGCTGATCAGCTCCGGCGCGACTTCGACCAGGCGCCTGAACTGAAGCAAGGCGTCTTCGTACAGACCGCCGTCGTACAGCAGATGCGCCAGGTTGGCGCGAGAGGGCGCGAAGCCCGGATCGACGCGCAGCGCTTCGTAGTAGTCGCGCGAGGCTAGGTCCGGACGCCGCTCGCGCTCGGCCAGCACCCCGAGCGCGTGGTGCGGCTGAGCGACGTCCGGGTTTAGGCGACGGGCGCGGGTGAGAAGCTGGCGGGCACGCTCGAAATTGCCCCGCTGCAGCTCGACCAGGCCCTGGTTGGTCAGCGCGTCCACGAAGTTCGGGTTGTATTCCAGTGCCAGGCTGAAGCGCGCGTCCGCGGTTTCCAGGTCCCCGGCCGCCAGGGCGGCGACCCCGGCCTCATTCAAGGCCAGAGCCTTGGGCGGTAAAGGTGCCGTCCCAGCGCACGCAAAACAGAAAATCGGCAGGGTCAGGGCAATCGCCGCGATCCGTTTCATCCCGTCCGGTCGGTCAGGCCCCGGACCGGTTGCGTGCGAACGACATTCGGGTTACCCGAGTGCGCCCATGGCAACGGATTCCGAGCCCGTAAGCGGCGCCACTGATGAGCAACAGGCCTCTGTCAAGAGCCCCCCGGTCGGGAGCGCGAGCGATCGTCCGAAGAAGAAGAAGCTCAAGCGCCCGAGGCCTCCGATCCCGAAGACCGAAGAGGAGATCGACTCTCCGTCCAAGATGACGGTCGGGATGCTCGGTGTTCTAGGTCTGCTGACCGTGATCATGTGGGCCTTGGCGCGCGGCGGTTGCAACTACCACCCGCCAAAGGAAACCCGCGTGCCGCGGGAGGTGACGACCGAAGACTTGGCGCATGATCCGAAGAACGCCGCGATCGAGTTGCAACAACGGTGGCTGACACGCAATTTCGTCGGCGCTGCCGAACTGGCCACGGGCGAGGTGGCGCAACAGCTGCAACAAGAAAAGGCCGCTTGCAACGCCGCGTGCCTCGCCGAGCAGAAATCGCTGGCCGACAAAGTGCTGACCTCCGCTGTCATTCTCGACGCGAACATGATGGGCGCGATCGCGCGCGTCAGCAGCGTGGGCTTGCCGGGCGGGACCAAGACCTTCTTGATGCGCATGGAGCGCAGCGACTCGATCTGGAAGGCCACACTGCGCAAGCCCGACGATGGCACGCCACTGCCGCCGTTGCCCAGCTCGCCGCACGATCAGCCAATGATCCAGTTCAGCCCTGGCGCAAGCGCGGCTCCAGCGTCCGGCTCTGCTGCGCCGTCCGGGTCTGCCGCACCTTCGGGTCTGCCGCATATGATCCACCTGCCCACGCGCGCCGCCCCCGTGTCGTCGAAATAGGTCCGCAAAACGCGTCCAAGTGACCTGACCCGGGTGCAGTCACTTGGACCTCACCCCGGCTGCCGGTCTCAGCGCTCGGCGAGCCAGGTATCGATTTCGGAGCGGGAGATGGTGCCGGCTGCGGAGTGGCGCACCGTGCCCTTTGCGTCGATGTAGATCAGGGTCGGCAACATGCTGATTCCGTAGCCGCGCGAGACGCTGCCGTCGTCCAGGGCCACGTCGAAGGGCAACTGCCAGTCGCTCTTGATGCGCGCCGCGGCCACGGGATCTTCGTCGACGCTGACGGCCAGGAAGGTCACGTCTTCGCCTTGATGCGCGCGCCAGGCGTCGGCCAGGCGAGGCGAGCTGCGTTTGCAGGCGCTGCACCAACTAGCAAACACCTCCATCAGCACGGGCTTGCCGTGCTGCGCGGCGAGGCTCACGCGGCCATCTTGGCCTGCCAGCGGTAGGTCGAAGGCCGCGGCTGAGCTGCCTTCCTTCGGGCCCGAGGAGTGGCGTACGAATTGGCTGGCCAGAATATAGACGCCGCCGGCGATCGCGCCATAACGGGCCCACTCGAATAGCTTGGCGCGGATGACCCGCGCGCTTGGCCAGTTCACGGTGACAAAAGCCGCCTACCCGCCCCAAACCCAAGCAACCCGAGTGCCAACACGATTAGCCCATGCGCGGTCCACAAGTGCCACGCCTCATGGCTGGGACAACCGATGCCGACCGCGAGTGCACCCCCCACGCCACCCACGAAACCCGCCAACGTACCCGACAACCGCGGCGTGATCGGGTTGGTGCCGCGCCACGCGAGCAACACGCTGCCGCCGACGATCGCGCCGAAGCCGAGCGCGATCAAGCCGCAGCTGAGCGCATGCGAGGCGCGCGCGCCGTGCGAGAATTGCTCGAACGGAACATAGCTCCACGCGGCGTAGGACAGGTAGCCGAGGAACAACACCGGCAGGAGTACGGCCAGTGCGACACGCAAGCCGCGCGACCCGAGCAAACCGCGGCGCGGCGCGAAACCGATGTACAGCACCGCCGCTTGCACCAGTCCCCAAGCCACCGCTCCGTACAGACCCAGGCGCAGACCGAGCTCCGAGCGATGGTGACGCAAGCCGAACCAATAACCGAAGCTTGCCACCACGCCCGACACCGCGAGGCACAACGCGAGCCGACTGACCGCCGACAAGCCGCGCTGCGCGCACAAGTTCTTCGTGCACGCTCCGCAGATCTTTGCGGACACGGCCTCGCCCGGCGCCTCTGGCTTGGGCCAGGGCAAATCAGCGAGAGGGTCGGGCTTGGGCATGCTCATGGTGTACGCGAGTACTGCTCGAGTTCTTTACGCAGTTGAGTGTAGCCGCGGTGAACTCTGAGCTTTACGGCAGTTTCGGTCGCGCCCAAAACGGAAGCCGCCTCGGCCACGCTCAGGCCAGTGATTTTGGTCAGCACGATCGCTTCCCGGTAGTTTTCGGGGAGGCGATCGAGGGCGACTTCCAAGGCATCGGAAAGCTCCGCGGGCAGCGGACGCTCTTCGTGCTGCTGCTCAGGCAGCGAACCATCCGGCGACAAGTCTTCAGTCCTCACGTGAGCCGAACGACGCTCGTCCAAAAAGGAACGCCGGGCGATGGCAAGGATCCAAGGTAGGACAGGCGCGCCTTTTAGAAAGCTGCCGCGAGCGCGGTGGATCTTCGAGAACGTGATCTGGAGTAAGTCTTCGGCGCGCTCACGATTGCGAGTCAGGCGCAGCAGATAACCCATCAAATTCGGGGACACGCGCCGATACAGGAACTCGAATGCCTCCGCCTCGCCGTCCACATAGCGCTCCATGAGCTGCTCCGAGGAACTCTCGGCGAGGCTAAGGCTGCGCTCCGACGTCAAGCCCGCTGCTTCTAACGCGGGCCAGATGCTGAAGCTATAGCTGGTCACGGCTATCCACTGAGCGGTCTACGCCTGCCACCGGCCCAAGGTTTCTTAACCGTAAAATTCGCATTCTTGAAGGTGCGCAGGCTTGCGCCGGAGGGCCACTGGCCACAGGTCCGCCATTGCGCACGGCGTCAAGGAGCCCCCTTGGCAACGAACAGAGGGGGCGTTCGCGGTCCAGCAGCGCACCTCACAGCAGGCTGGGTTCCCTTCGCGGTGCGTGCCGTCGGTTCCCTTCGCGGTGCGTGCCGTCGGTTCCCTTCGCGGTGCTGCTTTCGAGCGAGCCCGTGGCCTGCCTCCTGGAATCAAATAACGTGGTTTGAATTCAAACTACATTATTTGCTTCCGGGAGGGTCTTGGGGAGACCGGAGCAGACGAGACGAACGAAATCCGGCACGAGCCCGGCCACGTTCACCTGACGTTCACGCACACGTGCTAGATCAGCGACTTCAGATCGAGCATTTCTTCGACGTCGGGCAGCAGGACCAGTTCGACGCGCCGATTCTGCTGGCGATCGGCGTCGGTGGCATTGCCGCCCACGGGGTCAGTGTCGCCGTAGCCGGCCGCGTGTAGGCGAAGGGGGTCGAGACCGCCTCCGCCGTCGACGGGGACACCTGGCTTGGGCGGCTTAGCGTCTTTGGCAGGCACGGGTGCGATCAGGTACAAGAGCACCTGCCGAGCGCGCATCGCGGACAGTCCCCAATTGTCGCCGAAGCGGCCACCCTTGAGTGGCTTGTTGTCGGTGTGGCCGGCGATTTGAAAGTAGCGACCCGCGAGCTGCTTGTCGTTTCGAATCACGTCGGCCACCGCGTCCAGCACCTTCACGCCGTTGTCGCGTAGCTTGTCGTCACCCGAGCTGAACAGCACGTCGCCCGGCAAGCGAATCACCATGCGGTTGCGTCGGATCTCGACCTTCAGGCCGAGGTCCGTGAGCTTCTTCAACTTGTCACGCAAGATTTCGAAGCGCTGCTTGATGCGTTCGAGTTGTGCCGCGCGCTCTTGGTACTCCTTGAGTGCGCGATTCACCTCTTCGAGGTTCTTGGCCAGGGTCTTGTTTTGGGAGCCAGTCTGCTCGAGTTGCTGGCTGAGCGACGACAGGTCCACGCCCATTTTCTCGAGTTGCTCTTTGAGTTGCAGAACGAGTTGTCGCTGGTCTTCGAGCGCTTGCTTGTCCGCGTCATGAGTGGCTCTCTCTTTGTCGCTCTGCTGAGACAGCTGGCTGTACTTAGCGAGTTGCGCTTGCCACTCGTTTTCGTTGTGCCCGCAGCCGACCAGTGACAGCGCCAAGAATGAGACCGCAAACCAAGAACGCATCGCCTGAGATCCTCCGAGCCGAGCTCGATGCTCGGTACTTCGGCCGGACAGTCGGCGAAGGCTGGCGCGCTGTCAACCGAGCGCAAAAAGGCTCGGCCGACGCGCTCCGCGCTGGAACTCGCCCGCAACTGCGATGCGATCGAGTCCTCTGGTTCGTCCCCTCCGCCTGCTCCCGGAGATTCGCGGTTCATGCTTGGCTCGTGTGACGAAATCATGGCGTTTGCGTTTGCGTGGCATCCACCAAGCCCTTCGCCTCTTAGACTCCTTCGAATCGTAACAGCGGCTGTTTGCAGGCTGCTGTTATAAGCATCCGCAATGAGCACAGGCACCCTGGCGGTCACTGAGGGGGGCAGCGTCGGTTTCGACGCCGAAGAACTCCCAACTGGACGTACCGAGGTCGCGGTCAGCGAAAGCGGTTTTTGGGGCACCCGCGCGAGCCGCCTGCGAAAGGAGTCCGCGCGGCTGTGCCAAACCGAGACCGCAGAGGCTCTGCAATTGGTGCCCAAGGCCGTCCGCAAGGTCGTCGCCGAATCGAGTTCCATGCGGGAGCTCCTGGAGCTCCTGGAGCCTCTGGCGCGTGCTGAAGTCCCTGTGACCCTGATCGGTGAAACGGGCACGGGCAAGGATGTTTTGGCTCGCACGATCCATCAACACAGCGCCCGTAAGGACGGGCCGTTCGTCGTGTTCGACTGCGGCGCGGTCGCTGCGACCCTTGCAGAAAGCGAGCTGCTCGGCCACGAGCGCGGTGCTTTCACCGGTGCTGTGGGGGCCCACGTAGGCGCGTTCGAGCGCGCTCACGGCGGCACCTTGTTCTTGGATGAAATCGGTGAATTGCCGTTGGAGTTGCAAACTCGGCTGCTCCGTCTGCTGGGCAACAGCTCGGTGCGCCGCGTGGGCGGCACGCAAGATAGAGCCTTCGACGTACGCATCGTAGCGGCGACCAATCGCGATCTGCAAGTCGAGGTCCACGCTGGACGTTTTCGGCGGGATTTGTACTTTCGACTGGCTGGCGCGGTGGTGCACGTGCCGCCCTTGCGGAAACGCAGCGAAGACATACCAACATTGGCCTCGCGCCTGCTCGAAGATCTCGGCCACGCGGAAGTGCGCATCGCCCCTGACGCTCTGCGGGCGCTGACGACTCGGCAGTGGCATGGCAACGTTCGGGAGCTGAAAAATACGCTTGCCTGCGCGATCGCGTTCCTGGACGGCGCGGTCCTCGAGGCGCGGCATTTGGCCTTGCCCTCAGCCGGTGAACCCAGCGAGCAATCTCCCGTCGATCAGCTCGCGCTCGGGGGCATCAAGCTCGCGGCGATCGAGCAAGCCGCGATCGAGCAAACGCTGCGCCAGACCGCGGGCAACAAGGCCCGCGCCGCCGAGATATTAGGCATCGCTCCGTCCACGCTTTACGAGAAGTTGAAGAAGTATCAAAGTGCTTCTCGCGGCTGAGCCTCTCTGACGAGTTGGCCGAGTTCGTCCGTCTCATGCCGAGACTCGATAGCTGTTGAACATGACGTTCGTGTTGCGTGCTCACCATGTGTCGAGTTCGCAAACACTCGCACGGGTCCGTATCGGTGAGTGATCCTCATTGTAGGGTGCGCCGAAGAGAGCCTCATTCATGCGTCCACCGAGTCGTGTCAGCCCCGTACCAACGCTTTTTCGCTTTGGACGTTCTCTGTCTCGCAGCCCGCTCATGCAGCAAGTGCTGGCCGCCCTGAGCCGACTCGCGCAAACCGAACTCACAATCACCGTCGTCGGTGAAACGGGCACCGGCAAGGACGTGATCGCGCAAGCGATTCACGAGCATAGTCCGCGTCGCGCGGGGCCTTTCGTGGTTTTTGATTGCGGCGCTGTCGCGGCCAGTCTCGCCGAGAGCGAGCTGTTTGGCCACGAGCGCGGCGCTTTTACGGGCGCCATGGTCACCTACTCCGGGGCATTCGAACGGGCCAATGGTGGCACGCTGTTTCTCGATGAGATTGGCGAGTTGCCCATGGAGCTTCAGCCGCTACTGCTGCGCGCCTTGGAGAACCGCGGCGTCCGCCGAGTGGGCGGCAACGAATATCGTCCGGTCGATGTGCGGGTGCTGGCTGCAACGAACCGCGACTTACCGGCCTGCGTCAAGGCTCGCACCTTTCGCGAGGATCTGTTTTTTCGCTTGGCCGCGGCCCTTGTCCCCATCCCGGCGTTGCGTCAACGCCTGGAAGATCTGCCGCTGCTCATCCCCGGGTTATTGGCGGATCTCGGGGTTCCCGACACGAGCATGACCGACGAGACGTTGGCGTGCCTGACGGCACATTCCTGGCCGGGGAACGTGCGCGAGCTGAAGAACACGCTGGCCAGCGCGCTGGCCCTCGCGGAAGGCGGCATGTTGAAGCCTGAACATTTGCATTTCATGCAGAACGTGAGCCAGCCTCGCCCGCTCGATCAACTCATGCTGGGCGGAAAATCACTCGAGAGCCTCGAGCGCATCGCCATTGAACAGACACTGCTCCAATGTGGCGGCAACAAGTCCATAGCCGCCCAGTCGCTGGGCATCAGCACTTCGACCCTGTACGAGAAGCTGAAAAAGTTCGGCCTGCGAGACTGAGCACGCGGGCGACGCGAGCGAGCCCTCAATCCGCCCTCGCGGAGCGCAATTGGTATCCAACCGTCACGAAACCGTGACGCGCGCTGTCTATGCAACGCCTCATGCAACGGACGCCGCACGGGTCGATCGCCACGAAAACACTCGGCCTGGTTGCGGCGTGTCTCTTGCTGATTTCCCGCCCAGCAGCGGCTTCCAGCGAGTATCCCGTGCTGCTCAAAAGCACCTGGGGTGTGACGAAGCTACCCGTGGCTGGCGCAGACGGCTGTCCGCTGTGTCACACGACCGATCCGGGCATGCTGGGCACTGCCAATCAGAAGTTCGCGAAAACGCTCAAGAGCTTTGGCCTCCAAGCGAAGAACGATGGGGCGCTACAGGCCGCGCTCGATAAGAACAAGACGAAGGCAACGGACAGCGACGGTGATGGCTTTTCCGACTACGAAGAGATCGTCCTCGACAGCACGAACCCCAACGACGCGGGAAGCCATGCGGCTCCAATGCCGATGGGAAGCGGCGGCTCGGGCACGGTCTCAGTGGATCCGGACGATGCCGGGGTGATCCCTGAAGCAGGCGGCGCGCCCGATGAAGTGAGCGCGGGCGGAAGCGACGGCACCGAGGAGATCCCGGGGGAGTCGTTGGGTCAGTGCGCCACCAGGACCGAGAAGATCTATCCCACGCTCGGCCACGGCTGCAGCTTTGGCGGTGGTAGCGCTGGTTCCAACCCAACCATGCTCGTCGGTCTCGTCGCGGCCTACTTGATTCGGCGCGGCGCGCGCGCGGGCAAGCGTCGGCGAGAGCCACGTGGCAATCGAACTTGAGCCGAGCGCGCCGGCCAAGCGGGGATCGGCGGGCTTTGGCTTGGGTGCGATCTGCCTGGTCGTGTCATTGATTGTGCACGCGGTCTTTGCGCCGCTTCCGAGCTTCTCCGCGCTGCTCAAGCCGCGGCCTCGAGCAACCGCAGCGGTCACGCGCGCCGCGTTCAGCGAGGTACCGGTCGACCTCGGGATTGAGCCGGCTGCAGAGGAACACGCGGCTGCGTTAGCCGAGGACGTCGAACCTCCCGCCAGTCCGAGCCCGGTCGCCGCCGATCACGGGCCCGCTACTGAGCCAGCGATCGATTCCGTTGCCAAGCCTCGAGCTCAACGGCCGCAGCGCGGGCCAAGTCAGTCCTCCACCGGCGCAATGTCGCGACCCGCGGGCGCGGGCTTGGACGTCGGGCTGCGCGCGAGTTCGAATAGTTCACACCTCTTGGGGCGTGCACTGGTGAGCGACTGTTCGGTGAGCGCGCTGATCGACATTGGCCGCGTCCGGACGCATCCGCTCGCAGCGCAACTGAATGCACTTCTCGTCGAGTGGCAGCCGCTTTTCGCCGAACCCGGCTTCGACCCGCTGAGCGATGTCGACCGCCTGTTGGTCGTCGGTCCAGAGCTACGCGAGTCGGGTCGTGGCCTGGCAGTGGTGCAGCACCACCTGAACGGAGTTCAGGTCCAGACCGCGCTCGCTCGCGCAGGCGCGCGCGCGCCGGTACCGGGCCAAGAGCATTTCTATCTACAGCTCTCGCCTGAGGTCCTACTCATTTCACCGGATCCCAGTTCGGTTCGCCCGCTGAAAGACTTTGCCTTGGCGAGCGCGAACGAGGGCACGATCGGCACGGTTTACGTCGATACGCCGAGTCGTGCGCTTTCGAGCCTGCCGCTCGAGGTTCCCGCTAGCATCCACTGGCTGCGCGGGATCATCCAGCCCACGGGCGACAATGGCATTGCCGTCGACATCGAGGCAGGCGACGAGAACGGCGAACTTGCCAAGGCGCACGCCCGAAAGCTCACTCGGAGCGTGCTCGCGCTGAAGACCAAGGGACACGCGCGGCTGATCGAGCGCGTGCTGTTCGAAGCGCGCGAGAGCGTGATCGTGGGACGACTGGAGCTCACTGCGCCTCAACTCGGCGCGCTGTTCGAGCTGCTTAGCGCCGTGGTCAAAGCGCCGCCCGAGCCGAGCCCAGCACCTGAACCCCCAGTGAGCGCAAGCGACGAGGCTGAACCCGAGCAGGCACTAACCAAGCAGGTAACAACGGAGCTACGCGATACGCACGCAATCGACGCAGGCGTGAGCCAACAGGACGCGGCCGCCGCGGCTCAGCCGACTGCCGCGGCTCAGCCGATTGTCGCGACTCAGATTGTCGCGGCTCAGCTAGACGGTGGGAGTTAATGTGAAGTCTTTGCGACGATCCAGCGACGCCTGGGCGCCGGGGAATTGTCACGCCAGACTTCCGCGAGCGCGTGCTATATCGCCCGCGAACGCGGCCCTCATAAAAGGTTGGCGATGAAAGCGACGCTGTCTGTTCTGTGGCGATGCACGCTCCTGGTCGGTTTGTGCGCAATGGGCTGCTTCCCGGAGCAGGATCCAAATGCCGACGCGAACTCCGGCTCTGCAGGCCAGGCTAGCCACGCCCAAGGCGGCAAATCGCCGACCGCTACCGGTGCGGCGGGCAAGGCTTCAACCCAGGCTGCGGGGGGCAAAAAGTCGGCCGGAAGCGCAGGCAACCCTCCCGAAGCAGAGGGCAGCGAAACCGGGAATCCAACTCCGGAGGGCGGCTCGGGTGGCTCGGGTGGGAACGGTTACGTCGAGACACGCCAGCTCGTCGAAAGGTGCAAGCCACCGGATACCTCGCTCGCGCTGCCGCAACGCGACGCGGTTGCGACCAACGACGCGCAGACCGCGGAAATCCCGATCGTGGTCAATGATTTGTGGACGTCGTTCACTACTCACTGTGGGCACTGCCATGTCGACGGCGCCAGCGGCAACTACAAGGTGACGCGCAATAGTTTCGGGACGCTAGTCACTCAAGACGTTGTCGACACCTATATCAAGGCCACGAATCCAGTCTTGGCCATGCCACGCGGTGATGAAGGCGCCGGAGCAGACTTGGGGATCGACTTTAGCAAGCGGCCCGCCGGCGATCCGATCGTGGCGCTCGCTGCGTCTCTCTCGCAGTGGATAGCCGCCGGTTCGCCCAATGATCTCTTCTACGTGCCGAATCCAGAATACGGCAAAGAGAGTCTGTATTTGATGACGGCGGACGTGGCGCAAGGCCAGTCGAACTTGGGAAGTTGCGTCCCCGACGGGAACTTTACCATCGGCTGGGGCGCGGACCGGCACAAGAAAATGGAGGATCTGGACGCCATGTTTGCGAAGGCAAGGCGCTTACCGCCAGCGGCGCCAGGTCAGCCCGCCGTACCGGCGAACAAGCAACTGGGCTTGCCACTGCATCTTTCAGAAACCGATCTCATCACGTTCGATAGTCAAGAATTGGCGCGCTATGGCGTTGTCGCGTTTGCGCCGGGCTATCCCCTTTGGTCCGATAATTCCGGGAAGCTACGCTACGTACGCGTACCGCTCGGGCAGTCGATCACGTACGACAAGACGACTCGCGAGTTCACGATCCCGCGCAACACCCGCTTTTACAAGACCTTCATGAAGGAGGTCGTGGACCGCGGCTCACAAAAGAAGCGCTATCGCAAGATCGAAACCCGAATCATCGTGTCCAGGCCGGACAGTTCACCTGGAGATCCGGGTGCGCTGTTTGGCACCTACGTTTGGAACGAAGACGAGACCGAGGCTACTCTGCTGGGCTACAACGCCGTCACGGGCGAGAACGAAGTCCTTCGCGATCTCACGCCCTTTCCCGACAAGATCATCTCGTATTACACGGATGAGCCAAAAGCAGACGCGATTCGCTTCGCCGATCCTCCGCCGACGAATGAGACTTATGCGCTCGAGAAAGCGAAGGTGCTGCGTCACTATGTCTTACCGGGGAAGGAGCGCTGTCGCCATTGCCATATGGGCAGCGTGCGCGGTGACTTCGTGCTCGGATTCACGCCCATGCAGATATCGCGTCGGGCTCAGAATGAAGGCGGGGTCCTCGAGGCAGCCTACCGCGACGAGATCCTTCAGTTGGACCGCTTGACTGCGCTCGGCGTGATCACCGGAGTCGATTCTGCGGCGGATATCCCGCTGCTCGAGAACTCTCAGGGTGATCGATCGCCGCGCAACGAGAACGAGCTCATCGCGCAAGGCTACCTGTTCGGCAACTGCGCGCATTGTCACAACCCGAAAGGCTACGCCACGAATTCGGTCCCCGAACTCGAAAAGATGCTCAACTTCTGGCCCAGCAAGGATGGCGGGATTTTCCAGTTTCCGCTCGATCGGATCAGCCCGAGAACGAGCCGCGGGGCCCAGGGGCGGGGGGTGCCGTACATTACGCCCTCGCTCTATGACCTACTGCCCTACGGCTTCAATCCAGTGGGCAAAAGCGATTACGCACCCAAAGTCTTCTTCGACCGCAGCGAGGATGGTGGCCCGACCTTCGATCTCGCGCCGTGGCGCAGTCTCATCTACCGCAACACGCAGTCTCCCTTCATTTATGGAGACGACCTCACGATCTTCCCGCATATGCCGCTGGACACTTCAGGCTATGATTGCCGGGTTTCTCAGATCTTGGGCAATTGGATGGTAAGTATCCCGGCCGTGCGAGTGCACCCCGAGCTCGTAGAAGACTACATCACTCAAGATTCGTCCACGGTGAATGCGTTTCCCGGCGACCCGAAGATCGACAACGAACCCCAGCCGTATCTAGAAGTCACCGCCCAAGATCCCGCGTATTCCAACGCGGTCAACGCGGCAAGTCAACGCGTGGAGGCATTCCACAACGGGCTGCGCTATGGCGTTTGCCCGAGCAACGACGATGTGATCGACCTGTCCTTGGCGCCCGAGGGCCCGAACGTGGGTCTGCCAGCTGACAATCTGGACCCGTTGGACGGCGTGCCGGATCACACGCATTTCGTGGCGACCGATCTCACGGAGTCGCCCGGCGCCTGGTCGCCTCGAGGGACCACCTGGAACGACATCCTGGTCAAACACGTGTTCCCCGACAAATTGGATCCCACCATCAAGCGGCTGGTCTCCATGTTGACGGACAAGGGTGGCATCACCTTCGACTCGAAGCTCAAGGCTTTCGTCTCGACCCCGAGACCGTTTGCGGTCTGGCAAAAGGATCCCAAATGCGATTTCACGAAGCCCCCGTTTTCGGATCATTTGGCGACGAGCTACACCGGTGATAACCGCCCACGGTGGTTCGACTTGGCCAAGCTGCCGGACACCGCTCCAATCATGGACAAGCTGCCGGGCGGGAATATCTACGACATGATCTGCATCAACTGCCATGGCCCGGATATGGACTCCAAGGGGCGCCAGGCAGATACGGTGCAACAGCTCACCGGCGGCGGCTCGCGGGTGGCCAATTTCATGACTGGCTTGTTTGGGCCGCGCTCCTCTCCGGGCACCGCGCGTGGGCTGGCGGACGGTTTCGGCTCCGTCGTCACGTCGGCCGTGACGGCGGACGATTGGGGCGGTCGCTATATGTCTTGGATGGCCATGGGCGGTACGACTGCCACCATTCCCAGGCTGGTGATTAACCTAGTGGCCCGCACACCCGTTGCGGGCGTGACGCGCAGTTTACCATTGGTCAATATCGGCACTGCTTCAGCAAACATGCTGGAGGCGGCTAAGGTCGCCTGCAAACTCGTGACCGGTCAGGCGCTGAATTCAGCCGCCGACATAACCGCCGGCAATGAAAAGGGGGTTCCGTTGGCCTTTGCTTCGTACCTCCTTCAGGGCAACGGCGACGCGGAGCTGTGGGAGCATTTGTGCAGCATCAACAATCCGCCTTTCGTCCGGGGGCTCATCGTGAACGGCGGCGGCTTGCAATTCGATCGCTCGCGGCTCTACGAGTCGATTGGCTATCCAGCGAATACGCCGGTGGGAAAACAAGGTGGCCTAGTCGTCATGTCGAGTCCATCAAGCGGCGTCACCGACGACAACGTGGTTCCCTGGTGCGTCTATCCGGATAGGCTGACGAAGCAAAAGTCAGACGCCCTCGACAGTTACCTGGCCGACAAAAACAATTTCATCAATGGCCAGCCTCCGCCCTTGTGCCCCACCGTGCTCACCGCGGCAACTGACGACCGGCTGGATGAGTTTGCGTTGCGCGGCGGGCTCAATGCAGGCTTTGCGATCTTCTATTATCTCGACCAAGTTTCCAAAGGGCACGCCAGCACGGCGCGCTTCGACACATGCACGCAAATTTCCACCTCTCATTAACCCGCGGTGAACGGGGCCTGCAGTCGGCGCTCGCACTGCATTGGTTCGGTCTGATCCCAGCGCTCCTCGCCGCGTTGCTCGTGCGCTTTGCGTGGCCTAGCCCGTTGACCGCAGAGTCGGAATGGTTGCGTGCGCTGGCGGCGGCACCGTTCGTTGCCGGAGCCCTGCTGTTCGGGCTGCTGGCAGCTCTCTTGTACTATTGGCGCGGCTACCTGCCCGGCGGGCGTTATCTCGGAGCGCTGCCGCCGACCCTGGCGCAACGCCTGGCCAGAGACGACCTGGCAGCCTTCGCAGCGGCAAACAGCCTTCGGCTCAGCAT
>Ga0302321_100000973_pt1 | contig 24601 bp, 14 predicted proteins | sample Fen_T0_1_FD_202505 | JGI IMG/M metagenome (GOLD analysis project Ga0302321, IMG submission 202505) | Peat permafrost microbial communities from Stordalen Mire near Abisko, Sweden - Fen_T0_1 | ecosystem: Environmental > Terrestrial > Soil > Wetlands > Permafrost | place: Sweden: Abisko...
AGCGTTCCGGCTTTGCGCAGCGCGGCTCATCGCGCTCACGTGTTCTCCGACGGCGGCGAGCTAGCGGTAGAGCTCGATGATGCCGAAGTGCTGCGTGTCGCGTTGACTCTGCCGAGCGACGTCCTAGTTGGTTTCTCCGCGAGCACTGGAACGCTCACGGATCGTCATGTCGTCTCGAACATCAGCTTGCTCGATCTCGCTGACTTGAACTCGGGCACCGCCGGTGCGGGGGGCGCATCCGATGCTGGAGCGCCATCGGATGCCGGCGCTCCGCCGATCGCGGAGGGCGGAAGTCCAAACGCCGGTGCAGGAGCTGGGGGCCGGAGCGGCGGCGCCGCGGGCCGAGGCACGACGTTGGGCGACTCCGGTGCCAGCGACGGAGGCGGCGCCGGCAGCGCCGGAGGTAGCTCTGGCTGTTCCTGCGGAATGGCGCCCAGGACCTTCGGCAGCGGCCTCACCACTGCGCTCACATTGCTCGGGCTTGCCATCGGCCGACGCGGGCGTCGCACCCGACGACACTCACAGGCTCGGCCGGCGAGCCTGTGAGGTCAATCGGGGAAGAGTCGGCGTCAGCGCGCGAGCAGTTCAATCTCCGACAGTTGCAGCATCGACGATCCGTTGTTTGCGCTCACCTTGAGGCGGTAGAAGCGGAACGCGCCAGGGTGCGCCGCGGTGAACGCATAGGTCTGATTTCTCTCGGGGAAGGGCCCTTGCCCGGTTCGTTTGTCGAGCTCGGTCCACTCACTGTCACTGCTGTCGTTAGCGTCGGGTCCGGTATTGTTGCCGAGTAGTACCCAATCCCTAGGGTCACGATCGTCAGCGTCGTTGCCCGACACGATGTTGTACTCTTCGACCGCGTGAGTGACGGCAGGAAACTCGTACTGAATCCAAGATGTGGCATTTCCAGTGAGCCACTTCGTCCCGTGGTCGCCGTCGAATGCGGACTGTGGCCCTTCGTTGCTCTTGGCGTACTGCTCGGTCACATGACCGCTGCCGGTCACCTTCGTGGCGCCCGCGTAGAGTTCGATCTCGGACAGCTGGATGATGTCCGATGACCCATTGTTTGCGTCGATCCTGAGGCGATAGTACTTGTAGCCGCCGGGATTGGTGATCGCGTAGGTGTAGGGCGCATTGCGCTCCGGGAATGGGCCCTGGTTTGCGCGCGAATCGAGAACTTGCCACTCGCTGTCGTCGGCGTCGTTCGCGTCCGGGCCGGAGTTGTTCGCCAGTAGCGACCACGTGCGAGGGTCCCTATCATCGGCGTCGTTCGCCGATACGAGGACATACGAGTCGACGACGGCAGTCTGAGCGTCGAACGCGCGCTGAATCCAACTCGTGGTGTTGAAAGTGAGCCATTTGGTCTGGTGGTCGCCGTCGAAGGCCTTCGGAGCCCCCTCGCCATCCGGATATTGCTCGGAGATCCAGCCGCCCGTCAGCGCGAGTTTCTTCAGTGGCGGGGGGGGCACGTCTACTGCTCCACCGGCGCCCGCCTGGTCTCCGGCGGCTCCGGCACTGTCGTTGCTCCCGGCAGCTCCGCCGTTGCTCTTGCCGCCGCTGCTCGTACCTCCGCCGGTCCCGCTCGTGCTGGATCCGCCGGTCCCGCTCGTGCTGGACCCGCCGGTCCCACTCGTGCTGGACCCGCCGGTCCCGCCCGTGCTGGACCCGCCGACGCCGTCTCCTCCGGTGACGCCATTGCCGCTACTTCCGCCGTTGGCTGGACTACCGCCTTTCCCGTTTGCGCCGGCTCGCGCCCCGCCGGCGCCCGCCTCGCTGCCCGACGAACCTCCGCCACCGCGGCCGGCAGAATTGCCTGCACTGCCACCACTAGGATTGTTGACTATCTCGTCGTCATCCGCGCACCCGACTGGGAGCGCCAGCAGCAGCGTGAACCCGACAATGCACGATGTCGAACCGATTCTCGATCCAAGCAATTGACTCGTCACGAAGATTCTCCTTCCCCACCCGGGGCGTTTTAGCGAGAAAATGGACCACATATTCGCGCGTCTAGTCAAGGCGAGATAGCGCATCTTCGATGCATGGAGCATCGAATGGGCATGGCGGTATTCGACGATGTGCGTTTATCACCTCTCAGTGGACTTAGTAGTGAACTCGCGTTCGAAAGCATCGACGCCCGGTGTAGGCGTAAAGCCTTCACCCACCGGTAATATCTCTTCATCTCGAGTTGCACGGGGCCGGCTCGACCGCCGGTTCTATCTCGACGCGAGTCCCGTCCACGCGCCGGCCAATGGCATTGGCCCCCAGCCCACGAATACGAACGGCTCAGCTATGACTCCGAATTCTCCTCGCGCGCTTGCGGGCGGCGGGACCAGTTCGGCTGCCGCACCTGGCGTGCGATCGACACCGATGAAGGCGATGCGGGACACACCGTCATCCGTGAGCTCGGACGACTGTTACGCCCAGCGGCAAACACCAGGCGAAGACGCCGCGCTCACTGGCATCGTGCGCACCGTCACCGCCACGCTCACCTCGTCGCCCGCAAAACCCATCATCGACGTGACGCGAATTCCGGCACCAACCAACGAGATGGGCGTCTTCGCGCTAGCGGTCGATTCGCTGGGCAGGGCTCATCGTGGGCTCGACCCGTTCTCGCTCGTTACTTACGTCACTTGGCGAGGGCCAAGATGGTCGAGCTGCCGGCGAAATAAATGGCGGTGTCATTGACGGCAAGGCCCCAACCAGACCCGCCGACGCCAGTGGCCAGCGTGACCGCCGCGCCGCCGGCCAGCGGCACACGCATCAAGGATGTGCCGGTGGTGAAGTAAGCGTAGTTGCCATCGATAGCTAGATCCCCGAGGTAAGCGGCACTGCTGTACAGGGTCGTGGTGGTACCGCCCGCGATCGGCACCTTGCGTAGGAAGGGCTTCGTGTCGGAGGTGAGCCAATAGACATTGTTGGCGTCGATCGCCATCTTCTTGGGATAGTCTTGATCGAAAGCGAGCCCCACCGGCGCCGGGTTCCCGGCCGTGGCCGTGAGTGGCACTTTCATGATGCTCGCCGCCGCGCCACCGGTATCGAAGTAGGCGTTGCTGCCATCGATTGCGAGCGTCTCGGGCGTGTCGTACGTCGGTGTGAGTTTCACGATAGCGCCCGCGGTCAGAGGCTTGCGGACGACGCCGCCGTTCGACGAGCCCTGCGCCCAAAACACGTTGCTCGCGTTCAGCGACACGTTCGACGGTCCGTCGTCGTTCGCGGCGAAGACGGTCGTCATGCCGCCCGCCTTGGGCACCGTGAGCACGCTTTGCGTGCTGCCCCAATTGCCCCAGTAGAGCGCCGTGCTGTTGCCCGTGATCCGGTACACGTTGTCGGCAATCGCCGACAAATCTTGGGCCGATTTGTCGGCGTTGCCCAAGAGTGGCGCGCGACGAATGGCATCGACGGGGCCTTGCCCGAGCTCCGCGGCCCAATAGATCGAGGTGTTGTCGAGATAGATGGCGTTCACGGAGGACTGCCCGGCGACGACCGTGAACGGCTTGCAGGCGCCGGCCTGGCACGTGCCGCCGAGACAGCTGTGCCCACACGCACCGCAATTGGACGCGTTGCTCGCCGTATCGATACAGGCGGAGCCGCACAGGGTGTTCGTGCACTGGCAGCTGCCGTTCACGCAGCTCGGCGTAGCTCCGGTGCACGCAATACACGATGCACCGCACGCGGCGTCGTCGTTATCGGCTTTGCAGCTGGTGCCACACTTGTGAAAGTTGGCCGAACAAGTGATGCCACATGTCGAGCTCTGACAATTGGCAGTGCCGTTGCCGGAGGTGGGGGCTGCGCAAATCTTGCCGCAACTGCCGCAATTCGTCGGGTCGCTGCTGGTTTCCGCGCACTGATCGGTGCACGCGGTCTGTGTTCCAGTACACGTGCTCGCACACGCGTAGCTGCCGCCCGAGGGCGCGCACACGCTGGTCGCGCCCTGGCACGCGGTATTGCAGCTGCCGCAATGCGCCGTAACGCGCAGATCGGTCTCGCAACCCGCGCTCGCTGTGCAATCACCGTATCCGGCGAAGCATTGGTCGACCGCGCACGCGCCGCTGTCGCATTTGGCGCTGGCCACGTTCGGCAAAGTGCATGGCGAGCAACTCGTCGGCGCACACCCATATTTCGGGTCGCTCAGCTTCACACACGATGACGAGCAATACTTTTCGTCAGCCGCGCACGGGACGCTTGCCGTTCCGCCGTTCGCTGTTCCGCCGTTCGCTGTTCCGCCGTTCGCTGTTCCGCCGTTCGCTGTTCCGCCGTTCGCTGTTCCGCCGTTCGCGGCCCCTCCGTTCGTGGTCCTCGCACCGCCGGACTCGGCGAGCGTGTCCGAACCGCCAGCGCCGCCGTTGACGCCCGTGCTGCCACTCGACCCATCGCCGGTGCCGCGGCCCGCGCTCGCGCCGAGCATTCTGCCGCTACTGCCCGCGGTATTGCCAGAGCCTGAAGAGCTCGTGAGCGACCCGCCGAATCCGGCTCGGCTTGCGCTCGCACCGCCGCCGCCTCCGTCCGCGTGTCCGAACTCACGCTGTCCACCGCAACTGCTCAGCGGGAACAGCGCAGGAGCGAGCAGCAAAACCCCTAAAAACCTAAACCTGTCCAAGTGATCGTCCTTCCGGGTTTCGGCTGTCCCTCACCGAGCCCGAGCGGATGCTCGCCTAAGCCCGGGCCAAAGGTCAAGGACTACCCGAGAGCATCGACGCTGCAACGCACCGGAAACGAAAACGCGCAAACGAAGTATCAGCTCGGGACGGTGCACTGCGCGAGGTCCTCGAGCGAGCTCCTCACGCAATGATCCTATTTCGCACACAAAGAATGCCCTGCGGCGCGTCTTTGACCTCGAAGCGCAACGCTTGACACTTGCATGCCGACGGAGAAAGGCGTCAGCCGATCGCCGCTGTCGTGTCGGCCGTGTGAGTCGAAATCGTCTTTCCGTTTGTCGAAGTGCCGCCGCTGGCGATAAATTCGCCACACTGTCCGCGAATCACAAGGACAGGCGGGGAGGCGCCGTCGGCGAGTCTCCTAGAGGTGTGCCCTCAAAGAAGTAGAACAGATACAGGCATCGCGTTCAGCGTGGGTTTTCAGGGCCGCGAAGCCCCAGGATCAGGGAACTCAAAGACTCGGAGCGCCCATCTGGGACGATTCCAAGTTCGTCGTCTCGAGCGGAAAGAAGGTGTCCCTGGCGATCCTGCTTCGGTGCTGAAGCGCGCGGACGCGGGGGTGTTCCTGGTGCCCTTGGAGTCGTTCAGCACGCGACGAGTTCCGTCAGAGCCTTCGGCGGGGCATGGTCATTTCTTGCGAACCAGCACTAGCGAATGGATCGAGACGGCTCGGCGATTGACGATTCCGGACATTCTCTCCAAGCTCACGCCCAATGGCAGTCAGCGCGGTTCGGCATTTCGCGGCCTTGGTTTCGTTGATGACCGTGCTCGATTGCGCGAGCGGCACGTCGACGCCAACTCCTGCCAGCCCGACACCTACTTCGGCCAACTCCGCGCCGGCGGCGAGCCCTGCAACGCCGCCTGGCGACGTTTCGGTTGCGCCCGCCCTGGCCCAACCGGTGCGCGCTCGTCTGCGTCTGGGGACCAGTGGCGACTATGCACCATTTTCGACTCGTGATGCGGCGGGCACGGTGCGCGGCTTCGACGCCGAGATCGCGGGGGCGCTCGCCGCAGACCTAGGCTTCGAGCTCGAGTGGGTGAGCTTTCGTTGGCCCACCCTTCAGGCTCAGCTCCAAAATGGCGACTTCGACTTGGCCATGAGTGGCGTCACCTGGCAAACCACGCGAGCAGTGGTTGGCTACCTGACTCGTGCGGTGGCGCGCGGCGGGCCTTGTGTGCTGGGGGACGTGCACGCCGCCCGTGTGGCCGTCAATCGCGGCGGGGTACTCGAAGCTTGGGCGCACGCGCACTTCGCCGAGCGCGAGATCGTGGCGGTGGATGCGAATCAAACCCTGCCCGAGCTGCTAGCCAGGGGCGACGCCGGCGCCATTGTCACCGACAGCTTCGAACGCAGAGCATTCCAGCGGCCCGGTTGGGGTGTGTACTGCGAGCCGGCGCTTTCGCGGAAGGTGTACTGGCTCGCGCCCGGTCACGCGGACCTGGCCGGGCGGGTGGATGCCTGGCTGCGCGTGAATACGGCACGGATCGAGAACGCCCAGCAGCATTGGTTCGGTGAACGTCAACACCTGGACGCGCTAGCCAATTTGGCCGATCTACTCGCGCGGCGCATGGCATTCATGCCGCTCGTGGCTGGCGCCAAAGCCAAGCTCGGCCTACCGGTCGAAGACTCGGCGCGGGAGAAGATCGTGCTCGACTCTGCCGCTGCCAGCGCGCGCCAAGTCGGCCTGCCGGAGGGCGCGGCGCGCCAGTTCTTCGAGTTGCAAATCGAGCTGAGCAAGGCCGTGCAGCGTCGCTCCGCTGAAGCGACGAGCCTGGACCTAGCGCTTCAGATCAGGCCCGCACTGAACGAGCTCGGCGAGCGTATTCTGAACGCCGTCGTCGAGGCGCGAAGCGCCGGGCAGCTGGCGAACAGCGCACTCTCCGATTTGGAGCTGCTGTCGCCCTGGTTGAACGGCAGCGAATTGCAGCGGCTGCGCGACAACCTGCAAGCGCTCGCACGTTAGCCGCGGGCAAGCGAGCCCGGGAACCGTGACGAACACCGGGGCGCATTCCGCGCAAACGATCAGCGACTAGCACGTCGTCGAGCCGATCTTGGGTAGCGCGGCAACTGAGCGGCCCATTTCGTGTTATTGGCTGGTACATCAAAGTGCTTCTCGACGCTCGCGTCGGAAAGCGCGTGCGGTCGCCAAGGGAGGGCCCACGTCGATGACCCGGATCATCCAGTCTTTTGCCACGACCGTTGCTGCGCTGCTGTCGACATTTGCCGTGCACTCGCAGGCGCTGCAGCCGCTTTCCGCGTTCGTGGTCAGCGCCAGGAGTCGCAACCCGGACAATCGGGCCGCTGCCGCCACCGCCACCCAAAGCGCCGCGCAGCGCGACGTTGCGACAGCCAGCTACTTGCCGTCATTTACCGCGCAGGGCACGTACACGCACAACCAATACGAGGCATCGCTCACCCTGCCGGCGAGTATAGTGCCTGGTGGCACCACTCTGGTGATCGCGCCTCAGAATCAGATCGATGCGTACCTGACGCTCGCCGTTCCACTGATCAACGTGGGCGCGTGGGAGCAACGTCGGGCGGCGCGCATCCACGCCGATGCAACGCTGGCCGTGCAAGCCAACACCGAGGCGTGGGTCGAGACCCGCATCGCGCAAGCGTACTACCAACTTCTCGGCTCCGAAGCCGTGCTGTCCGCCGCCACGAATAGCCTGGACGCAGCGAACGGCAACGTGAACACCGTGCGCGACCGCGCGCAGCTGGGGACCGCCAGCGAACTCGACATTCAGCGCGCCGTCGCCGATGTTTCGCGCGCGGAGCAAGACGTTGCGACGGCGGATCAAGGGGTCGTCATTGCGCGGCGTAGCCTCGAGAGCCTCTCGCGTCTCACGCCGAGCCCGGCGAACCCCGCCAACTACCTGCCTGACGACCTCCACGAGGAGCGCCCGCTCGCGTCATGGCTAGACCCGTCGTCCGCGAAGGCCCTCGTGTCGGCGAAGAGCTCGGTCCTCGATACCGAGGCGGCGGTTGCTTCGCGCAGCGCGGCTCGCGCTGGTTGGCTGCCGACGCTCGCCGCGCAAGGACAAGAACACATCACCAATGCCACCGGTTTCTCCGCTCGCAGCTCGATCCTCACCGTAACCGCTACCGCGACATGGCGGCTAGATCTTGCGCTCGCCCCCAAGGTCGAAGCGCAGAGCGCCGCTCTCGCTGCCGCGGAAGCTGCCGAAGACAAGGCCGTGCGGGCCGCCCAAGACGCCATCTACGAGGCGTGGCACCACATCCGCGTCGGCATCGCCAAAGCGCGCGCAGCACGTGAACAGGTCAAGGCGAACTCTCTTGCGTTGGGTCTGGCCAAGGACCGCTACGCAAACGGCGCCGCGCTGCAGCTCGAAGTGGTGCAAGCGCAGCGTGACTTATTTCAGTCCGCGGTCGCCCAAGCACAGGCCGACTTCGACCTGCAATATTCGCGAGCGTTACTGCGCCTCGCGGCTCGGCGGACGGGCCAGGAGCACAGGCCATGAATCGCTACTCGCGAGAGCGGCTGGGATTGCTCACGGTGCTCTTGACCGCGTGCCGCGAGCCCGCTGCGTCCAGCTCGGAGACCGCGCCGGTGGCCCCGCCGCTGAGGGTCGCGATCGCCGCCGTGGTCGAGCGCCCAGTGCAAAGGGTGCTGCCTTTGACCGGGACGCTAATCGCCGATTTGCGCACCGATCTGACGGCCAACGCGTCCGGCAGGGTCGTCAAGACCTTCGTCGAGCGCGGCCAGAAGGTGACGCAAGGCCAAACCATTGCACAGCTCGACGTTCGAGCTGCTGCTGCTTCCGCCGCTGCCGCTCGAGCCGATGTGGCCAGCGCAAAGACTCTTCTGGAGACGGCGCAAGCGGAGTGCGATCGCTACGACGCATTGGCCGCTCGCGGCGCGATCACCAAGCAAGAACACGACAAGCAGACCGCCAACTGTCGCCAGCAGCTGGCGGCGTTCGCGGTATCCCAAGCAAGAGCCACCGGCTCGGCGCTCGCATTCAGCGATGGCACGATCCGCGCTCCTTTCGCCGGTGTCGTCACCGAGCGATTCGTGAGCACGGGCGACTACGTGCAGGCGTCGTCGAAGGTCGTCACGCTCGTCGTGAGTGACCCTCTGCGTTTGCGTCTCACGGTGCCCGAGCGACGCATCGGTGAGGTGAGAGAGGGCTCGAACGTGACCTTTTCCCCGCCTTCGAAGGCCGATCGGACGTTCACGGCCAGCATCAAATACATGAGCGGTGAGGTGCGCGAGGCAACGCGCGACGTGGTGATCGAAGCCATCGTGCAAAACCCCGACGGCGCGCTGTTACCGGGCATGTTCGTGAACGCCAACGTCGACGTCGGTCAACACCCAATGCCGGTCGTGCCGAAGAGCGCGGTCTTCAGTACAGGAGAGGACAGTAGCCTGTACGTCGTCGTGAACCAACACTTGGAGCTCCGAATCGTGATGCTGGGCGTGCAGGCCGGCGATGACGTGGCCGTGGAAGATCGCGGCGTGCACGCCGGTGATAGCGTCGTAATCAATCCGTCGCCTTCGCTGTACGACGGCGCGCCGGTCGAGCGGTAACGCGATGCAATGGCTGGCCCGAATCTGTGTTGCTCGCCCCGTCTTCACCTGGGTGCTCATGCTCGTGATCATCGTTTTGGGTGTCATTTCGTATTCGGGCCTCGGCCTCGATAAGTACCCAAACGTGGACATTCCCACGATCGTGGTCACCGCCCGGCAAAATGGCGCTTCTCCCGACGAGATCGAGAGCGAGATCACCGACAAACTCGAAGCCGCCGTGAACACCATCAGCGGCGTCGACGAGCTGCGCTCCACATCGAGCGACGGAGTAGCGCAGCTGGTCGTGAGTTTCGTGCTCGAGAAGAACGGCGACGTCGCCGCGCAAGAGGTGCGCGATCACGTCAGCCGTGCCTTGCCCGACCTGCCGAAGGGGCTCGATCCACCGGTCGTGAGCAAGTTCGACCCGGGCGCCGCGCCCGTCCTTTACCTGACCATCCGTGGCCCCGGCACGGTTCGGGATCTCAGCGAGCTTGCCGACAAGCAAGTGCGCCGTCAGCTCGAGAGCATCAACGGCGTCGGCGACGTCGCCATCGTGGGCGGCACGAAGCGAGAGCTCAAAGTCTGGATCGATCCGGTAACGCTCTACGCGCACGACCTTACGGCGAGCGACGTTCAGCGCGCAATCGAGCTCCAGAACTTCAGCCTCCCGGGCGGGGTGGTCGAGCGCGGACCCCGCCAGGTGATGCTGCGCGTGGAGGGCAAGGTAACGAGCCTCGAACAACTGCGCCGGATCGTGCTCCGAGAGTCGAACGACCACCCGATTCGGTTGGAAGACGTCGCGACCGTGCAAGACGGAGCCGAAGACGAGCGGTCCTGGGCCAGCTACGACGGCAACCGTGCGGTCGTGCTGTCGATCCGCAAGCAATCGGGCGAAAATACCGTGGCCGTGGTCGATAGCGTGCTCGATCGTTTGGCCGACGTTCGGCGCGCCCTGCCCGCAGGCGCCAAAATCGACGTGGTGCGTGACAACTCTCGGACCATCCGCACCAGCGTCAACGCGGTAGAGGAGCATCTGGTCCTCGGAGCGTTGCTCGCCGCGGGCGTGGTCTTGCTGTTCCTCGGCAGCCTGCGCAGCACCGTGATCGCCGCGATCGCGATCCCCGTGTCGATCATCGGGGCATTCGCGCTGCTCCACGTTCTGGACTTCACGCTCAACATGCTGACTCTGCTGGCGCTGGCGCTGGCGGTCGGCATCGTGATCGACGATGCCATCGTCATCCTCGAAAACATTCATCGATTCATCACGGTCAAGCAGCAGTCACCCGCCGAGGCCGCGGTCTCCGCGACCAAGGACATCGGGCTTCCGGTATTGGCGACGACACTTTCGCTGCTCGCCGTGTTCGTGCCCGTGGCGTTCATGGGTGGGATCGTCGGCCGCTTTCTCCGCAGCTTCGGTTTGACCATGGCGGCCGCGATCGCGGTCTCCTTGCTCGTGAGCTTCACGCTGACGCCGATGCTGTGTGCGCGTTGGCTCGAGCCGCAGGCTGCCGGGACGGGCGACGAGAAACCCCTGCTCGAGCGTTTGGTTGGAGTCATTTACGGTCCGATCGAGCGCGGGTACCTAGTGCTGTTGCGCGCCGCGATGGCCCATCGTTGGCTCGTAGTCGGGCTGTGCGCCGTGTCATTGGGGTCGTGCGTGCCGTTGGCCAAGCTGGTGAAAGTGAGCTTTCTGCCCGAGAACGACGAGGCCCAGTTCAACATCAGCGTGCGGGCGCGCGAAGGGACCGGGGTACAAGAGACGCGTATCATCGCCGATCGCATCGCGCGTGAAGTGCGGGCCGTGCCAGGCATTACCCACACCTTGATGACCATTGGCGACAACGCACAGGCGACCGCAAACCTTGCCAACATCTACGTTCGGCTACTCGATCCGAGAGACCGCACCGCGTCACAGGCGCAGCTCTTGGACCGGGTTCGAAGGGAAGTTCTCGCTCGTCAGCCGAAAGAGCTGAGAGTCAGCGCTAGCCCCGTCTCGGATTTTGGCCCATCGAGCGGCGCGATCCAGTACACGCTGCGGGGTCCAGATCTGAGCAAACTGAGCACGTTTGCCGACCACATCGTGGCCAAGCTCAACCAGGTCCCGGGAGCCGTCGACGTGGCATCGAGTCTCGTCCATGGCAAGGTCGAGGCCCGGCTTGCGATCGATCGCGATCGCGCATCTGCGCTCGGGGTGGAGCCGATTGACGTGGCGTCCACCCTGCAGCTGCTCGTCGGCGGAATGAAGGTCTCCACCTACTCTGAGCGCGGCGAAGACTATGACATTCGCGCCCGCGCCGTGCGCGAATACCGCGTCGATGAACGTGGGCTGCTCATCACTGTCCCTTCGCGCACGGTCAAGTCGGTCGCGCTCGACTCGGTCGTTCAGCTGACGACAGGGCCCGGACCCTCCAACATCGACCGCTACAACCGGCGGCGCCAAGTGACCATTTCGTGCAACGTCCTGGCCGGCATCGGTGAGAGCGTCCTCTCACAGGCGCTTCAAAACATCGTTGCCGAAGAGCATTTACCTCCCGGGTATTCTTCCGGCGCGGCGGGGAACTCGCGCGAGACGGCTCGGACGGCGGCGGCCTTCGCCCTCGCGTTCGCCGCGTCGTTCGTGTTCATGTACCTGATTCTCGCCGCGCAATTCGAGTCCTGGCTCCACCCGGCCACGATCCTCATCACGCTCCCGCTCACGGTGCCGTTCGCCTTGGTCTCGCTGCTCCTGCTCGGCCAGCAGCTCACGATGTTCTCGGCGCTCGGCTTGCTCGTGCTCTTCGGCGTCGTGAAAAAGAATGCAATTCTGCAAATCGACCATATGCGCACCCTGCGCGCCGAGGGGACGCCGCGCGCCGAGGCCATTTTGCAAGCCAATCGCGACCGGCTGCGGCCAATCTTGATGACGACGGTCGCCTTCGTCGCGGGCATGGCCCCCTTGCTCTTCTCCCGCGGCATTGGCGCCGGGCTCAATCGGGGGATCGCGGGGGTCATCGTCGGCGGCCAAGCGCTCTCGCTGCTGCTCACGCTGCTCGCGACGCCGGTCCTCTATTCGTTGTTCGACGATGCCGCGCAGGGCTTGGCGGGCTGGCGAGCGGCTCGCCGCGGTCCGGTGCGCGAAAGCCTCCGCGCGTCGCTCAAGTAGTTCTAGCCGGAGACCGGGTTTCCCATCGCCACCAATACCTGCCGAGGGCCGGTGAAGGAACGGCGAGCGTGAGCCAGCATCATGTTGTCGAGCAAGAGCAGGTCCCCCGAATGCCAGGGGAAGCTGAAGCTGTTCGCAGCGAAGGCCCGGCGAACGGCGGCGAGATCGGCCACATCGATCGCCGAGCCGTCGCCGAGATAGGCGTTCCTGGGTAGCGCTTCGGCCCCGTAAATCTGCAGTAAGCTGTCGTGAAGCGCCGGTTCCAAACTGCTCGGGTGGAACAGATGCGCCTGATTGAACCAGTGGTGCCGCCCGGTGTGGGGGTGACGCGCCGTGGCCTGACACACCTGCTGCGTCCGGAGCACTCCGTCCGGCAGCCATTGGTAAGCGATTTCGTGGCTTCGACAGTACTGCTCGACTTCGCCCGGCTCGCTCGCCTGAAAGACATTTTGCCAGCTCAGATCCGCACCGGGATGGTAGTGACGAACGTACATTACGCCGTGCTCGGCAAAGCGGGCGATCAGCGCCGGGTCTAGTGAGCGGGTCACGGCCTCGACGTCGGCCAGGGGTGTCTCTCCGCCGCTGGTTGCGGCGCGGGCGCACATGAAGAGCAGCCGTTGCGGCCATGTACGCTGGTAGGCGTTCTCGCAGTGAAAGGGTATTTCACGCGCGGCGGGGTACTCCGTGGCGGTGTACACGCCGGCGCGGAGCTCGGTTCTAGGCGTCGAGCGGTAGAGATACGGGACGCTGTGCGTGAGCAAACGCACGGCCTCGAAGAAACCTTGCTCGGGGTCGATCGCGAAGCCGCGCATCAGCGCCGCTCCGTACTCGGCTACCAGCGATTCGATGGCGTGCCGGTTGTCACGAACGAAGGGCGTCAATTGCTGGCCGGGCTCGGTCGCTTCGACGAGGCGCACGCGCTCCGTTCCGCAGAGCAGCGGGCGCTGCCCCGGCACACTAGGCGGCATCGAAGCGCTCCTTGAGTTGCAGCAGGTAGCTCAAGTTCGCAAGCACGCGCTCGCTCGGTACACCAAAGTCAATCAGACAGGCGATTTCGTTCACGCCCGCTCGCTCGAAGTTCTGCAATCTGGAAAAGGCCGCGTCTACCGTGCCGAGGCAGGAGCGCGACTCGTAGTAACGCTCGAAGGTCAGTTCGAGCATTTCGTCCAAAATGCTGGGCGAAATCGCTTCGTCCGGCATGGACAGCGAGCCACTCATCGCGCCCACACGCGCCGCCTTGATCTCGAGTTCGACCGCAGACCGCAAGTACTCACGCATGAATGGGCGAACCAGCTCGCGCACCGCGCCCTCTTCGGGGCCGAGGAACGTGTGCAACATCAAGCTGACCACGCCGGTCCGCGGATCGTGCCCGGACTCCGCTCGGCGGGTTCGATACAACGCCACGCGCTCGGTGAGCGCTCGGATGTCCTGCATGATCAGATGAGTGAGCACGTTGGCACCCAATTCCCCCGCGCTCGCATAAGTCTCGCGAGACCCCGACGTGGTGACCCAAATCGGCAGCTCGGCTCGTACCGGCCGAGGGAACACTTCGAGCCGCAAGCGGTTGCCCTGGCTCTGCCGCTCGATACTGCCGGTCTTCCAAATGCCGCGCAGCTGTGCGATTTGTTCGTACATGACCGCCTGGCGCTCGGCATACCGGTCCGGGAAAAATGCAAAGTCGTTGGCGTTCCAACCGGAGCCGAAGGAGATCGCGGCGCGCCCGTTCGAGAGTTGGTCGACCATCGCCCACTCTTCGGCGATGCGCAGCACGTCGTGCAGCGGCGAGATCAAGCTACCCGATCGAAGCTGAACGTTGCGCGTGACCATCGCCAGCGCCGCGCTGGTCAGGGCTGGATTGGCAAAACAGCCGCCGAAGCGATCGAAGTGGCGCTCGGGGGTCCAGATCGCGTCGAAGCCGTTCTGGTCCGCGAAGCGGGCGGCTTCCAGGAGCAGCCGATACGGCTCGCGGCTTTCGCTGTCGGAGGAGAAAAAGAAGAGTGAAAACTTCATGGGCGTGTCCCCGAAAGGCCGAGGTTCGGTGCTTTGTTGCGGGTAGACTTCTTGATCGCGCTGACCGACCCGAGTCCGTAGCTGTAGTCCAGCGTGGCTTCAGCCAAGAGCTGAAGTGGGTCGATGAATGAGTACCGTTGTTGCAGGCCGGCGAGCGCCACGGACAGTTCGGTGCAGGCAGTGACGATCACCTCGGCCCCGCGCGCCGTGAGCCAGCTGGTCACGGCGTCGATCACTGCCAGCGTCTGGAGCGACGCCACGGACTGACCTTTCACGCCCCAACCTGGGTCGTAGATGGCGGACATCAGGCTGTTCTGTAGCTCGGAGCCCAGGTCGGGGGTAATCGTCTGCTTGCCGTATTGCGCGAGCTTCTTCGCGTAAATCTGCGAACGCAGGGTGCCATCGGTCGCCAGAATGCCGATCCGTTGTGCACGCGGGTGGTCTTGCACTATGGCCTCGCAAGTGAGGTCAACCAGGTTCAGCCAAGGAATCTCGAGTCGCGGCTGAACCTGCTCGTAGAAGGCATGAGCCGCGTTGCAAGGAATGACGATGAAGTCCGCCCCGGCGCGAGAGAGCAGGTTGCCGTAGCGAGTGAGCGCGTCCACGCAATGCGAAGCGCTGTCGCCTAGGCTCGCCGTGCGGTCGGGGATATCCGTCGCGTTGACCAAAAACCAAAGCGGGTGATCCCGATCTGCATCAGCTCCCCGACGGACCGACTCTCGAATCAAGCACCGTTCCAGTTCGACGTGTGCTGCGGGTCCGAGCCCGCCCACGATGCCGGGAATCGCGACTTGCTCCTGCTTCATTGGGCACCGAGGCTCGGTGACGGCGCGCGGCCCTGTTCCAGATCCCGCAGTGGCCGATAGCAGTAAGACGCCGCCGTCGCCAACACCGTCCCGAATCCAGCGATGACCAACAGCAGCGCGCCGCCACGGCCTCCCGCGTGGCCGGTGAGCCAGTTCAACCCCGCGTGATCGCGCAGGTACGGATCAACCAATTTGTCCGCGGCGAGCCCGGACACCAGGTAGCCGAGCGGTCGAAACAGCAACGGTAGGCGGCGCAAGGAAAAGACCCGGCCTTGAACGTGCGGCTCGACGGTGGTCTGCCAAAGCGTTTGCGCGCAACCGTTGACCAGCGGCAGGAAGAAGAGCCCCGAAAATCCGGCGATCGCCATGGCCATTGGAGTCGCGGCGACGCCCATGGCGACCATGAACGCGCCAAACAGACATTGAAATCCGATCACGCCGACGATGCGGTCGCGCGGGCCGCCCCAAACCGTCATCAGCACGCTGCCCGCGAGCATGCCTGCCCCAGCCAGCGAACGGACCAGCCCCAGCACTGCGCTGGACGCCACTGCCAGCACCACCGGCGCGCTCAACATTTCGAGGAAGCTGACGGCCGCGTTGGAAACGCAGGACAGCCCGAGCAACGCGACCAGCCCCCGTTGCTGGGCTAGATAGTTCCAACCCGCCGCGACCTCTACGAGAAAAGAATTTCGAACCGGTCCGACGCTGCCCAAAACTCGCTCCGGAATCGTGAGCCAGAGCAGCGAGCAGACGCCCGCACCGGCACACAGAACCTCCACGGCCAGGACCCCCGAAAGCCCCGTCGAGCCGACCAGCAAACCGCCCAGCACGGGAGAGAGCAGCTGCGTGGCTGCGTCGGCGAATTGGGTGGCGCCCGCAGCGCGGCCGAGCTGTTTCACCGGCACGAGCAATTGAGTGGCCACGGTGAAAGCGGGCCAATGCACGGCGGTGAGGCACGACCTGCCCGCGCCAATGACGTAGAGATGCCAGTACTGGAGGGTTCCAGCTCGAAACAGCGCGATGGTGATCGCGGCGCCCAGGCCAGCCGCCAAGTGCGCGAGCAACATGGCTCGACGCAAGTCCCAGCGGTCCAGGAATACACCGAGCAACGGCGCGAGCAGGAGGCCAGGCAGCATGCCGCATGCGGCCATGATTGCCATCTGACCGGCTGAGTGGGTCGCCGTGTAAATCCAGATCGCGAGCGCGAACGCGGTCACACCGGAGCCCAACATCGACACGATCTGCCCGAGCCACAGGGTTCGAAATTCAGCCAGCTGCGGGTTTCGTGTGCTCGTCACGGCGCTCCCGTCTCGGACAGCGCCCGATGCAAGCGCTCTCCGACCACGCGAACGTTGGGTTCTGTCATCAGCGTCACGTGGTCACCTGGCACCCAGACGGCCTGCGTGTCGGGTCCCGCGAGAGCCCGCCAACCGAGTGTATCGTCAATCGACCCGTGCGTGCTCAGGCCGAGCTCGTGGTCATCCCGATGGGTCTGGCGCGCACGAAACACCAAGGTCGGCAGTGGCTCGCGGTAAACCGGGTAATAGGCGTCGAAGGCGAGCGAGCTAGCCTCTCCCACCGTGAGATAGCTTCGGATCCGCTCTACGCTCATGTCGACGGGGAGGATCTGAGCTTGCGCCAATTTGGCCGCGACATACGCCGCGAGATCGGTTGGTGCCGTTTCGCTCGAGTCCAGGGCCAGGGATACTTGGCGCCCGAAGAAACGTTGAACCAACGAGAGCAGGCGCAGCAGTCGATCGTTGTCGTCACGCGGCGCCGCGTTGGGATCCTTCTTCTGTCGACTCAGCGGGGCGGCTTCCGTGTCGATGATGGCGAGCAGTCCGACAGCGCAGCCCGCGGCGAGCAGCTGCTGTGCGGCTTCGAAGGCGACGTGTCCGCCGAACGAATGCCCCCCCAAGTAGTACGGCCCCTCGGGCTGCGCCGCTCGCATCGCGGTCACCACTGCCGCCGCCATCGACTCAATCGATCGCAGCGGCTCGAGTAGGCCGTCCAGACCCTGCGGTTGCAGCCCGTAGAATGCATGCTCCTCGCCAATTTGCTGCGACAGCGGGTAGAGCGAGATGGCGTCCATGGCCGCACCGGGCACGCAGAAGAAGGGACTGCCGGTCCCCGTCTTGCGAATCGGAACCAAGGGTGACCACGCTCTGCCGTCGCTTTTGCGGCGAATCGTCACGGCCAGGCGTTCCACCGTTGGGTTCTCGAGCAACGTGGACATGGGCAGACGAACCCCGAGCTGTTCGTCGAGCCGGCGCATGAGATCGAGCGCCAGCAGAGAGTGCCCGCCCAATTCGAAGAAGTTGTCGTGCACGCCGATCAAGTCGCGGTGCAGCACGTCTTTCCAAATCTCCACGACGCGCATCTCGTGCGCGTCGCGGGCCTCGACGTAAGGAGCCAACGTCGCCGACGTGGGCGCGGCGCGCACCGTGGGGACTTCCGCGTCGGGAATGGCCTTTAGCAGACTAGGAATCTCGATCTGCTTTTCGAGCGCGACCTTTTCCAGCAGAGCCACGAACTGGGCCAAGATAGTCCGCGCCGCTTCGGGTTCGATTCGGGAGCGGCGATGGATCAACCTCACGCTGAAGCGCCCCCGCGACGTCACCAGCAAGGTCAACGGATACGAGGTGCGTGCGCCGATCGTGCGCGACTCGACCGTGTCGATGGACAGCGAGGCTCCCACCGCGTTCGCGGCCTCGTCCGGGTAGTTCTCATAGACCAAAACGCTGTCGTAGAGAGCGCGCGCTCCCCGCACTTCGCTCCAGCGGTGGATCTCGCCGCCCGAGCTATGTTCGAAGTCTTTTTCCCGCGCGCGGCTCGATTGAACGGTGCCGAGCCAATGCCACAAGTCGCCTCGTTCGGGCACGTTCAGTCGCAAGGGCACGGTGTTGATGAACAGCCCGACCATCGAGAGCACGCCGGGCAAGCTCGGCGGGCGGCCGGACACGGTCGATCCAAACAGGACATCGCGGTTGCCGCCGTAGGCGCACAGCAAAATGCCCCAGATCCCCGCCAAGAGCGTGCTCAACGTGACTTGCGCCTGTCGAGCCAAGCCGTCGAGCGTCGCGGCCGTCTCCGCCGAGAGCGCGGTTTGTATGTCACCAAAGCCCTCGGGGACTGAATCCGGATCCTCCGGAAACGGCAGCTCGCGACCGAGCGCCGTCGCGCGTTTGAACCCCGCGAGCGTCGTCGACCAATACTCTTTCGCCACCGTTTGGTCTTGGGCTCGCAGCCAGGAAATGTACTCGCGGTAGGGCCTCACCGGCGGTAGCTCGGCCGCCTGGTTGCGAACGTTGGCTTCGTACACCGTCAATGCCTCGCTCAACACCACCGATAGCGACCAGCCATCGAGCAACAAATGGTGAGTCGTCAGCACGAAGCGGTGACTTGCGTCCGAGGTCCGGAACAGTGCCAAGCGCAAGAGCGGTGCCCGCTTGGGCACGAACCCGAGCTCGCGATCGGACTCGAGGTAGGCTTGCATGCGTTGTTTCTGCTCGCCGCTCGAACTGCCGCGCCAATCCTCGACCGTCAGCGGTACTTCGACGCGATTGAGCACCACTTGAACGGGGTCGGTCTTTGCGCTCCAAACGAACGCGGTGCGCAGGATTGCATGACGATCGATGATCGTTCGCCAGGCGCTTCGAAACGCCGCCACGTTCAAATTCGGGCTCAAGCTGAAGACCGTTTGCTCGACGTGCAGCCCGGGTTGGCTGCCCAAGCATTCGAGCAGCATGCCTTGCTGTGAGGGGGAGAGCGGGACGAGCGCTTCGATGCCTTTGTCTCTTTGATTTTCCACTCATACTCCTGAGTTGGCCTGGCTGACCTCTGCGAGGAGCTGATCGAGGCCGTCTTGCGATAGTTGAAAGTCGGGGAAGTCGGAAGGCGTGTAGCGCTGTGAGGAAAGTGACTGGCAATGTTCGATGAGCTGAGCGAGTCCGGTTCGGAAGCGGTCTGCCAAGCTGACCACGGCTGACTCTTCGAAGCTCGCAAGGCAGTACGACCAACTGACCGTGAGTCGTCGACCGACCACACTGACGTCCACGGCCAGAGGCTGTGGATCACGGTTCAACGGACTGCGCTGGGCGTCGATGGCCTCGCTTGCCAACAGCCAACCAGGGACGTCCTGGCCGCGGTCCAGTTGTCCGAAGTAGTTGAAGCGGACGTGGGCCGGAGGAGCACCGTTGAGTCGTCGCCTCAGCGCGTCGACGCGCTCCGAGCCCCGTGCCAGGTAGCGCAATGCGCCGTAGCCGACGCCGTGGTTCGGAATCACGCGCAGCGTCTCCTTCGTTCGCATCAAGGTCTCGCCTGGACCCGCAAACCTTTCGACCGAGAAGTGGACGGGAAACTGGCTGGTGAACCAGCCCACCGTACGTGACAGGTCGACCCCGGGCAGCGGGTAATCCCGCCCGTGATTCTCGAGCTCGACCGAAAGCACGTCGCCCTCGACGGTCGAAGCCAGCGCCTGAATCAGCGCCGTGAGCAGGATCTCTTGTGCGGTGACGCCATAAACAGCCCCGACGTTCGCCAAGAGCGGCTCGGTGTCGGCGACCGAATAGGCAGAAACCGCGGTGCCCCTGCGCTTCGTTCCGAGCGTCGGACGCACCGAAATCAGGGGGCGCGGCGGCGGACACATGCTCGCCCACAGCTCCAACTCCGGCAGGAATGCACCCGAGTCGACATGCTCTTGGAACTGGGCGGACCAGTCTCGGAATGCAGTACTACGAACCGGTAGCTCGATTGGCTGCTCTGACGACGCTTGCTGGTATGCCCGGATCAGATCCTCCACGATGATGCGCCAAGACACCCCATCGACGACCAAGTGGTGTGCGGTGAGCAACAAGCGCGGGGCCGTGTCGGTTCCGAGTCGAAACAACTTTGCCTTGAACAGGGGGCCCGCGGACAAGCTCAACGTGCTCTGTTCGGCGTCGACCTGCTGTTTGAGGGCAAGGACTTGCGGCTCGGTCGACAGCGGCGCGAGGTCGACCACGGTGACCCAGTCCGCGTTCTCGGTGCTTAGCGCTCGCTCGACGGTGCCTTCGCCGGGCGAGGGGAAGCGTGCTCGCAGTAGATCGTGATGTGCGACGACGGCCGCGCAGGCACGGTTCAACGCGAGTATGTCGCAGCCGACCGGTGCTTCCAGCAAAATGCTCTGATTGAAATGGTCCGGGGCCGAATAGTTCGCGCTGAAGAACTGCTTCTGGATAGCAGACAACGAGAACCGGCCGCTGGTCGCGAGTTGCGGTTCGCCGGCCGCGGCGCCGAACTTCGCTATGAGTGCGATCTTTTCGATGGTGCGATGCTCGAACAGATCTCGCGGGGTGAAGACGACTCCCTGCTGACGCGCTCGGGCGACCAACTGGATGCCCAAGATTGAGTCGCCGCCCAGGTTCAAGAAAGTTTCGGTGACGTCGATCTCGCGTGCGCCGAGCAAAGATTGCCAGATGCGCACCAGCACGCGCTCTGCCTCCGTCGCTGGCTCGCGCCCCGCCGCTGGGACGAGCTCGGCTGCACCCAACACGTTGTCCGTGGCGGATCGGCCGCGTCGGGTGCGCGCCGAGGGCTCGGGAAGCGCAGCGCGATCGAGCTTCCCGTTGGCGGTCAGGGGGAACTCCGGCACCGGGACGATGGCCGCTGGCACGAGCTGCGGCGGCAGCCGTGACGCCAAGTATTCTCGAAGCGCAGCTCGGCTCGGGGCGCCCGCGCGCAATACTACGTGGGCAATGAGCTGGCCTCGTTCGCTCGCGGAACGCCCCAGGTTGACCGTCGCTTGAATCACGTCCTCGTGCTCGAGGAGTGCGCTCTCCACTTCTCCAAGCTCGATCCGGAAGCCGTTGACCTTGACCTGAGCGTCACGCCGCCCAACGAAGCGCAACGAGCCATCCTGAGAACGTACGGCGTAATCGCCGGTCCGATACAGCCGCCCGTCCGCGTGTACACCGAACGGATCGGCGACGAAGTGTCGCTGCGTGAGCTCGTCCCGCTGAAAGTAGCCACGCGCGACGCCTGCTCCGCCGATGTACAGCTCACCGGGCACACCAACCGGCACCAGTTCGAGCTCGGGATTCAACACATAGAGTTGGGTGTTGGCGATGGGGCGGCCAATGCACACCGGGCCGCTCGTTTGGGTCTCTGGGACTTCGTAGACACAGCAGCCCACGACCGTTTCCGTTGGCCCGTACTCATTGAAGACCTTGGCGTTTGGCGCTGCACGACTGCACCAACTCGCTTGCTCGCCGAACAGCTGCTCGCCGCCGACCACGAAAGTCTGAGCGCGGCTTGCCCCGGTTGGCTCGGGGGTCATCACGCGCAGCGCGTCGATGTGCGCGGGAGTGAGCTTGATCAGCCCGAGCTCCGCGTCAGACTCGAGCAACTGGCTCAGCTGCTCGAGTTCTCGACCTTCCGACAGCAGGCGCACTCTGCCGCCGTGCATCAAAGGCAGCCACAGGCTGGTGACCGTTGCATCGAAGGCAATCGAGGTGCACACGACGGCGCCTGCGCCCGACGCCATGCCGTAGGCATCCGCGGCCCACGAAAGGTAGTTCGTGAGCCCGCGGTGCGTGATGATCGCCGCCTTTGGCTTGCCCGTCGAACCCGAGGTGTACATGAGGTAAGCCACCGCGCCGTCGCAGATCGGGGCACAAAATTGCACCGGGCTCGCGGCTTCGAGTGCGGCCAATTCGGCGTCGATGCACAGGGTACGCCGCGGGTCGAAGTTCAGCCCGTCCGCAACGGGCGTGCTGCTGAGCAGCGCCTCAGGCGCGACGTCGTTCAACAACTCCGAAAGCCGTGCGCGCGGATGGCTCGGATCGAGCGGGACGTACGCCGCCCCCAGCCGCAGGACGGCGAGCAGCGCCGCGACGAGATCGAAACCACGCGGCAAGAGCACAGCTACGCGCTGTCCAGAGCCGATCCCGCGTGCGTGAAGCAGGGCCGCAAGACGACCCACGCGCAGGTCGAGCTCGGCGTAGCTCAGAGTCTGCTCGTCGGATTCGAGGGCGACGGCGTGGGGGGCGCGCGCCACCTGCGCTTCGAAGCTTTGGGACAGCGGCGCGTGGCGCGCCAGTTCGCGGTGCGTCTCGTTCCAAGTGCGAATTAGCGCCTCTCGCTCGTTGGACGTGACGAGCGGCGCATTCAGGACCCGCTGCGTGGGCTGCAGCGCCATCGCTTCGAACAGGTTCTCGAGGTGTTTGCTGGCGCGCTGGATGGTGGACGCATCGAACAAATCTCGGCGGTATTCCCACACTCCGCAGATCCCCCGGGGCGTCTCGCGCATTGCCAGCATCAGGTCGAACTTGGCATCGAACGTCGGGTATTCGAGGGCCTCGAAGCGCAACCCTGCGACGTCCTCCACGTTGCTCGGCGCGTTGTCGTGAATGAACATCACCTGAAAGATCGGGTGATATGCGGGGTCGCGTGGCGGCTTCACGGCGTCCACCAGCTGTTCCAGCGGTAAGCTCGCGTGAGCGTAGGCGTCGGTCGCCACGGCACGGACCTGCGTGAGCAATTCCTGGAAGGTCGGGTTTCCGTCGAGGCCGACCCGCAGCACGACGGTATTGACGAACATCCCAATCAGCGGCTCGAGCTCCGCGTGCGTGCGTATCGACATCGGGGAACCGACCACCACGTCGGTCTCGTTCGCGTAGCGCGAGAGAAGAGCCGTGAAGCCGGCGAGCAGCGTCATGAACAACGTGCAGCCCGTCGAGCGCGCTAGCACCTGCAGTTGCGCGCTGAGCGCGGGCGGCAAAAGGAAAGATTCGCTCCCGCCCACGCCGGACTCGGAGCGCTGAGCCCGCGGTCGATCCGTGGGCAAATCGAGCCGAGCGGGCGCACCGCTCAACCTCTTTACCCAATAGGCCTTGAGCTCTTCCATGTCGAGCTCGGCCAAGGCCCGACGCTGCCAGACCGCAAAGTCGCTGTATTGCACCTCCAACTTGGGCAGCCGGCTGGCGCGCCGGTGCATGGCCGATTGATACAGCTCGCTCAGTTCCGCAACGAAGATGCCGAGCGAGCTTCCGTCCGCCAACAGGTGGTGAAGAACCGCCAAGAGCACGTGTTCGACCGGCGATAGCCGCACCAGGGTCGCGCGCATGAGCGGTGGTTCGTCGACCTCGAATGCGTGCAGGGCGTGTTCCGCCATCAGTCGCTCGAGCTCCGCGCGTTGCTTGTCGGCGGGCAAAGCTTCGAGCGTTATTCGTGCGAGCGGAATCGGCAAATGCTCGCGCACTCGCTGCACCGGTTCGCCATTCACGACGTGGAACGAGCTGCGCAGCACCGCGTGTCGTTGGGCCACCGCTTGCAATGCACGCTCGAGCGCGGCCGCGTCGAGCCGACCAGTGATGCGTTGAGCGACGCGCATGTTGTACGCCGCGCCGCGGTCGACCTGGGACAACAGCCAGAGGCGCTGCTGGGCGTGCGACAGCGGGCTCGAATCACTCGGCGGAAGCGCGGCAATCCGCGCGGCGCCCGCCTGGGCGGTTCCGTTCTTCCCAACCCCGTCCCTTTCAGCCAAGTACTGCAGCAAGCGAGGTTTGCTCTCGCGAAGCGACTGGCGCAGCGCTTCACTCAGCGCGCCCTTGGGACAATCACAGACCAGCTTCCCGTCGCGCACGGACAGCTGAATGTTCTGGCTGGCGAGCGAAGTCACCCACGCCGCTAGTTCGAGGTCGATCATAGTTCCACGCTTTCGAGTTCGGGGTCACGGGCATCGGCAGAGGCAGTGGCTCGCTCGGAGTCGAGGGACACCGCAGGCAGTGAATCGAGGTGACGAGCGAGAGCGACGACCGTCGGCGCATCGAGGAATGCACGCAGAGAGACGTTCGAGCCCGTCTCCTTGCGTAGTCGAGTCAGTAGCTGCGCGGCGAGCAGCGAATGCCCGCCCAGCTCGAAGAAGTCTTGCTCCAGGCCGACGTCGCTGTGGTTGGTCAACGCCGCGAAGTGTGCCTGCACCAGGCGCTCGCTCGCGCTGAGTTCTGCCGTCGCCTGAGGGCGATGCCTCACGGCTCGCGAGGCGTACTGCTGCATCAAGGCGCGAGTATCGGCCTTGCCGGTGGCGGTCAGTGGAAACGAGTCTCGGCGCACCAAGATGCTCGGAACCATCCACGCCGGCAGCGTTCGAGAGAGGTGCGTCCGAATCTCGGCGTCGGGCACCGGCGCATCACTTTCAACGAAGAACGCGACCAGTTGTCGATCGAGGGCCGAGCCTTCCGTGCTCAGGACCGCCGCCTGCGCGACGCCCGGGTGCGTTCGCAGTGCCGCCTCCACCTCGCCGAGCTCGATACGCACGCCGCGGATCTTGATCTGTCGGTCCACTCGACCGAGCAGCTCCAAACTACCATCGAGACGATACCTAGCCCGATCGCCAGTGAAGTAAAGCTGATCGTCGGGATCGGAGTTATGCGAATTGGCGAGGAACCGCGCCGCTTGCTCGCTCGGACGATTCAAGTA
>Ga0302321_100000974_pt1 | contig 24555 bp, 23 predicted proteins | sample Fen_T0_1_FD_202505 | JGI IMG/M metagenome (GOLD analysis project Ga0302321, IMG submission 202505) | Peat permafrost microbial communities from Stordalen Mire near Abisko, Sweden - Fen_T0_1 | ecosystem: Environmental > Terrestrial > Soil > Wetlands > Permafrost | place: Sweden: Abisko...
CGCGGAACCGAGCATGAGGCTTGGTGGCGCGCGCGTTGGCTCACGTGGACGCTCGCGGGAGCTACGGTCGCTACTGCTGCCACTTCGGCAGCAGCGCTCGCTTACCGGAACGCTCGCGCGGATCGCTGGAATAGCGACATTTGCCTGAACGGCACCCGTACTCGCCAAGAAGTCTGTGGCAACGTCCGTAACGACATCTCACTCGGACAAGATCTGGCCATCGGCTCGGGCATTGCTGCAATTGTCTTCGGCGGGGCCACCATTACCCAAGCGATCTTGTCGAGCGAACGAAGCCCGGCTGCCTCGGCTTCGGCGAAGCCTGCGGGACCGAGCGTGAAGTGCAGCCCCGGCCTCGGCAGTATCGCCTGCTTCGGCACATTCTGAGCTAGGGCTCAATCCGCGGCGTGCACGCCGCGCGCGCCGAGCGAAAGCTGTAAGCGTGACAGTCCGAGTTCACGTGCGCGGGCGGCGAACGTCGCAGGCGGCGCGCTCGGGCCCACCCAGTACGCGACGTCTCCACCCCCGGCGCCCGCAGGCAAGAACGCCGCGCCCTCGGCGTCGGCCAAGCGCGCCAATTCAGCCAGTTCCGCGGTCACGATGTTCACGCCCGCGGCCATACCCAGCGCCGTCAGCGTGCCGACTTGGCGACCTATCGAGGCGACGAAGCCCGGTGCATCCCCATTCTCGCAGGCAGCGAGCGCGGCTTCCGCTGCGCCAGCCTGAGCCGCGATGCGTGCGCCATGTACGGCCGGATCACGGGCCGCGAGCTCGGCAATACGCGCCAAAAAGGCAGACGTCGATGCCGCCACGGAACAAGCCCAAACTTCGAAGTGAAGCCCGCTCGGCAGGCTCGACCGTACGAGAGCGAGCGCCCCCGCCTCGCGCCGCGCGGCCAGCACACCACCGTAAGCGCTGGCCGCGACGTCCACACCGCTGCCCCCCCCTTGCGCCGTCCGGTGAGCGACGAACGCACGCTCGTAGACGCGCGCGCACAATGCTCCGTCGCTGAGCCCGGGCGCGGACGCGAGTTCCAATGCCGCCAACGAGGCGACCAGGATGGCAGCGCTCGAGCCCAAGCCGAGCTTCTTTTCGCCCTCGCGCAGGGCGCTCGCGTCGAACCAGGGCGCAGCGCGTTCACCGATGGCAGCGTGCACCTCGGGGGTCAGGAACGTCGCGGGGCGCGTGCTATCGGCGAGCACGTAGCGGTCCACGGCCACGACCAGCGCCGGCGCACCGTTGAGCACGGAATACGCGCCGGAAAGCACCAACTTTCCCGGAGCTCGAGCCAGACTCACGGCTCGAGCCAATGGGCGTCGGGCCCCGCCGCGGAGCGTAGCACCTGCGTCACGCCCTCGAGCTTGCCGAGCTCGAGCTCGAGCTCGGAGGCCGCGCTCGGTTCGACCAGCACTTTGACGTGCGGCCCGGCATCCATCGTGAAGTAGGCGCGGCCACCGTTCTTGCGAAACGCGCGCACGCGCTCCATGACGCGCAGGGTCGCGGGCGCGAAATAGACCAACGCGGGACGCGCGGCGAGCATGGAGGCATGCATGGCGAGTGCGCTGTGTTCGACGGCGGGACCGAGCGCGTCGAAGTCCGCCGCGAGCACCGCGGCTCGCACTTCTTGGTACACGGCGGGCGCGGCCGCGACCCAAGCGGCGTAGTAGGGGCTCGTGTCCTGGGTGTGGCCCATCCCGTCCGTCGAGGCCGTTTCCTTTTCGCCGGAGACGGTCACCGCCACCAGCATTTCCAGAGGGAAATCCGCACCGGACGAGACCCGTTCGGCCGCCTCCGCGCGCGCCTCCAGTGACACGTAGCCACCGAACAACGAACGCGCCGCGGAGGCGGACGCGGCGCGCGCCAGCGCGCTCACTTCTGCGAGCGAGAGCTCGAGCCCGGCGGCGCGCGTGGCGGCCATCGCCAAAGCAGCAAACCCCGAAGCACTGGAGGCGAGCCCGGCCGCGGTCGGGAAATCATTGACCGACTCGACGCGGGCGCGCGTCGTCAGTCCCACTTGCGCACGGACGGTGTCCAGCAACTTGCTGACACGTAGCAGCGGGCGCCCACTCACGAGCACACCGCCCAGGCTCAATTCGTCGAGCGCCAAAGAGTCATCGAAGCGGACGGTGGTGACGGTACGGAGCGCCGCCAAGGTCAAAGACAAGCTGGGCACGGCGGTCAAGTTGCGCACGGCGTCTGCCTTGCCCCAATACTTGGCGAGCGCAATGTTGGAGTGAGCGACCGCTTTCCCGACGCCCATCATGCGACGCCCCTGTCCCTACCCGCGTGCACGGTGCTACCGAAGCAGTCGATCCCCTCCTTGCGCCAGGCCGCCAAAATTGGCTGTGAATCGCCATCACAGAGCGCGATCACCGCGCCACCTCCACCTGCGCCGGTGAGCTTGGCGCCGAGCGCGCCCGCATCACGAGCCAAGCCACAGCAGCGCTCGATGCCTTCGGTGGATACGAACAGTCCGGAGAGCAACATCTGATTGTAGTTCATGAGGGAGCCGAGGCCCGGCAGATCACCCGCTTCCAGACACAGCTTGGCGTTTTGGACCAAGGCGCGGATGCCCTCCAGTGCTTTGTCGACCACGGCGGGTCGCCGCTCGCGGAGCCGAGCGACGCCCTCGACCATGAGCTTGGTGCTGGCCGGAGGTCCCGAAAGGCCAATCGCCAGCACGAGCTCACGACCCAGCGTGATCGGTTGCACGCCGTGCTCCTTGTCGAACCAGAGGCAGCCATCGTGAGCGGCCGCAGCGGCGTCCACGCCCGAAGGATTGCCGTGATACACGCCCTCCCAGGCCGCGGCGGCCGCCTGCACCCGCGCCGGATCTGGCTCGGCCCCGCGTGCCGCGAGCACGGCACGAGCGATCGCAACGCCCAGCGCCGCGGACGCCCCGAGCCCCGAGCCGGGTGGCAGCTCCAAGCTCGCCTCGACCGCCAACTCCGAAGCCCCCAGGGCCTCGAGCAGGGCAGCGAAGGCCCGCGCCAAATCGCTATCTTCACCGGGGGCGGCGCGGCGCTCCCCGATGCGCAAGCTCGACGCGGTTGCCGGGCGCGCGCTGGCCTCGGCACCCCGTTCGATGCCGGCGGCGATCGCAGGCACGCCGTACACGACCGCGTGCTCGCCCAGCAGAATCACTTTGCCATTGGCGCGCGCCATCGTTCGCTCTCAGCTCCGCCGGGCGGTGAGCGCTTCGGTCGCTCCCGAGAGTAGCTCGACGCCTTGCCGACTGACTCCGCGCTCGAGCTCGCGGAGGCCAGTTTGGGACAGCTCGCTGACGCGGGCCTCAATCATCGCGCGCGCCCCAGACGTCTCCAAAACGGACAGGGCGGAGCGCAGCTGCGCCTCCGTCGCCTTCGCGTTGCCGACGGCCAGCTTCAAAGCGCGCAGGTCCTTGCCACGAGCGAGCTTGAGCCCAGCCGCGAGCAGCGCCGTACGCTTACCAGCGCGCAGATCGTTGCCGAGGGGCTTGCCGGTTTGCTTGGGCTTGCCAAACGCGCTGAGCAGGTCGTCGCGCAGCTGAAAGGCAACGCCGATCGGCAGCGCGAAGCGGTCCAAGGCTTGCAGCGTCTTGTCGCCGGCGGAGGCCAAAATTGCGCCCAAACGCAGCGGCCCGCGCACCGTGTAGCTGCCGGTCTTCAACTGATACGCGAGCTCGACGTCGTACTCCCCCCCGATCAGATCGAGTTGCTGGCCAGCGATGGCATCGAGCTGCATTTCGGCAAAACAGGCGAACGCGGGCAGCGCCGCGGACGGCTTCATCGCGACCCGGCTGAGCGCCTCGAGCGCGACGGCCGAAGCATAGTCGCCTGCCAGGATGCCGGAGGCGTGCCCCTTGTGCTCCGAGCGGAAATGCTTGGCCAAGTGCGCGTGCACGGCGGGACCGCCGCGCCGCACCAAGTCACCGTCCATCCAATCGTCGTGGATCAGTAGGTAAGCTTGCAGTAGCTCGAGCGCGACCCCCGCGTCGAACGCGGGTTCGAGTTCTGCGCGCTGGCTAGCAGAGCGGTAGCCGGCGACCAGTAACGCAGGCCGCAGCCGTTTACCGCCGCGCAAACACAGATCCCGAACCGCCGAGACCATCTCGAGCACCTCGGGGCCATGCCGGCGTGCGATGTCCAGGCGCGTCTCGAGAAAGCCACGCAGGCGCTGGTCGACCTCTGCTTGCACGGCGGAGAGCAACGAAAGAAATGGGTTCGCCGGCAACGCCGCGGGCAAAATGCGCGAGACTGCGACGCCCTTGCCGGCGGGGCTCGGCTTGCTGCGCGGGGCGCGAGGAGGCTGCGTACGCGGTGCCATCGGATTCTGCGGGGGCGGAGCCTACACCGCCTCCGCGGGCTCCGGTCGCCAATTTTTTCGGCCGGCTTCGGTCAATCGACGCAACCGGATGGCCCCGAATGTCGAGTATGAGAGACTGAGCAGCCATGGCCGACATTACGGAGCGAAAAACCGACCATCTCGATCTCGCGACCTCGGGGGACGTGGGCTTCAAACGGACGACCACCTTGCTCGAATGCGTCAAACTGGTGCACGACGCGCTACCCGACCTCGATCTGGATTCGATCGACCTCGGTTCGACCCTGCTCGGCAAACCGATGCGAGCACCAATCTTGGTCGCAGCCATGACCGGAGGCGCCGCGCGGGCCGAACGCATCAACCTCGAGTTGGCAGCGATCGCTGAAGAGCGCGGCTACGCCTTCGGTCTCGGCAGCCAACGCGCCATGCTCACGCGACCAGAAGTGAAGTCGAGTTATGCGGTGCGAAAGGCGGCGCCCAGTGCACTCTTGCTCGGTAACCTCGGGATCGTTCAGGCGACCAAGATGAGCAGCGCGGAGGTTGCCGACCTGGTCGGCTCGGTGGGCGCTGATGCGCTCTGCGTGCACTTGAACCCGGCCATGGAAATCGTTCAAGAAGAGGGCGACCGCGATTTCCGCGGTGGACTCGCCACGCTCGAACGTCTGAACGCCGAGCTCAGCGTACCGGTGATCGCCAAGGAGACCGGTTGCGGCCTTTCCCAGCGCGTGGCAGCCAAGCTACGCCGCGTCGGAATCTCTCACGTGGATGTATCGGGCGCGGGCGGCACCTCTTGGGTCGCGGTCGAGACGCAGCGCGCAGAAGCCGATAAGAAGGCGCTCGGAGAAGCCTTCTGGGAGTGGGGCATCCCCACCGCCGTGAGCGTGGCCTGGGTTCACCGGCACGGTTTCGAGACGGTGTTCGCTACCGGCGGCATTCGAAACGGCTTGGACATCGCCCGCGCGATCGCGCTCGGCGCCAGCGCTGGCGGGATCGCGCGCGCCGCGCTGCAGGCGCTCGAGAACGGCGGGCCGAGCAGCGCCAGGAGCTTCTTCGACGCGGTCGAAGCAGAGCTGCGCGCGGCACTGCTGCTCACCGGCTCGGCTAATCTCGCCGCGCTGCGCATGGCGCCGCGCGTCCTAGTCGGAGAGCTGAAGGACTGGCTCGCGCAGCCGATTGGCTGACCCGCTACTTGCGCTCGACCGGCGGTGGTGGATGCGAATGGGAGACCGAAGACTGCCGAGTCTCGAAGGCCGCTGAGGAAGCCTTCTGATACAGGGACTTGGCACCCGGCCACTCCGGATCCTTGCGCATCAGCTGAATCAACGCCTGCATCGCCATGCCCGAGGCCAGGGAGCCGTCGAACAATCCGAGCTTGATGCGCAGCACCGCGTAGCGGTCATCGGTGGCAGCGATGTTCTGCAAGGCCGCGCGTACGCCACTCAGGTCATCGGCCTCGAGCATGGCGTCCAGCACATCCGGCTCCAGCACAGAATCATCCGCCATGGCTTGGCAGCATATCAGGCCAGACCGAGAGCGCGAAAGGCGCATGGGGGCATGCAGCACGCGCCGATGTCCGCGCTCGTGCCAAACTCACAACATCCGGAAATGCTTACATTATCTTACGAAATATCGAAAAACTGGCCGCGTATTGCCAGGGTAGCCCGAGCCTAGGCAGAGACAGCGGGGCGATATTAGGAGACTTTCCGCGCGCCGGTCAGGTCCGTCTATACTGGTGAGATTCGATGACGAAGGATAAACGGAGCCGAGGCCCGGACAGCGACACGCCCGGCACGGATCTCAAGACAGAGCGTGACGAGTTCCTGAAGAAGTTTTCACGGGGCACGCAGCTCACGGAAGACTTCGTGAAGGAGCACGAGCGGATGCTGCATCGCCTGCAGGATCTCGAGAGCGAGAACGCAGGGCTACGCGCAAAGGTGGAAGCGGACCAAGCCGTTCGGGAACTCCTGAAGAAGATCGAGCGTCTGGAAAGCGAGAAGAGTGAGCTGGTCTCCCAATATCGCCAGGCAGAAGCCGCGACCACCGAATTTACCGCGCGCGTACAAGAGGTCGAGTCAGAGTTCTCGAATCTCGCCAACCTGTTCGTCGCCAGCAATCAACTTCACTCCAGCCTCTCGCCGCGCGGGGTGACACGCCGGATCAAAGAGGTCCTGGCCCAGCTCGTCGGGGCCGAGCGCTACGCGATGTACCTCGTGAATCCCGAAGGGGAGGAATTGATCCCGATCGCCTCCGAGGGCGTCCCGGGCCATCAGCTCTTGCCAGTGCGGATCGCCGGCACCCGCATCGGGGACGTTCTGAGGAAAGGCTCTGCCAGCGTGGCGGATTCCGACCCCAGCCAGGGAACGATTCAGGATCCCCCGGCCGTGATTCCGCTTTCGGTCGACGACCGGGTGGTCGGCACAATTGCCATCTTTTCTACGCTCGCGCAAAAAAACAAGTTCGACCAGGTCGACTTCGAGCTATTCAAGTTATTGGGCCAGCACGCGGCGCAAGCCCTGGTCGCGGCGAGCCTGTTCGCGCAGGCCGAGCAAAAACTCCCGGGATTAGAAGCATTTTTGGACCTCAGCGTGTGATTCATGGCGGAATACTCCTGCTTAATCGTTGAAGACTCGCCCATGATGCGGCAGCTCTTGGTTTTCGCGTTGGCACGCGTCAAGAACTTGCGCGTCACCGAAGCCGATGACGGCGTGGATGGCCTGCGCAAGTTGGCCTCTGCCCGTTACGACATCATCGTAACCGACATCAACATGCCGATCATGGACGGCCTGAAGCTCGTCAAGCGCGTGCGTACTGATCCGGTTCACAAAGACACGCCGATCGTGATCATCACCACCGAGGGCTCTCAAGAGGACCGGCAGCGCGCTCTACAACTCGGCGCGAATGCCTACATCACCAAACCGATCCAAGCTCCGCAGGTGATTGCCACCGTCAAAGAGCTACTGAAGATCGAGTAGCAAGAACCCTCCGTTTCAGGCCAACGCTCGGATGACCTTCGTGAAGATCTGCGGCATCACCAGCGTCGACGACGCTTTGCTCGCGATCGCCGCTGGCGCGGACGCGCTGGGCCTGAACTTCGTGCCCTCCTCCAAGCGCGTCGTAGACGTCGCGACCGCCGCGCACATCGCGGAGTCAGTGGGCGATTTGGTCGAGCTCGTCGGCGTAGTCGCCAATCGTCCCGTATCCGAGCTGGAAGATTTGCGGCGAGCCACCGGCATCCGGTGGCTGCAATTGCACGGCGCCGAGACCCCCGCCGACCTGCGAGCACTGCTGCCGGAAGCGTTCAAGGCCGTTGCCATCGGCGGCCCTGAAGACGTCGAGCGCGCGGCTAGCTACGGCGGCGAGCGCCTGCTGCTGGACGCGAAGAGTCCCAGCGGCGAGCTGGGCGGCACCGGGACGCGCTTCGATTGGTCGCTGGCAAAGCCGCTGATCCAGGCTCGGCAGGTGATCATGGCGGGCGGATTGTATCCCGACAACGTCGGCGAAGTCGTGCGGACGCTGAAGCCGTTCGGCGTGGACGTCGCGAGCGGCGTGGAAGTTTCGAGCAACCCGCGCAAAAAGCACCAAGGTTTGCTGCGCTCGTTCGTATACGCCGTGCGAGCCGCCGACGGCGCACCATGAGCTCGAGCTGCGCGACGCGCAGCAGCCTCGCTTGTTTAATCTGCTGCGTTGCCTGCGCCTCCCCCTTCCGCGGCGGGTACGCCACGCCCGATGCGCCCCAAACCGCGACGAAGACTCTCGCGCGCTACATCCCGGGGTATTGCGAAGACGCCGCGCACGCCGAAAAAGTCCCTCGCTTCACGTCCGTCGACTTGATCGAGACTGCGACGGGCCGCACCTTACTGCTCGAACACCGCCAGGGACACGAGCTCTTGGTGGCCGAGAATCATCACGACGAGGGCTCATTTTGGGTATTCGAGGTGGTAGTCCAAGGTGATCGCGTGCGGCGCTGGCGCATTCCGCGCTCGGCGTTCGGCACCGGTACGCTCCAGGTCGGGCGTGAATTGACCGAGCGGACGCGGGGGGAGCGCTTCGAGGCCGGCTTGGCTTCCAGCCATCTCACCTGCACCCTGGTGGCGAAAGACAGCGCATTGCCAATCGCCTCGACGAACCCGATGCCCTAACGCATCTCGTGAATACTACTCGAGCGGCACGACGTGCTGAGCGACGTTGATGCCGAGGGCGGAAGTAGTCACGATCGTGAAATTGGCGTAACCGCCGCCGGGGGCTTCGCCCACGGAGCCTACGTTGACGATGCGTACGTCGGCCACCGAGCGGTCGAAGGGGACGTGGCTCCCACCGCAAACGATGATGTCACCGGGCTCGTCGCCGAGTAGCGCGATCAGCTCATCGTCGCTCATCTCCAGGCTGAAGGGCTCGCTCGGGTCGAGCGGAGACCCATGCACCGCCAGCAACGTGTGGCCGGATTCGATCGGTAGCGTGGCGACCGTGGGCAACTGACCGAGCCGCGTGACGATGATTTCGCCGAGTTCGTGTTGGACTTGGCGCAGGCGCTCGATGCGATTGCGCTCGACTTCGCTGGTTGCGCTCAGCTTGTTCGGATCGACCTGGGCGAGCGCGCGATCCCCCACCCCCTGCACGCACAGCGCGCGGTGACCGAGCAGGGTCTTCCACACCGCGAGCGGTGCAGGGCCGGGAAAGCAGAGGTCGCCGCAAGCGACGAGCTGATCCCAACCGAGGCTATCCGCCTCTTTAATCACCGCGTCCAGGGCAGCTGCGTGACCGTGGATGTCCGAGATGCACAAAAACCGCATACCCCACTGTTCGTACGGTCAGGCGGGCTCGGGGACAAGAGGCTATGCTCGAGGTCCGCGGCCAACGCGGGAATTGCGCCGAAAACTGCCGTGACCCTCGCCCAAGAACTTCGCAATCTGGCCTTTGCGATCGCCCCCGAGCGGGCCCGCTTACTGCTCGCGGAGCAGAGCGGGCGTGAAGGGGGCGCGCTCGGCCTGCTGCTCGGGTCCGCCTTCCCTGCCCTGACCCCGAGCGCCGGCTTTCAGCACGACGCGCTCGATCTGATCGCGCGGGAAGGGTTTCGCGCGCGGCGTCGACGCCGCGAATTGTTTCCAGCGTTGCGCGGTACGCTCACGGCGCAGCCCGACACGGAGCGAGGCATCGCAGCCCTTCGCCGTCGGGTGTGGGCTGAAAAATCGCGTATCGCGCTGCGTGAGCTCTTGCCTGTCCGTTTGGGCGGCGCAAGCATCGAGGTGACCGCGGCCGAGATCAGCGACTTGGCGGCCGCCGCCTTCGACGCCTCGCTCGCGGAAGCGGAAGCGTCGATCGCCGCGCGCTTCGGCGCGCCCGTCCGCGCCGACGGGCTGCCCTCGACGTTGGTCATGCTGGGACTCGGGAAATTGGGCGGAACCGAGCTCAATGCCGGCTCGGACGTGGACGTGATCTTCGTCTACGACACGGACGAGGGCAATAGCCAGCTGTCCCTCCACGAGCACTTCAGCCGCGTCGTGCGTCGCGCCGTCGCCACCATGGGCACCCCCAGCAAGGATGGCCTGATCTGGCGCGTCGATCTGCGCTTGCGACCAGAGGGGGCGGCAGGCGCACTCGTCAACTCCGTTGCGGCGGCCGAGCGTTACTACGAGACGTGGGGCAGGTTGTGGGAACGCGCGGCGCTGCTACGCGCGCGCCCCTGCGCCGGGGATCTGGATCTAGGTCGGCTTTTGAGCCGCGAGCTGATCACGCCTTTCGTTTATCGGAACAGCGTCGATCCGACGATCGCGGAAGCCTTGAGCGAACTAGTCGTGCGCTCGAGGAACGAACTCAGCCCAGACCCGGAGCGGGACCTGAAACTCGGCCCAGGTGGCATCCGCGAAGCCGAATTCTTCGTACAATCGCTGCAATTGGTCTGGGGTGGTCGCGAACAAGCTCTACGCGTCCAAGGCACCCTCCCGGCGCTCGCACGGCTGCGGAGTCAGGGGCTGGTGAGCGATCGCGAGGCGCGCGGCATCGCGGAATCGTACGTGCTCTTGCGACGCGTCGAGCATCGAGTGCAGTGGGCGAGCGGCGTACAAACACACCTGCTGCCGAACGACCCCGACGAGTACGCGCGATTGGCGCGCAGCTTGGGCTTGTCGGACAGCACGGGCCTGCGACGCGAGCTCGAACTCGCGCGCGAACGGGTCAGCACCACCTTTCAATCCCTGACCAAAGGCTCGACTGAACGCCGCCCCCCACGCGCTCACCTGGCAAGCGAGCTCGAGGGCGACGACCCGGAACTCGGCCGGGTCGCCGAAGAACAGTTTCGCAGCGCCGACATGGGCGAACACGTCGCCGCCTTGGCGCGACGCCCAGACGGTTTGCTCGGTGCCCTCACGCGCGACCGCCACCCGGGCTTGACCGACAACGTGCTGGACGCCCTCCAGAGTTCTGCGGATCCCGAGCAAGCCGCCCGCTATTTGCGCACTTTCTTCGGCCGATTTCTGGCGCCCGCGGCTTACGTCAATGCGCTCGGCGAAGACCGACGCGCACTCCAGCGCCTGATCACCGCCTTCGGGGCCAGCGCCTTCGTGGGCGATGCGGTCTCCAGCCGACCGGAGTTGGCCGACGTCATCTTGTTCGGCGGCGGTGGCGTGAGCGATCCGCAGGCGGCCGTTCGCGCAGAGATCTGGAACGCCGCGCAGTCACTCTCGCCAGACGCGGATCGTGACGAACGCGAAGAGTCGTTCATCGGCGCACTGCGCGCCGCCAAGCGGCGCATCACCGTGGAAGTGGCTGTCGCAGATCTGGCCGGTACCATCGGCATGCGTGACGCGACCCGCATCTTGGCCGACCTGGCCGAGGAAATTCTGGCCTGTGTGGTCCGTCACGTATTCGGGGATGTGCCCGGCTTCGCCGTGCTCGGCTTGGGCAAGCTCGGCGGGCGTGATTTGGGCTATGCCTCTGATTTGGACGTCATTTTCACGTTTTTGCCGAGCGCAGCCCCGCACCCCGAGGAGGCCACGACCTACTTCGTACGCGGCGCGCAGCGCGTGATCCGCTTGCTCACCGAGCCCCACGCCGCGGGCCCGGGCTACGAGCTCGACGCGCGCCTGCGGCCTTCCGGCTCGCATGGTCTCCTGGTCACTTCGCTGGCCTCCTTCGCGCGCTATCACGGGCAGCCGCTCGACGGCAGTGAGCTGGAACCCGGGCCACTAGTGCTGTCCTCGGGCGCGCCGTGGGAACGCCAAACACTGCTGCGCGCGCGGGGTGTGGTCGGAGACCCAGAACTCTTGCGGCGCGCCCTCGGAATCGCCTGGCGAGCGGCGTACGAAGGCGGCGCACCGCCTGCCAGCGAAATGCACCATTTACGCATGCGCCTGGAGAGGGAACAGGGGCGCGAACGCGAGGGCCGCTACAACCTCAAGACGGGCCACGGCGGGCTGCTCGACATCGAGTTTGCCGTGCAATGGCTGCAGATGAAAAATGGGGCCGATCCCCGAGTGCGTACTCCAGACGTGGGAGTAGCATTGGTCGCCTTGCACAGCGCGGGCTATCTGAGCACCGCACATTTCGAGGTATTCAACGACGGCTACCGCTTCCTCAGGCAACTCGAACAACGCATCGTGGTCAAGAGCGGAGTGAGCGGCGCGGTCATCGATGCCCGGAGCGCCGGTCTCGCCCAGCTGGCGCGCCGCATGGGCTTCCAAGACGGTCAAGGGCAACGCGCAGGCGAGCACCTGATCGCGCGCTACAAGGACGTGACCGACGGGGTGCGCTCTGGCTACGAGCAAGTCCTCGGAATCGGCTAACTCGACCGCGAACGACCCGCAAGACGAGAGCGGGCGATCGTGACCCCGCATCGCAGCCCGCAGCACGAGGCGTTCCCGAGCTGGTCGCCCGAATGGTTACGCGCAAGGCGCGCGTCGCAAGCCGAAGACGAAATCCGTTTTGTCGTCCAATCAAATAGGACGTCAGGATGAGAGCTGCACCCAAAGCTCAGGCCAAGAGCTTGGCCGCCTCGATCGCGGCATAGGTGAAGATGATGTCGGCGCCGGCGCGGCGTAGGCAGAGCAACGTCTCCAAAATCGACTTGTCGTAGTCGAGCCAGCCGTTTTGGGCTGCCGCCTTGAGCATCGCGTATTCACCGCTGACTTGATACGTAGCCACCGGGAGCGCACTCAGGCTGCGCACGTGACGAATCACGTCCGCGTAGGGCAGGCCGGGTTTGACCATCAGCCAGTCGGCGCCTTCGGCCTCGTCGAGCCGCACCTCGCGGAGCGCTTCGCGCACGTTGGCGGGATCCATTTGGTACGTCTTCTTGTCGCCCCCACGCGGCGCAGAATCCAGAGCTTCACGGAACGGGCCGTAAAAGGCGGACGCATATTTCACGCAGTAAGCGCAAATACCGACTTGGCTGAAGCCTGCCGCGTCGAGCGCACTCCGGATCGCGCCTACGCGGCCGTCCATCATATCGCTGGGAGCCACGATGTCGGCACCCGCGCGAGCCTGGGCCACGGCCATCTCTGCCAAGATCGGCACGGTGAGGTCGTTGTCGATGCGACCATCGATCAGCACGCCGTCGTGACCGTCCGAAGAGTACGGGTCGAGCGCTACATCGGTAATCACCAGCAACCCCGGCAGCGAAGACTTGAGCGCGCGCACCGCGCGCTGCAAGAGCCCCGCGCTGTTCGTGCTCTCCGCGCCCCGTGGATCTTTCATGTCGTCGCTGAGCGCGGGGAACAACGCCACGCCCGGAACTCCGAGCGAGAAAGCCTGCGCCGCGGTTTCCACCAATAAATCGACCGACAAGCGCGCTTGCCCGGGCATGGAGGAGATCGCCGTCCGCTGACCTTCCCCTTCTTGCACGAACATCGGATAGATGAATCGTTCAGGGCTGAGCGTGGTTTCGCGGATGAGGCCACGAATTTGCGGGGTGAGGCGGTTGCGGCGAGGGCGAACGAGCATGGCGGCCTAGCCTATCACGCTGACCCGCGACGCAAGCCGCGCCCGAGGGCAGCGCCCTGGCTTCCCCCGACGGGGGTCAGGCGCGGACGGGCACCGGAGCGGCTCCGGCGTGCGGCACGGGCCCCGGGCGTGCGCCAATCAATCGCCGTCGAGCGCGTAGTCCCAGCTCTCCTCCTCACACACCGCGCTCAATTCACGTCGCAGATCCGCCAGCGCCAGCGCCGACGGAATTTGCAGATTGGCTTCCAAGATGAACATCGGCGTGCCGCTCTCGGCCGCGAACTCCAGCCGCGATTCGAGCGAAGCCACGTTCACCCCCCGGCCCGCCAACACCCCCGCTACGCGCTGCACGATGCCCGGGCGATCGACGCCCGTGACGCGAATCCGAAAGGGTGAGAAATCCCGCGCCGGCTGACGCGACGTCGTGGCCTTCGTCAACAAGTGCAGGCCGAGTCGCTTGCCGAGCTCAGCGGCGCGTGCTTCGACTTGCTGCGTTGCCTGCTGCTCGCCGGAGACTAGAACCAGCAGCGCAAACTCGCCGCCCAAGATCGCCATCCGGCTGTCTTCGAGGCTTGCCCCTGCCGCCAACACCATCGAAGAGATTTCGCTCACCAACCCCGGCCGATCCGGTCCCACCGCCGTCAAAACGAGGTAACTCTTGTTGGACATTCTCCCTAGTTAGCCAAAGACCGCATCCCAAGCAACACGCCGACTCCTTCTTGCCCGAGCGTGCCGGCTCGCACGCAGTCCTCTTCTCCCGAACCGCATCAACTCGGCCGCCCGCGAGTTGCGCGGCTGGATCCCGAGCGCCCCACTCTCGGGCTCAGGCACTCTTACAAGAGAGACGCCGAGTCGTGGGACAGACCCGCTAGCCACGCGCGCGTGCGGCGAGGCGTTCGAACTCTTCCAAGAAACGGCGTGCGTCACCGCTCTTTTGGATCGCACCCACTGCACCCGTGGCGCGCAGCTTGGATTGCAATTCTGCCGAGTCGAGTGAGGAGTACAGGATCACGGCGACGTCTTTGGTGGCACGGCGCTTCTTCAACAGGAGCGCGAGGTCCGGGCCCGTGAGCGCCGGCATGTTGACGTCGAGCAGCACGATGTCCGGTTGAAACTCAGCCGTCCATTGCGAAGTCCCCAACGCTTCCTCACGAGTGTGAACGACGTACCCTGCGCCCTCGAGTCGCTCGCGCGTTACCTCGAGCACGACTGGGTCGTCGTCGACCACCAGGACCGTGCCGCGGCTCATCGCCCCTCTGGACGTGGGCAGCCACGATTTTTGGATTGATTCGGTGAAGGGCGCACAGGGTTGACAGCTTACACGGCCGAAAACCGGGAGCAGATAAGCGACTGCCCGCGGGCCGAACGAGAAGCCGCTCAAATCCCCAGGAAAGCAAAGAAATCGGCCGCGGTCTGGGCCGTCTTGCCGAGGCTTTTTCGCTCACGTTGGCGCGCATTCCAACGCGCCACCTTCTCCTGGTAGGCGTTGGTGGCGGCCAAGTGCTTACCGTGAAGCACTTGCATCTTGCCCGGGTCATTGTCTCCGTCCAGCTCATACAAGCACTCGGTGGCTTGAATCAGCTTCAGACGACGCAGCTTGCCGTTCTCCGTGAAGGTCGGGTCGAATGGAAAGATGCGACAACCGAGCGGCCGGTGATTGTAAATCTGGCAACGGTCGTCGGAGCCCAGGTAGCGGCAGCCTCCACTTTCGTGGCGCAGGACCATCACTCGCTTACCCTGGCGGAGCATGACGAACGCCTCGGGCTCGTCGTCCATGTCGATGCCGTTGCGATCCACCCAACGCACCAACTCGTGGCTGCGCTCGCCGGTGTGACGCACGATGCGCTTGATGTCGGAGTCGGTCAGCGGCAGGAGCGGCTCCTTGCAACAATTGCCACAGCCGGTGCAGCGAAACTTCAGATACTTCTCGCCCGTTGCCACTTTCCCGACCTCTATCAAAGACCGGGACGCGGGTCGAGAACATCACTCACAGGGTGGCGTACCGCCGAAGTCGGAGCCCGGGCTGCAGAGGTCCTCCGGCCCTAGTGCGAAGTGGTTCAGGTAAAATTGTCGAAAGCGCTGCTCGTCGACGCACTCCGCGCGCAGCGTGAACCCCCAGGCGCTCACGCCCCAGCGCGTGTCCAAAAGCGGGTCCGGCGTCAGCACCACGCGACGCGGGGTGGCCGCCGAGCACGCGGGGTCTTTGGGAAGCGCGTCGATCAAGGCCTGAACTTGCGCCACTTCGTCGGCGCAGCCCTCCGGCGATGCGAGGCAATTGTAACTGAAGACGATCCCGCCGTGCTCCAAGTCGTGGACCCAGAACCCTCGCGGCACGGCAAACGAATAGCTCTGGAACGCCGCCCAAATCGGATAGTGCTGGCCGCCAGCCGGCGGGTTGTCCGGATAACTCAGCTCCGAACAGGTGGGGACGTGGGTTTGCACGAGACCGGTGAGGACGACCGTCGGCAGGGCGTTGCAGGAGCCACCCGCCACGTCCACGGCGCCCGAGCCATGGCTTCCGGGCGGCGCGTCCGCCGAGCAAGCGCCGAGCCCCGCAAAGCACAGTGCGGAAAGCCACAAACCCGAGAGGAAGCGAGGAAAGCGTAGCCTTCTGCCGAGCCGTAGGAACCTCACCGTTCCTACGTTAGCAGACCCGCAAGCGCTTGAAACGTGCAAGAATGGTAGCTGAATGTCGCTCAAGATCGATCAGGACCACTCACGGTTCCGCAACATCGTTCGCGGCAAGATTCGCCAAAACCTGAGACGCTACATTTCGCAAGGCGAGATGCTCGGGCGCAAGGGGAAGGATCTCGTCTCGATTCCGATTCCGCAGATCGACATCCCGCGCTTCACCTTTGGTGACAAGCAAAAGGGTGGCGTCGGTCAAGGCAAAGGAGACTCCGGAGACCCCGTGGGCGGCGAGCCCGCCGAGGGTGAGGACGGCGCCGGCCAAGCCGGGAAGGACGCGGGCGACCACGTCCTCGAGGTCGACATTACGCTGGACGAGCTAGCCGACATCCTCGGTGAGGAACTCCAGCTGCCGGCAATCGAGAACAAGGGCAAGAGCCGCATCATTGCCGCAAAGGATCGCTACACCGGCATCCGCCGTGTTGGGCCGGAGTCCCTGCGCCACTTCAAGCGGACGTACAAAGAAGCGCTGCGTCGCTCGATCGCCGCCGGCTCCTACGATCCGAATAACCCCGTGATCGTCCCGCAGAAGGAAGACAAGCGCTTTCGTTCGTGGAAAGAGGACCACGAGCCCGTCGCCAACGCCGTGATCTTGTACATGATGGACGTATCCGGCTCGATGGGTGACGAGCAGAAAGAGATCGTCCGCATCGAGAGCTTCTGGATCGACACCTGGCTGCGCCGGCAATACCAGGGACTCGAATCCCGGTACATCATCCACGATGCGGTAGCACGTGAGGTAGATCGGGACACCTTCTTCCGCACCCGTGAATCCGGGGGCACGATGATTTCGAGCGCGTATCGGCTGTGCGCGCAAATCATCGACGAGCATTACCCTGCCTCGGAATGGAACATCTACCCGTTCCACTTCTCGGACGGCGACAACTGGTCGATGGACGACACGCTCACTTGCATCGAGCTGATGAAGAAGGAAATCTTGCCCAAGGTGAACATGTTCGCGTACGGCCAGGTCGAGAGTCCGTACGGTTCCGGTCAGTTCGTGAAGGACTTACGCGAGCACTTCGCCAGTGATGAGCGCGTGGTCACGAGCGAGATCCGCGACCGAGACGCCGTCGTGGGCAGCATCAAAGAGTTCTTGGGCAAAGGGAAATAGGCATGTCGCAGTTTGCCACCAACACCACGTTGCCGCGCTATCTGAGGGACGAACAAGACAAGATCGAGAAGATCGCACGGGCCCACGGCCTCGATTTCTTCCCGGTCGTGTTCGAGATGCTCAGCTACGATCACATGAACGAGATTGCCGCGTACGGTGGCTTTCCCAATCGTTACCCGCACTGGCGCTTCGGCATGGAGTACGAGCGGCTCAGCAAGAGCTACGAATACGGGCTGTCGAAGATCTACGAGATGGTGATCAACAACAACCCCTCGTACGCCTACTTGCTCGAGGGCAACAGCCTGACGGACCAGAAGCTCGTCATGTGCCACGTGTTCGGGCACGTCGATTTCTTCAAGAACAATTTCACCTTCCGCACCACCGACCTGGACGCGGGCGAACACATCGCAGACCCGGTCGGTCGGCGCAAAGAGGGCTACGACCCGAATCGCCGCTGGGTCGACAAGATGGCCAACCACGGTTCGGCCGTGCGCCGCATCGTCGATCGCTACGGTATCCACAAGGTGGAAGAGTTCGTAGACGTCTGCTTGTCGCTCGAAAATCTAATCGATCCATGGTCCCGCTTCGTCGTCCGCCGGCGTGATTCCCGACCGGACGAGGAGCCCGCGCAGGTAGAAGTGCCGCGCCTCCGCTCCAAGGACTACATGGAAGAGTTCATCAATCCGAGCGAGTACATCGAAGAGCAGAAGAAGAAGATGGAAGCGGAACGGGAGCTCGAGAAGGGCAAGTTCCCCGCACAGCGCGAGCAAGACGTCCTCTTGTTCTTGCTCGAGAATGCGCCGCTCGAGCGCTGGGAGCGCGCCATCCTGAGCATCATCCGGGACGAGGCCTACTATTTCGTGCCGCAAATGCAGACCAAGATCATGAACGAGGGCTGGGCCTCGTATTGGCACTCCAAGATGATGACCGGGGACGTGTGCGATTGGAGCGAAATCGTGGACTACGCCGAGAACAACGCGGGCGTGATGGCCACCAGCGGCGGGCGCCTGAATCCCTACAAGCTGGGCGTCGAGTTGTACCGCAACATCGAAGAGCGTTGGGACAAAGGCCAGTTCGGTCAAGAGTGGGAAGACTGTGACGACCTGGACGTGAAGAAGAACTGGGATCTGCGGCTCGGCCTCGGCAAACAGAAGGTTTTCGAAGTACGCGCGCTGTACAACGACGTGACCTTCATCGACGAGTTCTTGACTCCGGAATTTGCCATGGAGAACAAGATGTTCACCTTCAATTGGTCGAACCGCAACGAGCGCTACGAGATCGACACTCGTGAGTTCCAGGCCGTCAAAGAGAAGCTCCTCGCGCAGCTGACCAACTTCGGCAACCCTTCCATCTTCGTCGAAGATGCGAACTACGAAAATCGCGGAGAGCTCCTGCTGACGCACGAACACCGCGGCGTCGATCTGCGCAACGACTACGCGCGCGAAACGATGGCCAGCCTGGTACGCATTTGGAAACGGCCGGTGTCGCTCGCCACCCTGGTGGACGGCAAGCGCGCCGTGCTGCGTTACGACGGCAAAGAGCACGGCGTTCGGCACGACGCGCCCTGAGTTCGGATGCTTCAGCGGCGAAAGCTAGCGCTCACCGTATGGCTCAGCCTCGGCTCGGCGAGCATGCTCGGCGCTTGCGGGGGCTCGAGCCCAGTGCGGGCCGCGGAGCCCAGGGCAGGCGCGCCGGCGCCCACGACGAACCTCGTACCGAGCGCACCCGCCAACGGTGCCGGCCCCAAGACTCTGGCCGGCGCGCCCAAGTGCGCCACGACGAACGCCGCCGGGACCTGCAACCCCGTCGTCAGCCCCAAAGCGCCGGACGCGCAGCGCGACGGCACGGCTGTCGAAGCCCCGCTGCCCCCGACGCCCAAGCCGGTCCAGGGCGGTTTGTCGCACGGCTCGGGGGAACCGTTCGACGTCGAGTTGGCCGCTGGCGATCGCGCCTACCAAGCCGACGATTTGGCGGGGGCTAAAGGGCACTACGAGAAAGCGCGAACACTGGCCCCGAAGGATCCGGCGCCACAAATCGGTTTGGTGCGTGTGGCGCTGGCCGACAGTGACGTTGCCACTGACTTCGCCGCAGCCCCCAAGAACCCTGCAATGCTTGCCTTGCTTCGCAAGGTCGACGCAGCGCTGAAGCTCGACGATGTCTATGCGCCCGGCTATGTCGAGCGCGGTCGCTTGCTGTTGATCCTGGGCTCTGCAGCGGAAGCGTTGAGCGCGCTCGATCGCGCGCAACGGTTGGCGCCGGAAGACGCGGAAACACAATCGGCATTGGGTGTCGCTTTGCTCGCCACGGGCAAACCCGCGGAGGCATTGACGCGACTGCGTCGAGCAGCGGAGCTCGATCCCGACAACCCCGACCGTCTGACCAACCTCGGCACGGCACATTTGATTCAAGGTGAGGTCGCCGAGGCGGTGCGTGCCTTTTCGCGGGCAGCCGCGCTTGCCCCGAACGACGCCAAAGTTCATGGCGACTTGGGTACGGCCTATCTGGCATTGAACCAGACCGCCAAAGCGCTGCCGGAGCTCGACCGCGCCGTTTCTCTCGCCCCCGATCATGCGACCTATCTTTCCAACTTGTCGTACGCCTATTTTTTGACGGGCCAGCTCGACTTGGCAATTAGCACCGCCAGCCGAGCCAGCGTGCTCGACCCAAAGCTCGGATCGGCTTGGATCAACCTCGGCACCGCCTTGACGAAAAAGGGCGATTTGCCCGCTGCCGAGCGAGCCTACCAACGGGCGTTGGCGCTCGACCCGAGCGATCCGCGGGCCAAGGCAAACCTCGCCGAGCTCGCCGAGATCAAGCGAGCAAAGAATGGACCAGCGCCAGACAAGAAGTGAGCGTTTGCCAGGGCTCGCCCGCTAGAGCATGATTTCTCCCGATGCTTTCTCGCTTATTGAAGCTGCCCCGACGACGATACGAGCCAGCGTTCGGGCTCGGAACAGCTCATCTGCTCGCGCTGCTCGCGGCCTGCGGCGGCAAGGAGTTTACGGCCAACGGCGGGGCCAGTGCCGGAAGCGCGGCGGGCGGTAGCGCGGGCGACACGAGTCAAGCGGGCGAGAGCAGCAGCGCCGAGGGTGGCAGCAGTGGCGCCCCCGGTGGCGGCCGCGGTGGAGCCGCAGGCAGCGCCGGAAAGGCAGCCACGGGCTGCGACTGTTCCCCAGGCGAATACTGCCAAGACGGCACCGGGAAGTGCCCCAAATGCGCGGATTTTTCACGGCTCCAATTCGCGGCAGCTCAGAAATTGACTGCGCTCGCGCAATCCCCGCAGAGCATCGAACGTTTCCCGCGCTACGCTGGCACGGGCTCGGCTCTATTCTATGTGTCTGGTGCCCCGGACGCGGCCAGGATCCTCTATGCGGCTGCGCCGAGCAGCGGAGTAGGCATCCCCATTTCGACGGCCGCGCGCATCGAGAGTGGTCCGCTGCTCGCGCCGGGTTTCAAGGAGCAAAACCTGTTCTTCGACCGCCAACAGACGGGCCATCGCAAACTGATGATGGCAGTTTGGGCAGACTCCGCGCTGAGCAAAGAGGCGCTCGTACCGGAACCGATCAACGCCGCGGGCTTCGACGACTACAGCGTCGCCATCTCGCCCAACACCGGACACGTGTATTGGATGAGCACCCGCAATGGCCAAGCCGAATTGCTTTGGCAACCGACGAGCATGAGCGCGCCGCCTCCGCCTGCCGTCTTGCCGCTGAAAGTCAAAGCGGGCAAGGGCGACTGCGCGCGCGGGGGCGAGGACGCGACGCCCTGGGTCAGCGCCGAGGGCACGCTGCTCTTGTTCCGCAACCCTTCCGTCAACGAAAGCTGCGAACCCAACGACTCTGGCGCGACCGACCTGTTCGCGGTCCCTTTAGCCTCCGACGGCACACCGCAAGTGGCCGCGACACCACTAGCTTCACTCAACATTACCGGCGGCATGTCGAGCGAATCGGATGCCAGTCTCTCGCCCGATTTTTGCACGCTCTACTTTGCATCGGATAGCGGCACGGGGGATTTCGACTTGTACAGGGCGCAGCGCAACTAGCGCCAATCGACGCGGCTATTCGCCGCCCATGGCGGTTACGTAGTTTTGGATCACGGTGAGCTGGTCCGGCGCCAGCGCTGCGAATTCCAGCCCGATCGCGCCGGTGCCGCGGGCCTTCTTCACCCAGCGCGCGATCGCCGGCACTTCCAGCAGTTTTCCAGTGATTGGCAAGGCAAAGCGTACGCTGACCCGTTCTTCTTGGCCGAACGCTTGCGGCGCCAGCACGAGCAAACCGCCGACCGAGATATCTTCACTGCGGCCCTCGAGCGCAGTGCCGTTCGCGCAAAGGATCCGGATCGGCGTGACGTACGGCGCGCGGGCGAAGCGGCGGCGAGTGGCCGGCTGTTCTGGAAGCGGCGGCGGCCCGGCGGCAAAGCCCGAGGCGGACAGGGAAGCCGCCGCGGGGGCGGAGCGGAGCGGCGTTGCCGCTTGTGGGCCTTGGTTCGGTTCCAGCCGCGCCGGCGCCGCGCGCAGTCCGAGCAGAGACGTCGGCACGGCGTCCCCGGTCGGCACTCGACTGAGCGCTTCGGCAAACTCGCGTACGGTCGCGTAACGATCGGCTGGGTCGCGCGCCAGCGCGATCTCGATCGCCGCTTCCAACTCGCGCGGAACCTGAGGGCAACGCGCGATCAGCGAAGGCATTCGCTCGGTCGAAACCTTCAGCAGTACCTCGCCGAAATTGCCCTCGAAGGGCACCGTGCCGGCCAAAGCTTCGTACAAACTCACGCCGAGCGCGTAGATGTCGCAGCGCGCATCGACGTCATCCCGCGCCAAAAGCTGTTCTTGCGCCATGTATTCGGGCGTGCCGAGGAGCCCGCCCTGTTGGGTGATCTTGTGACTTTGCTCGGGCAGACGCGCGATGCCAAAGTCGAAGATCTTGGCCACCTCGCGCCCGGACTCGCTGCGCGAAATGAAGACATTGCTGGGCTTGATGTCACGATGCAAGATCCCATGTTCGTGCGCAGCGCCTAGCGCGTCGCACAACTGCAAGCCGATGTACACTGCGTCGACCACCCCGATGCGACGCCGTACGGCCAAAATTCCTTCTAAGGTGCGGCCCTCGAGTAGCTCCATCACCAGGTACGGCGTGCCGTCCTCGGTCTCGCCCGCATCCAGACCGAGCACGATGCCCGGGTGACGCGCGATCGTCAGTGCTCGAGCCTCGAGTAGCAACCGCAAACGCGATTCGGACGTCTCCATTTGCCCGGCAAGGAGCAGCTTGATGGCGACGGGGCGGCTCGTGTAAAGATGTTCGGCTTCGAATACCGCGCCGGCGCCGCCGCGCGCAATTTCTCGCTTCAGGCGATAGCGGCGGTCCACGACGGAGCCCACGTCGAGCTGAACTCTGCTCGTCGGGCCAGTGATTGCCGCCTGCAGCCACACCATTCCCCGTTCGATACGGTCGGGACGAGGGATGGCTTGAGGGGCCCTGTGTGAATTGCAACGCGCGCAAATCGCACAGGGGAAATGGGCGACTTGCCCACGCTTACCTACATCACGGTTCGCCGACTCGCACTCGTACCGCGCCGCTCGACGGTGTGAATGGCAGCTCCCCACGCCGCACCCGCACCAGCGCAGGCTTGGCCGACACCAAGCGACCCATGAAGGCGTTGAACCCGAGATCGGTTGCCGGATCGGCCGCATCGAAGCGCGCGTACACGAGATACAACCCGGGACGAGCGAAGGCGTGCGCTGGGCACATTTCGATCAAGCGAGTCACCGCCGAAAATTTTCCACCCGGACGGAGCGTCTGCACCGCCGAGCGATCCGCCGGCGAACGGCGATCGGGCTGGGGATCGCAGTCGAAGATGCCATCCGGACCGCTCACCTCGTAGGTGATCATTTCACGGCGGAAGTACAAGTCTTGCTTGCGCGGCGCGCGGTTGATGAAGGATGTCGTCGCCGTCACCGCGCCCTCGTCCGTCGCGTCACTGCCCGAAATGCTCAGCTCGAGTCCAGGAGGCGGAGCGTCGGTTCCGGTGGGCAACTTGGCGACGGCAGCGAAGTTGGAGCCGAGCGTGAATGGAGTGCCGCTCAATTCTTTGATTCGACGCTCGCTGGTCTCGCTGCCCTTGGCCCCCGGCAATGAGCCTCGCGCTTCACTCGGCTCAGCCACGAACGGTTCGCTCTGCGGCCCCGGCTTTTCTTCGCGCTTACCCGCCTTCCACGTCACTTTTAGCTTCGGCGCCCAGCCGAAGCGCGCGCTCACCTGAGCCCCCTCAATCAGCGGCCAAGGCGTCTTGCCTAGGCAATACAGCCGCGGATCGAAGTTCTGCACCAGCCCCTCGCCCGGCTCCAACTTGATCGCGAGCGCCGCATCGACCGAGTTCGGAATGACCTCCGCCGGTAGACGGCAAAGCACGGGCTTGGGGGGCTTCTTCGGCTTCGCAGGCTTGCCCTTGTCGCTCGCAGAGCCGGGCTCAGGGGCCGGCAGTTGAACCTCCAGCGTCAGTAGCCGCGTGTCGAAGTCGACCACCGCCGCCTCCGTGCCGCGATTCACGACCGCAAACGCCCAGGGCAACTCCGGGCCAAGCTCGATGATTTCGAAGCGCAGCCCGAGCGGCGTCGCACCCGACCCCTCCCCGCTCTTGGCCACGAGGGCGTGCGCCACCGCCGGATCTACGGCGGGTGGCGCGCCGTCCTCGGTCTGCGTCACGGCAGCGGACGCTGGGCTCGCGTCGGCGGCGGCTGCGTCCGTTTTGCCTGCGTCCGCTTCGTTGTGGGTGGAACCAGCCGCTTCGTCACCCGTCAGTGAACCGGCCTCGATTACCGGCTTGCCGCCCGCGCAGCCGAGCGCAGCAAAGCACATTCCCAAACCGAGCGTCCAGCTCGCAGCTCGCATGCGGGCGGCGTAACATATCCCTCGTGCGCGGCCTATACCCGATCGTTGACCTCGACAGCTTGCGGGAGATCGGCGCAGCGCCTCAGACGGTCGTACAATTCGCAAAGCGCGTGCTCGCGGCACGCCCCCCCCTGCTTCAGCTGCGCGCCAAGCACGCGGGCATGCGCGACACGCTCGAACTCTTGCGCGCACTCCGGCCACTGTGCTCAGAGTTCGGCGCGCGCCTGATCGCCAACGATCGGGCCGATCTGGCGGTGTTGGGGCAGTGCGACGGCGTGCACATCGGTCAAGAGGATCTGCCGCTGCCCGTGGTGCGCCTGCTCGCGCCCGGGCTGCTCGTCGGTGTTTCCACGCACACGCTGGCGCAGCTTGCCGCCGCGCTCAACGAAAAGCCGGACTACGTGGCCTTCGGACCCGTGTTCGGCACGGCCTCCAAAGAGCGAGCGGACCCTTCGGTCGGCGTGGCGCTGCTGGCCGACGCACATGCGGCGGCGAAGAGCGCGGGGATCCCGTTGGTCGCCATCGGTGGCATCACGCTCGAGCGCGCGCCCCAAGTCGCAGAGCACTGTGAATTGGCGGCAGTCATCGCTGGGCTGCGGCCGGACCGAAGCTCACTCGAAGGCGTCAGCGAGGCGG
>Ga0302321_100000975_pt1 | contig 24539 bp, 20 predicted proteins | sample Fen_T0_1_FD_202505 | JGI IMG/M metagenome (GOLD analysis project Ga0302321, IMG submission 202505) | Peat permafrost microbial communities from Stordalen Mire near Abisko, Sweden - Fen_T0_1 | ecosystem: Environmental > Terrestrial > Soil > Wetlands > Permafrost | place: Sweden: Abisko...
CTCGAAACAGACGTGATGCGGCCTTCGGCATGGCGCGAGCTTTCGGAGGGCTTCAAAGGTCTCGGCCGCGTCGCCGAAGCGACGTTGGCACTCGCGCCGCTTCTGGCCATCAATGCGGCGAACGACTTGGAGCGCGCGACGCTGCACGCGCGTCCTTCACGCGCAGGTGCCGGGCACGCCGGGTCGTTCGATGTAAGCCAATTGCAAGCCATCGCACCGTTGCCCGCGGACGACGCAGCCACCGCTCTCTTGGCGCAAATTGCGGAGGGCCTGGGCAAGGTTCATCCTCCGGAGTTGGAGCGCTTTGGCGTCAGCCCCCGCGATCGCATCAGCGCCAAGTCCGGGCACCCGCTGCGTGCGCTCGCCGATCGCGTGGCCAACGTGTTCGGCGTCGAAGAATATGATCTGTACCTCCATCGCGCGTCGGGCGCGGCGATTGACGTCGAATTCAGCGATCCGGTTTCGGTACTCGTCCCGAGTGGCTTCGCGAAGCTTGGCGAGGGCCAACAGGTGTTCCTGCTCGCCCGTGTGATGGCCAACATTTCGCGTAACTTGCAGGCGATCGACCGGCTCTCTGCGGACGCCGTGGCGGTGCTCTTGGCCGCCACAGCACGCACCGTGGATCCGTCATTCGCCGCAGGTCTTGCCGACGAAGAGTTCTTGAACAACCACGCGCGGCGCGTGTCGCGTTCGCTGCCCTGGCTGGGGCGCGGCGCGGTGGAGGACGCTGCGCGAGCCTACATCGCCTCGCCGCGCTTGGACCCGACCGAATGGCTGTTTCGGGCCCGACTTGGCGCGCTGCGCGCGGCGTTAATCGTCGGTGACGACCTGCCCGGCAGCATCGGGCTATTACGTCAGACCGAAGGCGACCTTGCGGGGCTCACTGGCGCCGCATTGGCTCAGGGGATGCGCAACGTCCATGATCTATTGCGTTTCTGGGTCAGCGATCCGGCGCTCGCAGCGCGTCGCAAGCTCGGTATTCTGTGATTCAGAACGGGCTCTTGGCGCGCTCGGCCAAGAGCCCCTCGAGTGACGTCCACAGCGCGCGCACGCTTTGAAAGCGATCGTTCGGCTCGATCGCGAGCGCTTTCTCGACCCAAGCATCGACGGCACGCGGCAGGCTCGGCCGTAGCGCGTGCAGGCTGGGTCGTTCGCCTTTCATTGCCCAGCTGCAGATGTCCAGCACGCTGCCCTTGGGTGCCGGCGTTCGTCCGCCCAACGCGCGAAATACCAGCACGCCCAATGAGTAAACATCGGCCCGATGATCGAGGATACGCGAGATCCCTCGCCATGCCTCAGGCGAAATATAGCTGGGCGTGCCAGCGACCATGCCGTCCGCGGTGAGCGCGCTGGCGTCCAGCATCTTTGCCAGGCCGAAGTCGAGTAAGCGCACGCCTCCGCCGCGCGCGGCATCGACGATGAACACGTTGCTGGGCTTCAGATCGCGATGCACGATGCCCTGGCGATGGGCAGCCTCCAGCGTATCGACAATCGGCCGCATCAACTCCAGCAGCTTGGGTTTCTTGAGCCGCCCCCCGACGCGTTCGGCCTCGCCCAGGTAATCCTCGAAGTCTTTCCCGACCAAGACCTCCATCACCAAATATCGGCTGCCGTCCGGAGCGATGTTCAGGCCATGCACATAGACGGCGCTGGTCCCGCGCAGGCGAGCCATAGCCATCGCTTCTCGCTCGATACGCCGGCTGTAGTCCGGGTCGAGTGATTTTCCGTCGCTCAAGAACTTGAGCGCGACTTCCTCGCGCGTTTCGAGATCGCGGGCCCGATACACGATGCCGTGTGCGCCGGCGCCTAGCTTGTCCAAGATCCGGTAACGGTTGTTGACGACATCGCCGGGTCCGAAAGCCATGAGATGATCGGTAAGAATAGCCCAAGAGGGTACTTTCCGCCTACCGCTTGTGCCAAACTCGCCCGCGTCAGGCTCGTCAGGCTCGTCAGGCTCGTCAGGCTCGCTCGCATGGATTTCAAAGCATTACTTGGTCGCGCAACGACGCTCAGCGTGCGGCGGTTCACCCCGTCCGGCGCGTTCTTGGGCGATCCCGGGGATCTGGCCGCCGATGCGCCTTGTTTACTCTTGATCGGCTCGGAAATTCCGCTCGGGGCCCAGGTCGGGGACTTGCTCGACGTATTCGTGTACCTCGATTCCGAGGATCGCCCGCTGGCTACCACGCGCACGCCGAAGCTGAGCTTGGGTGAGGTCGCATTCCTTAGCGTGACTAGTTGCACGAGCTTCGGCGCTTTCGTCGACTGGGGCCTGGCCAAAGATCTGCTCGTGCCGTTCAAGGAGCAGACGCGCGAGTTACACGTGGGGTCGCGTGAGCCGATTGGCGTCTATCTGGACGATTCGGGCCGCCTCGCCGGCACGATGCGCGTCACCGAACGTCTCGATCTCGAGCCCGCGACCTTCACCCAGGATCAGTGGCTGGAAGGCGAGGCCTGGCGCAATGACCCTGAGGTTGGCCTGTTCGCGATCCTCGAACGTCGCTTTCTGGGCATGGTGCCTGCGTCTGAGCCGCATCGCTTGACGCGGGGCCAGGCCGCACGCTTCCGCGTCAGCCACCTGCACGCCGACGGCAAGGTAGAACTCTCATTGCGCGCCCATGCTCACGAGGAGCTGGAAAATGATGCGGAAACCGTGCTGCGCATCATTAGCAAGCCGGGCGCGTTGCCGGTCGGTGACCACTCATCACCCGAACAGCTGCGCGAGCTGTTTGGGCTGAGTAAGAAGGCGTTCAAGCGCGCCGCGGGGCGTTTGCTCAAACAAGGGTTGGTCTCGCTCGACCAGCAGGGCTGCCTGGTCAAGGTGCGCGCTCCAGGTTGATTCCGAGCCCACCCACCCGAAGCAGATCACGGGCGTGGCTGGCGGAAGCACCAAACCATCTGTTCGTTGGCGGTGTTGGGGGTGGCGGCCGCCATTTCCCAGCCGCGCATGCCTGCGGCGTTGGCCTTGAAGTTCAAGTCGTCGACGCTACTGGCCTCGAAGCAGAAGTACGACCAGCGTTGCTCGACGACCGCTGCCGCCTCGGCCTTCGGTATGCCATAGCGAGTCGAACTTGCGACGCAACCAACGATGAATGCGAGCGAAATACTGAGCCCAATCAAAAATCCGCGCATCACCGCATCTCGAACCAGCTACGCGCCGACTGCCAGGAGTTTTTTGTAGCGGCCGGGACGGCCAGGGTTGCTCGCTCCGGATTGTCACTTGTTCCTCTTGCATCTTGCCGCCCCGCTGAGGTAGACCCGGCGCGCCAGTTGGGACCTGATCGGCTTAGCGGCCGACCCCTGGTGACTCGCACGATGTAGAGTAAAGAGTGCCTGGGTTCTTGGGCCGATCCAAGAATGCCGACGTGGCGGAATTGGCAGACGCACGTGGTTCAGGTCCACGCGATCGCAAGGTCGTGGGGGTTCAAGTCCCTCCGTCGGCACTCAGTCTTTGGGAGCTCCGCTCCAGCCCGCAAGCGGGGCCCCACCTTCGGTTTTGGGGCCCCGGCCCCGAAACTGGAGTGACGTCTGAGCGAGCGCATCCGAGACGCTCGGCTGCCGCTCCGGGAGCTGGGGCCTAGCCTCGGTTTTGAGCCCCAGCTCGAATCCTCGAGCGACGGAAAATGAACAAAAGCAGAAGGCCGAGCAGGGTTACCGGCTCGGCCTTCTGACTCTGGGACTGACCTGACGGCGCGTGCTCAGCGCGCGCGCTTTTCGCCGCCGGGGGGCGGCAAGGGCGGCGGCATGCTCGCGCCGCCTGCTCCGGTGGGGCGCGGGAGGGGCGGCGGCGCTGGCGCGGAACCGGGGCGACGCACGCTCCCTCCTGTCGGAGGGGGTAGAGGGGCGGCAGCGGGTGGGGGACGCAGCGAGGGGTGCGCTTGTTCGTAGCGGTGGCGCTCTTCGAACAGCACGACCTTGATCAGTGAATCAACGTCGGCATCGCGAATCACTGGGTCATTGATATCGATGCTGGGATCCAAGAGCTCGATCAACGCGAGCAGTGCGCTCGACATCTGTGCGGGGTTCGGGAACGAATCGCGGATGCATAGCTCGCGCGCTTCGTCGGTCGAGGCGCTCAGCAACTCCGCGTACATGGACTCGATCGAGAGCAGTATAGGAGTGGTCAGCGCCTCGTGGTGGGGCGGCAAGCGGCTGATGCCCGCGAGCTTCTCCAGTACGCGACGGCGCGCCTCTTCTTCCGGAGCGGGCCGTTGCGCGTTTTGGATCAGCTTGTCCACGTCGTCTTCCGCGGCGGCCATTTCTGCCAGGCTATCTTCCGGCTTGCGTGGCGCGCCGCTCGGCGGCTTCGGCGGCGGCACCGACTTGCGAGCATCGGCGGTCGCCTCACTCGGGGCAGGTGGCCCCGATGAAGTGCGATTGCCCAGCCCGTTCGGGTTCGACGGGGGCTTGGCTTCGACCGGCGCCGGCACGACAGCCAAGAAACCCGCGGGCTTGGCTACGCGCTCCACGACTACCGACTTCCAGACGTGCTCGAGCGGCACATAACCCACGATTTGGGCAAGCGACACGCTATCCAAGAGCGCCTCTTCAGTCAGCGGCTTGCGCTCACGGCCGAGCTTCAACGCATGCGCCACGAGCTTCTGCAGTTCCTTGTGCGGTAAGCGCGTGGAGAGCATTTCGAAGCTGATGCCATCGGCGATGTCCGCCAACGAGATCAGGTCTTCGCGCAGGGCGTTCTCGAGGGTGAAGGTCATGCGGCCGATCGCGCGGTCGCGATTCGCTTCCGCGTTCAGCGTGGACCAAAATTCGTCTTCGACCAGGAACGACCAGAGGCGTGGTGCTTCCAGGTAACGTACCCGGTCGTCGGCTGGAAACAGCTCCAAGATCGCGGCGGCGTCGGTCAACCCTTCTTCGATTGCGATGCGCAGATCCTCTGCACCCGAAGTGGTCGACTTCTTGATCGCGATCTTCTGGTGGACACCGGCGGCTTTGACCAAGATCTCAGCGCGCAGCTCGTGGGCCGTTTCGAGCGCCACCATCAGGTCGAGGGGCTTGAAGTGCCTCAAGAAATCATCGGCAGTGCGAAAGCCTTGGGCCAAACTGTGGGCGAGGGCTTGAGCGAGAAAGCGTTCAGCTCCAGTCTTCAGGGAGGACTTGAATGCAACAGTGGTGTCGGTCGAGATTTTCCCCATGGGTGGTGGGGCATCGTACGAGCATTTGCGTGTCGTACCTCAGACCTTTTTGTAGGTCTTACGTGATCTGCCCCGGCTAGAACTTTGTGCGCTCAGTCCATGAATGCGGGCGGCGGCTTCGGCGGCCGCGTCATCGAAGCGATTGAGTGCCTGGTCGCGCTGTGCGGGGGGCAATCGCGTCCCGACGAAGAGCTCGCTCGGTCGAACCGAAAGCGCCTGCGCGAGTTTCGCGAAAAGGATTGGATCGAGTTGCCCAGAAGCGTTGAGCAGTAGGCTGCCGTCCAGGGCCAGCGCCAGGGGCGGCGCCGAGTGAGTGCGTTTCTTTGCCATGTGCGGTCTCCACTGCGAAGCGTATGCCAGGCGAAAACCGGGGAAATACGTGGGTTGGGGGTCTCGAAATGAGATGTTTGTCTCGACTTCGCTGTCTCGCAGCCGGCCGCTGGCCGGCGGCTGCCGGTCGGGGCCGGCTTTGGCCGGGATCGGGCGGCCCGGGTTGCCCGTGCCCGAGTCGGGTTATCCTCTGCCGGTGAGCTCAGACAACATTCCGAGGTCCGGCGGTTCGGCGGGTATCGCGCTGACCGCGATGCAGGTGGATGTCACGACCCGCCTCGGCTCGCATGCCCCTGCCACTGCCACCGGCTTCCCGACCTTGGACCGCATGCTCCACGGGGGACTGCGCAGTGGAATTGTGTTGGCGATCGCCGGGGCGCCCGGCGTCGGTCGCACGGCGTTCGCGCTCTTGATTGGCTACATGGCCGCGCGCGCCAAGGCCGGCGTGGTGTTCGCCAGCGCGTCCCTCGACGCAACTGAGGTCATGGCTCGCCTCGCCGCGCGGGCCCTTTACCGCGAGTACCCCGAGGTACACACGCCTTACGGCATGATCTGGTCGGGCAAGGCTTGGCAGGACGCCGCCACGCACCGAGCGGTCGCAGACTCCGTGGAAACCGTGGTCAAGAAGGTGGGGGCGCAGCTTCACCTTTACCGGGGGCGGGCGCTGGAATCGACTCAATCGCTGGCTGAGTGCGCCGCCCAGCAATGGTCCCGCCACGAACGCGCGGCGCTGGTTGTCGACGACATCGAGGCTTTTTCGGCCATCGGTGGCGGGACGCCTGCGCACGCTGCAGCGGCCAACAGCAGCATGGCGGGGCGGGTCACGCATGTCGCCTATGATTTGCGGCGCATCGCCGACCAGGGCTGCGCGGTGGTCTTCACGACACTGTCGCGGCATGCCGAGTTCGTCGCCCCCGCGGTCACGATCGCGGGTGAATTGCGCGCGCTCGCGCAGGCACCAGCCGAAGACGGGGCCCGCGCCATGGAGTTTTCCGTTTACAAGAATCGTCTCGGCGAGACCGGTAGCGTGCCCTTGCGCTTCATCCCGGGAGCGGGTCTGTTCGAGGAATCGAAGCCAAGCCCGTGACCACGGCCCCGCTCGGTTCGCGCTTCATTCTGCACGCAGACATGGACGCGTTCTACGCTTCCATCGAGCAACGCGATCATCCAGAGCTTCGGGGGCGGCCGGTGATCGTGGGCGCCAACTCACCCCGGGGGGTGGTCGCGGCAGCCTCGTACGAAGCGCGCAAATACGGGGTACGCTCGGCGATGCCCGGCTTTCGCGCGCGCGCACTGTGTCCGGAGGGCGTGTTCGTGGCGCCCAACATGGCGCGCTACGCGGAAATCTCCGAGCAGGTGCACGCGGTCTTCGGCGAGTTCACGCCCGAGATCGAACCGATCGCGTTGGACGAAGCCTTCCTCGACATCACGGGCTCGGAGCGGTTGTTTGGTGGGCCACTCGAGCTCGCAAGGCAGCTCAAGCAGCGCGTCCGAGAGCGGACCGAGCTAGCGGTGACAGTGGCCGTGGCACCCAACAAGCTGGTAGCCAAGATCGCTTGCACTCTGGCCAAACCCAATGGCTTGCGCGTCGTTGCCGCGCACGAAGTGCGGGCTTTGCTCGACCCCTTGGCCGTGCGTCGGCTGTGGGGCGTCGGTCCGGTTTTGGCCCAAAAGCTCGAGCGATTGGGGCTAAAAACCTTGGGCGATTTGGTGCGCTACGATGCGCATCAGCTCGCTCGCGAACTCGGCGATCGCGCGGCGCAATTGCAAGCGTTGGCCGCGGGTCAAGACACGCGGCCGGTCGTCTCCGAGCGCGCCGCGAAGTCGATCGGTGAAGAGAGCACGTTCGACGTAAACGTGATCGAGCGCGAGGTCGTCAGCGCGGCGCTCACCGCGCATGCCGACGAGGTGGCGCGCCGCTTACGACGTTCGGGCTACGCTTGCCACACGATCACGCTCAAGATCAAATTGGGCCAGTCGCGCACGCGCCGTGCCGCGCGCGTGCCAGGCGAAGAGGGCGACGAACCTGTCTACCCGTTGCTCACGCGCGCCAAGACTCTTCGGCTGCCGACCGACGACGGCCGCGTGATCCGCGAGGTGGTGCTCGAGCTCTGGGACGCGGCCAAAATCGCCGAGCCGGTGCGCTTGCTGGGCGTGTCAGTCTCTCAGCTCAGCTCAGTTCAGCAGACTCAGCTCGACCTGTTCACGGAGAGCACACGGCCCAAGCGCCAGCTCGGCGCGGCGCTCGACGCGATCCGCGAACGCTTTGGTCGGGGTGCTATCGGCCCCGCCGTCGGTCCCCTCCAAAAAGTGACGCCCAGCTTGCGAAAAAAACGCGGCGATTGAGCTAGAGCAGAAATGTTGGCTGTTTGGCCGGCACTTCGGCGAACTTGTTAACGATCTCCATTGGTTAATCGCTCAGGTGTGCCGTTGGCCGAAACCTGCGACCCCCACCTACTCAGGCTTACCTGTATAGGTTGGGCAGAAACCGCTTCGTCATAGGATTGCAATGAGAATCAAGCAGTTGTAAGAGGGCTGCCACCGTGACACGAAAGTCCGGGTTCACGGTGTTTGATGTGGGTTTCAAACTTGCATCCAGCTTAAATTGCTTAATATTTCTTAGTACTTAGCTGGTTCTCGAGACCTCGTGCCAAAGTGGCACGGTCCATGCTTAAGGGCCAGCGGGCGGAATCGCCCCACGTGATTGTGACTAACCTAGGTTATTCGGAGGAATGTTTATGAAGAAGCTAACTGGCTTGCTCGCAGTGGTCGCGCTCGGCGCGGGCATCGCGCTTGTGGGATGCGGAAGCGACGACGACACGAACCCGGCCAATACGGCTGGCGCTGCAGGCAAAGCTGGCGCCGGCGGTGGCTCTGGTAAAGCGGGCAACGCTGGCGGCTCTGGCAAAGCTGGCCACGGCTCAGCTGGTGAGTCGGCGGCGGGCGCTGCTGGCGAGCAGCCGACGGGCGGCGCGGGCGGCGAAGGCGGCGACGTTGCCGGCGGCGCTGGCGGCGATGCTGCGGGCGGCACTGGCGGCGACATCGGTGAAAACGGCGGTGCTCCGGCAGCCGGCGCGGCCGGCGCGGCAGCCTGATTTACCCTCGTTCTTCGGCCGGTGCGTACGCGCCGAGCCGAGGAACAACCATTTTGCAGATGCGACGGCGCGACGGGTTCCGGACCTGGCGCGCCGTCGTGTTTTGTCGGTGCCAGGCGAGCGCGCTAGGCTGCTGCATCTGATCATGATCGGCATCCTCCGAGTGAACGTGAGTCGTTGGGCAACGCTGGTTGGTGGCGGCGTAGCGGTCCTGACGACAGCCTGCGCCGGTCGCTTCGATCCCGCCAACTTCGAAGGCACGCGCGAAGCACGTCGCGCCGAGCCGGAAGCGCTGCTCGATCTGGTCGCGCGCACGGATGAGCTCGAAACGCTGGGCACCGTGCACGACAGCTGCATGCTGAGGCCCGGCTTTCGTCGCCTCGAACACGAAGCGCTGAGTGATGTCGACTGCTCGAACGAGCGGCTGTTGATCGCTCTCCACGAATCCGCGGCGAACGCGGGCGGGGAAGCGTTGCTCGGTGCACAGTGCCGCTCGAATCGCTTGGGCGCGACCGCACTCGAAACGTACGAGCTGTCTTGCGCGGCCGAAGTGGCTCGCTTTCGCAGCGGTGCCTCGGCCAACCTGCGCCCGCTCAGCGCGCCCCGCTCAGTCGTTCAAGGTACGCCGGCGCCGAGCGCCCGCGACGTCCAGCGCATCGACGAGCCCGACGCTTCGCTCGCCTTCCGCATCTCCTTGAATTTCGAGCCTGCGGTATCGAGCTTCGAGCGTCCCGTGCTGCGCGCTGCCGACGTTCACGAGCTTTCGCAGATGCCGTTGTCCCACAGACGCTTGGGCGATCTCGCCGCGAGGTGCAAAGACGGCTGCGACGAACGCGCGCTGCGCTACGGCGTGTTGATCGCGGCGGGCCGCTTGGGCGTGCCCGATGTGGTTGGCGTGCGCTGCTTCCGTTCGGCTCGCGGCGACTCATGCGTCGGCACCCTGGCAGCCCCCGAGCGCGACGAATAGCTCACGCTCTCTGCCAATCGAAGCGTATTGGAACGGCAATCGCGTCCAGCAGGCTCAGGCGCACGGGGCATTGCTCGGCTACCAGCTCGAGCTCCGCGCGGGCATCCGCCACGCTTAGCGTTGCGCGCGTCGGCAGCGTGATCTCGACTGCGAGCTCGGCAATGCGCCGGGGCGGGGCCGAGGTCATCTTTTTCTTCACATGCACGCGCATGCCTTCCAGCTGATAGCCGCGCTTCTTGGCCAAAATCCCCATGACCGTCGCAATGCACGTGCCGAGGCCCGTCGCCACCAAGTCGGTGGCCGAGAACGAGCCACCGAGCCCGTGATTGTCGACCGGCGCATCCGTTACCAACACCGCACCCGACGGACCGTGCTCGGCTCGGCACTGTAGATCGCCCTTATATTCGACGTAGATATCGACCACGCTCGGAACTCCTCGCGACCGCTTGCGACTATTCGCTGCTTCGGGCACAGATTCTGGCAAACTCCGGCGCGACCGCCCATGGAAATCATGCTTTTGCGACACGGCGAAAGTGAAGGCAACGCTCAAGGCCGGATGCAAGGTCGGCGCGACTACCCGCTCAGCGGGCTCGGCCGCGAGCAAGCCGCGCGCGCGGCAACGTTCATCGGCGCGAGCGGCTTGGCGCTGAACGCGGTCTACAGCTCGCCCCTGAGGCGGGCGTTCGAGACCGCCAGCATCCTGGCACAGACTGGCATCTGCCCAGAAGCGGTGGTCGATGACGATCTCCCGGAGATTGGCGCGGGATCGTTGGAAGGTTTGAACGAGACCGAGATCCGCGAAGCGCACCCCGAGTTCATGCACCGCCCGCTAAGCGAGACCGGAGATTTCGCCGCATATGGTGGCGAAAGCAACGCGGACGTCCAAGCACGGCTGACGCGATTGATGGCACGCCTCGAAGGGCGCCATCGCGCGCCTGAAGAGCGCGTGCTCTTGGTCGGTCACGGCGGGTTTCACTATCAATTGGCCAAAGCGCTTCTGTGCGAGCCAATCCCACGCGTGTGCATCCTCAAATTCGGCAATTGCACCGTGTCATTGCTGCGGATGCGCGAACGACGAGGCCTGTACATGGGCGAGCTCGTGTTCCACGTGCCGGTCGAGCTGATGGGCGGCACATCGGGAGAGGGCGCGGCGCGCTTATTTCGGTGACCGCGCTCACGCTGAATTTTGCCGCGGGCACGCTCGAGTTGCGCGGTGCTCTTCGCGACGGCCTCAGCCTCGCGCCGCACGCCAGTTGGGACGCGCGTAGCCGCTGCTTCCGTGCACCCGCCTTGGCCTACGCCGACCTGGTGCGGCTCTTGCACCGGGAGGGCGTGCCCTACGCGGACCAAGCGCGAGCCTATGTCGAGCTCGAGCGTGGCCTGAGCGTGTTGCGAGAGCCCCGGCCATTTCAAACGGAAGCCCTCAGCGCCTGGCGCGAGGCCAAGGGACGGGGAGTCGTGGTCTTGCCGACGGGCGCGGGCAAGAGCCACGTAGCGGTGTTGGCCATCGACGACAAACGGCGAAGCACGCTGGTCGTCGCGCCCACGCTCGACTTGGTCCGGCAGTGGTACGATCTGCTGCGCACCAGCTTCGCCTGTGAAGTTGGCATTGTCGGGGGCGGCACGTACGAAATCAAGCCACTGACGGTGACCACGTACGACTCGGCGTGCTTACACATGGACCACTTTGGCGCTCGCTTCGGGCTGGTGGTGTTCGATGAGTGCCACCACTTGCCGGGGCCGAGCTACGCGCTGGCAGCCGAGCTGTGCTTGGCGCCGTTCCGACTTGGCCTGAGCGCGACACCCGAACGCGCGGACGGCCAGGACGCCAAGCTCATTCGCTTGATTGGACCGACGGTGTACCGGAAGGACATCGTGGAGATGAGCGGTCCGTATCTGGCCGAGTACGAGACGGTGCGCGTCGAGGTCGATCTGAGCCCGGAAGAACGCGCGGAATACGAGCTCGAACGCGGCATTTATCTGGATTTCGTACGGAGCCACGGGATCCGTATGGGTAGCCCGCGCGGTTGGAACGATTTCATCATGCGTTCGGCGCGCACGGTCGTCGGCCAGCGCGCGATGCGCGCGTACCGGAGGCAGCGTGAGCTCTCGCTGGGTGCACAAGCCAAGCTCGACTACATCGAGCGCTTGCTCGAAGCGCACCGCAGCGAAAAAGCACTGATCTTCACCCAAGACAATCTAACCGCCTATGCCATCTCCAAGCGCTTCTTGATTCCGATCATCACCCATCAGACCAAGATCAAAGAGCGCAGTGAGATCTTGGAGCGCTTCGCCGACGGTCGCTATCGAGCGATCGCTACCTCCAAGGTACTGAACGAGGGGGTGGACGTGCCTGATGCCAGCGTCGCGATCATCATCAGTGGCAGCGGCTCGGTGCGCGAGCACGTGCAACGCCTCGGCCGAATTTTGCGGCGCAAAGGTGACAAATTCGCGACTCTCTACGAGCTCGTCTCGCGCAAGACGGGTGAGGTGTACACGAGCGATCGGCGGCGCGAGCACGCTGCCTACGGGGGCGGCTGAGCCGTGATTGGTCCGGATCTGGTCCGAGTCAGGAAAAAGAACGGCGTGCTTTCGTTGCCCAAGCCGTCGGCGGACGCCGTGCTACGTGCGCGAGCGTTGGCCCAGCAGGTGCTCCTGGCGCTGGCAGGGACAGTGAACGAGACGCGGCTCGCGGTCGAAGAGGCGCTGAACGAGCTCGAGAGCTCCCCCCAAGAAAAGAAATTGCTATTGGCCTTGCGAAAGTTGGCGTTGGACGACAGCGCATTCGACGGCAACGCCGCGCTCGACGCCCCGAGTCTTCGTCGAGAAGTGTTCTCCAGGGCGGTGCTGGCCCGCCAAGATCTAGCGATCGGGGCGCGCTTCGACCGCGATCTGGTCCTGGCCGAGACTGCGGCCGCCCTGGGCATCACCCCCGAGGCCCTCGATGCCGGGTTGTACTCCGATTTGCGCAGTGCGGAGCGGCTGCTCAAACCGCCGCCGTACGATGCCGACGGCTTGCTCGCTCGCCACGCGCGCGCCGAAATCCAAGCGGTCTTGTTGTGCTCGGTGCGGGTCGTGGTCGACGTGCGGTGCGCGACTGCCGATCAGTATCGGATGCTGTTTCAAAAATTGAAATTTCGGCAGCTCTTGTTTCAAATGGCGGCCCGCGCCGGCGGCGGTTATCGGATCGAGATCGACGGTCCGTACAGCCTGTTCGAGTCCGTGACCAAGTATGGCCTCGAACTCGCGCTACTACTGCCCGCGCTCGAAGCTTGCGACAGTGTGCAGCTCGTGGCCGATCTGCGCTGGGGGAAAAAGCGCGATGCGCTCTCGTTTTCCCTGGAGCTCACGCAAGCTCGCAGTGTCGAGCCGAGTCCACTGCGCGATGAAGTGCAGGCGCTGCTCGAAGCCTTCCAAGAGAACGAAAGCTGGCGCGCACAGGCTGCCCAAGAGGTGCTGGATTTGCCGGGCATTGGCTTATGTGTGCCGGATCTCTGCTTCATCCATCAGGGCACCGGTGAACTCGTCTTGTGCGAGGTGCTGGGCTTTTGGAACCGTGCCGCAGTTTGGCGACGCATCGAACTCGTCGAACAAGGCCTCTCGAGCAAAATCGTGTTCGTGGTCAGTGCGCGACTTCGGGTCAGCGAAGAAGTGTTGGACGGCGCGGATTCGGCCGCGCTGTACGTGTACAAGGGCGCGATCAATCCCAAGGCCTTGCAGCGTAAGCTCGATCAGCTCGCGGCCGCCCCGAACGCGGCTCCACAGACTACGGCGCGGGCTCCGGCGAGGGCTGCCCCACGCGCTGCGCGAAAGAAGTGAGCAGGCGCGATGCGATCGACGACACCACGCGATTTGAGCGGACATTGTCCGCGCTGCCTCTTGCAGTTCGAGATCTGCGTGTGCGACGTGCTACCGCGTGTCGACGCGCGCACCGAGATCGTGCTGATCCGGCATATTACCGAACAGCTTTCGACCAGCAACACTGGCCGCTTCGCGGCGCTCGCGCTACCCAAGTCGCGGCTGCTCGCCTATGGAGGTGGAGAAGCGTTCGACGCGACGCCGCTTCGCGCGCCTGGGACCGCGCTGCTCTACTGCAGCGGCCCTGCGCGCCCGCTTTGCTTCCTGCCCGAGCGGCTGATCGTGCTCGACGGCAGCTTCCGACAGGCCCGGCGGATGTACAAACGAGTCCCCGAGTTGCGCGATCTGCCCGAGTTCAGTCTGCCGGCACCGCGGGTCGCACCTACTCGGTTGCGCCAGCCGACGCAGCCCGAGGGCATGTCGACGATCGAAGCGATCGCCGCGGCGCTGTCCGCCCTCGAAGGTCCGGAGCTTGTTGCGCCGCTCTGGGCCCTGCACGCAGAGCTGGTCGGCCGCGCTGACCGCATGCGTGGCCGCAAGCGGCAGATCGTGGCTTCGGGGCCATAAAACGTGGGCCAAATCCGCACTGCCTCAGAACGGGCCACCGGGCCGCCCAAGTCCGGCCGGCCGCCGCAAGTGCGAAATTTTATGCAACAAAGGCGCGACAATCGCCCACGAATGCGGTAGGAACCGGCCCTCAAAAGTTACTTGGTCCGGGTAGCTCAGTCGGTAGAGCAGTGGATTGAAAATCCACGTGTCGTCAGTTCAATTCTGACCCTGGACACCAAAATATCGCCTGTGCGTGCGGGTGGGAAGTTCGGGAACCCTGTCTACCGAGCGACCCACAGCGGCCTCGGCACCCGCACCTATTGTCGATCGACGAAGCCATTTGGCTTCTGATACCGATCGAACTGTTCGTAATAGCGGTATGCCTCGCACCGCTCCGCTTTGGATTCTGCTCCTCGGGTCAGCTGCTCTGTTCAGCGCCTGCGGTAGCAATCCCGCCGTCACGAATCCGGGAAATGGATTCGACGCGGGAACTGACAACGATCAGGACGCCGCGGCCGGCGCGAAGGGCGACGATGGCGGCGGGCTCGATGTTGGCAGTGCCGGCGCATCCGACGGAATGACCGAACCGCTCACCGTGAAAGCGGAGACCTCGGTCGTGACGGTCAACCTCGGCTCTCCGTTACCGAAGGTCGCCGTGACGGCGTTTATCGGTGCGGTTCCAGCCAAAGCGGCTTGGAGTGTGGACCACGGCGATCTTGCGAGCGTCAGTCCTGGTGTCGGTTCCGAGACGGCGTTCGTTCCCAGTGGCACTGCGGGTGGCCAGGTCACCGTGACCGCGGTGGTGGGCAAGCAGCAGGCCCATGTCGTGATCACCGTTCAGATTCGGGGTGCGCAGAATGGTGCGGACAGCAGCATCCCTGGGCAAGCTTTGCAGATCCCGAGCAGCGTGGGCAAGCTCACCGAGGGCGGAGGGCCCGGCGGAGTTGGCGGCCAAGGGCTCGGCGCACCGATTACGGACAAAGGTGTTCTCGGCGCGCTCGACGATCCCGGTTCGGACGGCAGCGCCTTGAACCTCAAGCTCGTCTACCCCTACGACGGCACGGTGTTTCCACGCGGCGTACTCGCGCCGCTCGTCGCCTGGGACTGGAGCAAGGGTGATGCGGACGCGATCAAGATCGACCTTTCGACGAAGAGTGGTTCCTTTCAATGGTCAGGCAGTTTCGGTCGACCGGCGATCTTGGCTGACACCGGCGGCAAATTCGTTCAACACCCGATTCCTCAGGATGTGTGGGAGCGGGCTTCGAATAGCGCGTCTGGAAAGGCAGATCCACTGACCGTGGCCGTCACCGTAGCGAGCGCAGGGGCAGCGTACGGACCAATTCAGCAACACTGGGTGATTGCCGATGCGCGCCTATCCGGGATCATTTATTACAACTCCTACGGCACGCAGCTCGCCAAGAACTACGATGGGGCGGTTGCGGGGGACGGCAAGTTTGGTGGCGCCACCCTCGGTATCCGGGTGGGCGACACCGCACCGACGCTCGTGGCTGGCAGCGACGGAGGCAAAGACAAATGTCGGGTCTGTCACTCGGTCTCTGCCGACGGGTCGCGGCTGATTAGCGCGTATATCGATGACGGCGGTGCGTCAGCCTACGCGCTCAAAGTGAACGGCACCGTGGACGAGACGACGATGGGCGTCTACGCGGAATTCCCCGGCATGTATCCAGACGGTAGTCTCGCCCTTTCCGGGAAAGGCGAAATCCTGCAGTTGCCCGAGGCTGCCGCCCCCGTCGCCTCGACGGGGCTGAGCGACATCGCGACCCAAATCGGAACACCGATGTTTTCGCCGGACGGGAAGCGGGTTGTCTTCAACCCAGTGAGCGGGGGATCGCTCGCGAATCCGAAGCAAAAGCTGGTCGTCGTCGACTTCGATCGGCAAACCCTCGAGTTTTCGAGTCCGTTCACCGCGGTGGACTACACGGGCCAGCCAGCAGAAACGCGCCCGGGATGGCCAGCGTTCTTCCCCGACGGAAAGTCGATCGTCTACCACCATCAGACCAAGGCAGGCCTCGACGGAAACGACCTCGGGGATCTGCGGACTCGAAAGGGCGCTCTAGCGCGACTCTATTGGAACGGATTGAGCGGAACCGAACCGTCGACCCCTCTGGATCGGTTGAATGGCCTCGACGAGAACGGCAACTCCTATCTCGCGCCCTTGAGCGCTCCCGTGACTCTGACCTGTACCGGAGACGGCAAGGGCGTGGGGAATATCCAAGCCAGTCACGAAAGCGACGTCGATTTGAACTATGAGCCGACAGTCAATCCGGTGTCCGGCGGCGGCTACGCTTGGGTCGTGTTCACGAGCCGCCGACGCTACGCACACGTGGCGACCATTCCGCCGTTCTGCAGTGATCCGCGCGGAGTCGATCTGCTCGCGAACATCACGCCCAAAAAGCTTTGGGTGGCCGCCATCGATCTGGATGCGAAGCCGGGTAAGGATGCCAGTCATCCCGCCTTCTACCTGCCTGGACAAGAACTCTTGGCCGGGAATTCCCGAGGCTTCTGGGTGCTCGACCCATGTCGCTCCGACGGCGCTTCGTGCGCCACCGGTGACCAGTGCTGTCAGGGCTTCTGCCAGCCAGATGCCGACACAGGCGCGCTGGTCTGCGGCGCGAAGCCACCCCAGTACTCGTGCTCGGGGTTACAAGAGAAATGCTCGACCAGCGTGGATTGCTGCGACAAGAACCAGAGCTGCATCGGCGGGTTTTGCGGGCAAGTCGTGCCGAAGTGAAAGGGCGTTGCCCTCTTTGAGCAAGGCACGTCGAAGCTCGGTTTTCGGCTAGGGAGCGCCCCTCAGCTTCCTTGAGGTCCGTCCTCCAGGCAACCGATTGGCGTTGGAGAAATCCGGGTGCAATCATCGCCTGATGACCGCGCCGAAGACTGTCGAAGCCACATCCCCGACTTCCGCGTTTGATTGGGTCGCTGCGCGTGGCGAGAAATGGCGCGATCAACTCGACGGCATGGAAGCGACGCTTGCGCCCATCGACGAACCTCTGATCGAGGCGCTGGTGCTCGAGCGGTCGTATCGAATTGCCGATCTGGGCTGTGGCGGCGGTGGCACGACGCTGGAGGTTCTGCGCCGCGCGCCGCTCGGCAGCATCGTTCACGGCTTCGATGTCTCGCCCGCGTTGATCGAGTCGGCCCGGGCGCGCACACCAGCCGATGAACGTGCGCTCGCGTTCGCGCAGGTGGACGTATCATCGGCCGCAGCTGTGCCTGATCAACCGTATGACCGACTGCTCTCGCGCTTCGGCATCATGTTTTATGACGATCCGACGGTAGCCTTTGCGAACTTGAGCCGCTGGCTCGCTCCTGGCGGTCGTTTCGCCTTCGCGGTCTGGGGCCGACCCGCCGATAACGCTTGGACGTCGCTGGTGCGCGACGCGGCCGCCGAGGTCATCGATCTGCCGATGCCTGATCCCGACGCTCCGGGTCCATTTCGTTACGCCGAGACGAGCAAGCTGCTGGCGCTGCTCGATCGGGCAGGCTTTGCTGGGCTCGACGTGCGCGATTGGCGCGGAAATCTTCCGATCGGCGGCGGCCTACCGGCAGCTGAAGCCGCGGAGTTTGCCTTGAGATCGTCTTCGACCGGCGAGTTGGTTTGCGAAGCGGGTGAAAAGACGTTCGACCGCGTGCGCGACTCTCTGGCGACGCGATTCGCTCAGCATCGAGAAAATGGCGCGGTGCGCTTGAGCGCGTCCGTCCAAATCGTCACTGGCGTGCGTGCGGGGTTCGGTTGAAAGCGGTCGATGAAGAAGGTCCGCCGTAATCAGCGCCGTGAGTTCAGCGCTCGGCCACGTGCCGAGCGGGTGAGCCGTCAGGCGACTTCCAGAATCCGTCCGACCGGGGGCAGGGGAGCGCGGCCGCCGAACAGGCGTAGGCCGAAACAGCGTCGTTCGCCTTCGGGTTGGCCCCAGATCTCTTCGTGGGCGATGTGTTCGAGCACGACGAAGACTTGACCCGTGTCTTCGTCTCGCGCCCAAGAGATGTCTTCTGGGCTTTCACCGGAGCAAACCATCACGCAGTGGTCGTCGTGCAGGTGTCCTTCGACGCGAATCTTCGACATCCTTCGGTATCTATCGAGCCTGTGCGATGAGGGTCAACTTCTCGCAAAAATTCGGTAGGAGCGTGTGGGTGGAGCGCGAACTTCGCCGCCGGGAGCTGCGCCAGGCTATGATGCTCGGGTGGGCAGTTCTCCTCCCGGGTTGCAGCAGAATCCGTATGCGACGGAAGCATACCTGCACCAGCTCTTACATAAGGCCACGGCCGCGGGTGCACGCGACGTCCACTTGAAAGTGGGCCAGCCGCCGGGCGCGCGCGTCCGCGGCTCGCTCGTGTTCTTTCGGCTCGACAAGATCCGCCCGGAGGACACCGAGGCAGTCGTCAGGCACCTAATCCGTGATCCCGCAATCCTGGCCAACCTGCCTGCGCTACGCGAGTACGACACCTCGTACGAGGTGTACGGCATCGGACGTTTTCGCGTGAACGTGTATCGTCAGCGTGCAACGCTGGCGGTGGTGATGCGCGTGATTCCGCATCAGGTGCCGAGCCTGGAGTCGCTGGGAGCCCCCGCGGCGTGTCGCATGCTGGCCGAGAAGGACCGCGGTCTCGTGCTGTGCGTTGGAGCTGCCGGCAACGGAAAGACGAGCACGCTGGCGGCCATGCTGGACTACATGAACCACCACATCGCGCGTCACATCGTGACCATCGAAGATCCGATCGAATACATCTACACGGACGACAAGTGTTCCGTCAGCCAGCGCGAGATCGGCTACGACACGCAGAGCTTCGCAAGTGCGCTCCGCGCTGCCTTGCGCCAAGATCCGGACGTGATTCAAGTGGGTGAAATCCGCGACGCCGAGACGATGGAGATCGCGCTCAAGGCCGCAGAGACCGGGCACCTCGTGCTTTCCACACTGCACACGCCCGACGTCGCGCGCACCATGAACCGCATCATCGCGCTGAGTGACGGTGAGTCCGATGATTTGCGCGAGCGTCTCGGGGATTCGTTGCAAGGCATCATCGCGCAACGCCTGCTCCCGAGAGCCGACGGTCAAGGCATGGCGCTGGCGGCCGAAGTCTTGGTCTCCACCGGTTCCGTTCGCGAAACCATCAAGCGACCCTTGGGCAATCCGTCCCTCAAAGAGCTGATGGATGGCGGTCAGACGATGTACGGCATGCAAACCTTCGAGGCGCATATCAAGGCGCTGGTCCGGGATGGCATCATCGAGCGCGAAGTCGGTCGCGCTGCGATGGGCTTTTGAAGCGCAGACCCGAATGCGCATTTGCTGCGCAAGATCTGACGCAGTGCGAAACGTGTGCTCAATCTGGACTCCCCGGCCGGTTGACGCTAAGACCGCACGAGCATGTCCGACCTGAGCTCGCCCGTCCGTCACGATTGGTCTTTGAAGGAGATCCGTGCGATCCACGATCTGCCACTGTTCGAGCTCGTCGATCGCGCGCGCGCGGTGCACCTGGCCTTCCATGAGAAGGAGAAGGTCCAGCTCTGCACGCTGCTCAGCGTGAAGACCGGTGGTTGTCCGGAGGATTGCGCGTATTGCCCGCAATCATCGCACCACGAGACGAAGGTCAAGGGCGAAGCCATGCTCAAGCTCGATGAGGTCATGACGGCGGCGCGCGCCGCCAAGGAACACGGCGCCACCCGCTTCTGCATGGGTGCGGCCTGGCGTGAAGTGAAGGACGGCCCCGCCTTCGACCGCGTGCTGGACATGGTGCGTGGCGTGAAGGGCCTCGGGCTCGAAGCCTGCGTCACGCTCGGCATGTTGAACGAGGGGCAAGCGGCCAAGCTCAAGGAAGCCGGGCTGGACGCGTACAACCACAACCTCGATACATCGCGCGAAAATTACAAATCGATCATCTCGACTCGCACCTACGATGACCGCTTGAAGACGCTGAAGAACGTGCGCAACGCGGGCATCACCGTGTGCTCGGGTGGCATCATCGGCATGGGCGAGAGCATCGACGATCGCTGCAGCATGTTGCTCGAGCTCGCGCAGCTTCAACCGCATCCCGAGAGCGTGCCGGTCAACGCCCTGGTCCGAGTCGAAGGCACGCCGCTGGCCGCTTTGCCCGCGATCGATCCGCTCGATCTCGTGCGCATGGTGGCGACCGCCCGCATCACCATGCCGCGCTCCAAAGTACGGCTGAGCGCCGGGCGCAGTGATCTGCCGCGTGAGGCACAGTTGATGTGCCTGTACGCCGGCGCGAACAGCATCTTCTACGGAGACAAGCTGTTGACCACGCCCAACCCGGACACGGACGCGGATGTGGATTTGATCCGCGCGGCGGGTCTCAGCGCGGAAGCGCCCGCTCCGAGCGCTTAGCTCGCGCCAACCGCTTGGAGCGTCCGCACCAAGCGATCAGTCCAAGCCCGAACGCCCACAGCGCGAGCGGACCGCTCGAAGGCGCTTTGCCGCCGATGGTCGACGCGCAACACCCGGTCTCGGGTTCGCCGCACTGCGTGGAGAAGCCATGCCGTGGCACGCCGACAGGATTGCCCGGATCGGCCGTCGTGCGATCGGGCGGCAGGGACGCGCAGATGGCAGCAATGTCGTCGTCCTCCAGCGTGGTCATGCCCACCTTATATTGGGAGTACATCGTCGCGCTGCCGTTGCTAGAGTGCGAGAGCCCGAGAAAATGGCCGATCTCGTGGGTCAATACGGCATTCAAGTCGACGGCGCCGGCATCGCCCTGGCCCGGACCGAGTACGAACGTCGCCTGGTTGCTATTGAGCTCGATGTTCGCGTCGTAAATTTCGCCTGAATCCGGGTTGAAGAAGACCGTCGTCAGGGCCAGTGTTTCCGCCCCCGTGTTCATGTACGGCCACTCGCTATCGTGGAAAGTGATCACGTTCTGATTGGGCTGGGATTTGTTGTATTCCGGTTTGGCGCACTCGACCGGGCCGAAATCCTTGAGTTTGATGCTCGGACCGTGAGAGTCGTCGCATGCAGCGTCCACCCAGCGTTGAAAGGCGTTGCTCACGACCGTGAGTAGCTGGTCGTAGCTGATGTCAGCCAGTTTCGAGCCGTCCCGCTGCACGTCGAACGACACGACCGAGCTGGCCCAGAACAGCGGTTTACCGCCCACGCGGCAGCCGGTCTCGCTGTCGGTAGTGCAGTACTTATTGGGATCGCAGGCGGTCGCGCTATTGGCGCAATCCCGACTGGGATCGCAGGTGTACGTCAGGCAATACGCATACGAATGAGCCGAGAGCGCGAAGGCAAAGCTTGCGGCCGCCAAGCGAGGCAGCAGACGAAGGCCGCTCAACGGCGTGCTCCGAGGATCAGCGCGCGCGCTTCGGTGAACGGTTTGCCCGTCAGTTGTGCGACCGCCGACGTGGCGCCGCCGACCAGCTGCGGCATGTTTCGACTCAGCCTCAAGCGCGGCGTGCCCGCGCCATCGATCGTGATCGGGTAGTGGCCTTGGGCCATGCCTGTGACCACCTCGACACCGTTGGGATCGATCATCAGAAACACTAGGCAGGTCTCGTGCAGCACGAGTTCCGCCTCACCGTGCACGATTTCGCCCAGGTCTGCGACGCGCCCACCGAGTGTGCGCACCAAGGTTTCCGAATCGCCGCTCGGACCGTGAATCGAATCGTCGATGCGCATCCGCGAGTAGGTGACGATGTGCCGAGCGCCGCCGATGTCCTCCGAGCGTGCGAAGCTATCGAGCGCCGTAGCGCGCGCGACGCGCGTGCTGCGACGAACGAGATCCGGCAGGCTCACGGCGCGCGCCGTCGTGGCGTGAGCGACATTGGCCGAGGCCAGCGTCGCAGCAAATATCCCCATCAACCCCAGGCTCTGCCGACGATCCATCGACTGAGAAAGTTAGCACAGGGTGTGGATGCTGGTCAGACCGGCCCGGCGATCGGTCTGGCACCCAACGGCGGTCCGTTTGGTGGGCACGGGCGTGCAGCTGCAGCGCGCTCAACCTACCGGCAAGCCGTCCAATTCCAGGCGATTTGCGGTTTACTTCATTATGCCCGGGGCTGAGCTATAACAACGCCTCGCCCCGCCGGTCCTAGCCGATGTGTGACCCTGCGACCCCGCCACCCACAAACTATGCCCCCCGCCACTGAAAGAGCAGCGTTGCTCGAACGTACAGCCCCAGGTCTCGTCGAGGAACTCAAGACCTACCTGGTCCGTCATCGTGTGGCCGTCGAGTCCATGATCAGGCCTGGTGGCCCAGAGGCTGGCCTCGAAGCGGCGGCGCGTTATGCCAAAGCCTTCGACGGCCTGCTCTGCTCGCTATTCAAGGCAGCCGAGAGCACGATGGTTAAAGCCGGCACGTGGCAGAACGTGGGGCTCGCTGCGGTCGGCAGCTATGGCCGAAACGAGCTCGGATATCATAGTGATCTGGATGTCCGGCTGATTTCGGCAAGCAAACCGGAGAAGGTGCGCGCCGTCGCAGAGGCGCTCTTGTACCCGCTCTGGGATGCCGGGTTGAGCATCGGACATCAGGTGGTGATGGGCACCGACCTACTCGACCTGGCGAAGAATGATTTGCCCACCGCCACCACGCTGCTGGACTGGCGTGTCCTGACTGGTGACCGCACCAGTTCCGAGAAGATGCTGACCCGCGCCTTCGAAGGCATCTTCGGCATCAGCAACATTAAAAAGTTTCTGGATCGTCTCGAAATCAAGGCGCATGAGCGATCGGAGCGCTTCGGCGGCTCGGTCTATTTGCTCGAACCGGACGTCAAAAATGGCATCGGCGGTCTGCGTGATCTGGACCTCGCGCATTGGGCGGCGCGTGCCCGCTGGCGCGTCACCGATCTGTCGGAACTCGTCCGCATCGGCGTGCTGCTCCAGCGCGAATGGCAACAGATCGAAGCCGCACGCGCACTGTTGTGGCGCGTGCGCAATTTGCTGCACTTGCAAGCCGGCCGGCGCTCCGACCGTCTGAGTTTCGATCGCCAGGAGTCTCTGGCCGTGGACCTCGGCTATGGCCCCGGGGGCGCCGGCGTCGAGGCCTTCATGAGCGACTACTACCAGAAGGCGCGTACCATTTCTCAGGCGCGCGAGTTGGTGCTGGCACGCGCGGCGCCGCCGCCCAAGCGCCGCCCGCGCGAGACGTCGATCGGCAAGGGTCTGAAGTTGACCAACGATCAGGTGTCTTTCGAAGACGGCGCAGCGCTCGAGCAAGAGCCGGCGCTCGCTCTGCGGCTGTACGACGAAGCGGTGCGACGGGATCTGCCGGTCTACGGTTTTGCCCGGGATTTGGTAGCCCGCGCCGTGACCTCACCCAGCTTTTGTGAGCGCCTGCGGCAGAGTGAAGAGGCCGCCCGCTTGTTCGTGCGCCTGGTGACGGTGATTCAACGCACGAAGTTGCGCGACGAATCCGTGGTCAAGGATTTGCACGACGTGGGCTTGCTCGTGGCCATGGTGCCCGAGTTTGCGCCGGTCGTTGGGCGCGTGCACCACGACGTGTACCACGTGTACACGGTGGACGTGCACTCCGTGGCCGCGGTCGATCGACTGCGTGAGTTGTGCCGCGGTGAGCTGGCCGCCGAGCATCGTCTGGCGTCGCGCTTGGCGGCGGAAATTTCGCGGCCGAACGTGCTGTTCTTCGCTGCGCTCCTGCACGACATCGGCAAGGACATCGGCGGCAAGAGCCACGACGAGCGCGGTCGTGAAATGGCGCGTGGGATCCTCGAGCGGTTGGGTTTGCCAGAGACCGACATCCGAGAGGTGCAGCAGCTGATCTGGAAGCACCTGCGCATGTATCACGTGGCCACGCGCCGCGATATCGACGACCCGCGTACGCTGGAAGCCTTCTGCGAAGAAGTGCACGGCCGTGAGGGGCTGCGTGAGCTGTACATCCTGACCATTTGTGATGTGTCTACGACCAGCCCGACCGCGCTGACTAGCTGGAAGTCGCGCGTTCTGGAGGAGTTGTACGTGAGCGCCGATCGCCAGCTGAGTACTGGCAAGGTCGAGCGTGGTGGCGAGCGTACCGAGCACATCCGCGCTGAAGTGCGCGCGCTCTGCCCGCAGCGCGGCGAGCTCGAGTTCCTCAATCACTTCTTGGCCACGATGCCCGACCGTTATTTGTACAGTAACGATCCGCAAGACATCGTGCGCCACTCGCGCTTCGCGCGCCAAGCGCAGATGCAGCACGTCAACGTGACGGTCATGACCACGGCCACGCCGTACGTGGAGCTCGGCTTCATCGCCGACGATCGCCCGGGGCTCTTGGCGATGATCACTGCCACCTTGGCCGCCGCTCGCTTCAAAGTGATCAGCGCCCAGGTTTACTCCTGGGTCGATAGCTTCGGTCGCACGCGTGCGCTCGATTTGTTCTGGGTGCGAGCGGGCGAGACCACCGATTCGGTGACCGGATCGCTCGCGCGGCTCGATCGCGACTTCAACCGGCTGCTCAGCATGGAGCTTTCGCCTTCGGAGCTGGTCACCGGCGGCGCGCGGCGCTCGAGGCTATCCGACCGGCCGACGCCAAAAGTAGCGACCGAGGTCAACATCGACAATCGCTGCGCCACCGATCACTCGGTGATCGAGGTCACGACCAAGGACCAACAGGGGCTCTTGT
>Ga0302321_100000980_pt1 | contig 24431 bp, 13 predicted proteins | sample Fen_T0_1_FD_202505 | JGI IMG/M metagenome (GOLD analysis project Ga0302321, IMG submission 202505) | Peat permafrost microbial communities from Stordalen Mire near Abisko, Sweden - Fen_T0_1 | ecosystem: Environmental > Terrestrial > Soil > Wetlands > Permafrost | place: Sweden: Abisko...
TTAGAAGCGCCGCGGACGCGAAATGGTGCGCGCGCGACGTGAATCGCATCCTCGCTAGTTGGTCAAGACTTTGTCGATGGCTGAAAGTTCGTCGCTTGAGAATGAGAGATTATTGATCGCGCCCATATTGTCATCGATTTGACTCGTTTTGCTGGCGCCGATGAGCGCCGTAGTGACAGCGGGTTGGCGTAACACCCAGGCGAGTGCCAATTGGGCAAGTGTTTGGCCGCGTTCACGGGCAATAGCATCGAGTTGCTTCGTCCTGGCGAGAAGTTCGGGTGTGATCTGGTCGGGCTTGAGGAAACGTGGATCACGGACCGCGCGGGCATCGGCGGGCAAGCCCGCGAAATAGCGATTGGTGAGCATGCCCTTGGCGAGTGGTGAGAAGACAATGGAGCCGATGCCTTCGCGATGTAGTAGCTTGAAAAGGCCTTGTTCAGGGACGCGTTCGAGCATGCTGTAACGCGGTTGGTGAATGAGGCAAGGCGTACCGAGTCGGCGAAGGATGGAGACGGCGCGCGAGGTTTGTTCTGGGTCGTAATTGGAGAGGCCAACGTAGAGTGCTTTGCCGGAGCGGACGGCTTGGTCGAGAGCGCTCATGGTTTCTTCCAGTGGCGTGTCGGGATCGGGGCGATGGCTGTAGAAAATATCGACGTAGGGCAGACCGAGGCGGCGGAGACTTTGGTCGAGGCTGGCGAGAAGGTATTTGCGTGATCCGAAATTGCCGTAAGGGCCGGGCCACATATCGTAGCCAGCTTTGGTGGAAATGATGAGTTCGTCACGATGCCCAGCAAGATCTTCGCGGAGCACGCGGCCAAAAGTGGTCTCGGCGGCGCCGGGAGGCGGACCGTAGTTGTTGGCCAGGTCGAAGTGAGTTATGCCGCGATCGAAAGCGCGCAAAATAAGTGCTCGCGAGTTGGCGTAATCATCAGTCGCGCCGAAGTTATGCCAAAGCCCGAGCGACAGCAGCGGAAGCTTGAGGCCGGAGCGCCCGCAGGTGCGATAGAGTTTGGGATTATCGTAACGAGTCGGAGCGGCGGTGTAAGGCATGGAAAAAACTTGGGTGGGTTCGGATATTTTGAAATGGAGCTATTGTCATTCTGAACGAAGAGAAGAATCGAGTGGGTGCTCTTCGAAGCGCGCAAAATTTTACCTCGTGGGATTCTTCGCGAGGATCAGAATGACAGAATGGATTGATGCCTAAATTCCTCGATGGCCACAGCAAAAGCGCTCGGTTTAGCTTGCGACCTAATAGATCGAAGCAAGTATTCTAATCGAGGATTAGAGCCACTTGAAATTAGTGAAGTGGTTTTTCGCGAGAAGGTTAAAATAGGGGATCGGTATTTACGAGTGCTTTGGGTCACCGTTGGAGCAATCCAGTGAATAGTTCCCCTCTTTGGGCTAGATTGACATGCAAATAAGTGTCCTCTGACTCGGCGGCTGGTGGAGTAACTCTGTTTCTTATGAAATCCCTGCATCGCGTTCCGTCGTCGTCGCATTGCCTATCGACTGTGTTGAAAATTGTTTTCGGGTTGTCGTTGGTTGCCTCTCTCTCAGGGCAAACCTCGATTACCCCTGCGACCCGCGAGGTAGGCGCCGGAATCGTACCTTATCAGGTGCTAGTTTCATCGACGACGAACTGGACTGTATCCACGCCCGCGACCTGGGTGACGTTTTCGCGCACCAGCGGTTCGACGGACGGCAATCTCATGATCACGGCGGCTGCCAATACAACCGGAGCCGACCGCACGGCCACGATCACTGTGGGTACTGCGACGCATACGCTGACACAGCGGGCGGCGAGCGTGGTGCTTCAGGAATTGTGGGGATTCGGGCAGGCGCAAATGGGTCAGCTCGGTGATAACGTTTTAAACCAGCGACTCTCGCCGGGCCCAATAATTGCCGCGAATGTGCAGTCGGTGGCTTCAGGATCTGATTTTAGCTTAATCGTAAAGACCGATGGGAGCCTGTGGGCCGTGGGCAGTAATTCTTACGGCCAGTTCGGCAACGGGACGACAAACGACTCAGCGACCGCGCCCGTACAGATTTTGTTGAGTGGAGTGCAATCGGTAGCCGCGGGTGCTAATCACAGTTTGATCGTGAAGACCGATGGAAGCTTGTGGGCGATGGGCGCTAATTTCTTTGGCCAGTTAGGCGATGGAACGACAACCCAGCGCACTTCGCCGGTGCAGATTTTGTCGAGCGGTGTGCAATCGGTAGCCGCGGGTGCTAATTACAGTTTGATCGTGAAGACCGATGGAAGCCTGTGGGCAATGGGCGATAATTCATCTGGCCAGCTTGGTGATGGGACGACAACCCGGCGCGTTTTACCCGTGCAAATTCCGACGAGCGGTGTGCAATCGGCGGCGGCGGGTGGTGCTCATAGTTTAATCGTGAAAACCGACGGAAGCTTATGGGCGATGGGCGCTAATTACTCTGGCCAACTCGGCGATGGAACGACAACTCAGCGGACTTCGCCGGTGCAGATTTTGCCGAGCGGTGTGCAATCGGTGGCTGCAGGTGCTTATCACAGTTTAATCGTGAAAACCGATGGAAGCCTATGGGCGATGGGCGGAAATAACTACGGCGAGCTGGGCGATGGGACAACGACCCGGCGGACTTCGCCGGTGCAGATTTTGCTGAGCGGTGTGCAATCGGTGGCTGCAGGTCTTAATCACAGTTTAATTGTAAAGACCGATGCGAGCCTGTGGACCACGGGCCAAAATAACTACGGCGAGCTGGGCGATGGAACAACAACCCAGCGTCTTGCGCCAATGCAGATTTTAACGAGCGGCGTACAATCGGTGGCTGCGGGAAGCGGGTATAGCTTAATCGTAACGACGGAAGGGAACCTACGCGCCATGGGCGAAGATACCTCGGGTCAGCTTGGAGATGGGGCTATGTTAAACCAACCAGCCCCTGTGCAAATTTTGGCAAGCGGTGTACAGTCGATGGCGGCAGGTACGGCACATAGCTTAATCGTGAAGGCGGACGGAAGCCTCTGGGCCATGGGCTCCAATACCTCTGGCCAACTCGGCGATGGGGCAACAACTCAGCGCACGGCTCCGGTGCAGATTTTGGCGAGCGATGTCCAATCGGTGACTGCAGGTGCTTATCACAGTTTAATCATGAAAACCAATGGAAGCCTATGGGCGATGGGCTCTAATTCCTATGGCCAGTTAGGCGACGGGACAACGACGACACGTAGTTCGCCCGTGCAGATTTTAACGAGCGGTGTGCAATCGGTCGTCGCAGGCAGCAATCACAGCTTAATCGTGAAGACGGACGGCAGCCTGTGGGCTACGGGTTATAATTCCTCGGGTCAGCTCGGCGATGGGACGACGACGACGCGCAGCTCGCCGGTGCAGATTTTAACGAGCGACGTACAATCGGTGGCGGCCGGTGCTACTCACAGTCTAATCGTGAAGACCGATGGGAGCCTGTGGGCGATGGGCAATAATTCCTCGGGCCAGCTCGGCGATGGGACGACAACGACGCGTAGCTCGCCGGTGCAGATTTTGGCGAGCGGTGTACAATCGGCAGCCGCAGGCGGTGATCACAGCTTGATCGTGAAAACCGATGGCAGCTTGTGGGCGATGGGCAATAATTCCTCGGGTCAGCTCGGCGATGGGACGACAACGACGCGTAGCTCGCCAGTGCAGATTTTAGCGAGCGGTATACAATCGGCAGCCGCAGGCGGTAAACACAGCTTGATCGCGAAGACGGACGGAAGCCTGTGGGCGACGGGCGCTAATTCAGCCGGCGAGCTAGGCGATGGGACGTTGCTCGATCAGAACAGACCAAAGCCGATCGCAGTGAAGGTGCAGAAAATAGTAGCGGGAAACACTCATTCGCTAATGGTGGCCAGCGGTGACATTCGGCCAGCCCCTTTTATTACCAGCGCGACGACCGCCACCGCTGTTTCTGGCAGTGTATTTTCGTATCAGATTACCGGATATTTCAATCCGACTACCTTCGGAGCCACGGCGCTGCCCGACGGGCTGAACATCAACACCACGACCGGCTTGATCTCTGGTACGCCGACGAGCGCTGGTGCTGCAACGATCACGCTTTCGGCAACAAATATGGTCGGCACTGGCACCGCTACGCTCACACTCACGACGCAGTTCTCAGGAGAACAGCGTCGCCTGGTGACCACCGTCAACGAGCTTAGCAGTGCGATCAGTGAGGCCAATGCCAACCCCGTGGCGACGTTCACGCTCATCCTCGATCCCGGCATCTACACACTGAGCACTCCCCTTCCTGACTTTCTGACAAATGGCATCCATGTGCTAGGTCCGGTGAGTGGCGATTCGCCCGCAATCATCGATGGTGCCGCGCTGACTACCCCTATTTTTAATGTGAACGGTAACAACGCGGTTTTCACCTACCTGAAGTTCATTAACCTGAGATCTAGCGCGATTAATATTAAATCCGGCAACAATGGCGCTATCATGAACTGCGTTTTTAATAGTAATTCGCAGTACGCTGCGATCAAGGCCAGCAACTGCATCAGCTGGACGGTTTCAGGCAATGCCATCACCGGCATTACCGGCACGACCAGCACAGCTGAGCCGGCGATTTACTTCTATTCGAAGGGATTTTCAATGAGCGTCACCAATAACCTCATTCTGAATTGCGACCAGGGCATCGCATTCGACTCCAATCATGGCATAATGGGTGGTGGGGTGATCATTAACAACATGATCTCCGACACCCGTGCGACCAGCTATGCAGGTCCCGGCATTGCTGCCTTCGTCCAGGATCGAGTATACGTGGAAAACAACACCGTGTATCAGATGGGCTCTAACACCTCCTCAATTTCGTATACAAACAACAGCCCGAACCCCTCGTACGTTCGAAATAACCTCGTGAGCAAAGGAATCGAAGGTGATGCCGCAGGATTGTATATGATCTTGGCCACAAATGTAACTGCGGCGCAGGCGAGTTGGTTTGTAGCGCCAGACAGCTGTGATCTCCATCTAGCTTACGCAGTCCCTTCTGCGGTAAACGCTGGTACAGCGAACGGTCAAAATACAGATATCGATGGCGACCCTCGTCCTACCGGCACTGGTTACGACATCGGAGCCGATGAATATCTGGGTAGCTCGTCGAGTTCGAGCAGCAGTTCCAGTTCGTCGTCGAGTAGCTCATCCTCTAGTTCAAGCTCGTCGTCTGGCTCTAGTTCGTCTTCGAGCTCCAGCAGTTCTAGTTCATCATCGAGCAGTTCCTCCTCCAGCTCTAGTTCGTCGAGTAGTTCTTCCGGTTCTTCGTCAGGTGGAGGTGGCGGCGGTGTACCTAGTATTTGGTTCGTCCAAGCGATCTTCGCGCTGTATGCCGGTCGTCGAATGGCCGGAGCTCGTAAGTGCTAAACGAATGCTAATTGCCCTAAGCATTTCCGCTTTGAACAGAAGAGAACGAAGGTAACGAAGCGACAAAGGCTTCGCCCAGCCTCGTCGTTGCCTTTATTTCCTTCTGTGAAAGTCCGAATCTGATTTGGATTTCGATGTCATAGCTCAGGACTGTAGGTACGAATCCTCTGACGTTGGATCGCCGGGAGGTCCCTTAATAAACCGCAAATGTGTGTGGCGTGGTTTACCCGGACCATGAGGATGGCCTGCGTCTTTTATGGAGGTAAGGAGATTGCCAAAAAAAACCTCATAACGAACTAATCTATTACGCCAATCCGCGCTGATTACCAATCCGACGTGAAGCGATATTGGCCGGACGCAATCTCGAACACACTCTCGTTTCCGGTCTGCGTGTACACCTTGACCCAGGGAGAAGAGGTGGCGCCATTGTCGCCGGTGAATTGGGCGTTGCGTCCTGGCACGCGGACAGTCGCGGTGGAATTAGGCGGGATCTCAACCTGAAGCAGGAAACGGCCGGCTTCGATACGCCATTTTACGCTCGCGAGTCCGTAAGGCGTTTCGTGTTGGGCGCTGGCCCAAGTGATGTCGCCGGTAGGGTGGGGTTGAACGAGGATGTTTTTAAAACCGGGAGATCTCGGATCGGGCGCGAGGCCAGCGAGATCGGCGTAAAACCACTCAATGATTTGGCCGAGCATGAAATGATTTTGGGAAGAGCCGCGCTCCGCGTTCCACGCCTCAGTGAGGCTGGTGCAGCCATGAGCGAGTTGATAGCCGTAGCCAGGCTTTTCCGTCTGGCTATTGATTCGGTAGATCACGTCAGAACGACCAGCATCCGCGAGTGCACGCAGCAAATAGCGGTAACCAATATCACCGGCGGTGACGGCATAGTCGTGATCTTGAATGTCACGTAGAAGGGCGGAGAGGGCGGCGGCGCGTTTATTGATGGGGACGAGATTGAGCGCCAGAGGCAGGGCTTGGGCAGTTTGAGAGCCGGTAGCGTAGACGCCGGTGGCAGGATTGAAAAAAGCCTTGTTGAAATCGTCGGCGATTTTTTGGGCCTTTTGTTCGTATGCGGTTGCCTCTTCAGCGTGGCCTATTTGTTGCGCGATATGACCGAGCGTTTCGGTGGTCAGAAAATAAAATGCGGTGGCGGGAAGTGCGACCGGTGTGAGCTGCGGCATACCTGGCCGGTTCGGACCTTGATCGTACCAATCGCCGAGGCCGTAATTGAGCAGTCCATTTTTTGACATGGTGTCCAGATGCGCGAGGTAACGGACCATGGCTGGATAACAATGGCGAAGAACGGCGTCGTCGCCGGTCCAGATGAAGTGTTGCCAGGCAGCGAGAACGAGCGCGCTGCCCCATTCAGGCGAGTCACGAAGGCCGCCATCGAAAATCACAAACTCGGGCACAAAGCTTGGGATGAGGCCGTCGGGTGTTTGGGCTTCGAGCATGTCGTCGAAGGTTTTGGAATACAGCCGTTGTAGGTCGAATTCGTAGCGGAGCGATGGGCCATTGAGGTGATACTGTTCGAGCCAGCCAAGGCGTTCGCGGTGCGGGCAATCGGTGAGCGTGTGGGCGAGATTGCTACGTTGCGCCCAACGAACCAATCCTCTGATACGATTAAAGAGGTCGGAGGAGCAGGAAAAATCGCCAGCGATCGGAGAATCGGAGTGAGCGACGCGCGCCGAGATGGATTCGACGGTTGGCAGTGCGTCGGGTGAGTTTTCTGAACCGGAGCAACGAACCTCGAGGTAACGAGCGCCGTGGTAAAAAAAGCGCGGGTGCCATTCTTCGCCTTCGGTGTTGCCGGCGAGCGTATAGTTCCACGAGGCGTCGCTGCCACCAGAGGAGCCACGTTCAACCAAACCATCGGGAGCCAATAATTCTGCAGGGATAATTTTTACTTTCGCGCCGGCTAGACCGCGAACTTTGAGGTCGAGCATGAGCGAGGCATTTTGACCAAGGTCGTAAACAGTGACGCCGGGTTTGATTTCTTTGCTGGAAACGGGTTTGAGCGTTTCAAATAACTTAAAGGGAGGAGAGGAGTGTGAAAGGCCAAGCAGCTCGCCGGCGGGAGCGTTGAGGTTGATCACGGCGGCTGTCCAAGTCTGATCGTCAAAACCAGGCTTGTCCCAGTCAGGGAAGATGCGTCGCGCGTCGAAGTCTTCACCGCTGTACATCGTCGCCGCAGTAATAGAGCCTGGAGCGAGGCGCCATTGCGTGTCGGTAGGAATAGTTTCGACAATGCCACCGTCATATTCGAGACGAAGTATGGCTTTCGCCGTCAGGGCCCGGAAGGCGGAAACGAACTTAGTGTAGCGGTGTGTGATGGATTGGACGTTATACATGCCTCCGGCGAGGCAAAGGCCGATGGTGTTGCGTTTGGTAGGTTGAAGAAAGTTCGTGATGTCATAGGTGTCGTAGAGGCAGGTCTTGGCGGTGTTGGTCCAACCTGGTGTGAGCAGGCCTTCAGTGGCGCGTTGGCCATTGATCGTGAGTTCGTAGCTACCTTGTCCGCTCACATGCATCACGGCGCGGCGAAGATGTGGCCTTACAAGAAAGTCGCGGCGGAGGAGCAAGGTGTCTGTCGCGCGAGGATTCAAGCCGGGCAAGCCGAGGCCGTCCGTTGCAGCGGCGGCGTAGAACGGTGGTTTTTCTATGCTGTCGCTGGCTGTGACAGCTGCGCCTACGGCGATGTTTTTACCGCCAGAAAGTACAGCGATCTGGCTGAGGGCGAGGCAGTGAACCCCTCCGACCGTACGTAGTTTGGTTGCGGTGATGCGTAGGTAACGGGCGGATACGCCTTTTGCTGAAATGTCTAATCGGTTCAGCCAAATGTTGGGTGGATTATCGGTGTAATCGGCGATCGTGATTGCCCCAGTCATTTCGGGATTGTTAGCGATATCGATTTTGAAATAGAGCGGAAAGCCGAGGCGTTCGCTCACGCCTTGTTGGAGAGCGTAAAGCTGCACAACGTCGACCGATTGCTCAGTGCCGAGATCGATTTGGATCCATTTAGTGGTTTCTGGTCGCGGCGCATTTTCTGAGCGAAAGCCAAGTGAGAGGCGGACTGATTTGAGCAAAGTGGGATCAGTGATCCATTGCGCGCCGCTCCAGTCCTTCTCTTCAAGCACGCCCATCGTCCAGGAGGATGGACTGCTCCAGGCGGTGGAATGATTTTTTTGATCCCAGAGCTGGACTTTCCAGAAAACCTGTTGGGTCGAGGCGAGTGGTTTGCCTTTCCACGGAACGTTAAGACTGTCGGCCGAGTTAACCTTGCCGCTGTCCCAAAGATCACCGCGATCTTGTTGAAGCATACCAGCCGAAGATGCGGCGAGGACGCGATAAGCGGTCTGGCGCTGGCCGAGTTCGTCGGAGCGCATTTGCCAACTTAGGCGCGGCGCTGGTGAGTCGACGCCGAGAGGTTCGACGGCGGCCTCACAACGTAATTCTGCGGGCTGGACCGAGGCGGAGGCGGTTAGGCCAAGTGACAGTGATAGAAGAGCCAGAGAAAAACAAAGGGCACGCATGGGTTTCACGGTTGAACAGACTTAACCCGCAACATTCGGTTCCTGAAAACAGAAAACCCGTGCATCGAGTTTTCTCAAAGCAGTTTCAGTTTTCTCGCTCTTTTGGTAACACGAGTAGTTCGGCGGCGACCAGGGCATCGTAGGCGGCGGTGGGGTCGGGTGCTTCGAAGAGTTGGGTGAGAATATTTGTCTTTGTAGCAATCATGCAGAGCCGCGCGAGAGTATGAAGGTGGATGCGGTCATCCTGGCAGCAGATCAGAAAAAATAATCGCGTTGAACCGCCGTCCGGAGCGCCGAACGGGATGCTTTGAATTGTGCGCCCGAGGGCGATGAACGAGCTTTCGAAACGGTAAGCGTCATAATTCCGTGCGTGGAGCAGCGCGAATCCGCCTGGCAAAGCAGTCGAGCAAAGTGCTTCCCTCGCTTCGATGCTGGTGAGCAATTCACGCGGATCGAATACTCGCCCCGTGCTTTCTGCGAGAGCAACCATATCGCGAATAGCGGAAGAACGTGTTTTAGAAGTGAGATCCAGGTTGATGTAACTGGTTTTTAGTAGTTCGGGAAGAAGTGCTTTTTCTGGAAAGATCTCTTCCGTACCGCGCATGGATTTTGTGTGGTAAGCGTCGAGCCGTTTATCTGGCATGCCCAGAATGCGTTGTGAGGCCCAGCCATCGATCTCGCTGCGTCGGAATGTGACGTGGCCTCCTCGCTCGATCTTCGGAATATCGGTCTCGCGCAAGAGACGTTCGACATCGCTGGCGCTGAGATGCAGATACTCAGCAAGCTCTTCAGGTGTGAAGGTGCGGTGTGACATCGGAGCATATATAATACAGGTAATGTGAATTGAAAAGCATGGAACGTTGAGCTGTTGATGTAGGTAGTGGTGAAATTACGGATACCTGAATCAGGATTTATTGAAATTTGAATTGCTTGATTGCTGATGGTTCGTCCCGCTTAAGGCATGTCAAAATACCCTGTCGCCCGATCCTTCTGGTTATCGTTAATCTCCATTATCGGCGGATACAATTTGGCTACTTTTAGTGTTTTTGGTTTACCGCCACGCGCAGACGCTGTACGAAACGACATCGCAGTCGCCCGTGTACTTACGGAGCGTTCGCTCGACTGGCGGCTGCGAGCTCGGACATTTCTGGTCAAGGCAGAGCCGCGTTTGCACGGAGGTGTTTTGACCAGCGGAGATCTCAACGCCTTGTACCGAGGCGGAGAGGATTATGTTTTTCTGAGCCGACGTTGGCAGGCGTTGATCGATCTACAAGGCGACGAGGCGTGGCATCGTGCGGCCCCTTCGCTTGCCTATGATCCACTCGCGCGTACTCAGACGAAGCTCGTGCTCGCGGCGGCGTTGATGCAGCACGATGATTATGCGTTGGGCGTGGATCCGTATTTTAAGGAAGGCAAGCTGCGGAAATTATTGAAAACGGATCACGAAGCCGTGGTGGGGGAACTCGATTCTGCTGTACGCGGATTTCTCGATCCGATGCGGCGTCTGCGTTTGGCCCGGGCTGTGATGTGGTACCGAGCGGAGGGCGGACGTGCGGTCGTTCGCTCTGAGGACGAGATGTTTTTGGACGAAGTGATCAACCAGAGCCCCGGCTACCAGTTTTTCGCGCGGCAGTTGCCTGAGCGGCTTGTCTCAGAATGGGTGACTGGCGGGCATGCAGGCGTCACGTTTATGACGGATTTGTTGTCGCATGCGGGAACAACGATGATGAACACGACGAGCCTGGTCGTCGGCAACACCATGGGACTGGTACAATCGCGTCATGGCTACTTGCGAGATCTACCTGCGGAACAGCGTGTGGCGCTGCGGGGTCGCTTAAAGCCCCTCGACGTCTTATTGGAAAAAACTCCGTTCCGGCTGACCGACAAATCTATTCCGGGCCACTATGGGCATGTGGCGATTTGGGCGGGTGGCGAGGAGGACTTGAAGGCGCTTGGCATTTGGGAAGAACCATTAGTTGTGCCTTACCATGATCGAATTCTCGCGGGTGCGACGATCGTCGAAGCGCTGCGGCCGGGAGTAGAGATCAATACGCTGGAACACTTTCTCGACATCGACGATCTGCTCGTGATCAGGCGCAAAGTACAGTCAGATGAGGAGGTTCGAGTTGGTTTGTTGCGAGCTTTTGCTCAGATCGGAAAGGAATATGATTTCAACTTCGATGTGGAGAGTGATCGCCGTATTGTTTGCTCGGAGCTGGCGTTTGTGGTGTTTCCAGATGTTGCGTGGCCGACAAGTTCAGTGCTGGGACGTAATTCTATTTCGCCCGATCAGGTGGCAGTGCGCGCATTGCAGGATGGTCCGTTCGCGCCCCAGGTGATTTTCCACGACGGACTAGAAATTAGCGATAAACTGCCGGAAACCCTTGAGTCTTTGCTCAAGGCAGATCGTGGCCGATTTAAAGAGTTACATCCGGATTTTGTCGGTTGTTCGAAAGCGAAAAAATAGACCTGCGGTCTCTGCGGACTTCCAGATTATTGCATACAGTCGTTCACCGCGCTAAGAAATTCAGCAATCTGAAATGGCTTGCTGAGTACTCGGTCGACCTTGGCCTCAGTGATCAGGCTGAGGTCATCCGAACCGAGTCTGCCGCTGATGATCATCATTCGGCCTTGGTATCGGCCTGTGCCGCGAATCCGTTGCGCCAGCTCAATGCCATCAAGTCCAGGCATGTTTACGTCGAGAACAATCAGGTCGTAGTCTGCGAGATGGTCTTGCAGGTGATGCCAGGCGGTGGCGCCATTGGTTTGGTGAGTGAGCGCATGCCCGGCGCGACGCACCGCGGACGAAACGGCGATCGCCACCATGTCATCATCTTCGGCTAGGAAAATACGGCCTTTTTTGGGCGGGCTCGGGACTTTTTGGACCGCAATTGGTGGTGTGGTCTGGTTTTTCCCTGCAAAAACGGGAAGGTACACATGAAAAACTGAGCCCACTCCAGGAATAGATTCCACCTCGACGCGTCCGCTGACTTCGGTGACCAGATGCCAGACGGTCGCGAGACCCAGGCCTGTGCCTTTGCCGATGTCCTTGGTTGTGTAGAATGGTTCAAAAATGCGCTCGCGCACTTCCGGGGCCATTCCCATGCCGTTGTCTCGAATGGTGAGCCGTTGCCAGCCCAGAATCTGACGGCGGGATGGAACACCCGGTTCGAGGCGATCGACCGCGCTGGCCGGCAGATTGGCCGCTTCAACGCGTATAGTCGGGGTCCAGTCGGTCGAATGCGGGCTGGCGAGCTTTTCCATCAAGGTGTCGCGGGCGTTGAGAACGAGATTGAGGATGATCTGGTTGAGGTCGGTGGGGTTGAAGTTGAGCGGAGGTAGATCGGTCGGTATAGCGTTTTCCCAAACGATGCGGCGGTCGACCGTGAGTTTTAACAGCGCGAGGCAGGCGCTAGCAATTGACCCGAGGTAAATGGATTCGACGCGGTTTTCTACCTTACGTCCGAAGGTTAGGAGACGGCGGGTGAGTTCGGAGGCCCGTTGCGCGGAATCAGAAATGAGTTGGATTTCTGAGTGCAGGCGGACGTCGTTGGGCCAATCGAGTTGGATTTCGCCGGTTTTGAGTGTGATCGGAGTGAGGAGATTGTTGAATTCGTGCGCGATACCGCCGACGAGTTCACCGATGGCTCGCAGGCGCCGTGATTGGCCAATTTCCTCATCGAGCGTGCGACGTTCAGTGACGTCTTCACCCAGCACGCAGAGACGCGGATCGCCTTCGATCGACGTGCGCATCGGGACGAGCGTATAAATGATGCGTTTCCCAGTTTCGTGAAAATGACGTTCTTCGCGGATCAGGTTGTTGGGAGTGGTGTGAGCGGAGAGAAGGCTTGCGAGTTCGCGCACCCATTCGGTAGGGCGAGAAATTTGATGAATATACTGACGGTTAACATCGTTAGCGGTTATCCCGATCCAAGGCTCTGCTTGGCGATTAACGGAAAGAATGCGGAAACCTCCAGCGTCACGCTCCAGCAGACAGACCGCCATAGGGATATTGTCGTAGAGGGCTTGGAGCAGGGCTTTTTGGGAGGAAAGCTCGGTGGTTTGTGCGGCAATCATCCGTTTCAATACCCGCCGGTAGAACCAGCCAGCGAGAAGGCTGGCGGCTGCAATAACTAATATAATGGTGCCATATCTTAGAAACAGGCGCTTGGACACATTTGACGCTTCGAGATTGCCGAACCAGTTATCATAGATTTTCTGGAATTCACGGGTGCGATTGAGGATCGCGAGACCTTCATTTAGACGAGCGAGGAGATGCGCGTTGCCCTTATGAACGGCGAAGCAGTGACGGATGTCATAATCTGACAATGGCTCGCCGAGCAGCGTGATGTTCTGAAGGCCGTTGTGTTGAATCACGGACAGAGCGGTTAGCTGGGAAAGGAAACTGCCCGCACAGGAGCCATTGTTGAGGAGCATCAGCGCTTCTTCGGTAGAGCTGACGATGAGTGGCTCAATATTCAGACCCTGGTCGAGTAGAAAACGCTCACCGATGCTGCCGCGTCCGATGATGGCGAACTTACGGCCGTTGAGGTCGGAAAGTTTCTTAACGGGGCCGCCTTTTTGTACGAAGATCGCGCCCTGTAATGTGAGAAAGGGCACCGAGAAGTCGGTGTACTCGTCACGCGTCGGGGTCTGACTATAGGTCTGCAGCATGTCGAATTCGCCTTCGCTGAAACGTCGATGGACTTCGATTCCGGGCACGCCGACACGTTGAATATCGAGACGCATGACACGCGCCACAGCGTCGAGTAGGTCGGCGGAAAAACCGGCCAACCTGCCATCTTGACTGGTGAAGGCGTAGGGAAAACTGTCCGACGGAGCGCCGACTACGATCAGCTGATGTTTTGACTTGGCGGAAGGTTCGGCACTGTTTGCGTTTTCGAAAGGCGTTTGACCGTTAGCAAAATAGCCCGAAAGGCAAAGCACCACGAATAAGATCGTGCGAGCAAACAGAGCATGGGCGCTGCGGGGGATCAGGGGGCGCATCAGTTTTGCTAGATCGCATGAACATGACGTAAAATGAGTTATACTCAAGCCTTGCGAAGCTCGCCTGCGTGAACCCCCTTGGAGGTCAGCTCGTTTGGCTATCCGGATGATTTGCCTGGGTTAGGGTAAGTTCGTAGACAAAAAGCCCGGGCGGTGAGGCCCGGGCTGAGGAAAAGAAAAGGAACGAGACGGAGAGAAGGTGGTATTTCTTAACGTCGGGCTTTATCAGCGGACGACCCGGGCTCCACCGCCACCCATCGTCTTTTCGACCTCCTTGCGCGTTGCCATGGAGGTGTCACCGGGAGTGGTCGAGGCGAGTGCGCCATGGGCCGCTCCGTACTCGACAGCCTTCTGAGCGTCGTTGAAAGTCAAAAAGCCGAACTGCACGCCTGAAGCAAAACTATCGCCACCGCCAACGCGGTCGAGGATTTCGAGTTCCGGATATTTGCGGCTCTCGTAAAACTGGCCGTCGTGCCAGAGGATCGCGCTCCAGTCGTTCTTTGTCGCGGTGATGACGCGGCGAAGGGTAGTGGCGGCAACTTTGAAGTTCGGGAATTCTTTCACGGCCGTCTGGATCATAGCCTTAAAGGCTTCGGTCTCGATTTTTGAAATGTTGTGATCCACGCCTTTGACCTCAAAGCCAAGTGAGGCAGTGAAGTCTTCTTCATTGCCGATCATGACGTCGACGTATTTCGCGATCTCGCGGTTAACCTCCTGAGCTTTCTTGAGGCCGCCGATCGATTTCCATAGCGATGGACGATAGTTAAGATCGTAGCTAACAATCGTGCCGTACTTGTTGGCGGCTTTGACCGCTTCGATGGTGAGTTGCGCGGTCGTCTCGGAGAGAGCGGCGAAAATGCCGCCGGTGTGGAGCCAGCGGACGCCCTGCTTGCCGAAAATATTGTCCCAATCAAAATCGCCCGGCTTGAGCTGCGACGCGGCCGTATTACCGCGATCAGGAACGCCGACAGCGCCGCGTATGCCGAAGCCACGCTCGGTGAAATTAAGCCCGTTGCGAACGGAACGGCCGATGCCGTCGTCTTCGCGCCATTTGATGAAGTCGGTGGCGACGCCGCCTTGCATGATGAAGTCTTCGACGAGATGGCCGACTTCGTTATCAACGAAGGCGGTGCAGACAGCGGTTTTCAGGCCGAAACATTTGCGCAGACCGCGAGAGGTATTGTACTCGCCGCCGCCTTCCCAGAGTTTGAATTCGCGGGCGGTGCGCACGCGGCCTTCACCGGGATCGAGGCGGAGCATGACCTCGCCGAGCGAGATCTGGTCGAATTTACATTCGTTGGCGGATTTGATTTTGAGGCTCATGGTGTGGAAAATAGTCAGCACCAACGGAGCGAAAGCCGGCTGGACAGTCAATAAGCGAGGTAGGTCAGGTGTCCGTTTATCTGCATAGACATGCGAGGGTGTACGACCTACTGACTGACAATCTGGGACTTACACCTTTGGTTTTACGGCATCGGCGCCGAAACAATCCGCGGGGGATTTCACCACGAGATTGGGAGGAGTGGTGCCGGGCTTGGCTTCCTTCCATCGCGGCAGCGAAAGCGTAAAGGTGGCGCCTTGGCCGACGCCGTCGCTTTGCGCGTTAAGTGAGCCGCCCATTTGTTTGGCCGCAAGCGCACTGGAGTGAAGGCCGAAGCCGTGGCCGTCTTTGCGCGTGGTGAAGCCGTGGGAGAAAATCTTCGTGAGGTTTTCCGGTGGGATACCGATGCCATTGTCGACGATCTTGATCACGACGGATTCATCTGCGCCATTTTCCACGCGGATCAGCATTTTGCGTTGGGATGGCTCTTTGCAGTCCATAGCTTTCTTCGCGTTGCTGATCAGGTTGACCAGAATCTGGAGAACTTTGTGACGTTCGGCGCGTGCAGCTGGAGTTTGCGCGAATTGTTTTTCGACGTGGACATTGTGTCGCTGGAGGGCGTTGGTGCTGAGCTTGATCGCGTCCTCGATCGTTTCGGAGGGAACGAGTGGTTCGACCATGCCAGCCACAGAGGCGTAGCTCTGCTGCATCCAGATGATGTCTTTGATGTGGTCGATACTTTTGAGGAGCGTGGAAAGATCGCTCATCGTATCGACACGTTCCTTGTCGAGGTTGTTGGCGAGGCTTTCGAGATAGGTGGGCAGCTTGGAAGCGCGAGGGTCGTTGGTGAAAAAGTCGCCGAGATTGTTTTGGTGTTCCCGCAGAAGCGCACAGACCTTGAAGATGCTGGTGACTTTCGAATCGCGGAAACGATCGGAAATTAGGTTGGCCGTGACGTTGATTGACGTGAGGACGTTGCCGACGTTATGGAGAACTCCGGTGGCGACTTCGGCCATGCCGGCCTGCCGCGTGGCCTCCATGAGTTGGCGATTAGAATCTTCTAGGGCTTTTTGGGTTTCGACGGTTTTGGTAACATTGCGGCTCATGCCGAAGGTTCCGATGACTTTGCCGTCCTGATCCCGCCATGGGAGTTTGCTGGCGACGACCCAAATCACACTGCCATCGTGGCGGATGGTTTTCTGGAGCTGTTCGAGTACGGGCTCACCACTGACAATGATGGCCTGTTCTTCCGCGAAGGCTCGTTGAGCAAACTCTGGGGCAAAGAAATCGAAATCGCTTTTACCGACGAAATCGGAAGGTTGTTTTCCGTCTTTATCGGCCTTGGATTTGCTAACTGCGACAAAGCGTGACTGAAGGTCCTTGAAATAGATGTAGTCTGGAATGCTTTCCATAAACACACTGAGCAGCAGATTCTCTAGATTGGGAATCGGCGATCCGGACGCGGTGGTGGGTATGGAGTGAGCGATCGGGGTAGGTTTTTCGGGGGACTGGCTCATGGTGGTATTTAACGGGAAAAGGGCGGCGGCTGGCGGGTGATAGCGTCGATATTGCGATGAAGCGCTTCACGGATAGCTGCGATGGTGACAGGCTTTGACAGATAGTCATCCATGCCTGATTCGAGCAGGCGGTCGCGCTCGGCGGGAAGGGCGTTGGCCGTCAGGGCGATGATGCGTAAATGTGGATAGAAACGGGTATCGCCGGATGCTTGGGCCTGGCGGATGATTTTGGTAGCCTCAATGCCGTCGAGCACAGGCATCTGCTCGTCCATAAAAACGATATCGTAGGGTTTTTGCTCAAGCGCCTGGATGGCGAGCTTACCGTCATGGGCGAAATCGGCGGTGTAGCCCAGTCTTTGAAGCTGGTGACCGGTTACGGTGCGATTGATGGCGTTGTCGTCGACCACTAGAATTCGGATCGAGGTGTTGGCGCGGGTTGGGATTTGCTCGATGACGATCGGGTCGTTGACAGGAGTTCCCGGCGCCATCGTCTCGATAATGCTTTTAAAGAGAGCGGCGGGCTTGACGGGCTTGAGCAGACAGGCGGAGAGTTGGAACTGTTTGAGTTGTTCGGCTGAGAGCTGGTCGCCAAGCGAAGTGATGAGAATCATCTTGGGCTGCGTGATCTCTGGGAGTGAAGCGATGGCGGCCGCGACGGCGAGTCCGTCCATATCGGGCATGTGGTAGTCGAGCAGTACCAGGTCGTAAGGCATCGCTTCCAAATAGGCGTGGCGGAGCGCGGAAAGAGCGTTAGGGCCGCTCTCGACAGCATCGTGCGGAACTTTTCGGTAGGTAAGTTGGTGGTGTAGGACCTTGCGGTTGGTTTCGTTGTCGTCGACGATGAGGATGCGTTTGACCGGAAGAGCGAAAGGCGCGGCGCTGACAGGTGAGGCGTTGCCGCGCTCAAGGTGAGCGGTGAACCAGAATTTGCTGCCTTTGCCTGCTTCGCCTGAGACGCCGATTTCGCCGCCCATCATCTCGACTAAGCGTTTGCAGATGGCCAGGCCCAGGCCGGTGCCGCCATATTTTCGGCTCGTGGAACTGTCGCCCTGAGTGAACGGTTGGAAAAGGATTTCCTGCACTTTCCGCGAGACTCCTATGCCCGTGTCGGACACTTCAAAGCGAATCGTGAAATCGTGTTCGCTGAAGTTTTCGAGAGTGACATGGAGAAACACCTCGCCCTGGTCGGTGAACTTCACCGCATTGCCGAGGAGGTTGAAGAGAATTTGTCTCAGGCGCGACGGGTCGCCGTGCAGGCGGTTGGGTAGATCGTTTTCGACGAGACAAGCGAGTTCGAGTCCCTTCGTGGAGGCTGGCTGGGCCTGAACATCGAGCGCGGCATTAACCACCTCGGAGAGGAGAAAATCCGTTTTTTCGAGGACAACTTTGCCGGCTTCGATTTTGGAAAAATCGAGGATTTCGTTGACCACGGTAAGCAACGCCTCGCCGCTGTGGCAGAGGGTCTGGACGAAATCGCGCTGGAGATTGGAAAGATCGGTCTGGAGCAGCAAGTCGCCCATGCCGATGATGCCGTTGAGCGGCGTGCGTACCTCGTGGCTCATGTTCGCGAGAAACATGCTTTTGGCCAGATTGGCGGCTTCAGCCGCTTCCTTGGCCTTGACCAGCTCGACCTCGATATTAGTTCTTTCGACGATTTCGGAAGAAAGGCGCCGATTAGTGTCCATCAGTTCGGTGGTACGCTCGGCGACCGCTTGCTCAAGAGTTTCCACACGGACGCGCGTTTGTTGGAACAACGACCATTTTTCCGTAAGGGTGTTCGCCATCTGACGTACTTCGATGTTGTCGAAAGGCTTTTTTAAAATGAGCAGGCGGTCGCTCATGCCGAGGCGTTTTATAACCTCTTCCCAGGAATAATCGGAGTACGCGGTACAGAGCACAGCTTGCAGATCCGGATCGATTTTCCAGATGCGTTCGAGTGCCTCGACACCGTCGATTCCCGGCGGCATGCGTACGTCGACAAAGGCCATCGCGTAGGGGATGCCGGCGGATTTTGCCTTCGTGACTTTCTCGATGCCCTCAAGTCCCTGATACGCGGACTCGAGGTGGTAGTAATTCTCCTCAACGAAAGGCGCTTTAGTGGCTTTGCCAAACAACTCCGATTCGAGCGCTTCCAGCCCTTTGTGGGATTCGTCGCGTGGCTTCAAGATCCTCACGAAATCCTCATGGATGGCGTGATTATCGTCGATGATGAGGATGCGCCGGTTTTTTTCTAGGACGGACATGAATGCGTGATGGGGGCGAAGAGAAGCGGCCTAATTCAAATAGGAAGACCACGTAAAAAGTTTGGTAAGATTGGCCTGGTTTAACATCGACGCAATCCTTTGATACTTGAGGGCTTTACCCGATACAAAACCTATGGGCACCGCCTTCATTTTTGCGCGCAAAAAACGCCGCCTAATGAAAGGCGGCGTTGGAAGATAGCGCAGGACACTGGTTTAAGCTTTTGTCCGATGCAGCTTATTTTTCGAAGCGACCCCGATAGGCCCAGAGTCCGAGAGCGGGGTTTGAAATGTAGAAGATTTTCTCACCGTCCGGTAGAGTGTTCCACCCGTCCTTGAGTTTCGCGGGGTTATAGCGTTGGGCCATTGTCTTGAGGTCGGCGTATTTGAAACCAACACCTTCGATCTCAGCCTTCGTGAGGTGACCAGGACAATAAGTGATATTGAAACGGCCTTCGCTCGACCCGTGTATCAAGTGCGCGGCCGCGCTGAGGTTATTGCGCAACTCTTCATTGGACTTAGTGGCGGCAAGAGTTTTTGGCGTGCCGAAGTAACCGTATTTGCGAATGAGACGGTCGATTTCGTGGTCCTCGCCGAACTCTTTCAAACCGGGAGCGAGGATGATGAGCTCACCCTTATCGGCCATCGCCATGCGCGTGCGGTAAACAGCTTTGTTGCCGAGCCACGTACTCTTGAATTCCGATGGGTCAAGGTAAACCACGACCTTGTCGAGCTGTACGTCGAGCATCTGGAAATTGACTTCGAGCGAGAGCTTGGCGGCTTTGTTGAAAACATCCGCGTCGTCGCCGATATAGAGGCCGCGCACGTGAAGTTTACTGTCGTCGCCACGGCCTACGACCGTGTGCACATACACAATCGGCAGGTGACTGGTGAATTTCTCGCCGGCGTAGTTGAGGATCTTGCGCACGGGTGTGTTGGCGCGGCCCATCATGCGTTCCATCCCGTAAGCGGCGCCGACGAAGTGGCTCTTGTTGATGCCTTCCTGGCCGCCGGTGCCGACGAAGATGTTTTTATTGTAGTTCGCCATGCCGATCACCTCGTGGGGAACCACTTGGCCGATGGAAAGCACCAGGTCATGCTTACCGGTGGCGAGTAGGTTGGCGACTTGCGCAGGCCACGGAAAATCGACTGCGCCTTCGGAAACTTCCTTCACAAATTCAGCCGGCACAGTGCCGACGGTTGTGATGCCGGTGCGCCAGTTGTGCACCCGGAAAAGCGACTCGGGCACACCAGGAAACATTTCGTGGATCTGCTCTGACGTCATCGGCGAATGCGTGCCGAGTGCGGGCAGGATGTCGGTGAGATTATCGCCCAACGCGTCGTAGGCGAGGCGCGTGAGAGTGCCGGCTTGCGAATGGAAACGTGTGAAATCCGGCGGGATGGCGAGCACGCGTTTGCGCGGGCCGATCTTGGCCAGCGCGGCATTCATGCCAGCGCGCATATCGTCGACGGAAAGTTTGTCGGTGGGGGAGCCGCGTTCGAAATAAAGCATGGGAGGAAAAGGAGATCGGAGGTCGGTTTTAAACGAAGGGAATTAAACGTGGTTAAGCGGTGGTGGGCAATCTTCCATGACGTTAATCCAGGCTCGGGCAATTGCCACTCGATATCGAAGGTATGAGCGGCGCTTCGTTATCTTTGTTGCCTTCTGTAGAAATAAAAAGAGGCGGCGGAGTTTTTCTCGCACCGCCTCGTGTAAACATGATTTGGCGCTTAGCGCTGGATGCGGGCCGAGCCGCCCTTGGCGAAAGCTTTCACTTGTTCGACCGTTGCCATGGTGGTGTCGCCGGGGAACGTCGTGAGCAGCGCGCCATGCGCCCAACCGAGGTTGACCGCTTCCTGTTCAGATGCGCCGCTGAGCAGGCCGTAAATGAAGCCCGCTGCGTAACCATCGCCGCCGCCTACGCGATCGATGACGTCGAGCTCGCACATCGGGGACTGGAAGGTTTTCCCACCGATCCAGGCGACAGCGCCCCAAGTGTGGCGATTGGTTGAGTGAACTTCGCGCAACGTCGTGGCAACCGCCTTCACGTTCGGGAATTTCTTAACCGCCTTGTCGATAACGGCGTAGAACGCGCTCGGATCGAGTTTCGACTTAGACTCCACGTCCTGGCCCTCGATGCCGAGGCCCTTCTGAAGATCTTCTTCGTTGCCGACGAGCACGTCGACATGCTGAACGATGCGACCGAGCACATCGAGCGCCTTCGACTGACCGCCCCAAATGTCCCAGAGTTTCTGACGATAATTTAGATCGAACGACGTTATCGCGCCGGCCTTCTTGGCCGCCTGCATCGCTTCGACGATCAGTTCGCCAGTCGTTTCCGAAAGAGCGGCGAAGATGCCGCCGCTATGGAACCAGCGAACACCAGCGCCGAAAATTTGATTCCAATCGAAGTCGCCCTTCTTGAGCTGGCCAGCCGCTTCATTCGAACGGTTATAAAACACCACCGGAGCGCGCACGCCCTGACCGCGATCGGAGTAAACGGTGGCCATATTCGGGCCGCGCACGCCGTCGTGTTTGAATTTCTTGTAGAACGGTTTCACTCCCATCGCGCGAACGCGTTCGGCAATTAGGTCGCCGATCGGGTAGTCAACCATCGCGGAAGCCACGCCCGTGTTGAGGCGGAAGCAATCAGAGAGATTGGCCGAGACGTTGAATTCGCCGCCGCTGACATGGATGTCGCAGTGGTTCGCCTTGCGGAAGGGAATGATACCGGGATCGAGACGATGGACCAGCGCACCGAGGGAAAGGAAATCAAGGGCGCCATCGTTACGGATATTCAGACTGTTGCTCATAGTATGTGTGTGTAGGGGAGTGTGGATTGGGTGTAGGTTTCGGATAAAGAAAAGTGTCCCAACCTACCGGGCTAGCTCAGAATGAAAAGCAAAAATACGGCGTCGTGTCTTCGTTATCCAGTATATGGATATTGCAGGGGGTTGAGTCACAGAAAGCACGGAGCTCAGGCGCAGAGTACCCATTCATACTTAATAGCTTCCCGCGACTCTGTGTTCGAGCTCTGTGACAAAGAAAATTATCTCTGCGTTTCCCCTTCCTTTACAACTGTACCGGTCTCCCAACGTTTGCGTGTTGCAAACCGCGGCGCGCTTATAAGCTGCTCCTTTCTCCCGTTACCGAATTGAAACAAGAACTCACACCATTCGCCAACGCCACCAAAGAGCTCATCTGGCTGCTCAGGAGCCAGGTCGCCACGTCCGAAGACGCCCTCTTCCGCGCTTCCTTTGACGGCAGCAAACTCTCGTTTTTACCTCAGGCGGTCATTTCGCCGAAAAAGCCCGTCGACATCTCCACCACGCTGAAACTCGCCAATAAATTTCGCGTCCCTGTCACGGTCCGCGGTGGCGGCACCTCGCTCACGGGCTCCGGTTCGCCCATCAAAGGCGGCTGGGTGATCGATCTGTCGAAATGGAATAAAATCTCGATCGATACCGAGGCCGGCATGGCCCACGTGCAAGCCGGTGCCAATGTCGCTGCGATTCACGCTGCCGCCGAAGCCACCGGTTGGTTCTATCCGGCGGATCCGGCTTCGAAACAATATTGCACCATCGGCGGCAACATCGCCTGCAATGCCGGCGGCATGCACGGCGGTAAATATGGCGTCACTCGCGATTTCGTTCTCGCGCTCAAAGGTTTTCTCCCGACCGGCGAATACGTGGAGTGGGGAACCGCTACAAAAAAATTCTCTGCTGGCTTCAACCTCCGCGATCTCTGGATCGGCGCCGAAGGCATGCTCGGTGTCGTTACTGACGCCGTGCTCAAACTCGTGCCGCTTCCGGCCGCACGCTGGACGCTCCTCACCGCGTTTGAAGACGAGATTTCTGCGTTCAAGGCCATCCGCGTGCTCTTCGCTCAACGCGTCCAGCCCGCGATTTGCGAATTTCTCGATCGCTACGCCGTGCAATGCGCTGAGGCGAAAACTGGCCAAACCGTTTTCAAGGGACAGGCTGGCCGCCCCGTCATCCTGATCGAACTCGCCGGCTCCGTGGCCGAACTTGCAGCATCAAAGACCGCTGTGTTCGCCTGGGCGCAGCAACACGCGGCCGCCTTTCGCGAAGCCGCCGACCGCGTCGAGGCTGAGGAACTCTGGACCGTTCGCCGCAAATGCTCGTCCGCCATGTTCACGCTCGGCGACTCGAAGCTGAATGAAGACATCGTCGTTCCGCTGAAGAACTATGAGAAGTTCGCCGTCTTCCTTGATAAGCTCCGCAAAAGCTCGGGCCTGCCGATTCCGACCTTCGGCCATCTTGGCGATGGCAACTTGCACGTGAACATTATGTATCATCGCGAAAATCAGGAAGAATACCTCCGCGCCGAAAAAGCCGTGGGCGAACTGATGGCAGGCGTGGTGAAGCTGGGCGGCGCGATCTCCGGCGAACACGGCATCGGGCTTGCGAAAACCCCTTTCTTGCGCCTGCAACACGTCCACGCCGAGATCAAAGCGATGAAAGCGGTTAAAAACGCGCTCGATCCCAACGGTATAATGAACCCTGGCAAAATGTTCACCCTCTTCAAAGTCTGGGAACACCCACGCCTGAAGATCGAACTGCCCTGGGATCATAAGTGAAAAACTGCCCGCGAGGCATTCGCGCTATCGGCTTTGATCTCGGTGAGACCTTACTCACTTATCGAGATACTCCGTTGAGCTGGGTTTCGCTCTACCGCTCCGCGCTCAAGTCTGTTGCCCAATCGTGTAGTTGCTCTCCGGTCGACGCGCAGTTCCTCGCTGCTGAGGCTGTGCTCGTGCAGCACAATACACGTCTCAATCCCCGTACAGAAGAAATTCCAGCCGAGGAAATTTTTCGGCGCATCCTCGATGCATGGCAACTTTCGCCCGAAGTTTTGGCTGTCGCGATTGAAGCCTTCTTCTGCTTTTTTCAACAACGTCTCGTTGCGTACGACGAAACGTTCCTGACGCTGACAAGCTTGCGCGAGCAGGGGTTTAAAATCGGTGTGCTGACCGACGTGCCCTACGGCATGCCGCGAGCGTTTGTGCAGCGCGATCTCATCGATGGCGGCATCGCTCCACTGATCGACCAGTTACTCACATCGGTTGACACCGGCTTTCGCAAACCCGAACCGCATGGCTTTAACGCTCTCACTAAGTCACTCGGAGTATCGCCTGCCGAAATACTTTACATCGGCAACGAGCCGAAAGACGTAATAGGGGCAAACGCAGCCGATATTTTCTCCGTCCTGATCGATCGGGAAAACCGCGATCCCGCGCACGGCCAGCGCGCCACAATCCATTCTCTCTCGGACATTATCCCTGCACTGATACCGTAAGCCGCCCTGCAATAGTCACCGCGCATATCGAGGCTTATGCATCTTAAGACAAACATTAGGTCTAAAGCGGGATTTTGAACACGGGAAAATGTTCCCCCGATTCAAAGTCCGGGGACACCTG
>Ga0302321_100000983_pt1 | contig 24395 bp, 11 predicted proteins | sample Fen_T0_1_FD_202505 | JGI IMG/M metagenome (GOLD analysis project Ga0302321, IMG submission 202505) | Peat permafrost microbial communities from Stordalen Mire near Abisko, Sweden - Fen_T0_1 | ecosystem: Environmental > Terrestrial > Soil > Wetlands > Permafrost | place: Sweden: Abisko...
GTGTGAAGTTCGGAAAGACGCGCAGCCTCGGTGATCACCACCGCAAAATCCAATGGCACAAGTTGAAGGTACCCTGACTTCAGATCTGTCTCGAAAGCTGACAAAGACGCCAACGCATCGGCCTGTGAAATCGCTTTTCTAAACGCCGCGAACCGTACCGCGTTTCCAAATTCATAACGATTCAACACGGTCACGGAAATCGGAATGCGGGCCTGGCGCGCCCACCCCTGTGCCGCCGCGGTATGGCCATCGTTGCCAAACAGCGAAAAAAGAAAACTCGTGTCGGCGGTAGCGAGAGCCATGTCAGTTGCCCTGGCTGTCGGCCAAAATCGCCGCGCTTTCTTTAGCAGTGAGCGTGTTCGCCCACGGTGGCCGCGTCAGGGCCGCACTCTGCGCCCAATCGACTTTTGTTTTAGGGCCGATAGGCGGCACCACTTTAGCCACCACCTTTCCGCGCCGTGTCACCTCAACTTCTTCCCCCTTGGCTACCCAGCCAAGCACTTTGGAATAGTTGTTTCGCAGCTCACGTACGGTGGTCGTTTTCATGTGCTACAAATATGTAGCACATGACTGCCATGTCAATGATGACGAAAACCATTGAGACGAGTAAACGTACGGCCTGTTCCGTTTCCGTTCTTTCAGCAAACGAGACGGCGCTTGCGCCAGAAACAACGGATCGCTCCGAGAGCCATCAGGGCCGCAAAATAAACATAAGATGGTGCGCCGCCGCCACCCGACGAGCCAGAACTCGAACCGCTGCTCGAGGAAGACGAACTAGATGAGCTGCTGCTCGACGAAGATGAAGAACTTGAGCTACTTGATGAAGAGGACGAGGAACTGGAGGACGAACTACTACTGGATGATAATTCGACCGTCGGAATTCCGCAGAACGTGGATCCCCAGCCTCCGGTTCCATGCGTGTAATAGACTGCGGCCAACTTATTATCGCTAACGAATATGTCCGGACTTGCGGTCGGGAAACTGCCTTTGAAAATTATGCTGACTAGTTCGGGGCATTCGGAGAACGCATAGGTTTCGATGTTCCAGACGCCACTCGGTACCGTCACGCTGGTTAATCCCGGGCAACCAAGGAATGAACCTTTCCCAATAATAATGACACTGGTTGGAATCGCGTAGCTTCCAACCAGTCCACCCGGATACTGAATAAGCAGCGTTCCATCCTTACTGAACAGAACTCCGTTCAAACTCGAATAAGCGGTGTTTGCCGTATCAACCGTGATGCTCGCCAGAGTGTTGCAAGTTTCGAACGCATATTCGCCGATGCTAATGATACTACTCGGTATAGTCACGCTGGTCAGACTGGCACTTTTGTGGAACGCCCAGTCCGCGATGCTGGTGACGCTGGTTGGAATCGTGTAGCTTCCACCCAGTCCACCCGGATATTGAATAAGCTGGGTTCCATCCTTATTGAAAAGAACTCCATTCAAACTCGAATAAGCGGTACTTGCCGCATCTACCGTGATACTTGTAAGACCAGCGCAACCTAAGAACGCAAGGTCTTCGATGGTGACAACGCTGCTTGGAACCGTGTAGCGTCCAGCCAGTCCACCAGGATATTGAATGAGCTGAGTTCTGTCCTTGTTGAAGAGAACTCCATTTAAACTCGAATAGGCGGTGTTCGCCGTATCCACCGTGATACTCGTCAGACTGGCACAATCGGTAAAAGCGAAAGCTCCAATGCTGGTGAGGCTGCTCGGGATTGTCACGCTGGTCAGGCCTGTGCAACGGTTGAACGCCGCATCCCCGATGCTGGTGACGCTGCTGGGAAAAGTCACATTGGTAAGGTTCGTGCAAAGGAAAAATGCCCACGGATCAATGCTGGTGACGCTGCTAGGAATCGTCACACTGGTTAGCCCCGTGCAACCTGCGAATGTGTACGTCCCGACGCTCGTCACGCCGCTGGGAATGGATACACTAGTTAGTCGCGTGCAATTTTGGAATGCACTTGCACCTAGGCTGGTTACACTATTCGGAATCGTTATGTTTGTTAGCCTTGAGCAGCCAGCGAATGCGTTAGCCCAGATGTACTGGACGCTGCTCGGAATCGTCACGCTGGTCAGGCTCGTACAATTTTCGAACGCATGGTTATCGATCGCGTAGATGCCGTTCAAAATCGTCACGCTGGTCAGACTCGTGCAATCTTCGAACGCGCCCCAAGAGATAGTGTCGAGGCTGCTCGGAATCGTCACACTGGTAAGGCCTTTGCAAAGGTAGAACGCGTAAGCATCGATCCTGGTGAGGCCGTTCGGAATGGTCATGTTGATCAGTTTCGAGCACCCTTGGAACGCACTTTGCCGGATCTCAGTGACACTGCTTGGAATGTCCACGCTAGTCAGATTCGTACAACCCTGGAACATAACCGACCCGATGCAGCCGACGCCGGTCTGAATGGTCGCGCTGGTCAGTCCCGTGCAATTTAAAAAAACACTATCCTCAATGTTTGTGACACTACTAGGAATGGTCACGCTGGTCAGACTCGTGCAACCTTGGAATGCAGCCTGGCCGAGGCTGGCAACGCCGTTCTGAATGGTTACGCTGGTCAGACTCGTACAACCCAAGAACGCAGTATTCTTGATATAGGTGACACTGCCCGGTATCGTCACACTGCTCAGCCCCATACACTGATTGAACGCGGCTGTTCCGATGCTGGTGACGCTGTTCGGAATTGTCACGCTGGTTAGCCCCGTGCAACCCCAGAACGCAAAGTCCCCAATGCTGGTGACGCTCGCGGGGATAGTCATACTGGTCAGGCCTGTGCAACGACTGAACGTATGTTCCGCGATGCTTGTAACGCTGCTCGGGATAGTCACGCCGGTTAGCCTCGTGCAACCATCGAACGCGTAATAAGAGATACTGGTGACGCTGGCTGGGATGGTCACGTTGGTCAGACTCTTACAATCTTGGAATGCAGCGTATCCGATACTCGTAACGCTGTTTGGAATTGTCACGCTGGTCAGCCCCGTGCAGCCAGCGAACATTGTGTCTACGATGCTAGTGAAACCGTTTGGAATTATTACGTTGGTCAATCCTTTACAACCGCTGAACGCGTTGGACCCGATGCTGGTGACGCCGTTTGGAATAGTCACACTACTCAGACCCAAGCAGCTGCTGAACGCACCGCTACCAATGCTGGTGACGCTGCTCGGGATGGGTGCGCTGGTCAGACTCGTGCAATTGTAGAACGCCCAGTCTCCGATGCTGGTGACGCCGTTCGGAATGGTTATGCTGGTCAGACTCACCCTGCCGGAGAATACCTGGTTTCCGATGCTCGTGACCGGGAGGCCGTTGATTGTGCTCGGTATGGTTACAGCGCCAGCGCTGTCTGAGCCGAAATAGCCCGTTATGGTCACCCTACCATTTGAGACCGTGTAATCAAAATTGCCGGACGATTCCGCTCGAGATTGCAACGCCGCCATCGCAATCATCCAGTGAACAAGAACCGTGCGGAAAGTTTTCATATTTGTCTCAATTCAGTGGGTAGCCACACCGAAACCACCAGTTGATACCGATTGAGTCAAGTGGGTAGCCCCTGGTGCCCCAGCGGACTAACCAAGATTGCCGTGTTCCGCCGAACTGATCGCACTGCGAGTCTGACTCCTGCTTCGGATTGCAGGATCGATCACATCGACGCATAGACGATGGCCCTGATCGCTGCCTTCAGCTCCGGCCGCTGCTTCGGCCAAGCTTGGACGATTTTAGCCAGGTCTGTATAGTCGTTTCCAGGATTTGGGGAAGCTATTGAGGAAGGTTCGGATTTGGAAGAATTGCATCCAGCTGCATCTATTGGCGGTTGCGATTGGTTGTCGTGAGGTTCGAGTCCCCTTGGGCACCATTATGAGAGGAGAGGCGGATTCAGGGGACGGAAAGAGCACAGAGTTTCTAAAAAAACAGTCTCCACGGCTATCGCACGCTATTCCCGCTTCTCAATCCGACACTCGGTCTGCATGCGGGCTCCTCTTATGCCCTGCTCGCACCGGCTGAGGCTTTTGCGATCTATTCCAAAAAGGTCCACGAAGACACCCGCGTGAAACCGAGAAGCAAGGAATTAAAACTTCGCCAAGCCAGTACGCGGGCATGCCCAGAGGTGTTCAGGGCGTAAAGTCGACCGTGAGGGACGTGGGTTCGAGCCCTGGAGCAGAAAGGTATATCTGCGCCTTACCGGGCTTTCCGGTCGACCGCAGAATCGCGAGCGCGTGTCCGCGGAAGCTGGTCGCTTGGTTGTCGAGAAATGACCGCTCGTCCTCCGGATTCGCGCTGCCGAACGCTTTCAGCTCTGCCTCGCCTTCAACCGCGGCGGTTAGATCCAGTGCGGCGTCGGGCACGACCGCTCCCGCTGCGTCGAGGATTTCGATTGGTACAAACACGAGAGACGCGCGCGAAGCCGGTGCGTGTAGCATTTCCGCAATTGCGCGAAGCCGTTTCGCGACCCCACTGGTACGCAGCTCCTTCACGGCGATAACCGTACCGTTTTCAATAGCTTTCGCGGTAAGCACGCCCGGCTCCCAGGGAACCGTGAACTTTGCGGTGATGGATTTGGAGCTGTCGATTGTTTGTTCGCCTATCTCACGTCCGTTCAATTCAAGACGGATCCGTCCGGCGCGCGAATATACGGTCACTTCGAGGGGCTTTTGTTCGTTGCCGAACCAATTCCACGTCGGCAGTTCCGCGGGCCAACCCCAGGCACCCACCTTTTCCTTTTTCCCCGGCGGCACGGGTTCATGCACCAGGAGTTCTACCGCGCTCCGACGCCAGACCACGTCGCGGTACAACGACTGCGGCTTCTTGTTCCCAATCAGATCAAGATCACCGGACCAGTTTATCCAGAAAGGCCACGGCATGGGTTCCCAGTTTTTCAGGCCGGTAGTCGCTAAATCGGCTCTCGAATCAATATAGGCGGTGTGGCCGATGCCCGACTCGCCTAGATGATCCATGCCGGTCCAGACGAAATCGCCAATAACATAGGAATGAGCCTCGATTAACCGCCAGTTCTCCAAGGCTTCGTGCGGATACGATTCGGTGCCGGCCATGACACGTTGCGGGAACCGCGCGTGGTCGCTCTCGTAATGATCCCAAGCATAGTTGTAACCGCCCACATCGAGGAACTGAAAGGCAGGATCATTACCTTCCCAGTCGGTGGCCAGATTGGCATTCTCCCAGGGAGAATTAATCGCATTGGTGATCGGTCGCCGTGCGTCCCAGCCGCGGACGAAAGCCGCGAGGCGCGCGCCGATCACGATCCCGCGCGGGTTGAACCGCTCCGCAATCTCGTTACCGATGCTCCACATGATCACGGAGGGATGATTGAAGTCGCGCGCAAGCATGGAGCGCAGGTCGCTCTCCCAGTGCGCATCGAAATAGCGTTGGTAGCCGTTCGGCTTTTTCGGCAGTTCCCAAGTATCGGCAAACTCGTCGATCACCAAAACGCCTTCCTCGTCGCAGGCATCGAGAAACGCGGCCGATGGGGGATTGTGACTGGTTCGGATGGCGTTGAACCCATTGGCTTTCATCAAGCGCACACGTCGTCGCTCCGCATCGGGAAACGCGGCAGCCCCCAGCAGACCGTTATCGTGGTGCAAGCAGGCTCCGAAAAGCTTGATTGGTTTTCCGTTCAGCAGAAGGCCCGTCTTTGCATCGACCGCAATGGTGCGAATGCCGAAGGCAGTCTGAGCGACGTCAAAGGCGCGATCGCCCTGAAACAGCTTCACATTAACCCGGTAGAGCGAGGGCGTTTCAGGACTCCAGGGCGCCACCGCTGAGACCCCGATCGTTTGGTTGATGCGTTCCGTCGTTGTGGGGCTGATCCGGAGCGACCCGAGAGAGTGTTGGGTCCGCTCTCCGCGAGGGCTGATGAGTTCGGCCTCAAGCGCCACATCCTGCGGCGTGGCCAGGTCGTTCCGCACCTCGATTTGAAATTGTACCTGTGCTTTGTTTTCGCTGAGCCAGACTGTGTCCGCCCGCACACCCCAAGTCGGAATATACAGCGGCGAATGAGAACGCAGGCTAATCCCCCGGTACAGACCCGAGCCAGCGTACCATCTAGTGTTTGACTCGGGATTGAGCACCCGAATGGCAATGACGTTATCCTGGGATTGCCGCTTTAGGTGCTTCGCGATTTCGACCAAGCACGGGATGTATCCATGCGGTTGAAACGCGACGTGGTCGCCGTTGACCCAGATATCGCACTCCTGCTGGGCGCCATGAAGAATCAGTTCAAGCCCCCGCACCGTGTCGGCCGGCTCGGTTTTAAGGTGAAGTCGATACCAGCCGATACCGCCGCGCAAGTATCCGACGCTCGGGCCTTCGGGGGTCGTCGGATCATGAGGTCCCGATGCCGCATCCGTCTGCCGCTCGGACTCGATGCTCCAATCGTGCGGCAGATCGAGCACGCGCCACGCCGAATCGTCGAAGCCGGGCGCTTCGGCCCCGACATGCTCGCCGCGAATGAACCGCCATCCCTCATTCGCATCACGGGCAAGCGAGGTTTCTGCAGCGGCGGAAAGATTGGCCTGGACAATCAAAACGGTCAGCAAGCCGGAAAAGAACGAGCGGGCGAACAAGGTCTTCAGATTGTTCATCATTTCTTGAGAGTGGCTTTTGCAGTCCTTGCCGACAAGGAAGCGTTTTGGAAACTCGTAGCGTTGTCGTTGGTCGGCGGAGCGTAAAGCTCGGCTCAAGCCGTTATCTTGGCGAAAACGGCCACACCATGTGTCAGTCATCAGCTGGCGCCCGCGCGGCCGATGGCGACGGCAGTCTTCGATCATTTCCCGCAGCTCCGCTAGGTTTTGTGTGCGCAGTTATGTGTCGGCGGTTTTCGCAATTTCAGAAGCGGAGTTCTCGACGCAAGCTTGCAGAAATCTTAGCCCTGGTTCAATCACAGCAAAGCGTCGATGATGGCCCTGATCGCAGCCTTCAGCTCCGACCGCAAGGTCGGCCAAGCTTGGACGATTTTGGCCAAGTCGGAAAAGTCATTCCCAGGATTTGGGGAAGCTATTGAGGAAGGTTCGGTTTTCGCCGGATTGCATCCCGCTGCATTAATTAGTGGTTTCGGTTGGTTGTCGTGAGGTTCGAGTCCCCTTGGGCACCATTATGAGAGGATAGGCGGAAATCTCACACTACACTCACACACGAGTTGCTTTTTTAGGAGAATGAAACCGCCTCGCCGCGCTTCAGCTGACACCCGAAGCAAAATGAGGTAAAACAGGATCTTGACCGGCGCGCGCGCGGATCAATGAACGCGCGCATGAACCAAAAAAGCCCCAGTCTGACACAATACGCGTACTCGGTTTTCCACGGCACATGGAGACTCCAGCAGGATGAACACGCCTGGTATCTCGAGTGGTACCCTAAAACCATGAAATCATTCGAGGAGCCTCAGCTAATTTGCAGAGACTTCGCGAAGCCTGAAGATGCTTTCGATTTTCTGACCGAGAACAATACCGGAATACGGGAATGGGACGGCAAAGGGCACAGCCGAAATGTTGCCAGTTTTGCTGGGTGGAAGAAAATTCAGGTTAGCGCATGATCTCCGAATGATTGCGTTGTCAACAATGTCATCAACACGGGTAAATCGTATGGCCTGACCTGGTTTGGCCCTCCTTCCGGACTTCAAGTTCCACTCGGCCGATGAGCACTTCCAGCATGCGCGCGTGGAAGCGCTCAGATCGAATCGGTACCATTTTGAAGAAGACGAACTATCGAGAAGTACCAAAGCAGGGGTGTAACTTTTGAGTGAATCACTAAATAGAGATTGCAGCTTAACTAGCCACCAGCTACTCAATCGCCTCCAGACCATGCCTACCTCGGAGGGAGTTGTACCAACGCAATTGATCAAGCTGATTCCTTGCGCCCGGAAGGATCATGCGTGGCAAACTTTCACCTTCGCTCACAATCTTCGCGAACTTTCTCCTGCGATACTGACCTCGTTAGGACTATGCGAAGACGAAACGCATCCATTCGCCAGGTTATTTTCACTGAGCCGATCAAGAAAGCTGCAGCAGAAACCATGGTGCGCCCCACGCAGGTTAATCTCAAACAACCATTTCATCCGTACTTCACTCGAACGACCTGAAATGCGTCTGCCTGAAGCCTGTTCTCTTCCGGTGCCTGTTCTCAGCTCGCAAAAGAATCAACGTCATTGGTTTTAATGCGACGTCGCCCCCGAGTCACTTTTTCACCCACTCAACATTTTATTCCACCACTCAATTTGAAAATTCGGCACCCACTTTTCCTCTCTTTACTAAAATGGGCGACAGTCTCCCTGACGTTCGCCGGTGCAACCGCCGTCGCGCTAACCACGCCAACCACTCCGGTTACCGGTGCGATTGCGGCAGGGGCAAATCACACTGTGGCGCTAAGAGGCGACGGCACGGTCTGGGCCTGGGGCTCTAACGCGTGCGGTCAACTCGGCGATGGCACGACGACGCAGCGGCCGGCAGCAGTATGCGTGAATGGCATGGCAAGCGTTGTTGCGATTGCGGCAGGGGATTCGCACACGCTAGCGCTAAAAAGCGACGGTACGGTGTGGGCATGGGGACTTAATGGTAATGGTCAACTAGGTGATGGCACGACCAACAATAGAACAACAGCAATACCGGTAAGCGGTTTGAGCGGCATTGTGGCGATCGCAGCTGGTGGTTCCCATTCGGTTGCGCTGAAGCGTGACGGTACGGTTTGGTCGTGGGGTAATAATGCGAGCGCCCAGTTGGGCGACGGCACAACAACGACACGTCTTACCGCTGTCACGGCGAGTGGAGTCAGCAATATTGTGGCGATAGCAAGTGGAGTTTCTTACTCCGTGGCGTTAAGGAGCGATGGTACTTTATTAGCATGGGGCGACAATAGTTTTGGCCAGTTGGGCGATGGTACAACGATCACACGAAAGACGGCTTGGCCGGTGAGTGGACTTAGTGGGGTCATTGCCTTGGGCGCTGGCCTGTATCATACCGTGGCATTGAAGAGCGATGGTACGGTGTGGGCATGGGGGTACAATGGACACGGCGAATTAGGCGATAGCACGACGTACACCCGGATCACAGCGGGAAGGGTGAACGGGCTAACTGGTATAGTAGCGCTGTCGGTCGGTTATGAACACACAATTGCGGTAAAGAACGACCACACTGTTTGGGCCTGGGGCGACAACTACTATGGCCAGTTAGGTGATGGCACAAAAATCCCCCGACTCACTGCTGTGTCTGTTCGCGTGCCGAGTGACATCGTGATGATGGCTTCAGGCTACAGTCACACTGCTGCATTGAGGGTTGACGGCACGGTGTTGGCATGGGGAAAGAACGATTTTGGTCAATTGGGTGATGGCACAACAACCGGCAGCCGGATTACGCCTTTTCAAGTGAGCAGGCTATGCGACATAGTAGCAGTAACATCAGGAACCGCTCACACGGCAGTGCTTAAGCGGGATGGCACCGTGTGGACATGGGGCTCCAACCAGCTTTTTGGCGATGATACAACCACCCCAACAACAGAGGCGCAAGCGACAGGCCTAAGTGGTATCTTGGCAATAGCTGCAGGAGATTCTCACACTGTAGCTCTGAAAAACGATGGCACCGTGTGGACATGGGGAGGCAATAGCGGTGGTCAGTTAGGCGACGGGACAAAGAACTTTCGCGTAACGCCGGTCCAGGTAACCGGACTGAGTGGCGTGGTCGCGATAGCTGCTGGGCTAAATCACACAGTGGCAGTAAAGAACGACGGCTCTGTCTGGGCGTGGGGCTACAATAGCTATGGGCAGTTAGGCGATGGGACGACAACCGACCGGGCCACTGCTACTCGCGTGAACGGAATAAGTGGTATTATTGCGATAACAGCAGGTTATTATCACACCGTTGCATTGAAGGGCGACGGCAGCATGTTTGCATGGGGTTATAATGGCTCGGGTCAAATAGGCGACGGCACGACGACACAGCAAATCACCCCAGTCCCCGTAAACGTATTTAGTACTGCTGTTAAAGTGGTGGCCGGAGGCTTTCATACCATGGCGCTTAAGAGTGACGGCACGATATGGGGGTGGGGCTACAACGGCTATGGGCAACTAGGCGATGGTACGACAACGCAGTCGTGGACCACAGCAGTTCAGGTGAGTGGACTCAGTGGAACAGAAGCTCTTAATGCCGGTGTTTATTGTACGATGGCGATAAAGAACGATGGCACAGCGTGGGCGTGGGGCGACAATACCTACGGCCAACTGGGAGACGGCACGACGACGCAGCAGACGACAGCCGTACAGGTGAACGGGTTGAGCGGCGTCACTGCGATAGCTTCTGGTTTTCGTCATACTGTGGCGCTGAAGAGCGATGGCACACTCCTCGGCTGGGGCAGTAATTCCTCGGGGCAACTTGCTTTTTGGTCTAATCGCCAGACACAGGCTGCGATTCGCTTGATCGCTTCGGCCGACGACACCGATCAGGACGGCATGAGTGACGCCTGGGAAATCCAACACTTCGGCAACCTAAGTCATAGTGGTGCCACGGACACCGATGGCGATGGACTCACTGATATCCAAGAGTACGCGAAAGGGAGTGATCCCACCCTAGCCGATGCCGACGGCGACGGGTTAACTGATTTTGTGGATCCCTACCCCAGTGATTTCTATAATCACTCCACGCCTTCACTTTCAGTGATCAATGGCGACAATCAAATCGGCGCGCCGAACACCTTTAATTCCCTGCCCCTTGACGTGGCGACATGGAATGGTTCAGCAACAGCCCCCCTTCCGAATGCACCCATAACGTTTTCCGTGACGTCTGGTGAGGGTAGTCTGGCAACATCGATTGCTGGCACCCTGCTTCCTAGTTTAACCGTGCGTGCCGACCACGACGGTACGGCCCAAATCTATTTCATGCATGGTGGTTCGTTCGGAACCACTAGTGCCATCACGGTCACCGCGGGCAACGCCCAGTTGGTTATGCACAGCGCCACGCCCGACAAACAGAGCCAAACTATCACGTTCGCCGCCCCTGGTCCGCAAGTTTACGGCACACCGCTAGCACTCAGCGCCACGGCTAGCTCCGGTCTGTCGGTGACGTTTGTCGCGTCTGCTGGCCCAGTCTCTATCGCCAACGGCATTGCCACATTTACCGGCATCGGCTCCGTGACCATCACCGCAGTGCAAGCAGGCGATGGTGCTCACAGCGCTGCGCCCAGTGTTGCGCGTACCTTTAACGTTGATTCGGCAAGCCAGCCGACAGTGACGCTTTCGCCGTCGACCGTCACAATCAACGTCGGGGATGCTGTCGCTTTCACCGCCAGTAGTGGTTTGACGAGTTACGCCTGGGGTGGCAGTGCCAGCGGCTCAGAAGCCACGCAGTCTGTCACGTTCAATTCAGTAGGAATATTCAACGTCACCGTTTACGCCAAGGCTGAAGGAAACTTTGCGCAGTCTAACACGGCCACGGCGACGATTACCGTACGCGACAGCACGCCTCCAGTTATCGCGCCGCAAGCCAATCTAATTGTTGAGGCCACAAGTGGCTCCGGCGCAGAAGTCACGTTTAGTCCAAGTGCGAATGACGCGGTCGATGGTTCTGTCGCCGTCACGGCATCGCCTGCCTCTGGAAGCACGTTCGCGCTCGGCACGAACACGGTGACGCTCACCGCAAACGATGCTGCCGGCAACACGGCGACGAGTTCCTTCGCGGTGACAGTGCGCGATGCCACCGCACCGACGATCACTCTGCCGGCTAATCAGACGCTTGAAGCAACAAGCCCTGATGGGGCCATAGTGACGTTCAGTGCCTCGGCGAGTGACCTTGTGAGTGGTTCGGTCGAGGTGACCTACAGCAGTCCTTCCGGCAGCAGTTTTGCACTCGGCACTAACACCGTTTCTGTCACAGCCACTGACGCTGCAGGAAACACCGCCACGGATAGTTTCACCGTTACGGTACACGATACAACCGCACCCGTTATCACGGTACCAGAGACGATCACCGCCGAGGCCACTAATTCTGCCGGAGCCATCGTCTCCCTTATTGGCAGCGCAACCGATCTCGTAGATGCCACCGTGCCGGTTACCTTCAGTCCCGCGACTGGCACTTTCTTCCCGATAGGTGCGACCACCGTCACCGCTACGGCAACCGATGCCGCGGGAAATACCGCCACAGCAACTCTGGTCGTAAAAGTTGTCGATACCGTCGCACCGGTGCTCTCGCTGCCAGCGGATATCACAGTTGAAGCAACGGGCCCATCTGGCGCCGCCGTCACGTTTGCTGCAAAAGCCGTCGACGCGGTTAACGGCGATCTCAGTGTCAGCTACAGCGCCGCGCCCGGCAGCATCTTCGCGCTTGGAAAAACCACTGTCACGGTCACAGCCGTTGACCTTTCTGGCAACGTGGTGACAGGAAGATTTAATGTTACTGTCGTCGATACCGCCGCACCGATCATCACCATACCGGCAAATCAGATACTCGAAGCGACCAGCTCAGCGGGAGCTACCGCCACTTTCAGCAGTTCAGCGATCGACCTTGTCGACGGTGCGGTTGCTGTGACCTATAGCAGATCCTCAGGCAGTGTCTTTGCGCTCGGCCTCAACACCGTAGTACTCACTGCAACCGATGCCGCAGGCAACAAAGCCACGCGAACCGTTACCATAACTGTCCGCGATACCACCGCGCCTGTTATTTCGGTTCCGGCGAATCAGACCGTGGGAGCGACGGGGTCCGACGGGACGATTGTCGAGTTCGCTACCAGCGCCTCCGACCTTGTCGATGGAGTTGTTTCGGTTTCCGCTTCGATTTCCTCTGGAAGCAAATTTCCGATCGGCACTACGACGGTAACATTGACGGCGATAGATGCGGCAAGCAACACCGCAACAAGTTCTTTCACCGTGACGGTACAAACGGCTGCGCCAGTCATCATAACGCAACCTGTAAGCCAAACTGTTGTTTTGGGACAGAGCGTGACACTCACGGTTGGTGCAACGGGTTTTCCCGTCCCCACATATCAGTGGAAATTCTGGGGACAAATCATCCCCGGGGCAACATCAGCAAGCTATACGATTCCAGCAGCACAATTGTCGGACGCAGGCTCCTACACTGTTGCGGCGACGAATATGGCTGGGGCGGCAGTTTCTTCGTTCGTAAACTTGCAGGTGGTTGTGCCTGCCACAATCACGACGCAGCCGGCCAGTGTCACGATCAACACCGAGGGGAAAGTCGTGTTTCAAGTGATAGCGACGGGCTCCGGAGTGATCTCTTATCAGTGGTATCGTGACGGAGTGCCAATCACGGGTGCGGTGTATTCGACCTATACGCTAGATCCTGCCCAATACATCCATGCCGGTAGTTATTGGGTTGTCGTCAGCAACCCATACGGAACGGTTACATCCGCCACGGCCGTATTGACCGTCAATGTTAAGCCCACAATCACCGCGCAGCCTCAAGGCCAGGTTGTTGCAGTCGGTTCGAGCGTCACTTTCGCCGTTGGCACTGCTGGCACCACTCCGATGAACTACCAGTGGAAAAAAGGGAGCTCGGCGATCGCTGGAGCGACCGCATCGACCTATACCATTCCGTACGCTCAAACAACGGATGCGGGATCATACAGTGTGGTTGTCTCCAATGCCGCCGGCTCGGTAACCTCGAGTGCGGCGACGCTTTCAGTAAAAATTCCTCCAGCGATCACCACACAGCCGGTCAGTACAACGGTGACTGCTGGGAAAAATGCAACGTTCAAGGTCGTCGCCAGTGGTTCAGCCACCCTGACCTATCAATGGTTTTTCAATGGAGCGGCTATCTCGGGGGCGGCGTCGGCAACGTATACCGTGACAGCGCCACAGTCGGCAAGCGCTGGAACCTATTCCGTCATAGTCTCCAACACGGTCGGCAGCGTTGCCTCGTTCGGCGCAATTTTAACGGTCAACAATCCCGTAGTGATCACGGCGCAACCAGTCAGTCAGTGGCTTACGGTTGGTTCCCCTGTGACGTTTAATGTGGATGTGACAGGCACTGCTCCGTTCACTTACCAGTGGCGCAGAAACAGTGTGGCAATTGCGGGCGCCACGTCATCCAGCTACACGATTCCATCGGCGCAGACTGCGGACGCTGGAAACTACACCGTCGTGGTGACCAATGCGGCGGGAAGCGTAACATCGAGCACAGCGATTTTGAAGGTGAACATTCCTCCGGCGATCACCACGCAACCAGTGAGCAAAGCCGCCACCTCTGGCACAACAGTGACCTTAAAGGTGGTTGCGACTGGTACAGCGACCCTGACCTATCAATGGATGCTCAATGGTGTGCCGATTGCTGGAGCCACCGCGGCGAGCTATGCAGTCGTTGCGAATGCGGCAACGGTTGGAAATTACACGGTCGTCGTGAGCAATGTTGCGGGAAGCGTTACCTCCTACGCTGCGGCACTAACGCTAAAGTAGCTGTCGCATATTCCATCCTGCGTCCATATCCCTCCACTCAACGTGCGGCAGGAAAGCTACAGAATACGACCAGGCAGCAGCCCGGCTATGCGCTCCAGGAACATCTAATTCTAGGTTCGTCGATCAGCGATGATTACTTAAAAGCATCGTTGATCTCCCTTATCGCCACCTTCAGCTCTGGCCGCAGCGTCGGCCATGTTTGGACGATTTTGGCCAGTTCGGAATAATCGTACCCAAGATTTATGAAAGCGATTAATGAGGGTTCGGGTTACGCGATTCGCCTCCAGTTTCAATCGTCGGCATTTGCATTTAGTTGTTGTACGAAATCAAGTCGCCGAAGGCACCATTCTTTTTAAAAATGAAAACGGCTGAGCATCGGCTAGCCCTGATTATTCGGACACAGGAATAGTAATCGTTGCTTAGTTTTGTTTTGAGTCGAACGTAATGGGCCTGACGAAGACACTATTCGAGCGGAGCCGGCTACGATTACAAAACAATTTTATATAGTCGAAGATTGCGCAACGCACCCCGGAATGTGTGGCGAAGCGTTGATGATACTTGTCTCGCCGGCCCAAACCTTTGGGCATCCGATAAAATAATCTCGGCTATGATTGCTTAAGCGGCCTCCGACAACGAGCCGCTAACTTATTGCACCCTTTTCAAATCCATTATCGCATGGAATGGCTTTTGACCGGGTATGGAAAATGTCCAATCTTCGGTGTGGTGAGCGGTGTCTATTATGTTGAAAACACAGTGGGTAACATGGCCTGGCGCATCGATGCCAGTCATCTCCGCGAATTCAAATTCTATTTTGCTTCCGTCGGCAACAGGTCGAGCCCGCATAAGCGGTCTATTTTTAAAATCGCAATAATGAACCATAGCGATCTGATCGTTTTCCAAGTAGATGATCGTGACCTCGGGGGTATTGGGTTCTTTCAATTCGTGAATTAGTGCGTTCCCTTGAGATGCTACGCGCATTGTGACGTACAGAGGCTTGTCCGTCGCCCAACTTGGATTTTCAACTGTCACTGGTCCCTGCCAGTTTCCGGCTAAGGCCTTCATCATCTCGAAGGACTTCTGGGCATCAGAAAGCGGTGTGACGGTTCCGCCGGTCTGCGCATAAGTTAAGTGACCTTGCAGCAAGAGAACGAGGGCCAACAAGAACGATGGTTTTTTCATTATTTTATTCCTTATTTAGTGACATGGAGGTTTTGGACCTTTCGTACAGGTCCTCCTCATAGAACACGGATTCCGGGCAGAAAGTTACATCAGAGATTTCTCACCAAGAAAGTGCGTTATGTTTAGCTACAGCATTTCAGAAAATGGTGCCGCCGCGTCCATTGATGATCGCTGGTTAACCGGAGCGGCTACGGCTTCACCACACGTGCGCTAGCGAGTCTCGACATGGATTACTCGCCCCAACCTCCGCGAGTAATTTGCCATAAATAGCCAAAGTTAAGCCCAACGATGATCAAGAACTAACGAAGGTTGTATCGGTAGATAGGCTCCAAGATTACACCCTTGTTCGGGACTGTATTCGACAGATACTCCATTGCTGAATTTTGCCAGAAACAGCGCTCCCTTGCCTCCGCCTTTCCGGTTCCGTTTTGCGTCCTCAATTGATCCAGTAGTTCGTCAGCAATTCGCCATTTTGTTGTCTGCACCATCGACCCACGGGCAAGCGCCCCTGAAACCGCCCGGAACCCGCTCGCTGGGAAATTTCTGCTTTCTTTGTCTCCGGCCTGCAGGCGGTGAAACCGCACGATCTCCTTCCTAGATGCGGGAAATCATAACCTTCGGTTTGCGACGGATTCCCGGACCCGCCCCAGGTTTCAACGCTGCTATCTGTTTCTTGCGCTGAAACGGCGCAGTCCCAAAACCAGCGCCAGGGATAATATATAAAACGTTCCCGGTGCGCCGCCACCACCTCCTCCCCCACCGTTGCCCCCGCTCGAGGAAGAAGAGGAGCTATTGCTGGCAGCGTTGACTGATACCGAAACAGTCAACGTGGCTTTCCCTGCTGCGTTTGTGGCAGTAAGCGTATATTGTCCCGCATCGGCGGTTGTTATATTGCCTTTGCTATACAAGGCCCAGTTCTCCCCTAAAATCTGCCGGCCATTCTTGGACCATTGATTTACCATCGGCCATGACCCGTCAACCGTGGGAGCCAAAATCAATTGCCCTCCGGAATTCAAAGTCACCGAGGTAGGCTGGCCCGAAATGGAGGGAGCGACGGCTGGATTCACCGTCACGGTCACCGCAAAGGCGGCAGACCCCAGAGAGTTTGTCACCGAAAGCGTATATTGTCCCGAATCCGCCGCGGTCAAAGGGCCCTTGATGAAATGGGCCGTCGTGGCCCCTGCGATCGCCGAACTGTTTTTGGACCACTGATAGGTCATCGGCTCGCCCCCGGAAACGGTTGGATTCAGCTCAAGTGTGTTTCCTGAGTCGAGGTTCACTACGCTGTTCAGACCGGCGATCGAAGGCGTCGTGGCCGTGGTGACCGAGAGAGTGGCAGCCAAGCTCGTCGGATTTGCGCCCGGATTACTGACTAAACAGCGGAATTGATCGCCGTTCATCGCCAATGTGGGGCTGCCGATACCGAGTATATTTGTCGTCGCGCCGCTATAGACAGCGCCGTCACTTACATTCACCCATGCGCTGCTCCCCGCGGGCAGTCGCTGCCATTGGTAAGTCGGCAAAGGATATCCAAAGGCTGTGATGGAGAACTGCGCAGCATGATTAATAGAGACCGAAACATCCGAGGGTTGGGTCCCAATCGCGGCCGCCTGATTGGTCTGCGCGAGATAGGTAATCAGGTTTGTCATGTTGGGGGTGCCCAAACCCGTGCAAAAATCATAACCAACGCCTGCAGAATAAGCACCGATCGAACCATCGGTGATATCATTAAAGGCAGACGTGCCCGCCGCCGCATACAACTTGGGATTAAGAAATCCAACTGCGGAGAGGCTGGCGTTGGCCCGGGCTTGGTTGATAAGGGCACTCAGACCAGCCCAAATCGGACTCGAAAGACTCGTGCCGGACCCTCGATAGGCGACGCCTCCCAGAAAAACGATGGGCCCCCGGTTGACCGACCCATCGCCGAAATCGGCCATGGCTGCCACGTCGGGCACACAACGCTGCGCACCACCCGGCATCCCCCGAGCCACCTGCCAGGCGGGGCGATCAAAATATCGGCTCTCACCACCGCCGGCGGCATAGATGTCGCCGCTTAGGGACCAGGTTACTTCTGGCAATTGAACCGTACCGGGCTGGGAGCGAGGAAAGGCGAGCGTCGTTCCACCCACGGCGGTCACATTCGGGTCCGAGGCAGGATAGCTCACTGCCAGCGCAGCGCTGGAACTGTAGTAAGCATTATCAGCTGTCATATACGGGTTTGATCCCCAATCACCTGATGATGCAAAACAGGTCACCCCTTGCGCCGTCAGCAAAATCAGACTCGGGTCGAATTGGCTTACCGATGCATCCTCAGTGCCGCCAAAGCTCTCGGAGAACTGATGAATACTCGTGTCTTTAACCAGGTCATTGAGGATCTGAGTGAAAGCAGCCGCCTCGCCGGTTGAATCAAGAGGAAAGGGCGTTGCGTACACTCGGACTTTCGCGCCGGGCGCCACACCGCTGGACCACTCCACGTCCATGGAAACTTCAAATTTGCTTCCGGTAGCACTGTTCTTCGGACCACCAGAAACATTAACAATCGTCACGTTGTTTAGGGATTGGGAAATTCCACACTGGCTCCAGAAAGTGGTCAGGTCGGAGTCGGCTGGGGTCGCATCTCCAATGATAGCGATGGTCTGCCCGCTGCCCGTGAAATTTTCTGGTGTAGCGTAGACTGCGGTTACCGCCGCGGGCGTGATTGCGGAATAGCCAGGCACCGTCAACGCTTGCGGCAAACGCTGCGTGCGCGGGTGCCGTATCAAGTGCGGCTGCAATCCGCGTATGCCAGTGATTTTCGCAGCAACTGCATCGGGAATCTGGGGTGCGGATATCGCAGAGGTAAATTCGCCGTCGGCCGTGGCCACTCGCGCCAAAGTCACGCCGAACGCCGCCGCCACCCGGGAACTCGCGCCCTCTGCAAAAACCGCATGCCGCGTCGCAGCATCCAACGTGATCTTGAAGCCCTGAGACTCCAGCCAGGCGCGCACTTCGCCGTAGTCTTCTTTGCCAGGCAAATAGTCCTCGAGCTGGGCCCGGGAAAGCACCTCGCCCTTGGCGATGCGGGCCTTCAGCTCGTCCAGATCGGTCAACCTAAGTGTCAGGTTGAAACGCATGGCTGTATCAAGCTCCTGCGGTGTCAGAGCCGTGCGCACCACCCGACCAAAGGTTCGCTCCATGCGCCCCTCAGACTGCGCTCGCTGGACCAACGCACCTTCCACCGGCACGATGCTGCCCTCAAAAGTCACGCTGGCAGCCACGTGGGAACTCATAAAAAGATAAACCACGCCAAATAGCCAAACGAAGATATTACGAGGGTACATTGAAAAACGTTTTTAATATATTACTTCTATCACTAAAAAGCTAGGCGTGCGGCTTCCTTCAACGGCCAGGTCCCGAGCAGCGCAGATGATCGTCTCAAATAATTCACGAAAGCTAAAAGCTAACTAAACACAACAACCAAGCAACCTGAAACATTGCGTCTTTGGATTCTATCCGTCGCGCCGGTCTGCCTAGACCTATTCAAATAATACCGTAGCCATTCGGTTGGCAAAATCTGCGAAACAAAAAGTTCACGCAAAGGCGCAAAGCGAGAAGCATTGCTGTCGCAGCATGCAATGTCGTTTGTCCTCTCAAAAATTGAAATCCCTGATCCAAATAGAGTATTCGTAGCCTCGATTCCTTCTTTGCGCCTTCGCGCGAGACGATCTTCTGAAGGGCGGCTATAGTTTAGCTTTATATGCCTTGGGAGCTGTACGGGAATTGGAGACGGCCGGCTCTCGTTGAGGAATATCCACGACCGAGAGCATCGTGCAGAACAGGTGGTGCGCGTTGTCCCGTGCATTTGACCTCCGTCAAACCACAACGTCGCAAAGCCCGCTTGGAGATCGGGCTCCACCTTCTGACCACGCGCTTCGGAGGCGTGGCTAAAGCTAATTCCCGTAAAGCTCCTAATCTAAATTTGGCTTACTCACCGACGAAACCCTGCGATTCCCATGGATCTCCATCGCGATTTTGGCAGCCGACCTTGACGTGCATTCACCGGAGAAATGCGCGAGCCGCACTTGCGTGAAATCAGCTGGACCAAATGCGTGCACCCTCGCCATCGTCACTCACGGGCAAAGGCCGCCATTGACCCGGCACCCGGACCCCAAGTCAACGAGCCGGTCGTCCACTCGATTGTTTCGTGAAACCTCGCTCAATCTTAGGTAGAAAAGGAGGGTTTGCGCAGTTCATCCAGGATCGAACAGAGATGCGTGAGGTCTTTGGCTTGCTGAGCACCGATCTTCGCCAGTGTCGCGCGATAGGCACCCGTAGCCCGGCCACCCACGACCAATTTCACATCAGGCGGGAGTAGTTCGCGCAGTCGCGTCAGCTCACCCTCCATCCGTGGATCATCTTCCGGATAGACGAGGCTCAAGGCCACGGCACGCGCGCGGTTCTGCAAAACAGCCCCCGCAATCTCCGGCGCCGGCAAGCTGGCGCCGAGATAGGTGACGTGCCAGCCGAGATTGGCCGCTAACGCACCGACCAGAAGCGCGCCCAATTCGTGCAGCTGCCCGGCGGGCGTCGCAACGATAAGGACTGGTTCGTTGGCACCGCTGGCAAACGGTCTCGCTGCCTGCGCGAGGTAAGTTCTCAACGCCGAACTCGCAAAATGTTCATGCGCGGCAGTGATAGTGCCGTCGCGCCAGAGAGAGCCGATTGTTTGGGCGAGCGGAGCGGCAACGCGTTGCAACATGCCTTGAGCTCCGAGTGCGGTTTCGGCATGCTTCAGCCCCTGTTCCAGCGCGCGGGCATCGAGGGCCTTCACGGCTTCGAGGCAGGTTTCGAGAAAAGAGGTTGGTGTTGTTGCCGTGGGCCTGGGCTTCGCCGCGGCTTCAGTGGGGAAGGTCGTGGCCACGAGTTTTTTGAGTTGGTCCGTCGGCAACTTCGCCACGTAGCCAATGCTCTGCCCGGTCTGGGTGATCTCGCGCAACAACATCAAGCGCTCCACTTGTTCGTTGGAATAGAGGCGTCGGTTGGTCGCCGTGCGCGTCGGCTCGACGGCTCCATAACGCTTCTCCCAAATGCGGATGACATGTACACTAAGTCCGGTTCGACGGACGACGGCATTGATCGTAAACAGGGCGGAACTCATTTAACTAGACAGAATATAGACAACTATTCGTAAAATTGGCAATAACAAATATTCGTGCCGCAACATATTGCTTATTATTAACTACCGACATCTGTGGATTTACCGCCGCATGCCCACGCAGCGACGATTACCTCGACACAAGCTTGACACGGCGCATAAAACCTAGACAGTCTGACTCGCTTCAAGCCGACCCTCTCTTCCAAATTTGGCGCCGAGAAGTGATCCGAAGCAAGACACCGAACCTGGAGACGAGACCAAACCTCAAAATGAAAATTTCCCTCACTGCTAAAGCCGCCGCTGCATTCGCCGTCATTCTCGACACGCCTGCTCAAGCTTCCTGCTGCTCCACCACTAAGGAGTCCACGGCAGGCCACAGTGTGATTCACGGGATCGATACGGTCGTGCTTCCGCGGTGAACCCTAGAACAGCGCTTTCATTGAAGGCACGGAGCCCGGGATCTCCATCTTCTCCTCCAACCTCAAAACAAAGTGCATCCGAAATCTCCCCACACCACCGCCCATGACAACGCACACCTTTAATGCCGAGCTCTGGCTGCCCGAGAAGCTTGACGCGGTGTTTTCGTTCTTTGCCGATGCCCGCAACCTCGAAGCCATCACACCGCCCTGGCTGAACTTCGCCATCACTACGCCGGAACCAATCGACATGCATACCGGTGCTCGGATCGACTACCAACTGCGTGTCCATGGTTTCCCCGTGCGTTGGAAAACCGAAATCTCCGTCTGGGACCCGCCCTACCGGTTCGTGGATCAACAGCTCCGCGGACCTTATCAGCAGTGGGTTCACGCGCATACGTTCGAGGAAAGAGATGGCGGCACTCTCTGCCGCGATAAGGTCGAATACTCCGTGCTCGGCGGACGTGTTATCAACTGGCTGCTCGTCCGGCGCGACGTGGAGAAGATCTTCGCCTACCGGCAGAAAGCCCTGGTGGCCCGTTTCCGCGAGCGCTCCCCTTCCCCTTCGATTCCTCCGCCTAATCGTTCAACGCAAAGCCACAGCGGATATACCGAACCACATCTAAGCAAGTAAGTCACTCGTCTCATGAAAACCGTCCTAATCGCCGCCGCTGCGCTTTTAACCCTGCTTACCATAGTCGCTGGCTGCAAAACGTCGCGCAGCGCCTACGCCACGGCTCCGTACAAGCTCAAGCGCACCTCCGGCAAGTTTGAACTGCGCGATTATCCGAAGCTGACGCTGGTCGAGACACCGATGACTGACGCTGACGGAAATTCCGGATTCGGCCGACTGTTCCGCTTCATCACGGGAGGCAACGATGGGGATCACAAGATCGCGATGACGACTCCCGTTTTCATAAGTGGCGAAGCGCACCATGCAGCCATGGCTTTTGTCATGCCTGCAGATCTCAAGACCGATCAGGTTCCTAAACCCACGGACAAATCTATTTCCATCCGCGAGGTTCCTGCAGATCGTTTTGCGGTGCTCTGCTTCAGTGGAGGGCACAATACCAAGAACGAGGCGGCGGCACTTGCTCAGTTGAATACCTGGATGGAGGCCGAGGGACTGAGCGTGCTGTCCCCGCCCGTGTTCGCCTATTTCGATCCCCCATGGACGCCGTCGTTTTTGCGACGGAATGAAGTCATGTTGAGGACCACGTCCGATTCAAAATGAGCCGCTTGGAAAAACTAAATTTCTAGCCTCTAGCCAAACCATGCACAAAGCCCAGAAATGGAAACGGTGGAAACAAAAGCCAAGGAACTGGCGGTTGATCGACTTCAGCGCTATCCTGGCGGAGCGGCGCGATTCCCATGGCTGATTCCAAATTGATTCTTGTCACGGGTGCCACGGGCTATGTGGGCGGGCGGCTCGTGCCCCGGCTTTTGGAGGCGGGTTACCGGGTGCGGTGTCTCGTGCGCGATCCCGCGCGTTTGCAGGGCCGCGCATGGCTGCCACAGGTGGAGACGGTTTCTGGCGATGTTTTACAGCCTCAATCACTTCTCGCCGCGATGCAGGGAGTGAACGCGGCTTACTATCTCGTTCACAGCTTGGGTGGCGGGAGCGATTTTTCGGAGCGCGATCTGCTGGCGGCACGACAGTGCGCCGAAGCGGCAAAAGCCGCGGGAGTGCAGCGAATCATTTATCTCGGCGGCTTGGGTGACCCAGAGTCGAACCTTTCGCCACATCTACGCTCCCGGCAGGAAACCGGCGCTGCGCTACGCGAGGCAGGAGTCCCGGTCACGGAGTTTCGCGCCGCGGTCATCGTCGGTTCCGGCAGCCTGTCGTTTGAGATGATCCGCTACCTGACCGAGCGATTGCCGGTGATGATTTGTCCGCGTTGGGTCTTCACCCGAGTCCAACCCATTGCCATCCGCAACGTCCTAGATTACCTCGTGGCGGCGCTCGAATCGGCGGAAAGCGCAGGCCGCGTGCTGGAGATTGGCGGGAAGGATGTGCTGACCTACGCCGGAATGATGAGCGGCTTTGCCAAAGCACGCGGATTGAAACGCCGGCTGATCTCCGTGCCCGTGCTTACACCCCGGCTGTCGTCGTACTGGGTGCATCTGGTGACGCCCATACCAGCCGCCATCGCTCAGCCTTTGATTAAAGGATTAGGCAACGAGGTCGTGGTGCGTGACGACTCGGTCCGCAGACTATTTCCCGCGATCGACCTGCTCGACTATGCAACTGCAGTGCGACTCGCCCTTGGAAAGATCGAAACGCACGGCGTCGAAACAGTCTGGAGCGATGCCTTAACCTCAAGTCAGGGGCAAACGAAACCCCTTGCGCTAATTACCAACGAGGGAATGATCCTCGAACGCCGACAGCGCACGGTCGCGGCTGCGCCCGAAGCGGTGTACAGAAGTTTTGCGGCACTCGGCGGAGACCGGGGTTGGCTCTATCTGGACTGGACGTGGCAGTTGCGGGGCATGATCGACCGGCTGTGCGGCGGCGTCGGTATGCGCCGGGGCCGACGCGATCCCGCGGAGCTTCGGGTGGGAGATGCACTGGATTTCTGGCGCGTGGAGGCCGTGGCGCCCGGCAGCTCGATTCGATTACGGGCGGAAATGAAAGTGCCCGGCCGCGCGTGGTTGGAGTTCCGCTCCGTTGCTCGGTACGACGGCAACACGGTTTTAACGCAAACGGCGTTCTTCGAACCGAAGGGACTCTGGGGGCTGCTCTACTGGTACGTCCTCTATCCTGTACACAGTCTGATCTTCAGCGGCCTCATCCGCAAAATTGCGTCGGATGCCACCCAAACCGGTGGCTTAACTAAATCAACCCTTGGGTTCGCCAGGCATCCTGAGTCTTCGCCACGATGACGCCCAACCTGCAGTCTTCAATTGACCATCGGAGAAGCATTTTTCGGTTTATGGTTTTCTGCACCTCGATCGTGCAATGGCTCGATGCGGACTTCGCACCGGAAGGCGCCGAGGCCGCGCGACGCCAACCTGACAAGATAGACTGGATGCGTTGCTTGCCGTTCATCGCGCTGCACGTCGGCTGTCTTGGCGTCATCGCGACCGGTTGGAGCCCGACCGCTTTGGCGGTTGCAGCTGGGTTGTATTTCCTGCGTATGTTTGCGGTCACGGGCATTTACCACCGGTATTTTTCCCACAAGACTTACCGCACGTCGCGAGCCGGACAGCTCTTTCTGGCATTGTGGGGCGGGACAGCCGTGCAGCGCGGTCCGCTCTGGTGGGC
>Ga0302321_100000984_pt1 | contig 24389 bp, 26 predicted proteins | sample Fen_T0_1_FD_202505 | JGI IMG/M metagenome (GOLD analysis project Ga0302321, IMG submission 202505) | Peat permafrost microbial communities from Stordalen Mire near Abisko, Sweden - Fen_T0_1 | ecosystem: Environmental > Terrestrial > Soil > Wetlands > Permafrost | place: Sweden: Abisko...
ATAAAATATTCCTGTGCCAGCCAGATAGATGTTAGCATTACTGCCAGTGGAAAAAAAATACAGATTGTTATAGCCGATAATGGCAAGGGCTTTAATGTGGATGAAGTAAAAAAAGGCTATGGCCTTAAAAATATGCAGTATCGGGCAAGGCAGATAAACTATAATATTTCTCTTGTTTCTTCACTTGGTAAAGGAACAAAGTTCCAAATAAATCCCGGCAGATAATGCTCCTTTAAGCTAATTAAGCCTTATAGTGAAAGTTCACAGCCGTTGGCGTACTCCCATCCCTGCGATTGCAATAATTCAATGCCTGTTAGTATGATAATATTTTTAGTGGAGGGTTTCATTCGGGAATAAATATAATGTAAAAACCATTAGTTATCGACTAATGGTTTTAATTAAGGCAGTATAACTACCATTAGAATTATTAATGTTTAAGGATGTGGAGATATTGATATTTCAATAGTTGCCTGACCACCTGGAGGACTCAATTTACTCAAAGTTATAAGCCACGTCTTTGCCGGATCTTCATAACTGCTCTTTATGCCATTGTCAATTAGAACAGTTGACGGAGATCCCATTAATTGAAGATTTAACGCAGCAATTTCTGAAGTGTACTTACTATACAAGCCGTCTGTATAACCAAACTTATATACGACGATTTGTTTTGTGATATACCGCTTAAAAGAAAAGAAATTATAACGCACATATTTGTAGGATATTACATCCGAGGGCGGCGAAACTTCACTAATGCTATAATCATTTTGAAAAAGGGCATGGTCAATTGTTAACAAGTCTGCTTTTGCAAGAGTTATCAGCAAACTGAGTTTTAAAAATTTACTATCATCTTTTGCTACATCGCTACTTTGCCCCCATAAAGTAGCATTGAATAACAAGAATAAAATGATTGGAATAACCTTTTTCATAATATTAAATTAACGATTTTAGTTTGATGGTTTTTTCAGCGGGAAACATATGCATTCCGCATGTCCGTTTGTTATTACCTGTGTAGGCTTTTGCCAGCTTTCACAAGGCAATCCGTCGCAATCACCAGATAGGCTACTTACGGATTTGGGTTGAACCTTAATTTCAACAATTTTGTGGTTGGCAAAATTGTGTTCTTTAAGTAATCTGTTAATAGCAGCAAATAATTTTTTTCTTTGTGCACTTGTTGTGGGAGTTGTTGGTTTATTTGGCATGATTTATTGATTTACGGTTAATAATATTGCGTCAGTAATATTGGTTTTATTTCCATTTTCATCGAGTAAAGTTCCCCTTATTTTGATCTGCGTACCAATGGGATGTGCAAAGGCAGAATAATATGCACTTGAGGCCGAGCTGTCAGCGGTAGTAGTATTAAGTTCCCTGAATTGCCCTTTTGCTGCCATAGTTAATGCAGAATCTTCAAACAAAACGTTATATCCTTCTGAAACAAATTTTCCTGAAGCGTTCAATAATTTTCCTGTTATGAAAACTTCATTTAAATGATTTGAAGCAATACCAAACGCCGATGCGCCAAGTTTTATGGAGAAAGGAACGGATTTTATTGCAGGTATTGAATCTGTAACAACAAACTCCTTTATTGGGCTGTCAAATTCAGGCTTTACGGAAACTACAAGATAGCCAGGTTTTGTAGAAACTCTCAAAGTTGCCTTTGCAATCAGTATGCCGCTCTCATATTCAGCTTTAGCGGTGTATTTATTATTTCCACTTGCAGTAAACACACCAGATGAAACAGAAAAAATAACAGTTCGTCTATCATCGCTGCTTTTATTTGAGACTTCCACACTTACACTTACAGTTGACTGCCCATCCGCTGAAATTTCGGGCTTACTGAATGTAAGGTTTTTTAAAACTTTATCAACCGGAACTTCTCTTTTACAGTTGGTTAATGTTATTACAGCCAGCAAAAAAAAGGTTAAGTATCTCATTTAAATAAAATGTTTTTTATGTCTTGTAAACTCTGAATAAAGTCCATGTCAACAGATGCAGAAAAATACCCACCTGGTACTACCCTCTTTTCTGAAATTATGGGATTTTTTGAAGTTCTTTTCAATAATGCTACCCCCGCACTTACTTTAAAACCCCTGGCAATACGATATGCCGGACCCACTAACAGCGATGTGCTATTATAAAGGTTATCAAAATCTTTATTTTGCATGGCTCCTAACGTTATACCAATATTAAGGCACAAATGCTGCCGTATATCCCATTTAGTGGCAACCCCATAATCTGGCCCATACATAGGCTCAGATATTTCTTTAACAGAGCCGTCGGCATTTCTGGAAAGCACTTCTTTGTGACAGCCATAATACTTTTTAGGATCAAGATTCTTCTTACAAGGAAAGCGGCTTCTTCTGGTATTTTTATCTATAGGCCTGAAATAAATGCTTGCGCCAAAATATAATTTAGGAATGTAAACAGCCTTGTTGGTAACACCAGGAACAATAATATTGGTAAAACCGGCATCCAGGAACAACACATTTCCACCGGCTGTTTTTAGATCACTCGATAGTGTATTTCCAGCTAAATATGACCCTTGCCTTATTCTTTTGTCTAAGTCAATTTCTTTATTAATTGCACCCATTTCATCACCGAGCAAACTATAATTAGCTTTCAGATTGTTTTTTATAGTATTAATAGCAGTTCGTAAATCATTTACTATAATGGGGGTGGCACCTGGTGTTATTGTTACTATGCCGTCAGTTTTTGAAATTACCCTGTCCAGCCGTTTAAATACCGAATCGAAAAATGCAATACTGGATTCCATATTTTTTAACCTGATATGGCCGGTGTGCATGTTTGTCAACGACTCTTTTTCAGTTAAAAAAACATTGTTTATATCTATCAGCCCGTTCTGTATTTGAGGCCAAAGATTACGTTTTGATGCTTCCATTAAAATATCGCCATTCCTGAAATCGGAAATGGCAGCGCTTGTTGCAATATCAATTGCTCGAACCTGGTCTTCTGTAAGTGTGCCGTCGGTGGCAAATTTTGAAACATCGGAAATAGTTGTATAATGGCTTGCTAACTTTGCGGTGTAAAAATCCTTGTAACCTTCAAAGCTAAAAATAGAAAATAAAGTTCTGCCAAAAATATCATCTCTTAGGGCCAAAAATAAATCATTAAAAGCACTTTCGGCAGCAGTATAATTTGATGTAGATATTAGCGAATTAATTCGTAAAAGAGAATTACGGTTCGAAGGTTGAAGGTAAGAGAATAACATTATATCAAAATCAATATTGGGTCTTAGCGGAGGAAAAAAAATCTGGAGTGTATCACTATATGGGTTGAATTTTAGCTCCATATCAACAATAGCCTGCTTCACTTTCTGGCCATCGCAATCGGTAAAACTGTTTTTACTAAGCCGCCTTTTTCCCTGATTGTAACCAGCTTCAAACACTTGTACCCGGTCAATGTTTTTTGATGATATTTTTTCAACAATAAGTGTAAAGGAATGATCGAACGGTATTGGCTTATCGGTTTTATGCGTAGCCAGGTCATATTTTATCAGATAATCTGACTGAAACGGATTTTGACTTATTACGCTATTTGTAAAGGTGAGGCAGATGATAAAAAGCAATAAAGTTAAGGCTGTCTTATTCATAAGTAGTTAAAGTGGTTAGTGTTTAGTTTATCCCTGTTTTCAGTATTAGAAACACCCTGGCCAAATGTGTAACAAAGAAAACAACTGTTTTTTACAATTGCAAAAGCATTTTAACCCCTTTGTATACCGTTGAATCACCCTAACCCCTCCACTCATAAGCTTTGGCAATGGTGTATACCGCAGTAGCGTGAAGATTTTGGTTTGGTTGATATTTATTTTACCTCAGAATTCTTTTGCCTGAAAATCAAAAGCAAATATTTTTTCTTTTGGAGGAATAAATATTTCTATGGAGTTTAAAAGCGTTTGAGTTAGCAGCGGATGACTAGATCCTTCTGCCATTGAATTTAAACTTAAACACTTTAAAAGATAAAAAAGAAAATATGGATAATCATCACGCCTGGGTTTTATTAGAAGGGCATTATCTGAAACCCAATTTCTTTATTTTCTAAATAGATACCTCTGCAATAAACCTCAACTCTTCCTATGATGATTACTATACTGCTATAATTTGACTTATCCTTAAAAAACCCAAAATCCCGTTTTCTCCGCATGCAGGAATTTTGCCATGTTACGATATTATCTTTTACCAATTTCAAATATAAATAGTTAGAGGTGATAAATATAAATGCTGAAGCAACGCTAACAATGAAAGGTGTTTTAACCTGCATAGTTCCCGTTTTTTAACGATACCTGTTTGCAGATTATTTTTTCATTTTTGTTATCGGATTAAGTATGGCTTACAGCTGCTGCAATCTGTAACAGTTTCTGGTTTAACTATCCCGTCATTATAACAATCAAAGAATGAAGACAATAGTAACAATTGGCCTGGTTTTATACCTGCTGCTTTGGACTTTAGGCGGATTGTATTTTGGTAATGCAGGGATAATTAACAATGAATATTTTAAAGAGATAGATAACATTCCTGAAAAAACGTTTGAAAAAATACCGACAGAGCCTGATACAAAATCAGATTCAGCAAACACAAAAGTGACATATAAAGTGTTTGTAGGGTCAGACAATATACAGTATCAATCGCCGGGAGATTTACAGGTTGCTGAGATACAAAAAAAAATAAAATACAAATGGTTGTTTGAAGAATCTGAAACGCTTATCCTGATACTTGCCTCCTGTTTCCTTGGAGCATTAGGATCAATAATACGCATTATAAAAGATCTGGTAGTAGATAATATAAAGGTGAATACTAAACGGGTTTTGTTATTGCCTGTAGCAGGCTTATTTAATGGATTTATAATTCTCAGTATTTCTTATGCCATACCCAAATACCTTACCAACGATGAAAAAGTTGATCTTAACCCTGCTTCTGTTATGGTACTTTGTTTAATTGCGGGGATCTATGTTGAAATATTTATGGACTGGTTAAATAGCGTGGCTATGAGTCTTTTTAAAAAAAAATAAAGTCAAGTAAAATGAAATACCTGGTACTACTCAGTTTGTTTTTGACAATCAGTATTACATCCTTTTCGCAGGATGCTGATCGAGCTATTAAGTATGTAACAAAGGAAAATATTGTTGAGTCTACTAAGAACGCTATCGACATAAAGTATCTGAATGTTTTTAAAAGAAAAGATTCGCTTTTTTTTATGACAGATAAATTTTTAACATTGGGTAGTATTCCGTACTCGGATAATTTTTTACCAGATTCTGTTTCAAGTGAATCAAATACCAGCATTAAAAAAGTGATTACTTATGCCGGGCTAAAGTACATAGCTTTATTTAAAGCCATTAATAAGAATGGCATTACGGAAGCGTTTACAGTTACCATTGATAATAATGAGATATTAAATGTTTCCCGTAGAAAAAGCTATCACTGTACCAATCACAGCCCGGTTGTTCATGCTTGTCCCACTTCACCTGGTATTGCCAATCCTCCCTGTGGTACTCCCGAATGTAAATGGGTACTTGATAATGAGTAAAACTATTTTATCTCAGGGGGTGAATACGGATATTTTAAAAAACAATTACTCACTACATAAAAAATTAAATTATGTGTAAAAATCACCGCAACCCCATCCAGTGTATTTTGCCTCCTTACATTACTGATAAAATGAAGGGAAGCGATAGTTTTAAACTTGAAGATGCTTTGGATAATGAGCTCAGGAATTATCGTTTTCGCAGCGACAGGAAGTTTTTCTCAGCAATGCCTGCCAGGGCCTTGGAAATGTTTGCCATAAAAAAAATAACAACAGTAAAGCCCCAGGCTGTTATTGAAATTTACGATGCCGGCCACGGAACAAGCTTGCCTGGTAAAAAAATGACTAAGGGAAACATTGCAAATGACACGGATGCTAAAAATGTAAACAGCGGTGCCCAATATACCTGGGATTTTTATTATAAAATTTTAAACCGTAATAGTATCGATGATGGCGGAATGGTGCTGGTGAATTCGATTCATTACGGAAGTAAATATAATAATGCCATGTGGAATGGTCGCCAAATGATTTATGGAGATGGCGATGGAAAAGTATTTGACAGTTTTACTGTTGATATTGATATAATAGGTCATGAACTTACACATGGCATTACGCAGTACAGTGCTAATCTTGATTATGAAAACCAATCCGGTGCATTAAATGAATCTTTCTCGGATGTATTTGGTATCCTGATCAAGCAATATGCCTTAAACCAGGATGTGAACCAAAGCAACTGGCTGATTGGGGAAAATGTGATGCTTGGAAATACCTTTGCACTTAGGAGTATGATAGCTCCGGGAACGGCTTTTAAAAACCATCCGATCTGGGGAAATGACCCTCAACCTGCAACTATGGATGGATATTTAAATCTGCCAAATACAAAGGATGGGGATTTTGGTGGAGTACATTTTAATTCCGGCATTCCTAATTTTGCTTTTTGCACGGCTGCCAGAGAAGCAGGGGGTTTTGCATGGGAAAAAGTGGGTAAGGTTTGGTATGCTGCATTAACTAAATCACTTCAGAACAATTCAAATTTTGTTGATGCCAAAAATGCAACTATATTTCATGCAGAAAATTTATTTGGCGCTGGCAGTAAAGTGCACAATGCAGTGATCAATGGCTGGAAGGCTGCGAAAGTTTAAAAAAAAATGTAATGACAAAGATTGAACTCAAAAGATCAGGTGGCCTGCTTGGAAAAAATTTGCAGGCTACCCGTCAGGTTGATATGGATGAAGATGCCATTATAAAACAAATAAAGGATATTGCTCCTGTTGATAATCCTTATGTCAGGGATGATTTTTATCATAGTATTACCATAAATGAAAGTCAGACTTTCCCCATTGACATGAGTTTATTAAAAGGGAAACTAAAAAAAATAGTAGCGGAACTGGAAGCTAATTTAAAGGCCAAATAACAATAAAGCGTAAAAATCTTTATCCCTAAAACTTGCATCTGTTGAATAAAGGTATTAAGTTAGTATCCTGTTCCTCCATGCAAAAAATCTTTCTCAAAAGTTATCCGATATTCCTTTCATTATTTGTTTACCCGTTGGTATTAGTATCCTGCAATAAAAAGCAGCATTGCTATACCTGGTTATAAAAAAAACAATAAAAACTATTATTATGTCGTTTCCAATTATCATCTTAATTATGCTGCTGGCCGGAGTTGCCGGAGGCACCATTAACTACCTGCTGCCTTCCAATACAGGCGATAACAAAGAAAAAATAAGAAATATTTTTGCCTGCCTTGCATTGGGCATTGGCGCTACAATTCTTATCCCACTCTTTCTTGAAATAGCCCAAAGTAAACTGATGGATAACGTGCATTACGGATGGTCTTTACAAAAAAGTGAATGTGATTGCAGCAAGCCTGCGACAGATTCGTTGTTTTTAAAAGTGACGGTTCAGTCAGATACTTTAAAGAATGCTGCAAGTGATACAGGCAAAGCGGGCGCAGCAAAATCAAATATTAAAGTGGCCGCAAACAAAAATGAAGCTACTATTACCAAAGATTGTTGTGTGCCAATAAAAAATTATTTCTTGTTTGCTGCCTACTGTTTTCTGGCTGCGGCCGCGGGGTTCCGTTTTATCAACAGTATAATGGATAGCGTACTTAAAGACAAACAAATTGCAGAAGCCCAAAAAGGTAAAGCAAAAGCTGAGGATGAGAAACAGGTGATTGAAAAAGAAAATGAAAAAAGAGTGATGAACAGCCAGATAAGTCAACAGCAGGAAGAGGAAAAAATGCGGCATGCGTTGACACAGGACAAGATAAAAGATGTGCAGGTAAAGGGCATAATGGATATAGAAAATCTAAATGCAATCGCCGCTCCTGTTATACCCGTACTGCCTCCGATAACGCATAAGGAAGATCCGCAGAAAGGAAGGTTTGGTGGTAAGTCGGAAAATAATGAGCGTAAATTAAGTGCCGCAGTGAAAAAATCTGCAATACCTGATTTCTATAATGTCGTATTAACTGTGGAGAGTACAAATCCGTTAAGCCCATTAAATAGCGATGTGATCTTTTATATTCATGACTCATTCAGCCCTTCAATCTTTACTTATAAACCCGAAGAATTCAAGGATGGTAAAGTTATAGAGGATGAGATACTTTCATATGGTGCATTTACCGTTGGGGTGATTACGGATAACGGAAAAACCCTGTTGGAACTTGACCTGGCAGAAAATAAAAATTTCCCCAAAGAATTTATAGAAAGATAACGGCGGATATAATATTTATTCTATTTAAAACATACCCGGTTAGCCGAAAACGGATCAAAAGTAGGCGCAAATAATTTTTTATGGCATCAAAAAATCAACTCATCATCGACATGGGGGATGTAAAGCTTACCGACAAACAAATGAAAAGTTTGCAAAAAGCAATACATAAAGCAGTGGCACAAAAAGTAAAGCAGGCAAAGCCGGCAGTAGATAAACCTGCTGCTGCAGGTGGACCGCCACTGGCAGCCAAAGTTGAAGTAGCAGGTAAAACCGCCGCCCTGCAGGTGGATTTTAATAATGTAGATCCCGGTTTAAGTAATCTTACGGCAACTTGTAATGGGGAATCTAAAACGATTACACAGAGCGATACCATGAGCTTTGATAATGTAAAACCAAACGACACTATTGTTATTAAAGGAAGTGGTGCCGGAAGTAAAACAGTTACCATAAGCGGTGTAAATGCATTGCCCATGCAAATGAATTTTGCAGAAGGGCAGCACGTTAACGGCATTTTTTTAATCCTGGAATAAAACAATCCCATGAAAAAAAATAGTATAAAATACATTACCACTTGGTTGTTACTGGTATTGGCCAACGTTTGTATGGCACAGGTAAAACCATCCACAGCAACCGTATTTACAGCCGATTCAATACAAAGCGGCAATTCAAAAGACATCCTCACCAACTTTTTTCAACTGGCCTTTAATAATTTAACCGGGCGTAATAAGGAATTCAATTTTAATTCCAATCCCTTTGCAATAATGCTAAAGCGCAACCCAAAACTAAGTTTGGATAAAACCTACAAAAGGTACAAGCCACTGCGAAAATTAAATTTTGGCCTCGGTATAAAGTTAGATACGTCATTTAATTTTAATGGCTTTTCGTCGGGTATAAAATATTCGTTGATCGATCAAACAGATGCCACCACATCTAAATTAATTGCACTTAAACTTCAAAACGATCCGCTGGGCCTGGAAAGGGATATTTTAACAGACGCATTAAATGAGTACCAGGCTAACAATATTCCGGCGCAGGCCGATAAAATAACATTCTTAGGTAAAGTAAATAAGCTGTTTCAGGAAAATATTGCACTAAATAAAATGGATACTGGCTTTCAGAATATTGTGAAGGTACTTGTGAAAGATAAAAAACTGGATAAGGTGGCAGAAGTATTTAACCGTAAAGCAGGGCAGAGTTTTAAAACCATCGATTCGCTGAATTATCAGGCACTCAAAAACTCCATAAAAAATAATTTGCTATGGACGATTGGTCTGAGCGATTCCACCTACAAAGATAAATTTCAGTTTTCCAATATTGTTATTGTTTCAGAATTATCCAAAGGGATATTTGATCCAGAACCGGGCGACAATAATTTAGAGATTAATGTAAAGGCAGCGTATAATTTTTTAAAAGATACACTTCAGCCCGGACGCAATTTAAAGCGTGAGATATTTAGTATAGAATCAGGCATTAACTGGGTAATAAGAGATAAAACCAACGACCGGCCTTTTGCCGAACTAAAATTCAGCGGCAGTTATTACCACAATTTTGCCAGCATTTATCAAAAAGAAAAAAGAGACAGTCTTACACTGAACGGAACATTGCGCATACGCGTATTGGATGACATATGGATACCGCTGGAGGTAAAATACGATCCCAAAACCGGTAATGTATTTGGCGTGCTGAATATGAAAGCAAACTTTACAGGGTTGGCTAAATTATTAAAGCCAAAAACATAATTCATCATAATCACATTCGTAAATCAATTTTTATGGCAAACTGGAAACCCATTGTTGGATTAAATTTTACTGCTGCAGAATTTGATCGTTATTGTCATTCGCTGCAGTGGACTTCCTGGCGACCTTCATTTATAGTGCTGCACAACACCGCAACGCCCAACCTTGCGCAGCGCCCCAAAGGCTTTACCAAACAACATATTGCAAGCCTGATAAGCTATTATCGGGATGAAAAAGGTTGGAGTGCCGGGCCGCATTTATTTATTGACGATGTACAAATTTGGGCATTTACGCCTTTAACTATGTCCGGCGTGCATTCACCCTCATGGAATAAGTTAGCAATAGGTATTGAAATGCTGGGCAATTATGAAACCGACAATTTTAAAACAGGACGGGGACGGGCGGTGCGAAAAAATGCCGTAGCAGCAATGGCTACTGTTAGTGCAGTTTTAGGGCTCGATCCTGCTACTATTCGCATGCATAAAGAAGACCCGCTTACCACCCACGCCTGCCCTGGAAAAAATGTAGTAAAAGCGGAGATCATCAGGGAAGTGCAACAGTTGATAATTGAAAGACATGGTAACGAGCACGGTATTGAATAAGTCTTTAGGTGTTAATGTATAAGCTATCAGCTAATAGCTACTCATTGATTTCGGCAATAGAAAAGGGGCGAACGAATACATTTTAACCCCGTTTTAATACCCCTTTAATGTAAACACTCCATATTGTAAAGTAAAGCAGGTACTTTTTGCACCAGTTATCAACTATATAAAAAAAAGATACATATATTTTCCTGGTATAAAAATAATCGCTCATATTTGTAATACAGAATAACCCATTTTAACCTTATTTCCAAAACACGATCTACCTGCAATGAACAGTTTCCGTATTTATTTTTTGATAATGGCAGCAATACTGGCAATCTTTGTTCAGGCTGTAAAATCACTTCTCAATTTAAAAAGATAAGAATCCACGTTACGCCATAGTCATAAGGTACTTACTTCAGGGTAACACCGGGGTAAAGCCGTAGCAACGCCGTAGTAACTTCGGCAGTGTGCGCCTTTTTTTACATTATGTTAAATAGCTGGACTAAGCAGGAAAAAATAACCCGGATGGTGCAGCTTAACGCCGCCCACCTCACTTCACAAAGCCAGTATTAAAAATTAACGTCAAAATTTTTACTGAAAATCAATCATTTACAAAGGTGCTGTAAAAAATTCCCTGCCTTTTTGTTGGAAATCCGCTACAAACAGCCTTACCTTCGCCGTCCCAAAAAAGCAGCAGGCATTTGCCGGGCTTTTAGGGCGGAAGTACCGGGATGGCGATACTCCGAATGTTTATAAACCGCTTTGCACTGTATAAACAATTAATTACAGGCAGGGCTAAAAAAATTAAAATGAGCAAATTACATTTCACCACCAAGCATGCTAACGAGGCTACCGTTACACACAACTGGTACGTTGTGGATGGTACTAATCAAACCGTAGGGCGCATGTGTGCAAAAATTGCGGCTGTTCTTCGCGGTAAGAACAAAGCCTATTACACCCCACACGTAGATTGTGGAGATTTTATTATTGTGATCAACTGCGAAAAAGTAAAGCTGACCGGTAATAAAATGGATGAAAAAGTTTATGACAACTACACTGGTTACCCCGGTGGACGTAAAGAAGAAATTGCAAAAGATCTTCAAAAACGCAGGCCCGAAGTGCTTATTGAAAGAGCAGTAAAAGGCATGTTGCCTAAAAATCGCTTGGGCCGCCAGTTATACAAGAAATTATTTGTGTACGCAGGTGCAGCACATCCGCACGGTGCACAACAACCAAAGGAACTTAAATTCTAAATTTTAAAATCAATCCCGATGCCAATCGGGACCAAATAAAAATAAATGGAAAAGCAAAAAAACGCAGTCGGCCGCAGAAAAGAAGCTGTAACCCGTGTTTTCCTTAGTAAAGGAGAAGGCAAAATTACAGTTAACGGCAAAGACTATAAAGCCTACTTCCCACTGGTATATTTACAAAACCAGGTAGAAGCGCCTTTTAAAACTGTTGAAGCTACTGATAAATTTGATGTGGTAATTAATGCTACCGGTGGTGGTGTTAAAGGCCAGGCCGAAGCTGCAAAGCTGGGTATTTCCCGTGCATTGCTGGAAGTAAGTTTAGACTACCGTCCGGCTTTAAAAGCTGCCGGTTTACTAAAGCGTGACCCACGTTCTGTAGAGCGTAAAAAACCAGGTCGCAAAAAAGCAAGAAGAAGCTTCCAGTTCAGCAAACGTTAATACATTGGTTGACAGTTGTCAGTTGGCAGTTCATAGCAAAAACGAACAATCAACTGTCAACTGACAACTATCAACTTTTTATAAATAACAACATTAATAATATACAATGGAAAATAATACTTCCTTACAACAACAGTTACTCGAAGCAGGTGTGCACTTTGGCCATTTAAAAAAGAAATGGAATCCAAAGATGTTGCCTTTCATCTTCGCAGAAAAGAAAGGTATTCACATTATCGACCTTAACAAAACCGTTGAGGGTTTACAGGAGTCTGCAGCAGCATTAAAAGCTATTGCACGCAGCGGTAAAAAGATCATGTTTGTAGCTACTAAAAAACAGGCTAAAGAAATCGTAAGCGAATGTGCAAGAAAAGTGAACATGCCTTACGTTACCGAACGCTGGTTGGGTGGTATGTTAACTAACTTCAACACTGTTCGTAAGAGTGTTAAAAAAATGCAGAGCATCGAAAAAATGCTTGCGGATGGCAGCGCTGAAAGCCTGACTAAAAAAGAACGTTTAACACTGGCACGTGATAAAGAAAAACTGGAAAAAGTATTAGGTGGTATTGCTGCAATCAGTCGTGTACCAGCTGCTTTATTCTTAGTGGATATCGGCCACGAACATATTGCACTGGCCGAAGCCAAAAAATTAGGCATCAGCACTTTTGGTATGGTAGATACCAACAGTGATCCTAACAAAGTTGATTTTGCTATTCCTGCAAATGATGATGCTACAAAATCTATTTCTATCATTGTTAATTATTTAACTGCTGCAATTGTAGAAGGTTTACAAGAGCGCCAGGCAGATAAAGACAGCGAAGATGACCATAGCGATGTAGAAGAATCAGCAGAAGCAAAAGCAGCAAGGTTTGAACAAAAAGCTGATGGCGGTGATGACAGAAACAAACGTGGCGGTGGCGGAAGAGGTCCTGGTGGGCCAGGCGGTCAACCAAAACGTAGGGTAGCTGGTCCTGGCCAGGGTGGTAGAAGGCCAGCCGGTGGTCCTGGTGGGGCAAGGTAAACCCCTTCCTTCCCCTAAAGGGGAAACTGTGGAGGAGATCAAAAGCGAAGATGATGTTTGGAATTTAGAGAACGTACTTGATAAATGTACTATCTGATTTTAAAACATTATTCATTATTAATTTTTAATTATTTATTACAATGAGTGTTACTATAACAGCAGCAGACATTAATAAACTACGTCAAACTACCGGGGCCGGTATGTTAGACTGTCGTAAAGCTTTAACAGAAAGCAATGGCGATTTTGAAGCAGCCATTGATTGGTTGCGTAAACAAGGACAAAAGGTAGCGGCTAAACGCAGCGACCGTGAAGCTAAAGAAGGCGTGGTAATTGCACAAACCACTGCCGATCATAAAAGTGGTATCGTTCTTTGCATCAGTGCCGAAACTGATTTTGTAAGTAATAATTCAGATTTCGTGGCTTTTGTAAAAAGTATTGCAGATGCAGCCATCAGCAATAATGCAAATACTGCAGAAGAATTATTACAGGTATCTATTGGTAACGAAAAAGTTGCCGATATGATCAATGATAAACTGGCAGCTATTGGCGAAAAAATAGGTATTACCCGTTTTGAAAGAGTGAATGCTCCATTTGTAGCCTCTTACATTCATGGTGCAAACCGTATGGGTGTATTAGTAGGCCTTACAAAAGAAGCAGCAGAAGCTGGTAAAGATGTAGCCATGCAAATTGCTGCAATGAATCCTTTGGCAGTTGATGAATCTTCTATTGCTCCTGAAACTATAGCAAGAGAAAGAGAAATTGCCATCGACCAGATTAAAGCGGAAGGTAAGCCAGCTGAAATGGCCGAAAAAATTGCCGTTGGTAAAGTGAACAAATTTTTAAAAGATAATACATTAGTACATCAGCCTTTTGTGAAGGACAATGGTAAATCTGTTGCCGATTATTTAAAGAGTGTAGATGCTGATTTAAAAGTTATCGAATTTAAAAGAGTGGCATTAGGTTAATCTTTTTAACCAAAAAATTATAGAGCGAAGCAATGAATAATTGCTTCGTTTTTTATTTATGATCATTTGTTTTTGTAATAAGATCTAATGCAAATGTTTTTACCGGATCTCTGTCTTTGATAATATCATCAATTGAAGGAATGATTTCGTAAGCTGGTACAATGCCATGCCCATCATTATCCGATTGCCTGATGCGGTATTTCCTGGTAGAAATTTCAGTAATGATCTTTGTATTGGGTAAAATAAAATCTCTCGGTTCTCCACTAATGATATTTTTATTGCCTGCTGTTTCCTCGCCAATAAAAACTGCTCTTTTGGTAAGTTCTAAATAGGAGCTTACAATACCTGAATTGGAAAAGCTTCCTCCATTCACCAGTACATATAAATTACCTTTAAAAGCATCCACATAAGGTGTTACTATTCTTGCTTGTTTACTGCCTTCAAGAAACTCAACAGGCTGGTTAAGCAGATGGGATAATAAAATAATACCGGGTTTAAAATCACCGCCCTGGTTATCACGAAGGTCAACAATAAGATTGCCGATATTATTTTCACGTATTGTTACAAATGCTTTTGTAACAGCACTTTTAAATTCCTGCTTATATACCGATCTTAAAATACTGTTATCAAAACTTTTAATAGTGAGTATTGCGGTATTCGATTGCTTATCTGTAGCACAAACAATTCCCTGCCCTTCAATTGTTGCTGCAGCTTTGTTTGGGTAACGAAGCTTTTTGTAAAAAAGAATACTGTCTTTTGCAAGTGCATTAATAGTAATAGATTGCTCGGTGTTATTTTTTTTGTACGAGACAGAAAATTCTGCAGGATGGCCGAATGAAAAACTATAATACGCGGCAAAATAATTGGTTAATATCCACGAAGGATAAGTTTCATTGAAGCCATCTCTTATTTGTCTTGCTATAAGTTGGGCAAGAAGTTCATTTGTACTTTTACTATTAATACTTAAAATTTCTGCACCTTCTTGTATTAACGTATCGCCTGAACAATTCATGTGTACATAAATCTTATTTTTTATAACGGCAATGTAAAAAGGAAAGAATGCAGCATGCTGATTATAGTAATTGGTTATTTGCTCACCGGGAAGGAACATGGTATGCCCGTCTTTTATTACAGCGTTAAGTAAACTGATATGCTGATAAAATTCCTGCGCTGTTAAAGGCACTGTAATAGTTTTATAAAGACTATCTAAAAAAAAGGAAAGCCTTTCCTTAGAAGTGTACAGGTATAATTGGGGATGTTTTTTTTCAAGCTTAGTTCTAAGAAAATTAAAATCAGTTTGTAGTTGTTCAACAGAAAAGCGTTGCTCCGGATTAAAAATATTATCCTGGCAAAATGCAGTAACATGGTAGCATATCAACAGAGAGAAAAATAATATTCTCATAAATTAATAGAGTTCTGTAATTGTAAGTTAAGCTAATGTGGCTTAAATAAAAAACCGTTGCAGAAGTTCCGCAACGGTTTTAAACAAAAGATGTAAAATCTTATCATCTTGCATACACACCATTCGGGCTAACTACACTTGCGGGCCCGCCGGTAATTCCTACTGGAGGAACAATAATGGTTACAGCTTCTCCATTTACTTTTAAAGACACTTTACGTGCATGAATTTCTACGCCTTGCTGATGAAAGGGCGGCATGGCTGCAGGCTCACGGCTGATTAAATACGGTGCAGTAAAATCACTCATCTCCACTTCAAAAGTATATCCTGCCACTACACATTTGCTTACCGCTTTATCTGCACCAATTTGAATATCGAATGTGGCATTTAAAACAGGTGCCTGTTCAAATGGTGTACCTGCAAAAATATTAGGTCCAAAATATTTGCCCACCGTTTCATCAGTGCTTACAAAGCCCATAACTGCAGGCATTGCAGCAGGATCAGGTTGCCATAGTATCATACCACTTGCAGCATTACCCACCGGCGTATTTACCATACGACCTAGATGTATAATTACGTTGGGCATTTGAAGATCGGGAGAAGTAACAGCTGCCAGATCAATACCACCTTCCCAGCTCATCCATTTTGAAACATTTGTCATAATACAATTTTTAGGTTTAGGTTTTTTTTATGTAGTGTAAATGTATTGTGCTACGATGCTGTTTGTAATACCCTGCGTTGGGTATTTATTGATTTTGTACAAAACCCAATTCCTATAAGTAACCTTCTATGTACTTCGTACTTTACTTACTTTTTATACTTAATTTAAATCCATTTCTTTTTATGGGCAATATTAATGATCTGCGCCCTGCTGTTGACGTGTAACTTTTCATAAATATTAGATGCATGTTTACGAACAGTTAGCGGCGAAATAAATAATTTTTCACCAATGGCCTTATAGTTTTTGCCACTCACCATTTCTTTTAATACATCCATTTCTCTATCGCTGAGGCCAGCATTATCTTCTTTTACTTTTTCATTCACTTCATTCTCATCAAAATGGTGTACCGGCATTTGACGCAGCAACTCCATAGCCTTACGTGCAATGCCCGGGCTCATGGGTATACCATTGTGCTCGTGTACATTGGTAATGGCATCTATGATATTTACCGCACTGTCTTCTTTTAATAAATAACCGCTGGCGCCGGCTTTAATGGCTTCAAATATTTTATCATTGTCTTCAAAAATAGTAAGCACAATAAATTTTACTGCAGGGTGAGTGGCAGTGGCCATGCGTATGGTTTCAATGCCATCCAGCTCGGGCATTTCAAGGTCCATTAAAACCACATTGGGTATCGGGTTAGCAGTTTTTAACTGCTCTAAAAAATCTTTGCCATTCTTTGCTTCCAGCACCAGCTGCACTTCTTTATAAGCTGCCAGCTTTTCTTTTACGGTTTGCCTGTTGATCTGTTTATCGTCCGCTATGGCTATATATATTGGCATTGTACAAAAATGATTATTAGTAAATCAATTTACAATACTCCCATGGGAGCATTTATTTTGTTATGATGACAGAAGTTCCTTTTTCGGGAGTTGCAATTATTTCAATAACTGCACCGGCCTCTTTTGCCCGCCATTGCATGTTCTCCAGGCCATTACCTTTTTTAATTTCCTGCTCAACAAATCCTTTACCATTATCTGCAATACTGATCTTTAAGTTATTATTGCAACTGATGTTATAACTGATGGCAGTAGCATTGCTGTGTTTGATAATATTCTGTACTGCTTCCTGCAATATTTTATTCAGGTGAATAGCAGTTGATGCCGTAAGCATTTTATTTTGCTGAATAGCTTCCTGCGCATCAAAGCTGATATGCTCGAAATTTTTAAGCAACTTAAAGCAATAATTTTTAAAGCCATCACTAAAATCTGCAATACTGATCTCTTTATTATTTAGCACCCAGATGGTTTCCCTTAAACTGCCCAATATCTGCTCGGCATTGCTTTGCATTTTTAAAACCTCTTCGTCTTCGCCCGTTTTGGTTTTTAATTTTTCTACGTTGGCAATCAATGCTGACGTGTAAGCCCCCATATTATCATGCAGGTCGCGGCTGATGCGTTGCCGTTCGTCTTCTAACTGCTGCTGTAATTGGATGGCTTCGATTTGCTTTTTATATTTTCTTTCGTTGTAGCTGCGAATGATGAACCATAATAAAAGAATGCAGCACAATGCAATCAATATCCTGAACCAGGTAGTTTTCCAGAATGGCGGTGTAATGCTGATACTGATCATTGTTTCCTTACTCCAGTCTTTATTATTCAGCGAAGCGGCAACCTTAAATGTATAGCTGCCCGGCGACAAGTCTGCATAACGCACAACCCGGTTTTTACCGGCATATACCCAATCATTATCTGCCCCTTCCATTTTATACCGGTATTCCAGTTGCTGACTTTGCGATGGAAGGATACCGGAAAAATCAAATGACACCGTGTTATTTGTATGTGATAATTGAAGTCGGTTGATAGTCCATGAAGCTGTATCTGCATTCCAGATTCTATCATTCACTTTTATTGCAGTAATTATTACAGGGATCAGATTATTGCCCGTTACCTTAGCAGTAGCATCAATTTGTGTAATGCCATTAATACCCCCAAAATATAAATTACCGTTTTCACTTTTCCAAAAGGCGCCGCTGTTGAATTCATTGCTTTGCAATCCATCGGCAACAGTATAATTAGTAAAAGTTTTGGTATTAATATCCATTGCACTGATTCCAAAATTTGTGCTGATCCAGAGTTTATCAGTATCAACCAAAGTGCCGTAAGTAAAATTATTTGACAGGCCATTATCAGTTGTAAAATGGTTTACCAGCTGCAGTTGAGTATTCAGTTGCCATAATCCATCGGGCGTGCAAATCCAGTAATTGCCAAAATTATCATGATTGATATTTTTAATTAACAGCTTGCCTATTTGTGAAAAGTATATTTTTATGCCATTAGCGGAAAAGTATAAACCAGCTTCTGTACCAATAAAAAAATGATTCTGATCAACTGCATATAAAGCGGAAATATTTTCCTTTACCGTATCCTTTTGTTTTAGTTGTATCCGTTTATCCAAAAAATCAGCTTGCCATACTGTATTAACGGATCCTAATAAAAAACTATTGCTATTTAAAATAGCAGCCTGGTTATAAATATCAGCAAATTGTTTCAGCCCGGTTTGTTTTAAAAACTCATAGAGATAATTATAAGTTTCTCCAGACCTGGTATTGTAAAACCCAATATAATTAGAGCAACGAATAAAAACAGCATCTTTATTTACCGGAAGGATCGTGTTGAAAGCCTGTAACCGCAGGTTTTCATTGTTATGGCCACCTATTTCTTTAAAATTATTAAGGTAATTACCATTTTTATCAAACACCTGCACACCATCGAAGAGAATTCCACTATAAACATTGTCTGCAGCATCTGTAAAAATTCCTTTTACAATTGGTGCAGAGCTGCTGTAATTATTTTTAAAGTGATGGAAAAGTTGCGGAGATAAATTGCAGTAAGTTATGCCATTGGGGTCGCTGCCCAGCCACAGGCAATTATCTTTTACAATGAGGCATTGAAAAACCACATCTTTAATAGAAGATGACAGCACGGTGGAATTGGGATAATTGCTGACCTCATTAAAAGCAGTATCATAAAAAATTAAACCTTTATGAAAATCACTGACGATGATTCTTTGCAGGGAGGGTACATATAAAGTACTTTTAAAGAATGGGTCGCCATACAAGGTCTCAACATTTTTTTTTCTAACGATTTGTTTGGTATCACTATCAAACTCTACAAGCCAGGACTCTTTGTTGATGTATGCCGTAAATATTAAACTATGCATACCAAACTGGTTTACCAGGCTGTTGACATAATCATTTTCAGAAGTAAAAATATCGACCCTTTTTATTGTTTTAGATTTTGAATTCAGAAGATACATCGATGACCTGCCTCTTGAAAACAGCATCAATTCGCCAACTTTACCTGATGGGAGTACAGACATGTTGTAATAAAAACTGGCCAATATGGAAGAAGAGGCGACTGTAATTGGAGTGCCCTGCAACGTGTGTGTATTATATTGCCAGGCACCTTTACCCTGGATAAACAACAACATACTGTGCAGGCTGCTATCGTAATACCACTTAGCGTTTTTAGATGCAGTGGGTAAGTTCATTAGTAAATGAACAGCATTATTCAGGGGATTCAATACTTCAATGCCTTCACTTCCTGCAATCCATATTTTCCCTTCCTCATCACTGGCAATATTAAATACACTGGTATTGTTCAACCGTAAATTTAGTATACCGCTTTTTCTGTACTGTGTAAAGGAATACCCGTCATAACGATTTAAGCCGTCTGCAGTGGCGGCCCATAAAAAGCCGTATTTATCAAACTGCATATCATATACGCTATTTTGAGAAAGCCCATCATTAACCGTAAGCCGTTTAAACTGCAAGGGCTGGCTCCTTACCAATATAATGGAAAAGCAACAGCACAATAACAACGAAACAATAAATTTTAGCAAAGGCTGCAGTTTTATAAAGTGTGAATGTTACAAAAAAGGCGGATGATACAATAAAAATCAATATGCAAGTATACCCACTCCAAGGTATTTAAATTTTAGTGAAGTAGAAAATACTCTTATGGGAGTATTGCTGGCAGCGGTAGTAAACAGGATTTTTGTTGTGTTCAAAACAGTATTAATTTTTTTAAAGGATATACAACGGATTTCGTCCAGAAGTTAAAATATGAAAAAAGCGGTTACATTTTTTACAACTATTATTTTTAGCCAACTACTGTTTGCTCAGGTGCAAAAAATTTCGCCAGAAGCCGAAATAGAAGCAAAGCAACAGATTGAAAAAACACGCCAGGCAATTTTAAAATGTAAGGGGCTAAGCAAAGACAGCATAGAAAGATTAGTACTAAGATGTGCAAAAGAATTAAAGAAAGATCCGGAAAGTAAATCTGTAAGTTTACAGGATTTTATGGTGTCGCTAAATTATTACGGTAATTCCACTGAATATATTGGAGATTTGGAGACATTAATAGCACAACTAAATTCATTAGAAAATACTTTATCTGCAAAAGCAGAAATGGAAGCCGCGGCCATTTCATACAACATGGCAGATTCATTTTATTTTCGTTTTAATAAAAGTGTTGAATTAATCGCCAAGGTGTTAACTAGTAATGACCCTATTGGAGGATATTATTACAATAAAAGCCTGTTTGATTATGCCCGTTGTTCATTCAAACAAAAGCATTACAGAACGGCTTGGGTATATTATAAAGCAGCAGCAGAATATTATTTGCCCGACTCCTCCTACTACCTTTCTGCAAAGGCAATGGCAAAAGACAATGAAAAGGTTGAGTCATGGGCAAAGCCAACATTGGATAAACGAGTAATAGAACAATTCAACAAAGCCATAGAGCTAAACCCTTCCAACAAATTATATATTGGCGACAGGGGGAAATTTTATTTACTAAATCTTAAAGATACTGCTAACGCTTTAGCAGATTTTGCCACTGCTGTACAACTGCATACTACAGATGATGAATTATATTATCGTTTAGCGTTGCTAAATTATTTTAAACAAAAAAATCCGCAAGAGGCTATTAAAAATTTAAGCAGTTGTATAAATCTAAAGCCAGAAAATGCAGATTATTATTATATCAGGGCGGCACTAAATAAGGATTTAAAGAACTATGCAGCAGCTTTACCGGATTTTAAGAATGCCATAATATACGGAAAGGCTAATCCTGATTATTATAATGGCAGTGCATTTTGTAATGCACAATTGGATAATTATATAGCAGCTTATGACGATTATAGTGTGGCGCTGCTCCTAAACCCTAAGGATGACAATGCAAGAAACAATTTAAAAACTTTAGATCCGGTTTTACAAAGTGAATATACTAAGATGGGATTTACACCCCAAAATGCATTTCAGTTTTTTATGAAGATCGGGGATGACTATGTAAAAAATAACGATAAGCTTCATGCAGCATTAAACTTTATTAAATGTACCCAGGTAGATCCTAAAAATCCGCAACCTTATAATAAAGCAGGTAAAATATTCAGTAACTACAAAATGAATACTTATGCCGAACAGTTTTTGCGATATGCTGCTTACGGCGACGGAAAAAACCCGGAATACTTTTTTGATCTGGGAAATTTTTATTTGAGTAACCTGGAAGATTATAAAAAAGCGTCTGGTATTTTGGATACCGCTGCCTTATTGGGTTCAAAAAATCCCGAAGCTTATTTTTTAAATGGATTGTGCAAACAATACGAACTACACAATATTGCAGCCGCCTTAAAAGACTATTCAGCAGCAATAGCCATTAATCCAACTTTTATTGATGCATTAAAAGCACGGGGTAATTTATTTTTTGAAGAACAAAAAAATTACAAAGCCGCTTTAGCAGACTACCAGGCATTGCAAAAGCTTGATCCTCCAAATGATTTGTATAAGGAATTTGTAAAAAAGGCTAATGAGAAACTGAAAGAATGAGTGTAGGTTATTAAAAATGAAATGATAATACGAAGAGTATATGAAAATAGCAATATTGATAATGATGATTTGTACTATACATGTTTTGTTTTCACAAGACACTAGTCGGGTAAGAATTATTTCGGTAGATTCCTTAAAGAAATATCACATCGGTATTGCTAAAGCAGATACTAATACGATACATCTTGCAAAAATTACTGAAAAACCATGGTCACAAATGAACATTGGAGAGAAGGGAGTTTTTCTTGTTAAAGGTGTTTTTAAAAGTAATCCAATAATAGCCTGGAGTGTAACGATACTGCTTGGTTTATGGCTTCTCAGTCAGGCTTATAAATTATTCAACAGGTAAGTGAGCGCAAAAAAAATATTATGAAAAAGAATTATGGTACTAAAAAAAATTGGCATAAAGCCGCAGTTGTATTTGTTTTAGTAAATATGGTGTGCTTTGCATCCTTTGCACAAATGTTTAAAAAAACTGACAAACAACTGGAAGACGACAAGAAATATTTTGTTACCGTAGGGCATAATAAAAACTCTGCTTCTATAGGCATGGATGGTTTTAAAATTAAAGACAATGACATACGAATTGTTGGTTTTTTGCACAGAGGTAACAAAATTGAGTATAAGGAATTATATATTGAAACCACGAAAGATGGAATTGTAGTTGATTCGCAGGTGGTATCCTGCTGTGGTATAAGCGCTAAGTGGCGGGATTTTTATTTGAAACTTTCGGATGTTAAATATAGCGACCACTACAAGGTTGTAGTATATATTAATGCTGACAGAACCGTTTTGGGAAGTAAAGAATTTTATATAAAAAAGGACGATTAGTTAATAAAGCCAGAAACATTTTTTAATAAAACATAAATAATAAGGATGAAAAAATTACTTTTTTTAATTACAGCTCTTTTGTTCGTCAACGCCGGATTTGCACAAAAGGGAAAAGCTGCGTTTTCGTTTTATGGTGGTGTTACATTACCAAAATATTCTTATGCAGATGGAGGCACAGCCACAGATAGAAAAATTTACCAGGGTTACTGCGGAGGTATAAATTTAATGGTATATGAATTGAGCCGTGAAGTGCCGGGTTTTGGGTTTGGTTTAGGAGTAAACTATTTTCAGGCGGGGGCTATAAATAAATCTCCGGCAATTGTGAATGCAGTGGAAGCGAAAAACCGGATCAATTATATACAAGGCGAATTATTGATGGGAATAAAAGTGCAAAATTTTATAGAAATACAGGGTGGCTTATATATTGGTAAGGCTATGAGTGGCCAGTCGAAAGTCAAAAAATCCGATGGTACAGTTACTACTACCGATTTTAAATTTGGAACAGCCACTACTGATGATTTTAATCCTAGTGACCTGGGATTGAGTTTTAATGCCATTTTCAATATATCGAAAGTAAAATTAGGCATATGCCTTCACCAGGGATTAGGTGATATTGCACCGCAAAAGGATATTAAGATCAGGAATGAGATTTATTCGATTACACTTGGGTTTGGCTTTGGGGGTAAAAGTAAAAAATAGCCATTTATAAAAGCGATATGTTTCAGGCATAGAATTATTTAGCCTGATAAATGAAATATATTATAACAATGCTTCCCATAAAATTTCTACCGGGTGTTTGGCTTTGGTGCCGGTACCATCTTTTATCTGGTGGCGGCAACTGGTGCCTGGAGCAGCAATAATAGTTTCGGCAGCGGCATTACGCACCGCAGGAAATAAAACCAGTTCGCCTATCTGCATACTAAGATCATAATGTTCTTTTTCGTAACCAAAACTACCGGCCATACCACAGCAACCGCTGGCTATGGTTTCTACCGAATAATTTTTTGGTATAGATAATATTGATGCAGTGTCAGATAATGCACTCAATGATTTTTGCTGGCAATGCCCATGCAGTTTTATCTTTTTTGTTGCTGATGAGAATAATGCGGTATCAATTTTACCAGCAGCATATTCACGGGCAATAAATTCATCAATGTAAAAAACATTCTTGCTTAAGGCTTTTGCTTTAGCCAAATTTTCATCTGTTGCCAGGTCAATATACTCATCTCTGAAAGTTAATATAGCTGATGGCTCAATACCAATCATTGGCGTTGCTTCGCTAACAACGGTAGAAAGCAAGTCAATATTTTTATTGATGATTGCTTTTGCTTTACGCACCAAACCTTTACTCAACCA
>Ga0302321_100000985_pt1 | contig 24363 bp, 19 predicted proteins | sample Fen_T0_1_FD_202505 | JGI IMG/M metagenome (GOLD analysis project Ga0302321, IMG submission 202505) | Peat permafrost microbial communities from Stordalen Mire near Abisko, Sweden - Fen_T0_1 | ecosystem: Environmental > Terrestrial > Soil > Wetlands > Permafrost | place: Sweden: Abisko...
TGCATGATCACGGCGCTGCTCGTGTGTCACGGCGGGCTGAGCATCAGGACCGGGGTGCCGGCCCGGGCGCCGCCCGGGGGGATCACCGCGACCGCGTCGGCGGCGGCCAGGCCGCGCAGCATGGCCGGGCCCGCGAACAGCACCGGCCGGCCGTCGCGCACCGGGACGAGCCGGGTCGCCTCGTCACCCGCGGCGACGTCCTCGGCGAGCGTGCCCAGGACCGGCGCCGACGGACCGAGCCCGGTCAGGGTGCGGGCCAGCGGTTCGAGCAGGGTGAGGACGCCGGACACCGCGGCCAGCGGGTTGCCCGGCAGGCCGACGAGCGGGCGCCCGTCGGGCAGGGTCGCGAGCAGCTGCGGGTGCCCGGGCCGGACCGCGACGCCGTCCACGACCGGCCGCGCCCCCAGCTCGGCCAGGACGCGGTGCAGGTGGTCCACCGGCCCGCGCGCGGTCGAGCCCGTCGTCACCACGACGTCCGCGAGGCAGCCGCGCACCGCGAGGGCGAGGGGCCGGGCCCGGTCCGGGACCCGGCGCCGGGACACCAGGGTCAGCCCCAGCGCCGGCAGCCAGGCCGAGAGCAGCGGACCGAGCGCATCGCGCAACCGGCCGTCGCGCGCCGGACCGGCGTCCAGCAGCTCGTCCCCGAGCACGAGCAGGTCCACGGTCGGGCGCCGGACCTGGACGCCGTCCAGCCCGGCCGCCGCCAGCAGGCCCAGCGCCGCCGGACCGAGCCGGACGCCCGCGGTCAGGACGACGTCCCCGCGGCGGCACTCGGTGCCCGCCCGCCGCACGTGCCGCCCCGGCACCCACGGCCCGAGCGGCCCGAGCGGCTCCAGCAGCTCCAGCAGCTCCAGCAGCTCCAGCAGCTCCGGCGGCTCCGGCGGCTCCGGCGGCTCCGCCCGGGCGGACCGCAGCGCGCCGTCCTCGTGGGGCAGCACGCCGTCCGCACCGGCGGGCACGGCGGCCCCCGTGGCGATCGCCGTCGCCCGGCCGGGGACCAGCGGCGGGGGCACGGTGCCGGCGAGCACCTCACCGGCCACCGACCAGGGCGGCGGCCCGGCGACCGCCCAGCCGTCCATGGCGGACGTGTCGGCCTCGGGCAGGTCTGAGCGAGCACGGGCGTCGGCCGCGAGCACCGCGCCGAGCGCGCGGTCCAGCGGCAGGCCCTGCGGCTCCACCGGACGGGCGCACCCGGCGGCCAGCTCGCGCGCCCGCGGCCAGCTCGTCGGCGCGCCGGTCACTGCTGGAGCCAGCGCAACCTCGGCCGCTGGATGAACGCCTCGGCCTCGGCGGCGGCCACCGCGACCCGGGGCAGCTCCGCCGCGCGCCGGAAGCAGACGAAGCGCGGCACCCACTCGGGCTGGTACTTCGCGTTGGCCCGGTACAGCGACTCGATCTGCCACCAGCGCGAGGCCAGCAGCAGCGCCCGGTGCCACAGCCGCAGGACCGGCCCGGCGCCGACCCGGGAGCCGCGTTCGAACACCGAGCGGAACACCGCGAAGTTCAGCGAGATGCGCCGGACGCCGAGGGCCCGCACCTGCTCGGCGACGCCGACAACGACGAACTCGACGGTCCCGTTCTCGGTGTCGCGGGCCCGCCGCATCAGGTCGAGGGAGAGCCCGTCGTCCCCCCAGGGCACGAACGCCAGGACGGCGACGAGCCGCCCCGCGGCGTCCCGGGCGCGCGCGATCATCAGCTGCGGGTCGCGGGGATCGCCGAGGCGCCCCAGCGCCATCGAGAACCCGCGTTCGACCTCCTCGCCGCGCAGCGCCTCCGCCGCGGCCACGACCTCGGCGACCTCCTCGGCGGTCAGGTCGGCCTGCCGGCGGACGTCGAGGACGTACCCCGCGCGGGACACCCGGTTCACGGCCTGCCGGACGACGCGCATGCTCCGGCCCTCCAGCGAGAACTCGTCCAGCTCGAGCACGGCCTCGTCGCCCAGCTCGAGCGAGTCCAGGCCGGCGCGCCGGTAGGCGATGGCGCCCTCCTCGGAGGCCCCGACGACGCCCGGCGTCCAGGCGTAGGTGTCCGCCTCGTCGAGCCAGGCCTGGATCGCGCCGGGCCACGCCTCCGGGTCGCCGAGCGGGTCGCCCGAGGCCAGCGTGACGCTGCCGACGACCCGGTACACGATCGCGGCCTTGCCGCTGGGCGAGAACATCGCCACCTTGTCGCCACGGAGGGCGAAGTACCCGAGCGAGTCCCGGCAGCCGAACTTGGCGAGCAGCACGCGCAGTTGCTCCTCCGCCACGGCCGAGAGCCGGGCCGGCTTGCGCGCGGGTGCCAGGAACGCCAGCAGCGTGAGCAGCGCGGTGAGCCCGCCCAGCGTGTTGAGCCCCACCTCGGTGACGCCGGAGCTGTAGGCGCGCCGGAACTCCAGGTCCGGCGTGAAACCGATGAGACCGCTCAGCACCTCGACGAGGCGGTCGCCGAACGGCGACGTCGGCGCCGTCCGGCGGGTGAGGAACAGGCCCGCGACGACGGACACCGACAGCATCACGACCAGCACCCGGACGGCGGCCAGCCGCCCCGACCGTTCGGACCGCGCGGTGAAGTCGCGGCGGGCCCAGATCAGCAGGCCCAGCACGGCGACGTTGAGCAGCACGATCATGACGTGGAAGTGCAGGTGCGTGATGATGCCGACCAGCACGGCCGCCACGGCGAGCGTCCAGGCGCGCTTCTTGCGGCGGCGCAGCGCGCCCGCGAGCACGAGCATCGCGCCGGCACTGAAGATCGCCGCCGCGAAGATGCTGCCGTCGACCATGCTGTTGAGCGCCCGCGAGCCCGAGTGCCGCAGCCGCTGCTCGCCGGGGTTCAGGATGTCGAGGACGGCGACGACGGCGGCCACCCGCACCACCCATGCGACCAGCCCCGGGACCCGCGGCCGCCACTGGGCTCGGTGCCGCGACGGGTCCGGGGCGGTCGGCCGGACCTCCGGAACCGTAGCCACCCCGCCAGTCTAGGTGCGCCAGACCCCGGGGCGTGCGGGTCCGGGCGGCCGCGAATCCAGGGCCGGGAGTCTCTGGCAACGACGGCAGGGACTGGCAGGATGCCCTGCATGGGCGGCGTGGGCGGGGACGGCGTGGGCGACGGCCCGGGCAGGGACGGCGTGGACGACGGCGCGAGCGAGGACGGCGGCGTCAGTGCCGGCGTCAGTGCCGGCGTCAGTGCCGGCGTCAGTGCCGGCGGCACCGGGCAGGACGAGCAGGTCCCGGAGGTCACCACCCCGGCGCAGGCCTGGCACCGGTTGCGCCAGGGCAACGCCCGCTTCGTGGCCGGTCGTCGCGAGCACCCCAACCAGGACGTCGACCGCCGCACCCAGCTGGCCGCGGGCCAGAACCCGTTCGCCGTCGTCTTCGGCTGCTCCGACTCCCGGGTCGCTGCCGAGATCATCTTCGACCGCGGCCTCGGCGACCTCTTCGTCGTCCGGACGGCCGGGCACGTCGTGGACACCGGGGTGCTCGGCTCGATCGAGTTCGGGGTCACCGCGTTGGGGACGCCGCTCATCGTCGTCCTCGGCCACGACCACTGCGGCGCGGTCGTCGCCACCCTGAAGGCCCACCTGACCGGCCGGGTGCCGGGCGGCTTCGTGCGCGACATCGTGGAGCGGGTCGGTCCGAGCCTCATCACCGCCGGGCTCGACAGCGCCGCGCTGACCGACGAGGCCGCGCTCGACGGGCTCATCGAGGAGCACATCAGGCACACCTGCGACTTCATCGAGGAACGCTCGCGCGCGGTCGCCGACCGCATCCGCGACGGCGCCTGCGCGATCGTGGGGCTCAGCTACCACCTCGACGAGGGCCGGGTACGGCTGGTCTGCTCCAGCGGTGACCTCGGTGACCTCGGTGACCTCGGTGACCTCGGTGACGGGCTGGACGGCGACCGCGCGGTGGAGCGGGCCGACCGATGACGTCGAGCCCCGCCGGACCGCCCGGCCGGGTCATCCTGGAACGGGTGACCGACGAGCACGGCGAGCTCGTGCTGGCGCGCCGTCGCGACGTCCTGGAACTCATCGTCGACGGCGTCTTCGCGATGGACACCGCGCACACCGCCAGCGAGGAGGCCCTCGCGGCGCTGGCCCTGGCCCGGTTGCGGGGCCGCGGGCTGCGCGTGCTCGTCGGCGGGCTGGGGCTCGGGTTCACCACCGCGACCCTGCTGGCCGACTCCCGGGTGGGCCATGTGGAGGTCGTCGAGCTGCACGGCGCCCTGGTCGAGTGGGTGCGGCGCGGCCTGGTGCCGTCGGCGAAGGGCCTGCTGGAGGATCCGCGCGTCACGGTGCGCGTGGGAGACGTCCTGGACGTCGTCCCGAGCCTGCCCCGGGGCGACCTCGACGCGCTGCTGCTCGACGTCGACAACGGACCGGGGTTCCTCACGCACCCGGGCAACACGGCCGTCTACTCCCCGCCGTTCCTCGTCGCCGCGGCCCGCGCGCTCGTGCGCGGAGGCGTGCTCGGGGTGTGGTCCGCGGACCCGGCCGCCGAGCTCGCCGTGGCCCTGGAACGGGCCTGCGGCGAGTGCGAGGAGGTCCTGCTCGACGTCACCCGGGACGGGCGGACCTTCACCTACGCCGTCTACCTGGCCCGCGTCGTCCGCTGAGTCCGCTGAGCGCCGGCCCGCGCGCCCCGGACGGTGTCAGGGCGCGTGACGGCGTGCGTGTCGGTGCGCGTCAGCGCAGGGCGCCCGCCCGCACCGGTGCGGGCGCCGTCGCCCGGTGGGCACCGGCCGTCGAGGGCGCCGAGGACGCCGACCCGGTCGGGGCCAGCAGCAGGTAGGCCTGGGCCGCGAGGAGCACCGCCACGGCCACCCACTGCCCGCGGGACAGCTCCACGCCGTACCGGAAGCGGTCGAGCAGCAGCACGCCGACCTGCAGGACGACGACCCAACCGAGCGTCACCGGCCCCAGCTCGACGTAGCGCAGGCTGGAGGAGTAGATCCAGAACATCACCAGGTACAGCGCCAGGCCGACCGCCGCCAGGGGCAGCGAGCGCCGGGTCACCGCCTCCTTGGCGGCCACCGCGCTCGCCAGGTCCACGACGGCGAGCACGACCATCGCGAGGACGGCGACGAGCGGCTGGGGCCAGGAGTCGGGGACGCGGATGAGCATCCCTCCATGCAACCCGCCCTGCAGTCGGCGTTGGGCTGAGCGCCACCCCGGCAGTTCGGTCGGTTACCGGGGCACCGGTCGACGGCGCTCCGCCCCCCGGGCGGGGGCGCAGGGCGCCCCGGGCGCGCCTCGGCCTCGCCCGGGGGCGCGCTGGAGTCCATGATCACGGCCGAGTCCATGATCACGGCGGAGTCCGGGCGGCGGGTGGGGGCGTCCGGGCGTTGGATGGGGGCATGACGCAGGAACTGTCCCCTCCCGACTCGCGGCCGGAGCACGACTCGCTGGGCGAGGTGCTCGTGCCGCGCGACGCGCTGTACGGGGCGCAGACGCAGCGGGCGGTCGAGAACTTCCCGGTGAGCGGGTACCGGATGGATCCGGCCGTGCTGGTCGCGCTGGCCCGGATCAAGGCTGCCGCCGCCCGCACCAACGCCGAGCTCGGCGTGCTGGCGTCCGACGTCGCCGAGGCGGTGGCGGCAGCTGCGGACGACGTCGCCGCGCAGGTGGCCGGCGGAGGGCTGCTCGACGCCTTCCCGGTGGACGTCTTCCAGACGGGCTCCGGGACGTCGACCAACATGAACGTCAACGAGGTCGTCGCGACGCTGGCCGGCCGCCGGCTCGGGCGAGTCGTGCACCCGAACGACGAGGTCAACGCGTCCCAGTCGAGCAACGACACGGTGCCGACCGCCGTCCACGTCGCGGCGGCCGGCGCGGTCCGCACCCGACTCGCACCCGCGCTGGACCTGCTCGCCCTCAGGTTGGAGGAGCAGGCCGTCGCATGCGCCGACGTCGTCAAGGCGGGGCGCACCCACCTCATGGACGCCACCCCGGTCATGCTCGGCCAGGAGTTCGGGGGCTACGCGGCGCAGGTGCGCCGCGGGCTCGAACGGCTGGAGAGCACCCTGCCCCGGGTGCTGGAGGTGCCGCTCGGCGGGACGGCGGTCGGCACCGGCATCAACACGCCGCCGGGCTTCACCGCCGGGGTGCTGCGGCAGCTGGCGGCGTCGACCGGCCTGCCCGTGACCGAGGCGCGGGACCACTTCGAGGCGCAGGGTGCCCGCGACGCGCTCGTCGAGCTGTCCGGCCAGCTGCGGGTGCTGGCGGTGTCGCTGACCAAGATCTGCAACGATCTGCGCTGGATGGGCTCGGGCCCCAACGCCGGGCTGGGCGAGATCCGCCTGCCCGCCCTGCAGCCCGGGTCGTCGATCATGCCGGGCAAGGTCAACCCGGTGGTTCCCGAGGCGGTCCTGCAGGTCTGCGCGGTCGTCGTCGGCAACGACGCCACCGTCGCCTGGGCGGGGGCGAGCGGCTCGTTCGAGCTGAACGTCATGGTCCCGGTGCTGTCGCGGGCGGTGCTGGAGTCGGTGCGGCTTCTCGGGTCCGCCGCCCGGCTCCTCGCCGAGCGGTGCGTCGCCGGCCTGGAGCCGGACGTCGGCCGGGCCCGCGCCCTCGCCGAGAGCTCGCCGGCCGTGGTCACGCCGCTCGCCCGGGTGCTGGGCTACGAGCGGGCCGCCGCGATCGCGGCCCACGCGGTGCGGGAGCGGACGACGATCCGCGCGGCCGTGCTCGCCCTAGGGCTGGTGGAGCGCGGCGAGCTCGCCGAGGCCGACCTGGACCGGCTCCTCGACGTCACGGCGATGACCCGGCCGACCTGACCGACGAGGGGCCGACCCGGCCGCCTCGGGCCGGGCCGCGGGCCGGGGCCGGGGCGGCCGACTGCTCAGTACCAGTTCGTGGCGCGGCTGTGGGCCCAGGCGGAGCAGGGCGAGCCGTACACGTCGGCGATGTACTGCAGGCCCCAGCGGATCTGCGTGACCGGGTTCGTCGCCCAGTCCTCGCCGGCGGACGCCATCTTGCCGCCGGGCAGCGCCTGCGGGATCCCGAAGGCACCCGAGCCGCCGTTGCGGGCCCGCGGGTTCCAGCCGCTCTCCTTGGTCCAGAGCGCGTCGAGGCAGGAGAACTGCGCGCCCGACCAGCCGTGCGTGCCGAGCATCCCGCGGGCGGCGCCGCGCGGGTCGCGGAACGCGGCGCGGGACGCCGCCTCGGCCTGCGCGCGGGCCGCCCGGGCCTCGGCCAGCCGGGCCTGCTCGGCGGCGTCGGCCCGCTGCCGGGCCTCCTCCTCGTCCCGCTGACGCGCCAGCGCGGCCTGCCGGGCCGCCTGCAGGCCGGGGACGTCGGTGCGGTCGGCGACGTCCGGACCGGGCGCGGAGTGGCGCACCAGCTCCGCCTCGGCCAGGCCGACGCCAGGCGCACCGATGGGCCCGGCGACGTCCTCGGCGACGATCACCCCGGTGGTCACGGCGGCCAGTGCGGCCACGGTGGCGGCCACCCGGCCGGTGGTACGCAGGGCCGGGCGGGAGATCCGGGCGGGGCGGGTGGAGGCGCCCGGGCGGTCGGAGCGGCCCGGGCGTCGGGCGGAGCGGGTCGAGCGGGTGGGCAGAGGACTGCGCAACGCAGGGCCTTCCGTACTCGTGCCGGCACGACGCAGGCACACGGTCACCACCCGGGCGCGGGCTCGCCGGCGCGTTCGACGACGCGGAGGCCGTCGGGGTGCGCCGCCGCGGTCGTGCGTGAGCCCGGCGTCCCGAGGCGGGACGCGGCCGTGAGAGCGGCGGGGGACGACGTCGTCGCCGGCCGGTCACGGAAGGGTGCGGTCGCTGACCACAGTGGCAGGGTCATCGGACAAATGCACCCAGCCCCTGACAGAACGTCAGCGGATCACCGAGGAAGCGCTCAAAACATCACACAGGGTATACATTCGTGTGAATGGTCACAGCACAGTAACGACGATCCGGCCGGGTGGAGGGCTCAGTACCAGCCCGTCTGCTGACTGTGGGCCCAGGCGCCGCACGGCGTGCCGTAGCGCTCGGAGATGTAGTTCAGGCCCCACTTGATCTGCGTCACCGGGTTGGTGCGCCAGTCCGCGCCGACGACGTTCATCTTCGAGCCGGGCAGCGCCTGCGCGATGCCGAAGGCACCGGACGACGGGTTGCTCGCCCGGTAGTTCCACTGGCTCTCCCGCGTCCACAGCAGGTTCAGGCACTGGAACTGGGCGGGCCCGTACCCCATGTCCGCCGCGGCGAGCCGGGCGAAGCCCTTCGGGTTGTCGATGACGTCGCGGACGGCGCGCTGGTGGTCGGCCTGCCGCTCGGCGAGCACCTCGGCGTCCTGCTGCTTGGCCAGCTCGGCGAGCGTGCCGCCCACCTGCATCCCGGCGTGGACGGCGTTCGCCGCCTGGGCGTCGGAGAGCTCGGTGCGCAGGTGGCCGGAGAGCGTCGTCCGGCGGACCTGGTCGAGCTGGCTGCCGCTGAGCACCGGCGCCGAGACGTCGGGGGCGAGCGCGGAGGCGAAGTCGACGGTGTTGCGGGCCGCGCCGTCCTTCGCGAGGCCGAGCGCGTCGAGCCCCTGCGGGGTGGCGCTCGAGACGACGCCGAGCGCCGTGATGGCGAGGACGCCCCCCTTGGCGATCCGGCGGGCGGCGACCGAGCGTGGCGAGGTCGCGGCACGCTCCCGGGCCCTCAGTTCCCGGCGCGAGCGGCCGGCGCGGGTGCTCCCGGTGCCGACCGACGTCCCCTCGTCCAGCGCCTTGAGGCTCTCGGTGTCGTCGATCGCCAGCCCGGCGCGGACGGCACGCTGGAACACGTCCACCGAGACCGGCGGCGGCACGTCCTCGAGCTCGGACCATTCCTTGACGACGGTCCGGTCGACGAAGGGGCGGGCGAGCTCACCGGTCGGCGTCGGGTCCTCGGCGACCTGGGGAGCGGCGTGCGCGGCGTCGAGCGCCCGCTCGACGTCCTTGACGCGCAGGGCTCCGGTCGTGGGGGCCGAACCGGCGAGTGGCCGCAGGACGGTGACCCCGGACATCCCGGCACCGCCACGCGGGGACGGCAGGGAGGAGTTGGGCAGCACGCCCGCACCGAGCGGGCGGCCCAGCATCGCGGTGCCGGCCGAGGCCCGCAGGCTGCGCCGGGTCGGCATGGTCCGGGTGGCGGCGGTGGGCGGGCCACCGTCCTCCTGGTGCGGACCGCGCGGGTCCAGCACGACCGGGGCGAAGCCGACCAGCGGGCCGGTCTGAGCGGCGCACTCGACGGCGGTCAGGTCCAGCGAGCCGGTCATGAGGCGGGAGTGCTCGGGGCTGCCGAAGGCCGGGACGTCGTGGCCCGAGCGACGACGGCCGCCGACGCGGATGCCGAAGGCGGGCGTCAGACGCCCGCCACCGGTGAACCGAGGGTCGTCCGGCCTGGCGTCCTCGCCTGCGGTCAGGAGCGCCGTGGGGCCTGAGGCGTCCGAGGACCGGGAAGGGAACTGCGTGCGGTCGTCCACCGCCCGCCCTGCCTGACGCACCACGCGTTCCTCTCGCGTCGACCTGAACGTGCCATCGCGATGATCAGGAGATTGGAGGAGTTTCAGACCCCGCCATCGCGATGGCCCCACCCTGGCCGTGAACCGCAGCGAGGTCCACACCCGGGCCCGGAAGCTGTGCCTCTACGTGACCCCACCTTCCCTGTGGCTACCCTCCGTATATCGATGTGATGAAGGTCACAGTATCCGTGGTCACCATATGTTCACCAAAAGCCGCGATCAGTTGCCTGCTGGTCACCAAGCGTTGCCACTGGTCGGCCCAGCAGTTGTACGCAGAGTGATCGCTGCTTGACCTGACGAAACGAGAGCGCTCCCGAAACCGGCAGCCCCCCGCCCTTACCGGCGTCCACGGGGTCACGCACCCGCAGGCGGTACCCGCCCGAGCCTCGTCACCGGGCGTCGCGGGCCGCCCCGCACCGTCCGGACGTGCCGGCAGGCCGGACGCGTCGGGCACTACGCGCCGGCCTGCCAGGGGTTACGGACGTCCGGGAGCCTGCCGATCACCGCCGGTCGCGGCGACGGGGGCGCCCGGTCAGGGCTCGAGGCCCTCGAGCATCTCCGTGACGAGGGCCGCCACCGGCGACCGCTCCGACCGGGTCAGCGTGACGTGCGCGAACAGCGGGTGCCCCTTGAGGGCCTCGATGACGGCCGCCACGCCGTCGTGCCGCCCGACGCGCAGGTTGTCGCGCTGGGCCACGTCGTGGGTGAGCACGACGCGGCTGTTCTGGCCGATCCGCGAGAGCACGGTCAGCAGCACGTTCCGCTCCAGCGACTGGGCCTCGTCGACGACGACGAACGCGTCGTGGAGGGACCGGCCGCGGATGTGGGTCAGCGGGAGCACCTCGAGCATCCCGCGGTCGAGGATCTCCTCGACGACCTCCTGGGAGACCAGGGCGCCGAGCGTGTCGAACACCGCCTGCCCCCAGGGGTTCATCTTCTCGGCCTCGGAGCCGGGCAGATAGCCGAGGTCCTGGCCACCGACCGCGTACAGCGGGCGGAAGACGACCACCTTGCGGTGCTGGCGCCGCTCCAGGACGGCCTCCAGGCCCGCGCACAGGGCCAGCGCCGACTTGCCGGTGCCCGCCCGGCCCCCCAGCGACAGGATCCCGATGTCGGCGTCCAGGAGCAGATCGACCGCGATGCGCTGCTCCGCGCTGCGCCCGTGGACGCCGAAGACGTCCCGGTCGCCCCGGACCAGCCGCACCCCCTTGTCGGGCATGACGCGCCCGAGCGCCGAGCCGCGCGGGGAGATCAGGACCAGCCCGGTGTGGCACGGCAGGTCCGACACCTCGGGCAGGACGAGGCTCTGCTCGGCGTAGAGCGTGGCCATCGTCTCGGCGCTGATCTCCAGCTCGGCCATCCCGGTCCAGCCGGTGTCGACCGCCCCGGCGACCTCGTACTCCTCGGCCTCCAGCCCGACCGCCGCCGCCTTCACGCGCATCGGCAGGTCCTTGCTGACGACGGTCACCTGGCGCCCGTCCGCCGCGAGATTGCGCGCGACGGCGAGGATCCGGGTGTCGTTGTCGCCCAGCCGCATCCCGGCGGGGAGCAGCGACGGATCCGCGTGGTTGAGCTCGACCCGGAGCGTTCCGCCCTCGTCACCGATGGGCAGCGCGGTGTCGAGCCGCCCGAAGCGGACCCGCAGATCGTCCAACCAGCGCAGGGCCTGGCGGGCGAAGTACCCCAGCTCGGGGTGGTGACGCTTGGCCTCCAGCTCGCTGATCACGACCACCGGCAGCACGACCTCGTGCTCGGCGAACCGCATCGCGGCCTTCGGGTCGGACAGCAGGACCGAGGTGTCCAGGACGAACGAGCGACGGGGCTCACCAGGAACCTTCGGTCGGGCACTACGTCGGTCAGTGGCCACTGCGACTCCCCTCAGCCGGCGATCCGTGCTTCGACGATAGGTGCTCCCTCCGACAGCCGTCGCTATGCCTGATCAGTGATTTTTTCGGGGAGACACACCGCTCACACACCGTTACGTCCCACGACCAGGGGCGATGGTCGCAGGTCACGAGACTCCGCTCACCCCGGCGCAGAGAGGACCGAGATGCGGGGGTGCAGTTGTTGCCGCACTCTGTAGCATAAAGATCCGATAACGGCCCGGGCGCTCGGGTGGTCGGTGAGGTGCTTATGCGTGGCAGGAACACCCGATCGCTCCACCGGACCGCCCGGCTGGTCTGCCTGGCGGCGGTGCTCGTCGTCATGGGCACGCTCGTGAGCGCCTGCGGAGCGCCGAGCTATCGGTTCACGTCGAACGACGCGGACGACCTGGTCTTCAAGATCCCCCGATCCTGGAACCTGGTCAAGTCGGGCGTCCCGGCGCAGCAGGACGGCACGCCCGCCCCTGCCGGCAACTGGTCGGCCATCTACGACGGCTCCTCCCATCCGGACGCGGGGCACCTCGGTTCGGCGCACACCATGGCGCCGGTGGCGTGGCTGCGCACCTTCGCGGTCACCAAGGAGGAGGGCCAGTCCGTCACCGAGGACGCCCTGCGTGACCTGCTGCTCCCGGTGACCCCGCAGGGGCGGCTCGCGGCGCTGAGCAGCGGGCTGCGGGGCGACGGCTTCCGGCTGATCCGCAGCGAGACCCTCACCAGCCGGACGGCGACGGGCGTGCACGTCGTCTTCACGTACGACTTCGGCGGCGGCACCGAGACCTTCGACAAGGTCGCCATGCTGGACCGCAGGCTCACCAGGCTGCACGTCCTGCTGGTCCAGTGCAGCGCGGCGTGCTATGACCGCCAGAGCCGAGTCATCGCCGACTCGATCAGCTCCTTCACCGTGCGAAAGGTCTGACCGCGCGAGCGGTCCGACCCGTCCGAACGGCTCCACGTCCCCTCACTCCCCAGCCCTGGAGCGCGATCCGTGACCGTCGTGACGCCCGGCCCGTCCGGCCCGCCCGGCCCGCCCCCCGAGGGCGAGGTCCGCCAGCCGCCCCGCAGCGCCGCTGTCGAGGACCCCCGCTTCCCCTGGAAGGCCCGGGGCACGCGCAAGCCGCTGTCCTTCTGGGACCGTTCCAAGTTCCTGATCCTCCTCGCCGCCATCCTCGGCGTCCTGGTCTGGTACGACCTGCAGCGCTTCAGCCCGCCCGCCACCTTCGGCGAGGTGCTGACGTCGGTCGCCTGGGACCAGCAGTGGGTGCTGTGGCTCGCCGGCCTGGAGGTGCTGCGCCAGCTGCACTTCGTGCTGAGCGAGCACAGCCGGCCCTACCACCGGTTCTGGTCGGAGCGGGTGTTCGGCGGCTCGACGCGGGCCTACGAGCGCCGCTTCAACCCGTGGAACCGGTACCGGATCGGCCGGGTCGTCAAGTGGCTGGTCTTCATCGCCCTGATGGCGGTGCTGCTCGGCCGGGTGAGCGGCAGCTCCCCCGTGGTGGCGCTCTTCCAGGTGCCGGCCACGCTGGTCAAGGCGCTGCCGACGATCCTGCAGGTCGTCCTGCTCGTGCTCCTGTCCGTCATGCAGTTCGTCGCGATCTTCTGGTTCCTGTCCCGGGGCGGCGTCGAGACCTACTTCCCGGACGACATCGAGACGCGCTTCTCCGACGTCTGGGGCCAGGACCACGTCCTCGCGCGCGTCAAGGAGAACGTCATCCTGCTGGAGAACCCGGAGGCCATCGAGGAGAAGGGCGGCCACGTGCCGTCCGGCATCCTGCTGTACGGGCCGCCCGGCACGGGCAAGACGCTGATGGCGGAGGCGGTGGCGGGCGAGACGGGCAAGCCGTACGTCTTCGTCGACCCGGGCGCCTTCACCGCGATGTTCTTCGGCGTCGGGATCCTCAAGGTCAAGGGGCTGTTCCGCAAGCTGCGCAAGCTGGCGCTGCGGTACGGCGGCGTCATCGTCTTCTTCGACGAGGCCGACACGCTCGGCTCGCGCGGCGCCCGCGCGGGCGGCGCGCAGCCCGTGGGCGGCGGCGGCGGCTGGACCCCGTGGGGCGCCGAGGCCGCGTGCGGCGGCCCGATGCACCTGTCCCGGCAGACCCGGGCGGATCTGCACCGGCACGCCACCCCGGACGCCGAGGAGTCGCGGCCGCGCCGCTGGGGCTTCGTCGCGGGCGCCGGGATGGGCGGCGGGTCGTCAGGCTTCGACGGCACCCTGCAGGCGCTGCTCACCGAGCTCTCCGGCCTGAAGAAGCCGCGCGGCTTCATCAACCGGGTGATCCGCCGCACGCTCGGCATGCGGCCCAAGCCGCCGCCGAAGTACCGCATCCTGGTGATGATGGCGAGCAACCTCCCCGAGGCGCTCGACCCGGCCCTGCTGCGCCCGGGCCGCATCGACCGGATCTACCGCGTCGGCTACCCGAGCAAGGCCGGGCGCGTGCGGACCTACCAGGGCTACTTCGACCGGACCGTCCATGCCCTGACGCCGGAGCAGATCGACAAGCTCGCCACGATCACGCCCTACGCCACCGGCGCGGAGATGAAGGACCTGGTCAACGAGGCCCTGATCTTCGCCATCCGGGAGGGGCGCGACGTCATTACCTGGCGGGACGTCGTCCAGGCCAAGCACCTCAAGGCGCTCGGCCCGTCCGAGGACGTCGAGTACATCGAGCGCGAGCGGCACGCGGTGGCCCTGCACGAGGCCTGCCACGCGGTGGCGGCCTGGGCGACGCGGCGCCACATGGACATCGACCTGGCGACCATCGAGAAGGGCAGCGGCTACCTCGGGATGGTCGCCTCGATCCCGCCCGAGGACCAGTACACCCAGTGGCGCAGCGAGTACGAGAGCGACATCGTCGTCTCGGTCGCGTCGCTGGCGGGTGAGCGGCTGTTCTACGGCGGCGACAACTCCTCGGGCGTCTCCGGGGACCTGCAGTCGGCGACCATGATCGCCACCCTGATGGAGTCGCGCTGGGGCATGGGCGCCGGGATCACCTCGCTGCCCGCCCTGCAGGACCTGGGGATCCAGGGCGGCGGGACGCCGGAGGAGCGCAAGGGCCGGGGCCGCGGCGGCGGCATCGGGTTCGGCGTCGAGCTCAAGGCCCGGCGCGAGGAGCCCGGGGGCGGCCCGCTCCCGCAGCGGATCGAGGCCATCCTCGTGCGCATCTTCGAGGAGACCGAGGAGCTGCTGACGACGCACCGGTCCAAGGTGCTCGCGCTCACCCACGCCCTGGAGACGCACAAGACCCTGGCCGGCGAGGACGTCGTCGCCGTCCTCGAGGGGACCCGGGGCGAGATCCTGGACGGCCGCCCGTACGCCGACCCGGCCTTCCTGGAGGAGCTGGAGCGCTACCACCGCCGCGCCGTCGAGGCGCACGAGCGCCACGCCCCGCTGCGGGCCCCGCTGCCGACGCTGCCGGGCACGATCCTCGGCGAGGTCCGCGCTCCGGGCCTGGCCGCCGCGACCCCGGCCTGGGCCTCGGTCGGCGGGCACGGCGGGCACGGTGGTCACGCCGGCGCGGTCGGGAACGGTGCCGCCCTGGGCAACGGCGCTGCGGGCAACGGTGCCGGCAACACCGCTGCGGGCAACGGCCACGGGCCGGGGACGGACCAGCCGGGACTGGAGCCCTATCCGGGCCCGGCGCCGGCGGCCTACCCGGGTCCGGCGCCGGCGCGCCCGGCCACGGCACCGGCCGACCCGGAACCGAGCCGGAGCCGGTGGGGCCGGCGGCAGGCCCCGCAGCAGCCCACGCCGCCGTCCACGGGGTCGACGACGCCGGTCCAGCCGGCTCCGCCCGCCTCGGGTCCCAGGGGTCCGGAGCCCGAGCCGGGCACGCGGCCGTCACCGCTCGGCTGGCGCCTCCCGTCACTGCCCACGCCGACCGCCGCCACGCCGGCCGCCGACGACGAGCCCGAGGAGCCCGGCCACCGGCCGGAGCCCCCGGCGGAGCCGTCCGGCGAGGACCGCCAGGGCTAGACAGCGTGACCACGGGCCCGACCGGCGACCGCCGGTCGGGCCCTGTGCTGTGCCACGGTCCGGGCCGGTCGGCGTCAGGCGCCGAGGAGAGGACGGTCGGCGCGGGCGTAGCCCTTCGGGACGGCGCGCCGCAGGTGGGCGAGGGTGGTCGCCGTCCGGGGCAGCCAGGCGTACTCCAGGACGGTCCGGGCGCCGGACGGCAGGGTCGTCACGGCGCGGATCGGCAGGTAGCTGACGGCGTCCACCCACCACTCGACCCCTGCACCCGCCCCCCGCCGAGGCGCGGGCGTCAGGTGGAGCGCGGCCCGGTCGCCTAGCGGCAGGCGCTCGATCGACCCGACGGCGCGGTCGTCCAGCGCCTGCAGCACGAGCGCGGCCGGGTTGCGGGCGCGCTCGCTCCGGGCGGCCTCGGCCGCCGTGCGCGGCCGGGTCGTGGCGAACCAGCGGCGGTGCGCGTGGTCGACGTCCAGGAGGGTCTCGGTGCGGGTGCCGATGCCGCCGACGAACTGGACGCCGGCCGTGGCCGGGCCGCCCGCCGGCCGCTCGGTCGCCTCCCGGCCGCCGCGGACGTCGACCCAGGTGGTCCGCCGGGCGGCGCCGGGCCCGGTCGTCTGCCGGCGCAGGACGAACGTGTCGGCGTCCGCCACCGCCGCCGCCAGGCGACGCCGCACGAGCGCGACGTCCCGTTCCCCACGGACGGCCGTCGCCGCCTGCACGGGCGCCGGCGCCCCGCGGACCGGGCCGGAACCGGCCTGGCTCACGGCGGCCGCCGCGACGACCGCCAGCGGCAGGACGGCGGCCACCGCCCGGGCGGTCCAGACCCGACGCCCGGTCGTGGCGACCGGGGAGGTCACCGCGACCGGGGAGGGGGTCGGCGCGGTACGAAGGAACGTCGCCCGCAGCGACGCCGGGGAGGCGCGGGCCGTCAGACCGCGGAAGATTGCCTGGAGGGTCACACCGAGAAGGACGTCGGCGGCGCCGGGAAGGTACGATCCCGGCCACGGATCTGACCGGACCCGATCGGCCCAGCCGACCTACGCGACCGTAGGTTACTGCTGAGTAGCCAGTAAGGTGGTCACATGGAGATGTCCGACGCCCTGCAGTCGGTGAAGCCGCGCCTGCGAGGGTGGCTGCACGCCGGGACGTTCCCGTTGTCCGTGGCCTTCGGCATCGTCATGGTGGCCATGGCTCCGGGCAGCCGCGCCCGCACGGCGGTCGCCGTGTTCGCGGTGAGCGCCGCGCTGCTGTTCGGCGTGAGCGCCCTCTACCACCGCGGGCGGTGGTCACCGCAGGTCAAGGCCGTCCTGAAGCGGCTCGACCACGCCAACATCTTCCTCATCATCGCCGGCAGCTACACGCCGTTCGCCGTGCTGCTGCTCCCCTCGGGCCCCGCCCGGACGCTGCTGTGGATCGTCTGGTCGGGGGCCATCGGCGGGGTGGCGTTCCGGGTGTTCTGGGTGGGCGCGCCGCGCTGGCTGTACGTGCCGGTGTACGTGGCGCTCGGCTGGGTCGCCGTGGCGTACGTGCCGCAACTGCTCCACGGCGGGGGCCCCGCAGTACTGACCCTGATCATCCTCGGCGGCGTGTTCTACACCATCGGTGGCGTCGTCTACGGCATCAAGCGGCCGAACCCGAGCCCGCGGTGGTTCGGGTTCCACGAGGTGTTCCACGCCTTGACGGTGATCGCCTTCGTGCTGCACTGCGTCGGCGTCGGGGTGTCCCTCCTGACCTACTCCGCGCCGGCCTGAGGCTCGGCGCCGCCGGCCTCGCCGTCGGTGGAGGCGGTGCCACCGGTGCTGTCGGTGCCGCCTGCGGTGCCGGTGCTGCTGTCCGGGCCCTGGGCGCGGACCCGCTCGACGTGCTCCATCGCGTCCCGCAGGTCGCCGAGCCAGCTCTGCGTGTTGCGCCCGACCAGGCGCACGCACCACGCCAACGCGTGCGCCCGGGAGCGGGCGACGCCGGCCTCGACGAGCGTGTCGAGCACCACCCGCTCGGGCTGGCGCAGGCGCGTCATGACCGGGACGGCGAGGTGCGTGAACAGCTCGCTGGTGTCGCCCAGGACGACGCCCCAGGCCATCTTCCGGCGGAACCGGTGCTCAGCCTCGCGGGCGATGTGGACGCGGCGCTCCCGGGTGTCCTCGCGGAAGCGGGCGATCCGCCCGGCGGTGGCCTCCGCGCGCTCGGCGTCCGACGCCTCGGCGGGGAGCTCGAGACCGGGCAGGGTCAGCAGGACGGTGATCTCCTCGCGGTCGACCGTGACCTGCGGTGCGGCGGTCGCGGTCCACTCGACCGGTAGGCGCTCGGAGAACCAGGCCGCGACGGCGGCTGAAGGATTGCTCGTGTTAGTCATGTAAGGATGATTACTCGCTTACAAGCGAGCGTCCAGCGGTGGCGAGGGTGTTTCACCAGGGGCGAACCTGAAGCCCATGATCACGGCGAACTCCATGATCACGGATTGGGCAGGACGACCGAACCGCTGAAGGGAGTGTGGGGGCGGCCCGGGGAGACGACGCGAGGTGCGGACGCGCCGTCGTCGGCGTCGTTCGGCGGGTCGGTGTCGGAGGGGTTGCGCGCCCCCGCCAGCTTCTGGCGCTCGAGCTCCTCGCGCGTGGCGCTCGCGCCGGGCAGGAACACGCCCTCGACGGCGCTCAACGCGCCGGCCAGCGCGGAGCCCGACGACGGCGCGATCCGGCGGAAGATGCCGCCGCCCTCCGGGGCTGTCTCGTCCCGGCCGGTCCACCCGCTGGACTCGCTCACCCGTCCAGGGTAGCCGCGGAGCGTGTGCCGAGATCCCGACCGAGAGCCTGCGGATCGGACGTCGGCAGCCGGCAGGCGAAGTCGCGGCAGACGTACGCCGCGGCGCCGCCGGCCAGCAGGGGCCGGTCGGCCAGGAGCGGGGCCGCCCCCTCGGCACCGGGGACGCAGAGCGCGACGACCAGGCCGGGCGCCGTCCCGGCGAGCGCGACGGCGTGCAGGTCGGCCCGCAGCGGGTCGTCGTCCGGGCCCACCACGGCCACCTCGCGCGGCCCGTCGGCGACGGCCTGGAGCACCGCCAGGCCCCAGCCGAAGGCTCGGGGCGCGTCGGTCCCGTGCCGGCGGGCGGCCCCGAGCGCCGTCGTCGCCGCGTCCCGGTGGCGGGTGGAACCGGTGAGCGCGGCGTAGGTGAGCAGGGCGCCGGCGGCCGCCGAGGCGCCGCCCGGGTAGGCGTTGTCGGTGGGGTCCTGCGGGCGGCGGACGGCGAGCAGCGGACCGTCGCTCGCGTCGTCCGCGGTGTCGTGGAAGCCGTCCGCGTCGACGAAGCGCGCCAGGACGGTGTCGAGCAACGCGCCTGCCCGGTGCAGCCAGGCCGGCTCCCCCGTGACGGCGTGCAGCGCCAGGAAGCCCTCGGCGACGTCGCCGTGGTCCTCCAGCACGCCAGCGGGCTCGCCGACGGCGCCGTCCCGGCTGACCCGCCGCAGCCGGCCGTCGACCAGGTGCACCGTGACCAGCAGGTCGGCGGCGCGGCGGGCGGCGTCCACCAGGTCCGGCCGGCCCAGGAGCGCGCCCGTCTCGGCGAGGGCCGCGACGGCCAGGCCGTTCCAGGCGGCGACCACCTTGTCGTCCCGGCCCGGCTGCGGACGTCGGGCCCGCGCGGCCAGGAGTGCGGCCCGCGCGGCCTGCCAGCGCCCGGCCTCCTGGCCCTCGCCCTCGGCGTCGGCGTCGGCGTCGGCGTCGGCGTCGGCCCAGACGTCGCGCCGCAACTGCAGCGTGGAGGCGCCGCGCTCGAACGTGCCGCCCGTGGTGACGGCCAGCAGGTCGGCGACCCAGGGGCCGTCATCGGCGCCGAGCACCTCGGCGAGCTGGCCCGGCGTCCAGACGTAGGTGTATCCCTCGACGCCGTGCACGCCGCCGTCGGCCCCGCTCAACGGGGTGTCGGCGTCGAGCGAGGAGGCGAACCCGCCCTGCGCGGTGCCGAGCGCGGCGACCATCCAGTCGCACGTCTCCAGCGCGATCCGGGCACCGGTCGGCTCGCCGGTGAGCCGCCACCAGTGCAGGTAGACCCGGGCGAGCAGGGCGTTGTCGTAGAGCATCTTCTCGAAGTGCGGGACGACCCAGGCCGGGTCGACGGCGTACCGGGCGAAACCGCCCGCGAGCTGGTCGTACATGCCGCTGCGGGCCATCGCGTGCAGGGCGCGGCCGGCGACGTCCAGGGCGGTGCGGCGGGTGTCGGGGGCGGGATCGGCGGGGTCGGCCTCGGGGGCGGGCTCGGGGGCGGGTTCGGCGGCGGCGTGGCGCAGCAGGAACTCCAGATCCATGGACGGCGGGAACTTGGGCGCCCCGCCGAACCCGCCGTGCTCGACGTCCTCGTCGGCAGCCAGGCCCCGGACCGCGCCGGCCAGCAGGGCGGCGAGCTCGCCGTCCGCGAAGGGCCCGCCGGTGGTGGGCAGGCCGCGCGCGGCGAGGGCCGCCGAGATCCGGCCGCCTGCGGCCTCCAGCTCGGAACGCTGGCCGCGCCAGGCGTCGGCGATCGCGGTGAGGAGCTGGGTGAACGACGGCATCCCGTGGCGCGGCTGGGGCGGGAAGTAGGTGCCGGCGTAGAACGGGCGCCCGTCCGGCGTCACGAACACGGTCATCGGCCACCCGCCCTGCCCGGTGAGCGCCTGCGTGGCGGACATGTAGACGGCGTCCACGTCGGGCCGCTCCTCGCGGTCGACCTTGACGTTGACGAAGTGCTCGTTCATCAGCCGGGCCGTCGCGTCGTCCTCGAAGGACTCGTGCGCCATCACGTGGCACCAGTGGCAGGCGGCGTAGCCGACCGACAGCAGGACGGGCCGGTCGAGCCGTCGCGCCTCCTCGAAGGCCTCGTCACCCCAGGGCCACCAGTCGACCGGGTTGTCCCGGTGCTGCACGAGGTACGGGGACGTCGCGGTGGCGAGGCGGTTCGGCACGACGCCCACCCTCGCGCACGGTCACCGACGGCGCCAGCGGCGACCGACCGGACGGCATCGGCTCAAGCCGTGCGTGGCCCGTGCCGACAGTTGCTGGGCGGCACGTCGCAGCGATCCCGCCGCAACTCGCAGTCCCCGTGACGGCAACGGCGCCGTCGGTCGGCCCGCTCCTGAGGAGTCATCCTGTCCGGCACCCTGACCCAGCTGGTCGGCACCACGGCCGCGCTCATCGGTCTGACCACCTCCCTCCCGCAGCTCTGGCGCCTGGTCCACAGCCGTGAGACCGCCGGCCTCTCCCTGCTCAGCAACGTGCTCGGGGCCCTCACCGCGGCCACCTGGCTGGCCTATGGGACCTGGCTCCTCGACGGGCCGCAGCTGATCGCCAACATCCCGTCGGTGTGCGGCGGGACGGCGATCGTCGTCCTGATCATGGTCCGGACCCGCAGCTTCCCGCGGTGGGCGGTCCTGCTGCCCCTCGGCTGGGCCGCCGTGGCGGCCGGCTGCGGCGTGCTGTCGGGCGTCTCCGGGGTCGGGCTGGCGGCGACGGGCATCGGGCTGCTGGCGCGGTTCCCGCAGGTCAGGACGGCGTTCGTGAGCGAGGACCTCGCCGGGATCTCCCTTCCCACCCAGTGGCTGAGCCTCGCCTCCGCCGTGCTGTGGTTCGGCTACGGGCTGGGCTCGCACCTGCTGCCCGTGATCCTCTCCTCGAGCACCGCGGCCCTGCTCATCGTGGCCGTGATCGTGCCCACCCGACGGGCGGGCCGGACGGTGTCCGTGCCGGCCGTCGCCGTCCTCACCGGCGGGCGGAGCCGGGCCGTGGACGCCGTCCCGCACGCCTCCGCCGCCTGACGGTCGACCCGGGCGCCGTCCGCCCGGCGGGACGGGGTACTTTGCCCCGATGCGCAGACCGGCCGCCATCGGCCTCTCCTCAGCCGTCGCCGTGGCCACCCTCGTTGCGGGTTGCGGGGGCTCGGGCTCGACGGCGGCCACGGGCTCGACGGCGGCGGGCTCGACGGCGACGGCCGGCTCGGTCTCGGCGTCCGCGTCGGCGTCGGCGTCGGCGTCGGCGAGCGGGACGTCCAGCGAGAGCCAGGCGGCCGTTCCCCGGGTGACGGTGCTGGCAGCGGGCAGCCTGCCGCCGCTGACCGGCTACCAGTACGCCGCGCTGGGCCCGGACACCGTCCCCGCGAAGATCGCGGCGGGAGGCCAGTACATCAGCGGCACGATCACGCGCGAGGTGCTCCGGGGCGGGCACCCGGTGGGCACGGTCCAGGTGTTCCAGTTCGCGGCCACGCTGACGACCGCGGACCAGGCCACCACCTTCGACGACCTCGTCGGCGGCTTCACCAAGGACACCCCGTCGACGATCGAGACGATCGGCACCCAGCACGTGGTGACGGTGGCGGGGATACGCGGCACCAAGCTGGGGCTGGTGGCCTTCATCCGCGGCGGGCGCGGCATCCTCATCACGGGCGCCGACCTGCCGACCAGCAGGACCCTCGCGCGGCTCTATCTCGCCGGCACGAGCGCGGCCGGTTGACCCCTGAAGTCCATGATCACGCTGAAGTCCATGATCACGACGCAGGGGGGGGGAACGAATGCGTCACGGCGGCCGTCCGTCCTGGCAGGTCGTGATCGAGGAGCCGCCGGAGCTGCACCTCGTCCTGTTCGTCCGGGACGCGTTCGGCCTGGCGGTGCGCGACCCCTCCGACGGCACGGGGGGCCCCGGCCCGCTGGTGCCCGACGTCCCCGACCTGCGCGCCCTGCTCGACGACGACGCCCGCGCCGGGGCCGCGACCGCGTGGCCAGCCTGGTGGCGGGCCGCCCTCGACGGTCGGCGCGGCCGGCGCGGCCCGGGCGAGCGGCCCGCGGACATCGGGCCGCCGCCGGCGCCGTACGCCGACGCGCCGGACTTCCCGTCGCTCGCCCCGGTCCCGCCGTTGCGGGCGGCCGCGCGGGTCGCGTTCCGCCCGTTCCTGCAGTGGTGGTCAGCGCCCTGGGACGGCCCGGCGAGCGGTGGCCGCCGGCGCGACGGGTGGATCGACCTACCGGGCGCCGAGGGCCGGCTGGTCAACCTGCACGCGCCGTCGCGCAGGACCGAGCAGGACGTCGTCTCCCGACTGGAGCGCGAGCTCGGTCGGCGCGTGCGCCCGTTCGAGTTCCGGGTCGGGGTGCTGGCGGTCGAGGAGCCGGACGTCGTCCTGGCGGCGGGCTGCTCCGCAGTGGTCTCGGGCCGGCTCGTCGGCCCGGCCGACCGCTACGCCGCGTGGCTGCACGACGTCCTGCTGCCGCACGCCTGACCGGTGCCGCTGAAGTCCATGATCACGCTGAAGTTCATGATCACCGCGAAGTCGGTCAGGGGCGGCGACGGACGGCTTTGGCCTCGTACATGGCGGCGTCGGCGCTCTTGATCAGGGCGTCGCCGTCGACCGGGCCGGCCGCGGGGTTCGCCAGGACGACGCCGAGGCTGGCCGACGGGTGCAGCTCGACGCCCTCGGCGACCAGCGGCTCGGCGAGGAGCACGGAGGCCCGGGCGAAGAACTGGTCCGGCGTCCACTCGGCCGAGAGCTGGGTGAGGACCAGTACGAACTCGTCGCCGGCGAGGCGGGCCGCGAGGTCCCCGTGCCGGACCAGCCGGCCCAGCCGCTCGGCGGTCGCCCGCAGCACGGCGTCGCCGGCGGCGTGGCCGTGCGTGTCGTTGATCGCCTTGAAGTGGTCCAGGTCGACGAACACGACACCGACCCGCTCGCCGGTGCGGCAGGTGATGAGGGCCGCGCGGAGGTGGTCCAGGAGCAGCGTCCGGTTGGGCAGGCCGGTCAGGGCGTCGTGCGTGGCGGAGTGCATGGCCTCGTCGCGGTGGCGGGCGAGCTGGCGGAGCGCGCCCTCCTCGGCCGAGACGTCGCGCCAGGTGATCGCCATCCGCTCCTCGCCGACCGGGGCGACCGCGTAGTCCCAGGACGACTGCCACTCCCCGCCGCCGCCGGACCCCGGCCCGGTCACGCCGTCCGAGAACACGTGGATCCGGATCTGCTGGGGTGCCTTGGTGAGCGCCGCGTCGACGATCCGGTCCCACAGGCCCATGCCCTCGACGTCGGGCAGGAACTCGTGCAGCTCCAGGCCGACCAGGTCGTTCGGGTCCAGCCCGAGCGACTGGGCACCCGCCGCGTTGGCGTGCACCACCCGCAGGCCGGTGAGCGCGCGGTGGTCGTCCCACTCCAGGCTGTAGACGGCGAAGCCGTCGCTGGTGGCGTCCAACGCGGTCTGCAGGGTGGCCCGCATCTCCGCGGTCTCCTCGTAGGCGCGCTCCAGCAGGCGCTCGCCCTCGACCGCGTCGGTGACGTCGCGCCAGGTGGTGAGGACCAGGTCGGTGTCGAGGAGGGTGACGACGCCGTCGAGGACGCGGTCCCCGTCGGGCGTCGTCACGACGTGCCGCCCGCGCAACGCCCCGGCGCCGTCCAGCACCGCGAGCATCTCCCGCCGGACGTCGGCCGCGATCGACGCCGGCACGAGCTCGAACACTTCCTTCCCGTGGGCCTCCCCGGCACCCAGCCCGACGGTCTCCAGGCCCGCGGCGTTCATCGAGGTCAGGATCAGCCGCGTCACCGCGCCGTCCGGCCCGCGGACCGCCTCGTAGACCGCGTACCCGTCGGTGCTCGCGTCGAACACCAGCCGGAGCCGGTGCTCGGTGTGCGCCGCGACCTCCTCGGCGGCGACCTGCTCCTCGATGTCGTGCAGCGCCACGAAGACCTCGGCGAGCGCGTCGCCGTCCCGCCGGCCGGTGATCGTCGCGGTGAACCACCGGTACCCGCCCGTCCCCTCGGGGTGCCGCAGCCGCAGCCGGTGCTGGCGCGCCGGGCCGCCGGGCACGAGGGTCCGCAGGTCCTGGACGTCGTCCGGGTGGGCGAACTCCTCCAGCTCGTGCCCGACGAGCTCCTCCGGCCGCAGCCCGAGGACCGGCACGACCGACGGCGAGGCCCACTCCACGCGGCTGCCCCGGTGCACCAGGACGACGTCGCCGACGTGGTCGGCCAGCAGGTGGTACCGCTCGTCCTGCGCCAGGGCCTCGTCCTCCAGCCGGTGCTCGGCGGTGACGTCGGTGAGCACGACCACCAGCCCTCC
>Ga0302321_100000988_pt1 | contig 24345 bp, 19 predicted proteins | sample Fen_T0_1_FD_202505 | JGI IMG/M metagenome (GOLD analysis project Ga0302321, IMG submission 202505) | Peat permafrost microbial communities from Stordalen Mire near Abisko, Sweden - Fen_T0_1 | ecosystem: Environmental > Terrestrial > Soil > Wetlands > Permafrost | place: Sweden: Abisko...
TGTCCGGTGACAAAATCCTGTGTGTTGTTGCTACCCCGAATGGCCGTTTCGCCAATGAGCATGAGCCCGAGCTCGTCGGCGACGTCGATCATATAGGGCGCGGCGAGCTCTTGATGGATGCGAATGATGTTGTAGTTCAGTTTTTGGTAGTTTCGCACCGCCTGCGGCCAACCCGGGTTTTGCGCGGTGGGCGGCAGAAAGCCTGGAAGCATGTCGTAGGCATCGCTCTTGCCGTTGTTGTCGATGCTGTCGTAGTTCGCGCCTTGGAGGTTGTCGCCCCGGTGGTTCACGCGGATGCCGTTTAGGTAGTAATAAACGTGCGACGTATCGGCTCTCTTCCTCTCGCTTTGGCGGAAGCCGAAACGGACGACCTTGCTCTGGGTCACCTTGCCGCCGCTTTTCACCTGGAGGTTCAAGTTGTGCAGACGGGCCTTGTAGTCGGGCTGGTACGGAACGTTTGGCCACCAATACGAGGTCGTGCCGAGCCCCCACTTGATTGGGCCGATGGTTTTCTTCGTGGTGGTGCCGGGTGCGGCTGTGACCGTCGTGTCGGGAATCGACGGGTACACGAAGGTATCGCAGTTCCACGAGGCGAGTGCGCTCGAAATGGTGACGTCCTGGCTCGCGGTACCCGTATTCGCGACCGAAACTTCGTAGGTCAGCGCGTCATCGGTGACGCTCGTCTTCACGAATGCGTCGCTGATGTAGACATCGGGATACACGTGCAACAATGCGGAGCGGAAGATCCCCTGCGGGACGTTCGGCGACCAGTCGGCCGCGACAGGAACGAGGAACTTGCCGTTCGTCTTCAGCGCCTGGCTGCCCTTGACCAGCACGGAAATGGCATGCTGCTTGCCCGGAGTCACGAATTTGGTGACGTCGAAGACCGATGGGGTGAACGAAGTCGTGTTGGTTCCGACCTCTTTACCGTCAACCGAAAGCGTCGATTGGAAATTGGCCGCGCCAAATTCGATCAGTGTGCTCTGCGCCGAGCCAGAATCTGGGACGGTGATCGTTGTGGCATATGTGGCGCTGGATGCAGTGATACCTTGCTTGAGCCAGCCGCCACCCGGGACCGTGATGGTCCGCTTGACTCCGCCCGAGGGGGTAAAATCCCAGGTTCCTGCGATCGACGTTGTGGTCGGATCCGCAGCTGTCGAGGCCGCGCAATTTGCGCCGCCCGCGCCGCTTTGTCCGCCTGCGCTTGACCGTCCACCGGAGCTGACCGTGCTCCCGCCAGTGTTGGCACCGGCTGCGCCGCCGCGTCCGGCTCCTCCTGCGCCGGCAGAGCCCGACCGTCCTCCGGCGGCAGCTCCGCCCGCGGCAGCTCCGCCCGCGGCAGCTCCGCCCGCGGCAGCGCCACCTGCGGCAGCTCCGCCCGCGGCAGCTCCGCCCGCGGCAGCTCCGCCCGCGGCAGCTCCGCCCGCGGCAGCTCCGCCCGCGGCAGCTCCGCCCGCGGCAGCTCCACCTGCGGCAGCTCCACCTGCGGCAGCTCCTCCCTTGGCCGTCGTACCGCCCTGTCCCGCATTCGAGCCACCGCCGCCGTCGCCAGATGTAGAGGACGAGCAAGAGGTGCCCAGAATTGCAAGAGCAGTGATTGCGACCTTGCCAAAGAAATGATGGTGCGTCATCGGACTTTCCTGATTCGATGGTCGCCCTCTGGTTCCCCGAGAGGGTAGTTTTCTATTAGACTACGCGCGTCGAAGCATTTGAAAACTTCCGCAAGCAGTGTCAGTGCCAGTGGATTTCTGTCATTGATTATTGCCACTCACCGGTTCTGAGACTGGCTCGCGATTTGCCAACGTCGCAATTTGCTAATGATTGACGCATGACCGGAGCTTGCATCTGGGTCGTATCGAGTTCGTTGTTATCAAGAATGCTTCCAGCGCCGCAGCGAAAATAGGACAATAACGCGCATCGAACAAGGCTTCGCATTTCGTGTGAAAACTCTCGGGCGCTTCTTGTTTTGCCTTGACGAGGCCGAGACTAGGGCAACAGGCGAAGCGCGCCGGTTCCGCGGCGGTGTAACATAAAAATCAGCGGCGCCGCGCAGTGGACGCGCGGCGCCGCGCAGTGGTCGCGCGACGCCGCATACTTCAGTGCACTCTCAGAATGCGTAGGTAATACGATGGGGGTATCGGCATTGCGGTGATCGGAACGCTTTAAGCGTTATTGAACTGCAGCGCCACGACTGGACAGCGATGGTATGAATGGGACGCGACGGGCATCGAGACGTGGCCGGAGGGGGCGCGTTTCGTTGGACCATGGCTGAGAATCTCGCGGTCGCACGAACTTTCGCCTCACCTATGAACCCGGGCGACACGATCAACTTGATGCGTGAAGAGTGCGGTGTAGGGTCTTGGAGCGGTACAATGACTGGCCCTTACACTATCGACAATTCCTACGCGATGGCGATGATGGCCAAGGGAAAGCAATACGAAGTCGACCACCACCAACGAATCTTCGATTGCTTGGACACGCATTACCCGGGAACCGCACAGGAAATGTGGACCAACACGGTTTCACGCTTTCGTGGCTGGATCAATTCGACCTATCCGGGCACCGGCATCTGCGTGAGCGAGTACAATGTCGCTAACGACACTTCTGACCCTGCCGCTGCGGCGAAACAAGCCGACTACCTTGGCACCTTTGGCGTGATGGGCATTCGAGTCGCCTCGTACTGGACGACGCTTGCGCCCAAGGACTCCAACAACAACCACGTTCACAGTTACGCCTACAACGCGTTCGCCATGTTCCGAAACTACGACGGCGCAGGCAGCAAGTTTGGTAACGTATCGGTGGGTTCCGCAAGTTCATATTCCGGTGTCCACGTGTATTCCGCCACGGATTCGGCGAGCAACCCGACGACGCTTTGGATGATGCTGGTGAACACGGGCACAGCTACCCAGTCCAATATGACGGTCACGATCAACCACTTCACTGCCGGAGCCATTGCAAGAGTCTATCAGAGCGTAAACGGCGCTGTTCCGGTAGCTGCCGCAAACGCCACGATCTCGGGCGATGCGATCAGCGGGTTGTCGATCGCCGCAAACAGCATCACGCTGTTGGTGGTCGGCCACTAATATTGCCGCCCCAGTAATTCGAGATTGGCTAGTTTAAGCCGCCGTTCGCGCAGCGTCGACCTGGCAATGGCTCAGCTGTGGCGCAAGCGTCGCCATCACTCGAGACCTTCCTGGTACCGAAGTCGGGTTCCGTTGTTGCTCGAAGTGATGGCCGACCGTCACTCCCTCTTCGATAGAAGCACGTTGACCGCCACCGGATACGGCCGGATCTCGGCGCTCGTCGTCACCGCGAGGTCGGTCACTCCGTCACCATTGAAGTCACTCGTGACGATGACCTCTGATTCCGTTTCGGCGATCAAATTCCGTTGTCACGATCGAGGAATCGCTCACGATGAGCTTGTTGGATTTGACGGGCTCGTGAATTGGCGCGTGCCCCCGATCGCACAGGCAGTGCCGAAGGACGTCCAGGCTGCAATCTGCACGTTAAGGCAAGCAAACCCCAACATCGACGTAGCCGTGATCGTCGAGCACGTTGCCAAGTACCATGCGTATACGACCAGTGGAACCGTCGTCAAACGAGTCTTGAAAACCAATGGTTTAGCACGTCGATGTGGCCCGGTGTCGGGTGCAGCAGCTTGTAATGAGCAGCGACTGGAACTCGGGGGAATGAAGCTTTCGGAAGCGGCTCTGGTGGTCGCTTTCTGCCTAGCTACAACGGGCGATATTCGAAGGGTGAAGGCGACGCAATAGGCCCCGGCTTTGCCAGTGTCGAGGGCAAGCGAATAGGCTTGGATCCGAGTCGATTGCACATAAGCGGGGGGCACGGCACGATGTCATCGAGCAGAAGATGTTGGCATTGAAGCCAGTGCGGCTTCGGGAGCGACTCATCCGAGGGCCGTGCGACCGCGGACGCGTCGTTGCAAACTGCGGGGAGCACCGCACGGCGCGGGGTGACGTCATGCGCGCCTCCCAGGAGCCTCGCACGACCGGGGGTACCGTTGGGCGCAGCTCCGCGCAGGCGGGCACGACGGGCGAAGGCATCGAAAGCGGCTCCGCCCGCGCTGTCGACGGTCGGGCCCCAGGCAAATTGGGTCATTTAGTATGCGGTTGGGGTCACGTCGGTCAGCGAAAGCGGAACTGGATCCGCAGGGCAAGTGACGGAAACCATTTTTGCCGGCAGTGGAACGTTGGTGACGTGCGTCGACATTGATGCAGGAGCCTTGCTTGCGTCAGTCGACTCTTAGCAACTCAAGTTGGCGACGACCGATGTGGCAGGCATGACTGACCAAATAGCCAAACCTGGCGCTCTGCTGCGGACAGTATGAGCGCGATTACGCGAGCGTCACCATAGTTCGAGTACCGAGCGTTCCTACGTCGGACGGGTCCGCCGCTACATCGAATTCTCTGGACGCAGGCATCCTCGAACCTTTCTGGATTCACTCGTGAGCGATCATGATGTAAGCGAAAGCACCCCTCTATTCGAGGCGGGTTACGACCTTAGGACCATTCAGGAGCTGCTCGGCCACTCCGACATCAGAACGACAATGATATTCTCCCACGTGCTCAACCGCGGGCCGATGGGCGTACGCAGCCCGCTCGACTAGAGCGAGCACCCGTCCAACGACGGGACAATATGGACCTCCATCGATCAGTTCATATGGAATATGGTCCCAAGATGAAGCCGCCAGATTTCTGCGGTACGACGGATCTCTCAGGCGGCCACAGCCCAAGCCAAACGAGAGGATACGAACCTACGCTGGTCGGTAGAAATGGAAGTTGGTCCGACTGCGACGAGGTCATAGCTGCTGCCAGCGCTCGGCCAGCACTGGTTCCAAACCGATCTAGGCAATGCCGAGTCCGTGGTTGACCGTCCCATCGTCAGCAACCGTAGGCCCCGATTTCTCGCGTTCTGCGCAGGTTTTCTAGCCATCGGTTCTATTTTTGTCGCGTTCTGCTACTATTCGCACGTGCAGTCAGATACGTCTCCCGAAGCGATGCGCGCTCAGACCGAAGCTCAACGTCGCCTCGGTGGAGACCAACGATTTCGGACGACCTGCATGATGAGCCAAACGCTTAGGGACCTCGCCATCGCCAGAATCCATTCCATGCATCCCGAACTCGACGAGCGCGGAGTTCTCGACCAACTCCTTGCCGAACTGTATGACTTCCGCAGAATCACCTGAAGGCGTCATCCACAGGTTCGCCTCTCTGCTCGATACCGCGGGTATTCCATATATGTTGACTGGTTCATTCGCCAGTGGCTTCCACGGAGCACCCAGAGCCACGCAGGACATAGATATCGTCATCTCGCCCACGCTGGGCTCTCTGAATCGATTCCTGCGCCTTCTTCCTGAAGACAAATACTACGTGAGTCGAGATGCAGCCCTTGATGCGTACAGCCGGGAATTGCTATTCAATGTTCTGAAGGTCGTGCTCTACGGCTACTACCGCGGATTCACCTCCAGCCGTCGGATCGCCGAGGCGTGCTTCCGCAACGGCCGGGTGGCCCCAGAGGATTGCTCCTCCGGGGCTCCCACGGATCCGTACTTGCCCAATTAAGGCATACGGCTCGTCAGGTCACGGATTCGCTACGCGCGGGTACACTGAGTGGACAACGCGCGGTCTCGCAAGTGGGAACACTTTCAAGATCGCGGCCATCCGGTCCCAGTACAAAGGACAATTGGAACGACGTCCCAACCACTTGTGCCAAGTGCGCTTGGTTCCCTCGTGCAGAAGCGCTAGGGCTCGGAAGTTTCCCGTTACCCCAAAATTGGAGTAATGCCCCCGGAGCTTCTGGTTGAGAGTCTTGGATTGCTCCTTCACAGGCATCACCACTCAGAGATGCAGCGCAAGGCGCGCCGGAGGCGGCCTTTCATGGTCTTCTGCTTCACCACCCACTTGCCTTTCCTGGAGCGACCCCAGTAATGCGTGAGTCCCAGCAGGTCGAAACTGCGCTGCCGTTCGCTCTCGTTTCCTTGGGAATTCGATGGCGACGACGGCGGATAGAATCGTATCAGCCGAGTCTTGGTGGGATGGATGCGTAGACCGTACTTGCCGAATCGCTTCGGCAGCACGTCCAGCATTCGACGCGCGTCCTCTTCTCGCTCAAACGTCATGACAAAATCATCCGCGAATCGCGTCAGGTAGCCTTGACCTCTCAGTCGCGACCGAATCTGATTTGCAAACCACAGGTCGAGCACTTCGTGCAAGTAGACGTTCGAAAGAATTGGTGAAACAACACCGCCTTGGGGCACGCCAGATTCGGGATAGTAGATGCATCCTTCCTCCATCACACCCGCATTCAGCCACTTGCAAATGAGGCGCACTAGCACCCCGTCGCGTATCCGTTGGCAAAGCATCTCACGGAGCTTGGTCTTGTCGAGCGACCCGAAGAAGTCCTCGATGTCGACCTCCAACACCCAGCATCCGCCCATACCCATCGCTTGTTTCCACACAGCTGCAAGCGCTTGGTGCGCTGTGCGCCCGGGTCGGAAAGCATACGAACAATCCAAGAAGCCCTGCTCGTAGACTGCCTCCAGCACCATGGCCACCGCCCGCTGAAGTACTTTGTCTTCAAAGGACGGAATTCCGATTGGCCGCATCTTCTTACCGTCGCCGCCTTTCGGAATATACACTCGCCGCACTGGCGGCGCTCGATAGTGTTCTCCAGACTTTGCCCTGTCGAGCAACGAATTCAAGTTGGTCTCGAGTTTCGTTTCGTACTCGGCTGCCGTCTGGCCATCCACTCCTACCGCCGCATCCTTGCGGGTACTCCGATAGGCCTCGCGGAGCCACGCGATGTCGATGTGATGCGCCAGGGTACTGAGTGGTGCCCCAGGCATCGACTTTGCCAGTTTTGCTATCCGTTCAAGTTTCGTTGAGATGCTTACAGAGCCCGATCATAAAGCATCCAGAGGGCGCTCCACCGAAGCGACGCAGCAAGTGCAATGAAGCCGTACAACGCATGCAACGAAAGTTCGACACACCCTTTGGACGCGAGCTTTAAGGCCGACGGTTGGGCACGGTGGAGCCCGTCTTCGCCAACATCCAGAACAAGGGCATGAGACGCTTCACACTCCGTGGTCAGAAAAAAGTGAGTGCACAGTGGAAGCTCTTCACGATGGTGCACAACATCGAGAAGGTGGCGGGCGTGGCAAGGCGGTAGTGGCCCAGAGAGGGCCAGCGGGGCTTGCTAGCGCCTCACGGCCAACGTGGCGTTTCTCAGCTGAACTCAGCAAATCCCACCAAACCGAAGCATTTCCACTTGAAAGTTCGACAATGGAGGAAGGCGGGGCTTGCTCTCGTCTCGCGAGTGAGTTTTTCTACGGCCTCGCTAGCCAGACTCCGGACCTTCAACACGTGATTGACCTAAGATACGCTCTCTACGCGTTTTGCCTTTGCGTGGCTTGTGCTGCAGCCTGTTTCGGCGGATGTAGGTTCACGCAGCGATCCGGTGCCGCCTCGGAGTCCAGCGCCGCCACATCGACGTCCAGTGCGCAAGTCGGTTCTCCTCCAGCACAGGCAACACTGAACGAGCCCCACGATGGGCCGACGGAACCCCTCGAGATCTCCATCCCCACGATAGCCGGCACGCTCGCGATCAAGGCGGAAAGGACTGGATGCGCGTACGAGATAGTACTCGGACGAAAGCGTGTGTTGACGACAAACTGCGACGATACTGCGGACCCTAACGACGCCTTTCCGATCCCCGTAGTGCTCAAGCACTTCGACGGTGGGCCTTCTCCCTTCGACCAGGTTTTCGTCGTTCAGCAAAACACTATGGGCAACGCCTGCAACGGTGGCCCAATCTGGTTTCTCGGGCTACGGCGCGATGGCAGTCACATCGTTTCTCAACAGATCGACTTTTGCGGCGGGGCGGATCCAGTCATTCTTGCTGAGTCCGGCAGGATTGTCGTGCATATTCCCGGCGGGCCACCCAATCGTGGCATAGGCTACGTTCCGCCCGAAACGTGGGCTTTTGACGGTCGAGCCGTGCGCCGGACCTCAAGCACGGAAAGTCCCTGGTCGCGGTGAGCTGGCTAGGTCAGGTTTGAACTTGTCGGTCAAGCTTCCTCACTTCGTTCGGGCGCTCGCCCGCAAGTTAGACCTCATATTGGCCAGAGGGAAACGCGGACCCCTGTTGGCGCTTCATGAAGCGCATTGAGTAGGCAGCCGATAGGCACAAGCCGGTCTAGAATGACGCGCCCAGGACAGCACCATGCAGCGTCGGTGCGAAATACCAGCGACTTGCAGACGTTGAAGCCGCTGTTCCGCTGGCGCGCACACACCGCCTTGGTCGGTGTTGCCGGCCGCAATGCCTGGCAACGCTTCAAGAGCAACTGCCGAAAGTAGGGTAAAGCAAGCGCGCACGCCACCCGAGCATATCAGAGTTTCGAGCTAACCGACCGCAGGCCAACTCAGCAATGAACTGCAGCTTTCCTGCTGAAATGTCGGGCTCGCCGCGAGCGGCCGTCTTCCCACCTGACGGGTTTCAGTGGTACTGTGCGGGCTGCAGGTTATTGCTACCCCGTAGACGCACGCGCAAACCGACAGGATAGTTCCGATGGCAGTGCGAATGCTCACGGTTGACGAACACCGACGTGTCCTTGCCAGACTCGTGGCCCAGGGTCGAAAACTTGAGCAGGTCCAACTGCAATCGACGCCGTACTCAAACCTAATGGTCAGTTTCCTCCTGCACCAGATCGCTTCGGCGGAAACTCTCCTCGCGGTGCACCGCGAATTCGGAGAAACGTGGTTTCCTGTTACGAGCGCTCAACCAATCGCTCGGACGCTGTTCGAGGTGGATGTGAACGCCCACTACGTCAGCCAAGAGCGGACGGCCAGATCACTCCCATACATCGAGTTCGGCCACGTTGTTGCCAAACGCCAGATGGGCGCCTGTGCCAAGCATCGCAAGCGCCCCATCGACTCCTGGCATGCGGGGATGGATCTCGACTGGAACCACCGATGGAGTCCTATTGAGGAGAAGGTCAACTCGAAATATGAACAAATCGGATCAAGGTTCGAAACAGTGCGCTCTGGCGGCAAGGTCATCCGCTTCAGGACTTGTTCCCGGAAGCCCCTGTGGCAGCTCGCCGTTGAGGTCAACCATGAGGAATCCTACGATATCTTCGCTTCCGAACCGTCGTCGTTTGCTCACGCACATGTCAAGCTTGCAGACCGCTTCGTGACGCCGGACTTCACAAAGCTCAACCAGCTTCCGCAGCGTGGCCGCGTTTTCCTGGTGAAACAACCATCCGCGTTTCAGTGAATGCCAACAGCTCTTGACCTCCCACCTGTGGTGGGAGCCGCCTATATTGCCTACTCGACCCAGCGCCAACCCTGATTATTTCCAAGGCGCAGCGACCACAGGGAATCTGCCGGACCGGGGCTGTTGGTTTGCACCGCCATCAGATACGTTCCGGTCGCCTCAACGAGCAGGTACATGACCCCACTCTTGTCCAGCGCCACACCGGGTCGCGGGCAGTTAAACTTGCCTTCGCCCATGCCGGGTATAAGAAGCTCGTGTTTCCAAAGTTCATGCAGGTCTTTGTCGTACGCAACTAGTTGGGGCGGAGTGCTTAGCTCCTCTCTTGAGCCGACGTCGCACGAGTATGCGTAGTAGGTACCGTCTGCCCCAGCAGCTACGGGCGTGCCATGGCCCACGGGGCCTGCAATGCGCTTCTGGGTGGCGAGTGAGTACATGCTAAGTCGAGACGACTCTGCCGCGGAGCGCTCCATCACGAGGAGGCGGTCGTCGGGATCCCCCAGTGTGACGGGCATTTGATAGACGCCCTCGGTCTTCAGCTGCCATTGCTGACGGGCCTTGTTGTCTATGAGCGTCAGCTCGGGAGATGCCAAAAGGAACCCTGCCTTGGTCGCGGAAAACACACCGCCAGTTCCACGTGGCAGCATGGCTTGCTGCGCGCCGGTGGTGGCATCAAGTAGCCATGTGCCCGAGCTCTCGTGGCTACTACCCAGACTTACGACCAGTTGATCGGCACGACCTGGACCCACCGACATATCAAATGTTCCCACTTCATACAGATGCCGGCTCCAAGTCACGCGGGCATCGCCCCCGCGCGTCTGGATCCCGGATAGGTATCCGTTGTTGCAACCTGCTACGAGGGTCTGGGTGGCCCCCCGATAGGCAAGGCGACATTGCACCCATTCGTCCATAACGGGTGGATCCTTGGGAAGCGCGGCCTCCCACGCTAAGTGCCCGCGCATGTCGAGCGCATAGGCACGCTGGGCCGCAACCAAAAAGTGCCCGTCGTCATCGGCGACAATATTGGAAAATAGCTCTGACCCCGGCTGACCCCAACGATGGACGTCACCGGTATCGAGGTCCACAATGGCGACCGTACTACCAATGCTGGCGGCGACGTGGTGCTTGCTCATCACTACACCGTCACCCGCTGCCACCAATGTGGACAATTTCTTCGTCCATAGCGCACGCGATGGCCCCGACCACGCCAGCGCGTGTTTCATGCCTTCGTTATTCGGTCGCTCCGCTTGTGGCGCGGAACGACCTGCCTCTTGCGTCGTATACTGCGCTCGAATCCAGACGCCGCCGGAGGCGGCCAACACAAAACTGGTTACCAAGATGATCCTTTTCATGTTGGACCGCCTCCGTATCGTGGCGCGGACTACAAACTAATGCAACTACCCTGCCCGAGAGAACAGCGGAGGGTATTGGTCATGTAATAGTAGTCATCTTGGTCTTTCAAGGTGATGTTCGGAATGCCATCGGTAACCGGGAAGAAACTGATTTGGCAACTGCCATTGCCCGTATTGATCGTGGGGAATGCTCCCCTTAGGTTGGTATCTACGCCCGTTTCGTAGAATAAGGCAGGGGCACCATTGGCCGTTCCCCAGTAGTTGTAAAAGTAGATGGATGGCTCCCTGAATTGAAAACGCCGGGAGGTTGCGCTGGTGCTCGTGTTGTTACCTTCCGTCTTCATGATGCGCGATGAGTTGAATCCGCCTACTTCGTGGTACGCTAGATAGAACTGCCCCTTGGTTGTGTCGGATGAGGCAAATGGAACGTACGCAAGTGAGGGTGCGTCAGCTGCCGTGGGTTGCGCGGTGACCCAAAGGTTTGGCAGTTTGGTCCAACGTGAGGTGCTTGAATTGTAGCGCCACAGTTCGATGGCTTTGCTTGCGTTTGCCAGCGCCATGTACCATGTGGCGGCCGTTCCAGGTTCCTTGCCCTGAATGACTGACACGCCCAGATTCACCGTGATTGTATTGCCCGCGTCGTCGTATTCAACGGCAGCATTCGACCATTTGTCGGTCGATGGGGTGTAATCCATGCTGTTGAGTCGATTCGTGGTGGGGTTCATGTAATAGAGGCGCAGTTTGCCGCTGGCCCCGGACGGAGCGAGCGCGGGTTTGAAACCGCTAGCTGTACCGTTGACGAGTTTGGGCGCAGACCAAGTGCCAGCCGAATCACCCAATTGGTACCAAAGCGAATTGGCTGAGTCCGAGTACACGAGCATCATCTTTTCTTTGGTCCCTACCGTGACGCGGTACGCAGCGCTAAGCCCACTGGTGGCCGAGGCGGCCTTTGCATTGCTAATAACGGTGGGGCCAGTCCAAGTGACGCAAGGCGCGCTGGCGTCGCCGCCCGAACAACCGGCGAAGCTGGTCGTGTAGCGATACTGCAGTTTGTAGTCCTGCGTCATCGAGAACATGTAGAACCTGCTAGGGGAGCTACTGCGCGCAAACGTTGGGGCTTGACGATCCGTAATGCTGAAGTCTTTCCAGGCCTCCGTGGTTTCAGGCGCTAGGCTGTTCCAAATCCATGTAGGCGCTCCGCGAACCGAGGTATCGAACTGGCCGTCGCGATTCCAATCAACTTTGCGATTCGCGGGGTCAGTGTTCAGTGCCCAACTACCATTTGCCAGCGAGGTGAGTACTTGACTGGACAGTGGCGAGTTCGTCTCGGCCAATGAAGTGGGTGTCAGACTGGGCTGCGTATTGCGAGAGAAGGAGACCGTGTCATCGTAGGCATACCCGTAGTTGATCATACTGGGGTAGTTTGGTTTGCTGTTGAGCCTGCCTGCGCCCGTGTTGCCCTCGTGGAATAGCCCGATTTGGTGGGCCAATTCGTGAGCAACCGTGCGCCGATGACTCGAACCATATGAGCACGAGTAGGGAATGCCGCCGGTCTGGCCGCCGCCGGTGTCTGCGGCCGAGGTGACATGGAAATGATGAAATGCCCCAACTCGCGAAGGGGTCAAGGTGTCGCACCAGGTCGTAAAGGGAGAGGTACGTTCGGCGCCCCACCAGTTCCCCCACAGCGTCCATTGATCCTTGGTGGTGGCTGGATTGTTGACGCCAATGTCCAAGTGCAAGTTGATGTCTGGGGCGAAATAGCTTGCCACGCTGGCAGCATCAGCACCGGTCATTTGGAATCGATCAGCGTTTCCGTTGCAAGAGGGGTTAGTTGCCACGTCGCACGCCATCCAGTCGACTTCTAAGAACAAGTCTTGCTTGGTTGGGTTGGCGCCCCACATGGGCAGCTTGAGTGGTGAGAATGTTGTATCAACGCCAATGATCTCCGCTGAATCACTGAGACCATCGTTGTCCGTATCGGCCAAGTTGGGGTTGGTGCCGCAGGTGGTCTCGACGGCGTCGCCCAGGCCATCGCCGTCCGCATCCAGGCCATTGTGCACATCGCCATCGGCAATGATTGAGCCCCAGCCGTCAGCTGCAGTATTCAAGTACTTGCCGTAGATGATCTTGCAGTCGCCCACCGGACACGCCGTTGTGAGATGAATCCAACTTTGTAGATCAATACCGCTGTCGTCGTCAAATGCAATGGTGCGGTACGCGCCACCGGTATTGATCATGAGCAGCGAGTCTCGCGGGCCGTTGAAGTTCTCGATGGTCGTGATGTCGGTGCCCGCGACCAAGCCGGTTGCAGAAATGTCCAACAGGCGACCAGCGAACGTAATCGACTGGGAAGTAACCTGAGAACCGTTCTGCAAGACGTTGAAGTTTGCGGTTCCACCCTGATTGTCGGAATACCCACGCACAACAACTTTTACATACTGGCTGGAAGTTGGCGTATACACGATGCGACTGGCAAGTCCGGCGTAGTCGTCATTGCCCGTGATGAAGTTGCCGTTTGCGTCTAGTAGATGCATCACCGAGTCGGCGGTGAACGACGGGTTTAATGGAACCAAATTGGCCGTTTCGAAGGTGTACGTACTGTTGGCCTGCACGTAGACCGAGGTTGCAAAGATGGGGGTCATCCACAGCTGACCGTACACACTTGGGTTCGCGGTAGCGGTGGACGCCAATATGGTACCTGCAAGGAGGGTTGATAAACCGAGGAGGCGACTGCGTCTCATGGCTGACCTCCCAACACACGGTGCTTGAGCTGAGCGCGAGCGGCTTCTTGTTCAGCCTCGGTACGCGAGCTAAGCGAACTCTTCTGTTGGTCCCATTGCGCGAGATACTGGTTGACGCGACGACGGTGTTCGGCTCCGCTCACCGGAGCGACAACAGGCGGCGGAGGCGGGGGCGTGAATGATTTGCCTGCTTTCTCTTTGGTCGCATTGGTTCTGCCAGTCTCAAGCGGAGACTGGTAGCGAATGAGATGACCATTTTGCGCCACGCGTTGTTTGTCGGGGGCCGCAAGCGCGGCCATGCGATGTGCATGCTTCAAGTCAACCTTGTCGGACGAGTCCACGTCGGGATTTTGCCGATTTTCCGCGGCGCTCGTAGACGCTGCAGTCAACGCTTGCCCGGTGGATTCACTGGGGCCCAGCTCGGGATCGCTTTGACACGCGTTGGTGAGCAGCAAAACGCTCACTGAAACGCAAACCAATGTGTTCGATATGCTTTGCCTGTACATTTCTTGCTCCGTTTCTGGGCCTATAGGCAAGGTCGCAGGGTGCACGCGGGATGGGCGACGCCGTTGGGTGGATAGCCACACCGCGACTCTGCGCTTGCTCGCGGGCACGTCTTGTCTAAAACCCTTCGACTACTAGATGAGTTTTGAACAGATTGTCGCAAACAAAAGCAGAGTGAGCCGTGGCGGCGGCAGCAACAGTCCGACATCCTTCAGTACTGTGGCGTCGCCGATTGGGGCAAAGCTGACGCGTCCGAAAACGACGCCAAGCGCCCCACATGTGTCCGCGCCGAACCGGCAAAATCAGAATGGGTCAGAATTGCTGGAGCAGGGCTTCAACTACGCCAACTACTACCTTGAGGGTTTGATCCGCTACTTCGGGGTTCTCACATCAAGCGGACTGGAGGTGACTTCGAAGCCGTTCCAGTAATGTGCCGTAACGCGGTAGTGGTACTGCCAGTTCCGCGCGAGATTGGAGAACGTCGTTTGCGTGTTCGTAGCAACGTTCCTGGTAGTCGCGCTAACATTGTCATATTGATCCGCGAAATACACGTTGGCACCGAGGGCGCCAGTCCAAGAGAGATTGAGCGATACCCCACTGCCAATGTACTGAAGCGTATATTTCAACCCAGTTGGTGCCCGGAAGACCGGAGTGATGCTCGGGCTGGTGCCCGCTGCCATCAAAACATTAGTGTCTCCCGTCACCTGTGACCCGGCGAGCCAATAGTGGCCGGTGTTGGCTTGGAACGCTGCCTCCCAACCGCCACCTGGCAGTGCCGCGATGCTCGGACTGGTATTGGGCGCCATCCCGAAACCTACATCGCCTTCAGCTAAAGGTCCGGCGACGAACAGGTGGTTGGTGTTGGCTTGGAACGCTATCTGGTAGCGCTCGATGCCGTAACTATCGGGTGGCGTTGCCGCGATGCTGGGGCTGGTGTTCGGTGCCATTCCATACCCCGTGTCCCGAATGCTCTCGGTTCCATATACCCACAGATTGCCGTTCGCGCCTTGATACGCCACCTCAAAGCCATTGTAGCTGGCATTGAGCGATACGATGCTCGGGCTGGTGTTCGGCGCCATCGGATATCCGGTGTCGAATGTGCCTGTGTTTCCGGTGAGCCACAGATTGCCGTTGGAATGGCGGAGTGCCACCTCCCAAGTGCTGCCGAGTTTGGCGATCGAGGGGTTGGTGCCGGGTGACATCGCCAAACCCTGGGGCCCTTGGGCGCCGACTGCCGGAGTCCCGATAACCCACAGTTCGTGCGTGTTGGCTTGGAAAGCAACTTGATAGCCGCTGCCGGTCATGCCGGCAATGCTTGGGCTGGACTGTTGATCCAACCCGTACCACTGGTTGACGGGACCGCCGGGGCCGTTGACCCACAGAAAGCCATCCTTACCTTGGAACGCATCCCTGTAGGTGCCGCCATTCACTTCAGCGATGCTCGGGCTTGTGCCTGGCATCATCACGCCGCTGGTCGTTCCCGTGTAATCCGGTCCGGACTCCGCGAGGCGCCCGCTCTTGGCCTGGTATGCAACCGCAGAAGTCGAAGGGCTAAGCGCCTGCTCAACTGTAGCTAGCTCGTGTTCGAATGTCAGGTCGGAAGTTTCACTGCAAGCGAGACTGACCGTGGCCAGAGCAGTGAAAATCACCGGGGCAGCAAATCTACTCCTCAAATTCATGATTGCCTCCAAACAGGGATGTCGTCATTGAAAATCCAATTCTCTAGATGGCGTCCATCGCTGAAGTCGCGCGGAAAAATGAATTGGCCGAACGAATTGAAATGGGGGCAGTTGCCCGGCCTTGGCCTGTCAGGAATTGTTAGAGCGGCTCCTGCCGAACAGCGCTTGGTCGCGCTCGGCTACATTGATGCAGCGAACCAGGCCCCTTTCCCGCGGGCGAAAGCCTGGCCACCCGAGTCAAATCTTTCTGACCGCCATTGCGCCGGCCGAGCGCATCGTTGTGCTTGTTCTGCCCATCGATGACCGCGAGCGTTCTCACGACTTCGGGGGTAACGGGTCAGCGCCTTTCACGAACACACCGTCAACCCTGTAACACCCTCGAGCGAGACGTTGTCCGCATCGAATCGTACCGTCTGTAGGCTGCCCGCATTGGGTGCAAGAAACAGCGTGGCGTGAACGTCGATGGCGCAGGCTCCCGTCGCTTTCTGGAACACGATGCTCCCAAGGCCACCGATCCCGCTCGGCGATTCGGCGCTCGCGGCACAGTCTCGAACACTCGCCCGTGCGACGCCCCAGCTATTGGGAAGCGTCATGCGATAGAGGCTGGATGCGTTGTTGTTCGGGCTCACCATTGTTAGGACGATACATTGGCCGCTTGGCGTATGTTTCTCGATGCGGATGGTGTCGTAGCCGCCACCTATCGCCAGACCTGCAGAGTAGGTCGATGTATCGCTCGGATCCGTCGCCGCATCGTTGCAGCATACGCTACGCTGACCCATGCTGCAGCCGACCATGGCGCAGTTGGTGCTGGCACGAGCCGCTGAGTCCGCGCTGATGATACTGGCAAGGGAATCGCCGAGACTTGGGTAGTAGCAAGCAAAGTTCGGCGTAACGCCGCCGCAACAGCCACAGCCGCAGGCAACGAATTCGCCGCCACAGGTGCCGCTGCCGGCTTGCGCCGTATTGCCGCCCGTAGTTGTGACTCCGCCACTTCCAGCCTGTGACGAGCGACCGCCAGTTGTCGTGACGCCACCATTGCCCGCCTGCGATGTGCGACCCCCGGTGATGGTGCCGCCAATCCCGGAGCCTGCGCCACCTTCCGTTGCAGTGCCACCCTGTGCGGCACTACCTCCGGTAGTCGTCGCACCACCCGTCGGCGAAATGCTACTGGCCCCACCGCTATTGCGAGCCCCGCCCGCAGAGAAAGCCGTGACTCCCCCTGCCCCGGCCGCGTTTACGCGCGCAACGGTTTGATGATCAGTCTCGCAAGCCAGAACCAAGAGAGACGCCGTGGACAGGAGGGAAAGAATGTTGCGCATGATATTGACCTCATTGCCTACTGTGTTTTTTCCAAGCCGGTTCGGGTGAAGGGTTCCCTAGTTCGATCCGGATTCCTAATCAAATCGGCCCGACCGGCAGCCCACCGGCGAGCGAGGCCAAGGCATAACCGCGACGATTGGACTCGCCAGCGGCGGCAACTGCCGGCAACGTTGCTCCGGCCTGCCAGGAGACGAACGCAGGTGAAATGCACCGGCCAGGCCAGATGAGTCCTGCTTCCGTGGTTGGTCAGACGCGATTACTGCTGGGTCCGCTTTGCCGTCGTGATGGACGCCAGGAAAGTGCAAATTTGAACGATTGGTGACAGCACGCGTTCAGCGATAGTCTTCACTGTAACGTCCAGTCACGCTCAGCAATACTGAGCGTGATAAGCCAACCGAGGCCGTATCACGAGAAGCTGCGTGAATCCTGCTGGATGCAGTCGCGTCGGCTAGGACTTGGGGCGAGTATTCCGACTGCTGGTGCAAGAGGTTGCTCGAGGTAGACGCAGCACTTGGCATTCGCGCAGCGGACGGAAGGGGAGAAGTGGTGAATCTGCTTCGGGAGCAGGCTGCCCACCAAAATCAAAGTTGTGCGAGCGCTGTGAAGCAGCGCGGCGGGGCGTAGCCATGGCCTAAAAGTAACGATTGTTACATTTGGGACACGGCACTAGGTAATTGAACTATTCTCGAGCCTATGCAAGTTTTGTCGCGGCATGCGGCCTTCCCGTTGTGGTTCTTGGCGCTAGCTACCGGCTGTGCTCAGGCGCCTTCGCCGCACCGCGTGGTGACGGTGGTGCCACAGTCTAGCGCGGGGCCCTCGACTACCCCGAGCGCGATGCAGACGAGCTCGGTAGCCGTCGTTCCCGTTCCGCCCGTAAGCGAACCTGAGGGTTGGTTCACGCTGGTCTCAGTTCCGGGGCAGTCGCTCTCCCTGGCACCATTCGCGGATGGTGCTTTCGTTGCCTCGCAATCGCTGCTCGCGATCATTCACGGAGCGCAGATCCGCCAAGATCCAGAATGGCTAGATGGTCTCCCCGAGTACATAAATTGGGGTGGGAGTCTGACGCTGGATCTGGCGCCAAATGCGGCCCCGAAACTCGGTTTGCCCCAAGGTACGCAAGGCGAAGCGCACGTGGGCAATCGGCATGGGCCGTCATCGCTGCTGACGTGGAACGGGCGAAAATGGGTTCGGAGCGTGACGCGTCCGCGCATCGATCCACGCCTTTCGACACTTCGAGCGTTGCCCTCAGACGAGCAACTTGAGCTGCGCTTCGCGACGGGGGAATTGTTCGTGATGCGCTCGGCGAGCGGCAAGCTCGCAGCGTACCGTTTCGATCCGGGAAGCACTTCCGCGGCAAGCATGATCCTACCGGCTGTCGAGACCGAATCACTCTACCGGGCGTCGCTCGTAGGTAACTCACCCGCCGAGCTATGGTTCTGCAGCAGAGAAGGCACAATTCTGCAGTATCGCGACGCTCGTTGGTCCGAGGTGGCTGCTCCGCGTCAGGGCAGCTTCGCATCGAACTGTGCAGTAACAGCCGACGGTTCGTTGTTTTGGGTCCACGTCGACACAAGAGGCTCGCTCTTCAAACGCGATCCGGATGGGCATTGGACTGACGCTAGGATCCCCGAGCGTCAGTCGGCGGATGCGGTGTACGCCTCCGGTGACCGCCTCTGGGTAACGGCGGCCCACGAAGACAGAAGTGTCGCCCTGCTCCTGTCCAACCTCGCGGTGACCAATCCGATCGAACTCGCCGGGGAACAATTGCCCGCGGACGCGAACGAAGCAGGGATACCGGGTCTCGACGCGGACGTGATCGACGTGCCCAGTGTTTCCGCAATCCCCGCCGGTCCCGGGACAGAGGCTTGTACGTCCCTCGTATTGTGGCTTGGGTTGACAGCTTCTCCGGAACTGCTTGCCGCACTTCGTCGCATCCCCGAGGCACGTGACGTCGAGCTCCTGCAGGTGGTGGGGATGGCACCCGGCAAAGTCATCTATCCGATCCAAAGCCGCCCGTTCATGGACATTTTGCCCTCGCGTAAGCCAAGATCGGCGGTAGCGCTCGTGCCGCCGAGTTTCGATCAAGGCCGTGCAATCGAGCAGGCGTTGGTTGCCGCCTTGCCCAATGCCGAAAAGCCGCACTTGCTCTGCGCTGTGCCGCGCATTGCGAAACATTTGGGCCAAGTGAGCCACTGAGCCCCGGTTCGCGGTCACGGAGTGCAGTAGAATTGTCACAGGATGAAGCTCTTTGTCACAATTGATGCGCAAAATGCGGGCGCGAGAACCCAGGCTCGAAAAAATCTGACGTCTGACTGAGCCATTCGTACTGGCTCGTGGATCTCCCGTCCATCGGTGTCTCCGACAATAACTGATTTGACCCCCGCCGACTGCGGTTCGGACGGGTGAAGTCGAGGTTAATGTGTTCCATGTGCGCAATGGGCTGAAATTCGCTGTAATTATCGGACTGGCTGCATGTTCATCGGGAACCCCGTCAAACGGAGGCACAGGGGCTTCAACGGGGTCTGGTGGCAGCCCCGCTGTAGGTGGTGCTTCAGTTGGCGGAAACGGTCCTGTTAGCGGCGGAGCACCAACGGGCGGCGCCGTCCAAACGGGCGGAAGGACGGGCACAGGTGGGTCGAGTCAGTCTCTCGCCGGAGGCTCCCTCGGCACGGGCGGAGCCACGAGCTCAGGCGGAACCGTTTTGGTCACGGGCGGACAGCCACCAACCACAGGTGGCACTTCTTCCATTGGTACATCGACGACGGGCGGACGATCAACAGCGGCAGGAGGCACGCTGTCTTTGGCTGGCACATCGACGGTCGGAGGGCGTTCAGGCACCGGCGGCACATCGATCGTAGGCGGAACCTCGACGACGGGCGGTGCGGGAACCCTTGGAATTCAGGTTTGCCCTGCCATTCCCGGTGCACCGACTGGCACTCAACCACTCCCGAGCCCAGCGCAGCTCTTGTACCAGCGGACGGAGATGACGTCGTTCCTCCACATTGGCATGGCTACGTTCGACGGCACTGAGCAGTGCAACCCGAGCGACCCGGTATCCACATTTGCTCCGACGAAGCTCGATGCGACCTCGGTGGGTCAGTGGGTCACCTCGCTCAAGGGCGCCGGCTTCCGACAAGCGATGCTGGTCACGAAGCACAGCTGCGGGTTCGTCCTATGGCCGTCGCAGTATACGGACTACTCCACCAAGAACTCAACCTGGAAGGGGGACGTGCTCAAGCTTTGGACGGACGCCATGAAGGCGAACGACATGAGGGTCGCCATCTACTACAGCCCCTGGGACCAGCACTACACGAGCTCGAAGTCCGACTACGAGACGTACTTCAAGAACCAGCTCACTGAGCTCATGGCCTATGGAGATTCCTACGAGTTTGAGTTCGACGGCTTCAACTCACCGGTGGGAGGAAACGTCAACTGGAAGAACGTGTTTAGCTTCATCAAGCAAACACAGCCGAACACGCTCATCTGGGCGGGCCCTGAGATCGTCAACACAGGCGCGACTCCGGACGTGCAGTGGATTGGCAACGAGAACGGGACTGGTAGTCGATCGACGTCGGCTCTCGACACCACGAACTGCGGGAAGGGCAGTACCTATTGCCCATACGAATGCAATACGTCGAGCCACAGACCGAACTGGTTCTGGCATCCTGGACAGAATCCCATCGCACTGTCGGACATGCAGAAGAACTACTTCCAGACGGTAGGCATGAACTGCACGTTCAACTTCAACGTTCCGCCTTCGCAGACAGGAGAGTTCGACCCGAAGGATATCAGCCTGTTGCAGTCGTTCGGGACTTGGTACTCGGCGCTCTACAAGACCAACCTCGCCAAGGGGCAGCCTGCAACTGCGGACTCAACTTGGGCGACCGCTGGTTTCGAGGCGGCCAAGGCAGCGGACGACGACATCTGTACCTATTGGGCGGCAGCTAGCGGCAAGACCTCCGGGACGCTCACGGTGACACCGGCCTCCCCCATCACCGTCAACTTGATCAGTATCCGCGAAGCTATCGAGCTTGGTGAGCGAGTGAAGAAGTATCACGTCGAAATCCAGCAGAACGGCACGTGGAACGCAGCCCCGACGGACCAGTCTGGAACGAAGATTCAGGGCACCGTGATCGGCAACCGCCAGCTTTGGCAACTGAACGGGACCAGCGCCGAGGCGGTTAGGTTGGTTGTCGATTCGGCGAAGGATTCTCCCGCCATCGCGGAGTTCAGCGTTTACTAGGTCCAACACACTATGATGCAGCGGCATACAGCACTTATCCTGTGTTCAATCTCCATCGCGCTGGTGCAAGCGTGTGGAGGGAATAGCCCTTCCGGGGAAGCGGGCGCAAGCGGTGGCGCGGCCACCGGCGGTACGGGCGCAAATGGGAGTGCCGCCGGCGCGACAGGAGGAAACACAACCAACGCAGACGGTGGCCGAGGAGGAGTAACTTCCTTGTCGGGCGGAAGCAACCCGGGAACTGGCGGGTCCGGCAGTTCCGCGGTTGAGCCACAGAGCTGCCAGGGAGGCGGTCCGGGCATTTCGGACTGCGGGCAAAGCGCCGAGAGTTGCTGCACCAGCCCCAAGGTCCCGGGCGGTACCTTCTTCCGCACTTACAACAATGACGGCAGCGGCGCGAACAACACTGCCGACCCAGCGACGGTGAGCGACTTTCGTCTCGACAAGTACCTCGTGACGGTCGGCAGGTTTCGCAGGTTCGTAACCGCCTGGGACCAGGGGGATGGGTACACGCCCGGCGTGGGATGGGGCAAGCACACGCACCTCAACGGCGGCGAGGGCCTCGCAGATAGCGGCTCACCTGGCAACTACGAGGCTGGCTGGCGCGAGTTGTACACAAGCAAGCTTACCATGACGAACGACAATCTCGAGTGTCAGTCCGGCTATTTTACGTGGACGAGGAGCCCAGGCGAAAACGAGAAGCTCCCGATGAACTGCGTGAACTGGTACGAAGCCTACGCCTTCTGCATCTGGGATGGAGGATTCCTTCCGAGCGAGGCAGAGCACGTTTATGCGGCGGCGGGCGGTACCGAGCAACGCCAATATCCGTGGGGCTCGGATGCGCCGGGCAAGAGCAGTCAGCACGCGATCTATGGGTGTTACTACCCGGATGGCGTGGGGGATCCCGCCAACTGCTCTGACAATAACCACATCGCGCCGGTGGACACCGCGCAGCCGGGAGCCGGGAAATGGGGACAGATCGATCTCGTTGGAAACCTACAGAAATGGCTTCTCGACTATTTCGGCTCGTACGTTAGCCCCTGCACGGACTGTGCGAATCTCGCCACGGGTTCTGGCCGGGCGCCTCGGGATGGCAACTTTGCCGACAAGGACGAGAAGCTGCTGCTAGCCGCGTATCGCAACAACGGTTTCTATCCGGAAAATCGCTTCTACAGTTTCGGGTTTCGGTGCGCCAGGAAGCCTTAGGAATAGCCCCATGAAGAAGATCCTATTTATCGCTGTTGCAGCATCCTCCTTGTGGGCTTGCTCCGGCACGAGTGTGACGCCTAGTGGAGTCGGCGGTTCCACGAGTTCCAACGGAGGCAGTGGCGCCTTACTCGGATCGGGTGGCAGTTCCGGAGCGGGGGGAACTACGACTTCAGGCACCTCCAGCGGGACCGGCGGGTATACCGCGATGGCGGGAGGGTCTCAGGGCGTCGGCGGAATTCAAACGGGGGGAGCGACTGCCAACGGAGGATCCGGAGGGAAATCCGCTGCTGGAGGTGTCCAAAACGCAGGAGGATCGACGATAGCAACAGGGGGTCGCTCTGGCGGAAGCACAACGGGCGGGGCTGCATCCAGCTCCGGCGGTGCGACATCTAACCTAGGTGGTGCAGGCCTCGGCGGGGCAGGCCTCGGCGGCTCTTCAACGGGCGGTGGAAGTTCTGGGCCGCGCATCGTTCAGAACTTCAACCAGTCCTGGAAGTTCAAACGAGCCGACGTCTCGGGCGCGCAGGCGAACACCTTCGACGATTCCTCGTGGGGCAACGTCGGTCTGCCGCATTCGTTCGGTCTGCCCTATTTCGCGTCGACGAAGTTCTACGTGGGCTACGGCTGGTACAGGAAGCACTTTACCGTTCCGTCGTCCTGGTCGGGTAAGAGCGTGTTTCTCGAGTTCCAGGCAGCGTTCGATCAAGCGCAGATCTACGTCAACGGCGCGCAAGTTGGCCAACATATCGGCGGCTACAACGGGTTTTCGATCGATATCACATCTGCCGCCAAGACCGGCGACAACGTTGTGGCCGTTCGATTGAACAACAATTGGAATGCGCAAATTCCGCCCCTCACGGGCGATCATACGTTCCAGGGCGGCCTTTATCGAGACGTGAATGTCGTCGTCACCGACCCACTACACGTCGCCTGGTACGGCACCTGGGTCACAACGCCCACGCTTGCGACCAATTCGGGCTCATCGAGCACGGTCAACATCAAGACCGAAATGCGCAACGATCGAACCGCCGCCGTCAACGCAACGCTGAAGACCGACATCGTGGACAACACCGGCAAGGTGGTGGCCACCATCTCGACTCAGCAGCAGATCGCCGCGGGTACCACGGTAACGTTCGACCAGACGACGCCCGCCGTTAGCAGCCCGTCGCTATGGCACCCGGACCATCCGACGATGTACCAGGCTCTTTCCTACCTTTCCGACAGCACGGGGACCATCGACACCTTTGTTACGCCGTTCGGGTTCCGCTGGTTCAGCTGGTCGGCGTCGCAGGGCTTTTCACTGAATGGCTCGCATTACTGGATTCAAGGCGGCAACGTCCATCAGGACCACGCGGGATGGGGCGACGGCGTGACCGACTCGGCTCAATACCGCGATGTCAAGATGGTCAAGGACGCAGGGATGAATTTCATCCGCGGTTCGCACTATCCGAAGGCGCCGGCATTCGCGGATGCTTGCGACCAGCTCGGCATCCTTTTCTGGTCGGAGAACTGCTTTTGGGGCGGCTTCGGCGGGGGAGGCGGGTGGCCCTATAACGGTGCCTATCCGAGCACCTCTGCCGACTACGACACCTTCGACAATAACGTTCTTGCAAGTCTTACGGACATGATCCGCATTCATCGCAATCACCCGAGCATCATCGCGTGGAGCATGGGCAACGAGGACTTCTTCAATGGGGGTCCCGCAGACAGGGTAATTGCGTTGCTCAAGAAGACGGTCGCCCTGACGCACCAACTCGATCCTGCTCCAACGGGACGGCCCGCGGCCATCGGCGGCGTGCAGTCGTCTATTGGCGGCACAGCACCGGCCACGCTTGGTGACGTGGCCGGCTACAACGGTGACGGTATTGGCCAGGGCGTGCCATCCACCGACCCCGGCATGCCAAATATGGTGTCGGAATACGGCAGCGTGTCCTCGACTCGTCCCGGGAGCTACGACGCCGGCTGGGCCAACTTGCCCGTCACGAGTGGCATGCCCACCCAATACGCGT
>Ga0302321_100000994_pt1 | contig 24301 bp, 19 predicted proteins | sample Fen_T0_1_FD_202505 | JGI IMG/M metagenome (GOLD analysis project Ga0302321, IMG submission 202505) | Peat permafrost microbial communities from Stordalen Mire near Abisko, Sweden - Fen_T0_1 | ecosystem: Environmental > Terrestrial > Soil > Wetlands > Permafrost | place: Sweden: Abisko...
AGGCCCAGTTCCCACGGCGTGCCGGCGTGCATCAGCGAGGACAGCGGCGACGCGCCGGTGCCGCCGTCGTGGCCGGAAATCGTCACGTGATCGGCCTTCGCCTTGGCCACGCCCGCCGCCACGGTGCCCACGCCGACTTCGGAAACGAGCTTCACCGAAATCGACGCCGTCGAATTGGCGTTCTTGAGATCGTGGATCAGCTGCGCCAGGTCCTCGATCGAGTAGATGTCGTGATGCGGCGGCGGCGATATGAGGCCGACGCCGGGCACGGAGTAGCGCAGCCGCGCGATGTACTCGGACACCTTGTGGCCGGGAAGCTGGCCCCCTTCGCCCGGCTTGGCGCCCTGCGCCATCTTGATCTGGATCTGGTCGGCCGACGCCAGGTATTCCGCGGTGACGCCGAAGCGCGCCGAGGCCACCTGCTTGATCTTCGAGCGCAGGCTGTCGCCGGCCTTGAGCGGGATGTCGGCTTCGATCTGGTCGCGCCCCAATACCGATGCGACGGTGTCGCCGTCCTTGATGCCGGACGATCCCGTGCGCAGTTCGGCGCGATAGCGTGCCGGGTCCTCGCCGCCTTCGCCGGTGTTCGACTTGCCGCCGATGCGGTTCATCGCGGCGGCCAGCGTCGTGTGCGCCTCGGTGGAGATCGAGCCCAGGCTCATGGCACCCGTGGCGAAACGCTTGACGATGGAGACCGCGGGTTCGACTTCCGCCAGCGGCACCGGCGCGCGTTCGGACGTCCTGAACTCGAACAGGCCGCGGAAGGTCTTCAGCTGCCGGCTCTGCGCGTTGACGAGGTGCGCGTAGTCGCGATACGTCGCGTGGCTGTTCGCGCGCGTCGCGTGCTGCAGCTTGGCGATGGTCTCGGGCGTCCACATGTGCGCTTCGCCGCGGGTCCGGTACTGGTACTCGCCGCCCGCGTCCAGCATGTCGCGCAGCAGCGGATCGTCGCCGAACGCCTGCGCGTGCATCCGCATCGATTCCTCGGCCACTTCGAAGAGTCCGATGCCTTCGACGTTGCTCGCCGTGCCGGTGAAATATTTGTCGACGAAGGCCTTCTGCAGTCCGACGGCTTCGAAGATCTGCGCGCCGCAGTACGACTGGTAGGTCGAGATGCCCATCTTCGACATCACCTTGGTCAGCCCCTTGCAGATCGCCTTGATGTAGCGCTTCTGCGACTCCTTGGCATCGATCTCGGGGATCGAGCGGGATATCTCTCCCAGCGTTTCCAGTGCGAGGTACGGATGGATCGCCTCGGCGCCATAGCCGGCGAGCAGCGCGAAATGGTGGACTTCGCGCGCCGACCCCGTTTCCACGACGAGGCCTGCGGATGTGCGCAATCCCTTCTTGACCAGGTGCTCGTGCACCGCGGCTGTCGCGAGCAGCGCCGGGATCGCCAGCGATTCCGCGGCCACACTGCGATCGGACAGGATCAGCACGTTGTAGCCCTGCGAGATGGCATCCTCGGCATGCGCCGCGAGGCTGGCGAGCGCGGCCTCCATGCCGTTGGCGCCCCAGGCCGCCGGATAGCAGATGTCGAGTTCGACCGAACGGAACGCGCCGCCGGAGAAGAGCTCCACATGCCGGATCTTTTCCATGTTCTCCGGCGTCAGGATCGGCTGCGGGACCTCGAGCCGCATGGCGGGCTCCGTCTCGTCGATGCCGAGCAGGTTGGGCCGCGGCCCGATGAACGACACCAGCGACATCACGAGTTCCTCGCGGATCGGATCGATCGGCGGGTTCGTGACCTGCGCGAAGAGTTGCTTGAAATAGTTGTAGAACACGCGGGCGCGATTGGAGAGCACCGGCAGCGCGGCATCGTTGCCCATCGAGCCCAGCGGCTCCTCGCCGTTGCGCGCCATCGGCGTCAGCAGCAGCCGCACATCCTCCTGCGTGTAGCCGAACGCCTGCTGGCGGTCGAGCAGCGCGACCTCCGAAGGGGTTGGCGGCGCAGGCTCCGGCATGTCGTCGAGCCGCAGCCGGCATTGGGCAATCCAGTCGCGATAGGGCTTCGCCGTCGCGAGCGTGCGCTTCAGCTCGTCGTCGTCGACGATGCGGCCTTCTTCCAAGTCCACCAGCAGCATCTTTCCCGGCTGCAGGCGCCACTTCTTGACGATGCGCGCCTCGGGAATATCCAGCACGCCGACCTCCGAGGCCATGACGATCAGGTCGTCGTCGGTGACGACAAACCGCGCCGGACGCAGGCCGTTGCGGTCGAGCGTGGCGCCGACCTGCCGGCCGTCGGTGAACGCCATCGCCGCCGGTCCGTCCCATGGCTCCATCAGCGCGGCGTTGTACTCGTAGAACGCGCGCCGGTCCTCGTCCATCAGCGGATTGCCGGCCCACGCCTCCGGAATCATCATCATCATCGCGTGGGCGAGCGGGTAGCCGCCCATGACCAGCAGTTCGAGCGCGTTGTCGAAGGAGGCGGAGTCCGACTGGCCGTCGTAGATCAGCGGCCACAGCTTCGGCAGATCGTCGCCCAATACTTTCGACGCGATCGCGCCTTCGCGTGCGCGTATCCAGTTGAAGTTGCCGCGCAGCGTGTTGATTTCGCCGTTGTGGGAAATGAAGCGGAACGGATGCGCCAGGTCCCAGGTCGGGAACGTGTTGGTCGAGAACCGCTGGTGGACCATCGCCAGTGCTGACACCATCGATGTGTCGTGCAGGTCGGGGTAGTACTCGCCGACCTGCTTCGCGAGAAGCATGCCCTTGTACGTGATCGTGCGCGTCGAGAACGACGGCACATAGAACTCGCGGCCGTGCCGCAGGTGCAGCGACTGGATCGCGTGGCCCGCACGCTTCCTGATGATGTAGAGCTTGCGCTCGAAGGCGTCCTGGTCCACGTCGCGGGAGCCGCGGGCGACGAAAACCTGCCGGATCACCGGCTCGACTTCCTTGGTGCGCGGCGAGAGACCGCTGTCGTCGGTGGGTACGTCGCGCCAGCCGAGAAGCAACTGGCCTTCCGCCTGGATCGCGCGCTCGATCTCCTGTTCGCAGGCCATGCGGGATGCCGGTTCCTGCGGCAGGAACACCATGCCGACGCCGTATTGGCCAATCGCCGGAAGCGTGATGCCGAGCTTCCCGCACGCGCGGCGGAAAAAGAGGTCGGGCAGCTGGATAAGGATGCCGGCGCCATCGCCCTGCAACGGGTCGGCGCCCGTCGCGCCGCGATGGGTCAGGTTCTCGAGGATCCGCAGGCCATGCTCGATGATCGCATGGTCCTTCCGGCCCTTGATATGGGCAATGAAGCCCAGGCCGCAGGCGTCGCGCTCGTTGGCGGGGTCATACAGGCCCTGGCCTTCGGGCGGCCACGGCGACATTGCCAGCGAAGTGTCTTCCACGATGCCCTCACCCGGTGCGTATTGCGGCCGGCGCATGCCAATTGCCGCCCGTTTGCGGCAAATCAGCAAGTTTCGAAGCGAAACCATTCAATGGTACCTGTGATGCTGCGATGCGGCAATCGCCGTTCCCCCTACGGGCGCCAACGCAACATCGTCCGCCCAACGGTGGTAATTTCCCGAGGGAAAGACTTGCGCCAGCCCCGTCCTTAGGCTTTAATCTGAACAAAATGGGCTAGATGCTTGTTGCAGCGCTTAAATTGGCATCGCCCGGACGCACCCTTTAGGACAACATCATCAGGATCACACCCATGCTAGATCGCCTTCTGACCACGCGGCTGCGCCCAGCGCTTGCCATTCTCGGCCTGGCCGGGCTACTGGCGCTTTCGGCCTGCGGCGGCGGCAGCGGCGCACCGAACAATCCCTATGTGACGCCGCCGGGAACGCCAACGCTCACCATCCTGCCCGCAGCGCTGACTGTCTATTCGGGCGTTCCGGCAACGCTTACCATCACCTCCGGCGTCGCGCCGTTCCAGGCCTTTTCCAGCAACGCGACGGTGTTGCCGGTAACCCAGAGCGTCGCCGGCAATACCATCGTACTGTTGCCTGCCAAGGTGTCGAGCGATACCGAGGTCACGATTACCGTGCAGGATTTCGCGGGCCAGACGGTGACGGCCAAGATCACGGTAACGCCGTCGCCGATCTTCAATTCGCTCGTTTTTGCTCCCAGCGGGGGCGATTGCGGCGCAGACCTCTGCTCCGGTCAAAAGGGTACCGCCACCGTCGTCGCTACGGGTCCCGGGGGCTCCCCGCTCGTCGCGAGGCAGATTCGCTTCGATGTCGTCTTGGGGCCCATAGGAATCGTCACCACCAATCCGGGGTCGCCGCTGGTGCAGACGTTGACCGTCGCGACCGACTCGACCGGAACCGCGGTTGCGGCGATCCAGGCCATTGCCAGCTCGCCCACGCAGCCGGCGCAGATTCGCGCAACGGACGTGACGTCGGGGCAGCAGCAGGTTGCCAATTTCACCGTGGTCAACAGCACCGTCGCAGGTCAATCGCCGTTGACCGTGATACCCGCAATCGCCACGATCACCAGCGCGCTGACAACGACCTGCTCGACCGGGTTCCGAATCGACTACTACATCTACGGCGGCAACCCGCCTTATACCGTTTCGTCGACCTTCCCGCAGAGTGTCGTCCTCGTGAATACCACGGTGGCGGCGAGCGGCGGCTTTTTCGAGGCAATCACCAACGGTGCCTGCGTCGACCCGCTGGTATTCACGATCGTTGATTCGGCCGGCAAGCAGACGACGTCGACGCTCATCAACAAGCCGGGAACGGGAACACCGCCTGCGCCGACGCCGCTGTTGATCAGTCCTGCGAGCGTGAACGGCGGTGTCTGCACCGGCAAGACGTTCCGGTTCGTCATCACCGGCGGCTCGCCGAGCTACAACGTGCAGGTCAGCCCGAGGGGTCCGGTGGTCACGCCGGCGGTTGTCGGCTCCTCGGGAGGCTACACGGACATCAGCGGTCCGTTCGTGCCCGGCGCCACCACCGTCACCATTGTGGATACGGCCAGCCCGCAACAGGTCGTGACGGCCACCATCACCTGCACCTGACCGCAGGCACGTCGGCGCAAAACGGCGATCCCTGACCGGATCGCCGTTTTCACATCCGGGGCGGCCTCAGGCCAGAACGGCGGCCAGGACTTCGTCGCGCACGTCCGACGTGACGAGCGCTTGTCCCAACGCCGTCAGCAGGATGAACCGCACGGCGCCGCCTTCGACCTTCTTGTCGCGGGCGATCAATTCGCGCCAGCGATCCAGCGCCATCGGCAGTGGCGTTACCGGCAGGCGGGCGCGCAGTGTCAGCGCCTCGAGCCGCGCCCGGTCGTCGGCGGGCAGGCCCGTCGCGCGCTCCGAGACCCTGGCGGCCACGATCATTCCGGCAGCGACCGCTTCGCCGTGCAGCCACGTGCCGTAGCCCGCCGCCGTCTCGATCGCGTGGCCGAATGTGTGGCCGAAATTGAGCAACGCGCGTTCGCCCGATTCACGCTCATCGGCGACGACGATCTCCGCCTTGATCCGGCAGCTTTCGTGGATCGCGTGCGTCAGCGCGGCCGGGTCACGCGCCATCAGCGCGTCCATGTTGGCTTCGAGCCAGGCAAAGAAAGCAATGTCGCGAATCGCACCGTACTTGATCACCTCCGCCATGCCCGCGGAGAGCTCGCGGTCCGGCAGCGTGCGCAGGCAATCGGTGTCGATCAGAACGGCGCGCGGTTGGTGGAAGGCCCCGATCATGTTCTTGCCGAGCGCATGGTTGATGCCCGTCTTGCCTCCTACCGACGAGTCCACCTGCGCGAGAAGCGTGGTCGGCACCTGCACAAACGGCATCCCGCGCTGGTAGACGGCGGAGGCAAAGCCCGCGAGATCGCCCACCACGCCACCGCCAAGAGCAACCACGACCGTCGACCGCTCGGCACGGATCTCGAGCAGCCTTGTCAGCACGTCCTGCAGCGTCGCCCAATTTTTGTGGGCCTCGCCGTCCGGGATCAGCAGGACTTCATTCGCCACGCCGGCTGCCGCCAGGCTCGACCGGACCGGCGCAAGCCAATGGGCGGCCACCGTGGCATTGCTGACGATGACCGCACGTCGCGACAGCGCCGCAACTGCCGCACCGACGCGTTCCAGGGCGCCCGCGCCGATGTGTATCGGATACGCGCGGTCGCCGAATGCGACGTCGAGCGTCCTGATCACGGCGCGTCCTCGCCGCCGGCGACGGCCGGCTCGAACGCGCGCGCGAAGCGCATTACTTCGTCGCGATCGGACTCGATCACGTGGTCCGCCACTTCGCGGTAGAGCGCGTCGCGCTCGCCGTACAGCGTGGCGAGGCGGATACGCGGGTCGCCCGTTTGCAGCAGCGGGCGGTTCCGGCTGTGGCGGACGCGCTCCCAGAGGACGTTCGGGTCGGCGTGCAGGTAGACCACGGTGCCGTTTTCCCTGAGACGCGCGCGATTCGCGGGACGCAGCACCGCCCCGCCGCCGGTGGACAGCACGACGTCGACGAGCTGCGTGAGATCGGCGATCGTCACTTCTTCACGGTCGCGGAAACCCGCTTCGCCCTCGATCTCGAAAATGGTCGGGATCGACACGCCGAGCCGGTTCTCGAGCTCGGTGTCGGCATCCACGAAATGCTTGTTGAGGCGCCGTGCCAGCTGGCGGCCGAGTGTGGACTTGCCCGCACCGGGCAAGCCGACCAGAAACAAATTGCCCCGGTGCAACGGAACCGGGGCAGGAGAGGGAGTGGCGACGCTTCCCGCGTCGCCGGTCGTCGCGTTCACCGCACCGAATTGACCGATTCCTTGACGATGCGCGGCGTGAGGAAGATCAGCAGCTCGGTCTTCTTGGAGGACGTGCCCGTCTGCTTGAACAGGTATCCCAGAATGGGCAGATTGCCCAAGAACGGCACCTGGGTCACGTCGTTGCGGATCTCCTCCTCGAAGATGCCGCCGATGACAGCGGTGTCGCCGTTGTTGACGTGAATCTGCGTGATGACGTTCTTGGTGTCGATGGACGGGACGGAGAAGCCTCCGCCCAGCTGCACGTACTGTCCGACCGCGTCCTTGCGGATTTCGACGACCATGATAATCCGGTTGTCCGGCGTGATCTGAGGCGTCACCTCGAGCCGCAATACGGCCTTCTTGAACGAGACCGTCGCCGGCGCGTTGGCGCTGCCGGGCGTCACGTAGGGGATTTCCGTGCCCTGCTCGATCGCCGCCTTCTGGTTGTCCGCCGTGACCACGCGCGGGCTCGAAATCACCTTGCCACGTGCGTCGGCCTCGAGCGCGGAGAGCTCGAGATTGATGAGGTTGCCGCTGCCGAGGTTGATCAGCGTCAGCGCCAGCTGCCCTGCCGGGTTGGGCACGGGCAGGTTCACGTTGAGCTGCGGCGAATCGGAGTAGCCCGCCGACGCCAGGCCGGATGCGAGTTCGAACGGCGTCTGCGTCCGCGTCTCGCGCTTGCAGATACCGCCGTTGCAGGTGACGACCGGCTGCGTGTTGAGGCTGCCGCTCGTGCCGCCGGCATACTTGCCTTTGGACAGCGTGAACCCGGTCTGCTGGCCGAAGCGCACACCGAGTTGCTGGCTGAAATCGTCGCTCGCGATCACGATGCGGGCCTCGATCAGCACCTGCCGGATCGAGAAGTCGATCTGGCGGATGATCTTGCGGACCTCCTCCATGACCGCCGCAGTGTCCTGCACGAAAAGGATGTTAGAGCGCGGATCGACCATGGCCACGCCGCGCTGCGAGAGGATCGACCCCTGGCCGCCGGTGGTTGCCGTCTGCCCGGCGCCGGCGCCAAACTGCTGTTGCCGATTGGTCGAGATGAGCCGTTCCAGGTCGGAAGCCTTGATGTAATTCAACTGGAACGACTCGCTGATCAACGGCTCGAGCTGGGCGATCTGCAGCGCGCTTTCGAGCTGCTGCTTTTCCTTCAGCGCCAGCTCCTCGCGCGGCGCGATGAGCACGACATTGCCGTTCTTGCGCATGTCGAGGCCCTTGGTCTGGAGGATGATGTCCAGCGCCTGGTCCCAGGGAATGTCCTTCAGGCGAAGCGTCAGGTTGCCCGCCACCGTATCGCTGGTGATGATGTTGAGGCCGGTGAAGTCCGCGATGACCTGCAGCACCGCGCGCACTTCGACATTCTGGAAATTGAGCGACAGCTTCTCGCCCTTGTAGCCGCCCTTGGTCCCCTGCGTCAGCTTGTTGGGGTCTTCGTGGACGGGCTTGATCTCGAGAATGAACCGATTGTCGGTCTGGTAGGCGGAGTGTTCCCACAGCCCCTGCGGCTCGATCACCATCCGCGTGTTGCTTCCCTGCGGGAACGTGTCGATCGTGACGACCGGCGTGCCGAAGTCGTTGACGTCCAGCCGCCGTTCGAGGTTGCGCGGCAGGGACGTCTTGAGGAAGTCGACGATCAGGTTCTTGCCCTGCTGCCGGATGTCGATGCCGGCCGAATTGTCGGAGAGGTCGACGACGATCCGGCCTTCGCCGGCCTTGCCGCGCCGGAAATCGACGTCGCGCAGCGCGTGCGGCGTGTCCGTGCTCTTCGCCTCCGCAAAGCGCTGCACCTGCACTGCCGTCGCCGACGGCGTGGCCTGGTCGGTCAGCGTCACCAGCACCGCATTGCCTTCGATGTTGGTCTCGAACGTCTGCGGCTTGTTGAGGTTGAACACGACGCGCGTGCGATTGCCCGCCTGGATGAGGTTCAGGCTGCGCAGCGCCGGCTCGGAAATTTCGCGCTGGGTCACGCCCATGCCGTTGGCGGTGTCCAGGAAGTCGAGCGCGATCCGCGGCGGGCTCGCGACGGAAAACCCGGCCGGCGGGTTGGTCGGAGGCGATTTCAGCTGGAACCTGACGATCGTCTTGCCGGAGGATCCGCGCGTGACGCTGACCTGCTCGAGGCTGTTGCCTGCCTGTGCCAGCGCCATGCCCGAAAGCGCCAGCGCGCAGAGGGCGACGAGACCGGCCGCCCATCCGCGGCGCGTCGCCGCGCCCGCGCCTGCTTGTCCGATGCCGTGTTTCGCGCTCATCATCTCCGCTCCTATCTCTTCTGCACGGACTGCTGCTGCTGTTGAAGTTGCAGCGAGCTCGAACGTTCGGTCCAATCGCCGGCACCGTCCTGGAGCAGTTCCTTGAGTTTCAATTCACTGTCTCCGATTTCGGTGATGACGCCGTAGTTCTGGCCCATGTAATTGCCTGCCCGCACCTGGAAGACATCCCGTTCCGGGGTGGCCACCAGCGCATAGGTCGTCTTGTTTTTCGCCAGCGTTCCCACCATCAGCAGCGATTCCAGCGGGAACGACTCGAGCGGCTCCTTGCGCCGCGTGAAATCGGGCGCCAGCTTGCCCCCACCCTTGGTGGGCTCGATCTTGCGCGGCTTGAACGGGTCCGGCAGGTCGAAGGCGTTGTAGGTGAAGGGGTCGTAGGGCTTGATCTGGGGCAGCGGATCGAGCTTGCCCTTGGCCGTCTTGCCCTGGTCCTTCATCCACGCGTCGAGGTCCGGATGGCCGCTGCCGCTGCACGCGGAGAGTGCCAGGCAGGCGCAAACGCAGATTGCGGCAGCGCGCATCATTTCTTGGTCTTTCCCTTCGCCGCCGCGCGTTGCCGAGCAATTTCCTCGTCGTCGAGGTAGCGGAAAGTCTTGGCGACAGCTTCCATCGAGAGGTTGCCCTTGTCCGAGCTGATCGCGACGTCGTTCAGCGTGACGATGCGCGGCAGCTGGGCGATGTCGCTGGCGAACGCGCCCATGTCGTGGTAGTTGCCGGTGATCTTGATGTTGATCGGCAGCTCCGCGTAGAAGTCGGCCATCCGTTCCTGCGCCGCCGGCTTGAACAGTTCAAACTGCAGGCCGCGGCCCAGGCCCGCCTGGTTGACGTCGGTCAGCAATGCGTCGATCTCGGAGCGGTTGGGCAGCTGCTTGACGAGCGCGCCGAACGACTGCTCGACCTCGTTCAGCTGCTGCACGTAGAGATCGAAGTTGATCGCGCGCTTCTTCTTCTCGGTGTACTGCGTCTTGAGGCCGACCTCGACCTGCTCGGCCTTGCCGAGCGCTTCCCACTGGTCCTTCCAGTCGAGGAACAACCCGGCGACGACGATGCCCAGGAAGATCGCAACCAGGACGGCAATCTTCGGCAGCAGCGGCCAGTTGCCGGCATCGCGGATGTTGAGTCGGCGGAGTTCGTCGAGTGTCATCATTTCTTGCCTGCATCCGGAGTCGCCGGCTTGGGCGCGGCAGCAGGAGCGCCGGGCTTGGCCGGAACCGCTTCGAGATCCGAGCCGGCCGCCCGCTTGATGAGGAAGCGCAGCGTGAATTCATTGATCTTCTGCGTCGCGTCCTTCGCGCCGGGCATCGGCACCAGCTTGATTTCCACCAGCTCCGGTGTCGACAGCCACGGCGAGGCCTCGATGTTGCGCATCAGCGTCGACACCCGCGCATTGGACTGCGCGTATCCCAGTACGGTTACCCTGGCACCCTGCTGGCGGATATTCCTGAGGTAGATTCCGTCCGGCAGCTGGCGCACCAGCTGGTCGAGCAGGTGCACGGCCTCGCTGCGATTGGACTGGAGCGTCTCCACCACCTGCTTGCGGGCCAGCACCGCCTGGATCTGGTCGCGCAGCCTGTCGATTTCCTTGATCTGCTCGTCGAGCTTGGCGATTTCGGCCTTGAGCGCGCGATTGCGGGACTCCTGGCTCTCGATCTGCGTCGCCAGGATGCCGTGTACCAGTGCGATCACCGCCAACCCCAGGACGGCCAGCGAAATCATCAGCGTGTAGAACTGGCGCTGGCGGGCCTGGCGCTTCTGCTCCCGGTGAGGCAGCAGATTGATGCGGATCGAGCTCATTACTCGAAGCTCCGCAGTGCCAGCCCGGTGGCGATGAGCAGCATCGGCGCGTCCTGCGCGAGCTGGCGCGGTCGTATGCGGTCCGAGGCCGCCATGTTGGCAAAGGGGTTGGCCAGAACCGTCGCGACGCCTGCCCGCTTGGCCACGAGCTCGTCCAACCCCGGCAGCACCGCGCAGCCGCCGGACAGGACGATCTGGTCGACCTGGCTGTGCGACGTCGACGTGAAGAAGAACTGCAATGCGCGGGTGATTTCCAGCGCCAGCGTTTCCATGAACGGCTGCAGCACGTCGTTGTCGTAGTTCTCGGGCAGGCCCTGGTTCCGCTTGGCGGACTCGGCCTCCTCGGCGGACAGGTTGAATGCCCGCTGGATATCCTGTGTGAGCTGGTTGCCGCCGAACACCTGGTCCCGGGAAAACAGGAACTGATTGTTGCGAAGGACGTAGAAATGCGTGACGTGGGCGCCGACATCGACCAGCGCGATATTCTGGTCCCGGCCGTTGGCGGGCAGCGACGGGGCGATCAGCCGGAACACCTCCTGCGTCGCGTACGACTCCACGTCCATCACGGTGGGCTTCAACCCGGCCGCCTCGGCGATGGCGACGCGGTCCTCGACCTTTTCCTTGCGCGACGCGGCGATCAGGATCTCGACTTCGTCGACGTTGTTCGGCGCCGGGCCGAGCACCTGGAAGTCAAGGTTGACCTCGTCCAGCGCAAATGGAATATATTGGTTGGCCTCGGCCTCGACGGCGAGTTCCAGTTCCTCTTCCTTTTGTCCCGCCGGGACGATGATCTTCTTAGTGATCACCATGGCGGCCGGAAGCGCCATGGCGACCAGGCGGTTGCGGCTGCCCATGCGCTTCCACGCCCGCTTCAGGGCGTCGCTGACCTGGTCGAGGTTGGAAATGTTGCCGTCGGTGACCGTATCCTTGGGCAGCGGCTCGATGGCGTAACGTTCGAGACGATAGGTACCCTTGCCGGTCTCGGTCAGCTCGACCAGCTTGAGCGAAGTCGATGCAATATCGACCCCGATCAGCGATGGGGACTTCCTTTGGAAGAAATCCAGGATGGCAGTCATGTTTTGGGCAACCGGCGCCGCATCAGCACAGATGCTGACAAGTTACATTAAACTCTGGCAGCAAGTATGAACCTTGTCAATTTGTTTTCCGATTCGGCCGGTGGGTGTTGCAAGCCTGCATATAATGCCGGTTCCCACCCCCCCTATCCCGCAAGTTTTATTCCCACGTGCTAAAGCGCTGGCTGCTTTACCTGAGCTCGGTCCTGCTGGGCCTGTGCCTGGTCGGCGCCCTTCTGGGGGCGCTGGTGCTGGCCCTGCTGTGGCCGACGCTGCCCTCACTCGAGGTGCTGACCGACTATCAGCCGAAAGTACCGCTGCGTGTCGTTTCCGCCGAAGGCGAGCTTTTGGGCGAATTCGGCGAGGAAAGACGCGCCATCGTCGCCATCCGCGCGGTCCCGGATGTCATGAAACAGGCTATTTTGGCCGCCGAGGACGAACGTTTCTACCAGCACGGGGGCGTGGACTATTTGAGCGTCGCGCGCGCCGCGCTGGCCAACGTTGCGACGGGCACCCAGCAGGGCGCCGGCACCATCACCATGCAGGTCGCCCGCAACTTCTTCCTCACCCGGGAAAAGACGGTCACCCGCAAGCTGCGTGAGGTCCTGCTCGCCTGGAAGATCGAGGCCAACCTGTCCAAGGACGAGATCCTGGAGCTCTACGTGAACCAGATCTTCCTCGGGCAGCGGTCCTACGGCTTCGCCGCCGCGTCCCAGATCTACTTCGGGCGCCCGCTGAAGGACGTGACGGTGGCCGAGGCCGCGATGCTCGCAGGCCTGCCCAAGGCGCCGTCGGCGTACAACCCGGTGACCAACCCCAAGCGCGCGAAGACCCGGCAGCTCTATGTATTGCGGCGTATGCATGACCTCAAGTTCATCACGGACTCCCAATTCCAGGAAGCACAAACCGCGCCATTGAATGTCCGGGCAGGGGTCCGCGACGCCCTGCCCACCCATGCCGAGGGTGTCGCCGAGATGGCCCGGCAGGTGGTCTTCGAAGCCTATGGCGACGACGCATACACGAAGGGAATCACCGTCTGGACGACGGTCCGGCGGACCGACCAGGAGTCCGCGTACGTTGCCGTGCGCCGGGGCCTCATCGAATACGACCGCCGGCACGGCTACCGGGGACCGGAAACCTACGTGAACCTGCCTGCCGATCCGGCGGAGGTCGACCTGGCAGTGGAAAGCGCGCTGGCCGACGCGGCCGACAGCGACAACCTCAGTCCGGCAGTCGTCCTGGACGCCAATCCCAACGAGATCAAGGCGGTCCTGGCCAGCGGCGACGTCGCTTCGGTCACGGGCGACGGCCTCAAGTTCGCCGCCCGGAACCTGACGGACAAATCCCCGGCCAACCAGCGCATCCGCAGGGGCGCGGTGATCCGCCTGTCCAAGGACGACAAGGGCCGGTGGGCAGTTGCTCAGCTGCCGTTGGCGGAATCGGCCTTTGTCGCCGTCCAGCCCTCCGACGGCGCGATCCTGGCGCTGGTCGGCGGCTTCGATCACGACCGCAACAAGTTCAACCACGTGACACAGGCGTTCCGGCAGCCCGGCTCCTCGTTCAAGCCGTTCATCTATTCCGCCGCGCTGGAAAAGGGCTTTTCGCCGGCGACGGTGATCAACGACGCGCCTTTCTTCGTTCCAGCGGCGCAGGCCGGCGGCGAGGACTGGGAACCCAAGAACTACGACGGCAAGTTCGATGGCCCGATGCGGCTGCGCAATGCACTGGCCAAGTCCAAGAACCTGGTCACCGTCCGTGTCCTGCAGGCGATCGGCACGCAATACGCGCAGGACTACATCACGCGCTTCGGCTTCGACCCCAAGCTCCACCCGCCCTTCCTGACGATGGGGCTGGGCGCCGGATCGGCCACGCCGCTGCAGATGGCCTCGGCGTACGCGATCTTCGCCAACGGCGGCTACCGCGTCACGCCCTACCTCATCGCGAAGGTGACCGATTCCAAGGGCAACGTGCTGTCCGAGGCAACACCGGTGGTCGCCGGCGAGGACGCCGAACGCGCCATCGATCCGCGCAACGCGTTCCTGATGACCACGCTGCTGCGCGACGTCATCGTCTTCGGCACCGGCGCGCGCGCGATGGCGCTCGGCCGCCACGACCTTGCCGGCAAGACCGGGACGACCAACGAGAACATCGACGCGTGGTTCTGCGGGTTCAACGCCGCTCAGGTCGGCGTGGCATGGATCGGGTACGACCAGCCGAAGACGCTCGGCTTGAACGAAACCGGCGGCGTGGCCGCCCTGCCGATCTGGATGACCTACATGCAGCGGGCGCTGAAGGGCGTGCCGGAGAAGCCATTGCAAACACCCGAGGGCGTGATTTCCGTGCGCATCAACGCGGAGACCGGGCTGCGCGACGAGAGCAGCAGCCTCACGGAATGGTTCTACGCGGAGTTTCCACCGCGCGGACGCGACGACGCGCTGGCACCGGCGACCAGCGGCCGCAGCGGGCAGGAAGTCCGGGAACAGCTGTTCTAGCGGATTCGCACGGACCAACGATGGGACATCGGGGGCATTCCGCATTTCGCGGCCGGGCTTACGGCCCCGACCCCTTCGGCCGGGAGGCGCAGGACCGTACCCGCATCGCCCAGGCCGCCGCCCGGCTCATCGCCGAGCACGGCATCGCGGACTGGACGCTCGCCAAGCGCAAGGCGGCCAGGCAACTGATGCTCCCGGAACGCACGGCGCTGCCGGGTGACGACGAGATCGAAGCCGCGCTGGTCGACTATCACGCGCTGTTCGGCGGCGATGCGCACGTCGCATCGCTCCGCGCGCAGCGCGAAGAGGCGCTGCGCTGGATGCAGCGGCTGGCGCAATTCGAACCGGCACTTGCAGGCGGCGTCGCCGCGGGCTGGGCCACCGCGCACAGCGACATCCAGCTGGAGCTCGTCGCCGCCAACGCCAAGTCGGTGGAGCTCGCGTTGCTCAATGCGGGCGTGACCTACCGCACGATGAACGCCGACGACGACGGACCGCAACGCTTCCACGTCGACACGCCCGCGGGCAGCGTGCGCCTGTCCGTGCGCACGCCCGAGGAATCACGGCAACGACCACGCCGCGACCGGCACGGCGCGAACATCACGCGCCTGACGCTCGATGAGCTCTCGGCGCTGCTCGACGCGCCGCCTAGCCCTTGAGCCAGCGGGACGCGTCGAGCGCGAAGTAGGTCAGGATGGCATCGGCGCCGGCGCGTTTCATTCCGGTCAGCGCTTCCAGGACGCAGGCCTTCTCGTCCAGCCAGCCGTTCTGCGCCGCGGCCTTGAGCATCGCGTATTCGCCGCTGACCTGGTAGACCGCCGTCGGCATCCCGAATTCGTCCTTCACGCGCCGGACGATGTCGAGGTAGGGCATGCCGGGCTTGATCATCACCATGTCGGCGCCCTCGCAAATGTCGAGGTAGACCTCCCACAGCGCCTCGTCGCTGTTCGCCGGGTCCATCTGGTACGTGTACTTGTTGCCTTGCCCCAAGTTGGCCGACGAGCCGACGGCATCACGGAACGGTCCATAGAACGCCGACGCGTATTTCGCCGAGTACGCCAGGATGCGCGTCAGCTCGTGCCCGGCGCCATCGAGTGCGGTGCGCAGCGCGCCGATGCGCCCGTCCATCATGTCCGACGGAGCGACCATGTCCACCCCGGCATCCGCGTGACACAGCGCCTGCCTGGTGAGCGCCACGACCGTTTCCTCGTTCAGCACGTAGCCCGAGGCGTCGATCAGGCCGTCCTGCCCATGGCTGGTGTACGGATCCAGCGCAATGTCGGTGATGACGCCGAGTTCCGGGAAGCGCTCCTTCAGCGCGCGCACCGCGCACGGCACCAGGCCCTCCGGATGCCACGCGGCGGCGGCGTCCTCCGTCTTGAATTCACCGGGAACCACCGGAAACAGCGCCATCGCCGGCACGCCCAGCGCCAGGCACTGCTCGGCGTCCCGGAAGAGGACGTCCAGGCTCTTGCGCGACACGCCGGGCAGCGACGGCACCGGCTCCTCGCGTTTCGCGCCATCGAGGACGAACGCCGGATAGATGAAATCGTCGGGCGAAAGTACGGTTTCGCGCATCATCCGCCGCGAAAAGTCGTCGCGGCGCATCCGGCGGGGGCGCTTGTCCGGAAATTTTCCTGAGAAGGCGAAGCTCATTGCTGGGTTCCAGTGGAGGTCAGGCCAACATCGTAACGGTCGGCAACCGCGACAGCAAACGGCATGGGCACCGCCACCGGCCCCACGTTGGACACAAATGGTTACTTTTCCCGGGCCGGAACTCCTGCGCACCGCGCCGGTCAGAATCTCCAGACGGTGACGTCTCCCGCTTACCTCCCTGAAGCGGGTGCCCGTGTCGAGGTCCCTCGACAGCGGGTGTTTCACGGGCCCCGCGCCACTCCCCTTGGCCGCGGGGCCTTTTCTTTTCAGTCCGCGGCGACGGCGGCGGACCCGCCGAGCCAGCCCGCGATGGCGGCCTCAGCTTCCTCGATCCCGATGCGCGCGGTGGCTGAAAAGAGCTGCACGACGACATTGCCGGCGCCCAGCGGAAACTGCCCGGCCAGTTGCTTGCGCACCCCGAGGACCGCGGCGCGCTGCGCGGTCGTGTTGAGCTTGTCCGCCTTGGTGGCCAGGATCAGCACCGGCCGCCCGGACGGCACGAATCCCTCGAGCAACTCGATGTCGAGATCCTTCAGCCCGTGCCGCGAATCGACGATCAGGACCAGCGCAACAAGCGTCGGCCGCGTCGTGATGTAGTGCCAGAGGAATGCCTGCCAGTCGCGCTTCAGTTCCTTGCTCACCGCGGCGTAGCCGTAGCCCGGCAAGTCCGCGACCAGGGCGCCGCTGCGCAATGCAAACAGGTTGATCTGCTGGGTTCGGCCCGGCGTTCGGCTTGCAAAAGCCAGGCGGGTCCGTCCCGCCAGCACGTTGATGGCCGTGGACTTGCCGGCGTTCGACCGCCCGGCAAACGCAATCTCCGGCACGCTGGGCTCCGGCAGCTGCGAAGGCGCCGCAGCGCCGGTGACGAATTCCGCCCCGACAAGCGGATGCGGCCGCCGCGGCGCGGGCTTGGGCGATCCCGCGGCTTTGGAAGCGCGCTTCGAGTCCGTTACAATAGTGCGTTTATTCACGGCGGGTTCGTGGAAGTCGCACTTAGAAGGAGTCACCGCACAATGAAGCACAAGCAGCTGCTGGCCGCCACGATCTCGATCGCCACGCTGGCACTAATCCAGTTGCCCCCGGTCGCCGCGGCGGAAGGTGCCGCCAAAGTCGACCTGGCGCGTGCCAAACAGATCGTCGACAGCGTTTGTGCGGCCTGCCATGGCGCCGACGGCAACAGCGTCGCGTCCGTCAATCCCAATCTCGCCGGGCAGGGCGCGGAGTATATCACCCGGCAATTGCAGCATTTCCAGTCGGGATTGCGCGCCAATCCGGTGATGGGCGCTATGTCGGCGAGCCTCACGCCCGACGAAATGGTCGCCTTGGGCGTCTACTTCTCGAAGCAGAAGCCGAAGGGCGGAACCGCGAAAGATCCTACGCTCGTCAAGGTGGGACAGTCGCTGTATCGCGGCGGCGTCCTGGCTGCCGGCCTGCCTGCGTGTGCGTCGTGTCACGGACCCACCGGCGCGGGAATCCCCAGGAACTATCCGCGCCTGGCCGGGCAGCACGCCGACTACGCCTACGCCCAGCTGAAAGCCTTCAAGGCCGGCGAACGCGGCGCGGACAAGGATGGCAAGGATGTACAGGGCAAGATCATGGCGGCGATCGCGCAAAAGATGAGCGACGCGCAGATGAAGGCGGTCACGGACTACACCGCCGGCCTGCGCTAGAGGGCTTCCCTCAGTACATCCCTCAGTAAATCCTTCTGCATGTGCGCTATTGCAACGCGGCGCACATGACGGTGTGCCCGGGACCGTAACCTTCGGCAACCCACACGGACGGCCTGGCGCGCATCTGGTCGCGCAGTACGACCTCTGCCGTGTACCGGTGATTGACCGTCGCCTTGTTGAAGAAGCGCCACACCGGCTGCGTGTCGGCCGGGCACCCACCCGCGGCATCCGGCAGCGCAACGTAGAACACGGCGGGACTCTCCTCAAGCCAGTCGACCGGGTGCTGGGCCGTCGTCGCCGCGCATTCGTCTGGGCTCGCCGAATAAAAATGCGAGTCACCGAAGGACGGCGGGCGGTAGAAGCGGCAAACGGGATTGGTTCCGGGAGCGTGGTTCACGTACGCCAGGAACCGCAGGCCGGTGCGCTCCCATCCGGCGTGCACGCCGAGATCGAGATCGTCGATCTCGCCCGGAATCGCCGTCACGAAATAATGGTCGAGCTTGCGGTGGTAGTACTCGACGGCGACGACCTTCCCCGCGGGGTTGGGCACGGTGGGCGTCAGGTACTGGCGCACCAGCGGCAGCATGTCCTCCACGCGCGAATAGTCGTCGTACGTGGCGCCCGGCGCGGCCGGACACGAGACCAGGTTGCCCTCGGAGATGCCTCCCCTGACCTCGAAGTAGCCGCCGGCATCGAGGAACGTCAGCAGCGCCGAACCGCTGGAGCCCCCTTCGGTGATGCCGCTCAAGTACGGGACCTCGTTGAAGTTGCCGTGCACGACGGAATCGGCAAGGAACACCGACTGCCCGACATAGCCGCGTGCGTATTTCTTGAGGTCGCCCAGCGGATGATGCAGTGTCGTCGTTGCGGTACCGATGGGAACCGGGGCGGCGTTCCATGCGGCAAACTGCGCGCCCGCGGGCGGCTGCTCGTTGAGGCGAACGAGCGCCCAGTCGTGGTCCTGGCTGCGCCCGAGCAGCACCGCACCTGCCGTCAGCTGGACGAATGGCGGGACCGTGTTGTCCTGGCACGCGACGGCGTCGAAAAACCAGAACGTATTGAGCGTATGCGCCGCGTTGGCCGAGCTCATGCAATGCGACGCCGTGAACAGATAGGGCGTGTTGGTCGACGGCAGGTCGTTGAGCAGCGTTCCGGTGCATAAATACTGGTTGCCGGCGGAGTCGCCGACGAACAGCAGCTGCGCCACGGCCTTCGCCGCATCCGTCAGCGCCGCCGAGGGCTTGACGCAGGCGACGTCGATGTTGCAGGACTGCGACTGTCCGATTTCGCCGACGGTCTTCGCCGACAGCGAGCGCAATTCGGCGTTGCCCGCAACCTGGTGCGCCACCCGCGGCAGGGTCAGCGTCAGGCCGCCGACTTGGACACCGGCCCCGGCGTGGATTTCGATCGTCGCAACGTCGCCTTCAAGCACCGGCGACCAGAACTGGCCGAAGCGCGCGGTATCCCGTGCAACGGCATTCGCGGAAAAGGGACCGAAGATCGTTGCGCCGTCACGACCGGCAAAACGCACGGTGACGCCGGAGTTGTTTGGCGGCAACTGCAGCGCGACGCGAAGCGCGGCGGCGTCCGGCGAGTGGATGTCGATGCGCGCGGAACGCCCGCCATCGGCGTCGGCGGTCCAGGTCAACGCCGACAGATGAATTGACCGCGCCGCGGGCGGCAGTTCGCGCCCGAACCCCACGGCGAGCGCCTTGCTGCCCGCACGTCGTCCGCCTCTGGCCGGAACCGCGTTCTGCGACTTGAATGCCGCCAATTCCGATGCGGCAGGCGCCGCGAGATCGACCCGGTGCGCGGACGCGACCCGCGCCAGCGCGCGCACCGGCGGCGCGGATTTCGGCGCCATGGCCTGACGCAGTTCCGCGGGCGGGGCGGACGTGATCGGCGCATCGTGGCCTTGAGCAGAGGCGCCGCATGAGAAAACGGCGGACAGCGCGAAGCACCAGTGCAGAGTCATCGGCCGTCGGCAGTGCATCATGGTTTCCGCATTCGCTTCATCATTCAGTCGGCGCCCTCAAGGTGCCTCCGCCATCGCCGACCGGCACGCTTTGAGCGCGTCGCGCCAATCGGGCATCGTGTATCCGAATTCCGCCTCGAACTTGCGCGTCGCCAGTACACCATAGGCGGGACGGCGCGCGGGCGTCGGGTAGTCGGACGTGGCGATTCCCACGACGTGCGGTCGCGGCGCGTCGCCGACGATCGCTTGTGCGAAGCCGTGCCACGTCGTCGAACCCGACGACGCAAGGTGATACAGGCCGGCGCGTTCGGCCAGCCACGGGAGACCGCGCGCGACGGCCGCCGTGGTCGCGTCGGCCAGCGTGCGGCACCAATTCGGCGTGCCGTACTGGTCTGCGACGATGCGCAGTTCGTCGCGCTCCTTCGCCAGCCGCAGCATGGTCAGCAGGAAGTTGCTGCCGCGCGCGCCATAGACCCAGCTGGTGCGGAGCACGACGGCGTGCGCGCCGATCTGCGCGATCGCGCGTTCGCCTTCGAGCTTGCTCGCGCCGTAGACGTTGAGCGGACCGGTGGGCGCGTCCTCGTCGTACGGCGTCGTGCGCCGGCCGTCGAACACGTAGTCCGTCGAATAGTGGATCAGCACGGCATCCAGCCGCTTCGCCTCCTCGGCCAGGATGCCCGGCGCGCGCGCATTCGCCGCGAAGGCGGCGTCACGCTCCACCTCCGCGCGATCGACCGCCGTGTACGCGGCCGCGTTGACGATCAATTGCGGCCGCGCCTGCCGCACGCTGGCGACGATCGCGTCGGCGTCGGCGAGATCGAGCGCCGCGCGATCGAGCGCGATCACGTCGCCAAGGTCGGCCAGGCTGCGCGCCAGTTCGAAGCCCACCTGCCCGGTAGCACCGGTCAGGAGAATGGTCGGACGCGACATCGGGCGCTAGTCGTAGACGTCCGCGTCCGCGAGGAGCCGGCCCGCGGCATCCTTCACGGCGAGCGTCGGCAAGCCTTCGAGCGGCCAGTCGATGGAGAGCGCGGGATCGCTCCAGAGCAACGTCCGCTCGTGCTGCGGGTACCAGTAGTCGGTCGCCTTGTAGAGGAACTCGGCGTTTTCGGACAGCACGACGAAGCCGTGCGCGAACCCGGGCGGTATCCACAGCATCCGGCGATTCGCCGCAGAGAGCACGACGCCGACGGAGCGCCCGAACGAAGGCGAAGACCGCCGCAAGTCCACGGCGACGTCGAACACCTCGCCCTCGGTCACGCGCACCAGCTTGCCCTGCGCGTGCTCGATCTGGTAATGCAGGCCGCGCAGCACGCCGCGGCCGGAACGCGAGTGATTGTCCTGCACGAACCCGGCGTCGATGCCGGCGGCGGCGAACGCGCGCCGGTTCCAGCTCTCGAAGAAGAAGCCGCGTTCGTCGCCGAACACCTTCGGCTCGACCAGCAGGACGTCGGGCAGCGCGGTGGGCGTGATCTGCATGCGCGGTACGGGCGCGCTTAGCGCACGCTGGGATCGCGGAGAATCTCGAGCAGGTACTGCCCGTAGCCGTTCTTCGCCAGCGCCTGGCCCAGCTTTTCGAGCGCCGCGGCGTCGATGTAGCCCTGCCGGTAGGCGATTTCCTCCGGGCAGGCGATCTTGAGTCCCTGCCGGCGCTCGATCGTCTCGATGTACTGCGACGCCTCGAGCAGCGACTCGTGCGTGCCGGTGTCGAGCCACGCCATGCCCCGGCCCATCACCTCGCACGCCAGCTCGTCGCGCGCCAGGTACGCGCGATTGACGTCGGTGATCTCGAGCTCGCCGCGCGCGGAAGGCTTCAGCTCGCGCGCGATGTCGAGCACGCGGTTGTCGTAGAAATAAAGCCCCGTCACGGCGTAGCGCGACTTCGGCTTGGCGGGCTTTTCCTCGAGCGACAGCACCTTGCCCGACGCGTCGATCTCGGCCACGCCGTATCGTTCCGGGTCCGCGACCGGATACGCGAAGACCGTCGCGCCGCTCTGTCGCGCGTGCGCGCTGGCGAGCTGCGCCTGCAGGTCGTTGCCGTAGAAGATGTTGTCGCCCAGGACGAGCGCGGAAGTGTCGTTGCCGACGAACTCGCGGCCGATGACGAACGCCTGCGCAAGGCCGTCCGGGGACGGCTGCACGGCGTAGCGGATGTTGAGTCCCCAGCGCCCGCCGTCGCCCAGGAGCTGCGTGAAGCGCGGCGTGTCCTCCGGCGTGGAGATGAGCAGGATGTCGCGGATGCCGGCCAGCATCAGCGTCGACAGCGGGTAGTAGATCATCGGCTTGTCGTACACCGGCAGCAGCTGCTTGGAGACGACCTGCGTCACCGGATACAGCCGCGTGCCGGAGCCGCCGGCCAGGATGATGCCCTTCCGCTGCGGCAGCGTGCTCATGCGGCGGCGTAGTTGAGGCTGATCCATTGCTGGTAGTCCTTGCTGGTCACGCTCTGCAGCCAGTCCGCGTTTTCTAAGTACCAGCGGACGGTCTTGCGCATGCCGGACTCGAAGGTCTCGACCGGCGCCCAGCCCGTCTCGCGCACGAGCTTGGCGCAATCGATCGCGTAGCGACGGTCGTGCCCCGGCCGGTCCTTGACGAACGCGATCTGCGCGGCATAGTCGCGGCCGGGCGCTTCCAGCGCCAGCAGCGCGCACAGCGTGCGCACGACGTCGAGGTTTTGCATCTCGGCGTTGCCGCCGATGTTGTAGGTTTCGCCCGCGCGCCCGTGCGCCATGACCGCGCGAATCGCGGAACAGTGATCGCCGACGTACAGCCAGTCGCGCACGTTGCGGCCGTCGCCATAGACGGGCAGCGCGCGGCCGGCCAGCGCATTGACGATCATCAGCGGAATGAGCTTTTCGGGAAACTGCCGCGGTCCGTAGTTGTTCGAGCAGTTCGTCGTCAGCGTCGGCAGGCCGTACGTGTGGTGATACGCGCGCACGAGATGGTCCGCCGCGGCCTTCGACGCCGAGTACGGGCTGTTCGGCGCGTACGGCGTCGTCTCGCTGAACGCCGGATCGGAAGGCGTGAGCGACCCGTAGACCTCGTCGGTGGACACGTGCACGAAGCGAAACGACTCGCGCTCCGCGGCGGGAAGTGCCGTCCACCACGTGCGGGTCGCGTCGAGCAGCCCGAACGTGCCGACGACGTTCGTCTGTATGAACGCCGCGGGGCCGTGGATCGACCGGTCGACGTGTGTTTCCGCCGCGAAATTGACGATCGCCCGCGGGCGGTGCTTCGCCAGCAGCGCCGGCACGAGCGCAGCGTCGCCGATGTCGCCGCGCACGAACTCGTGGCGCGCATCGCTGGCGAGCGACTTCAGGTTGCCCAGGTTGCCGGCGTAGGTAAGGAGGTCGAGATTGACCACCGGCTCGCCGGTCGCGGCGAGCCAGTCCAGCACGAAGTTGGCGCCGATGAAGCCGGCTCCGCCGGTGACGAGGATCATGTCGGGTCAGGATTGGATGGACGCGGCCGCGAGGGCAGTAAGCCGCAGAAACGGGATTTTACCAGTGGGCCGCGGGCAACCGCGCAGTTACCGGTAATAGTCCAGGTACCAGTCGACGAAGCGCGAGAGGCCCAGCGCCAGCGGCGTGCGCGGTGCGAAACCGGTCGCCGCGCGCAGCCGGTCGATCGACGCATAGGTGGCCGGGACATCGCCCGCCTGCATCGGCTGGTAGTCGCGGATCGCCTTTTGGCACAGCAGTTGCTCCAGCGTGGCGATGAACGTCTCCAGTTCCACCGCCTCGTTGTTGCCGATGTTGTAGATGGCATGGGGCGCGCCGGTGCCCTCGCCGTCGCCGACGGCAGCGCCCGAGGCAGGCGGAAGCTCCAGCACCCGCGCCACGCCTTCCACGATGTCGTCGATGTACGTGTAGTCGCGGCGCATGCGGCCGTGGTTGAACACCCGTATCGGTTCCCCCGCGAGGATGGCCCGGGCGAAAAGCATCGGCGACATGTCGGGACGGCCCCAGGGACCGTAGACGGTGAAGAAGCGCAGGCCCGTCGCCGGCAGCCGGAAAAGGTGTGCGTAGCTGTGCGCCATCAATTCGTTGGCGCGCTTGGTTGCCGCATACAGGCTGACCGGGTGGTCGACCCGCTGGTCCTCGGAAAACGGCAGGACGTGGTTGGCGCCGTACACGGACGAGCTCGACGCGTACACAAGGTGCGCGACGCCGGCGTGGCGGCAGCCCTCGAGAATCCAGCCGAACGCGTCGACGTTGTTGCGCAGGTAGGCCGCGGGATTTTCCAGCGAGTACCGCACGCCCGGCTGCGCGGCCAGGTGCACGACGTGGGTGAACGCCTCGTCGCGAAAAAGGCTCGCCGTCGCCGCGGCATCGGCGAGATCGATGCGCCGGAACTCGAACCCGGGCTCCCCCGCCAGCGTGGCGAGCCGCGCTTCCTTGAGGGCGACGTCGTAATAGGGGTCGAAGTTGTCCACGCCGACGACCGTCGCGCCGCGCGCGAGCAACGCCCGCGCCGTCGGCATGCCGATGAATCCCGCCGCGCCGGTCACGAGCACACGCATGTTCACCGGGCCCGCCCGTCCTGCTGCAGCGCCCGCAACTTGGCGTACTTGAGGAAACTGGCGAAAGCGCCGATGGCGATGTGGGCGAAGCCGGCGAGGCCATCCAGGAAACCCAGCCGGAACACGTAGAAGCGCAGGAAGCGCGCGACCGGCGAGAACACCAGT